>Ga0255047_10002022_pt1 | contig 13866 bp, 13 predicted proteins | sample JV7_2_1_MG_FD_183640 | JGI IMG/M metagenome (GOLD analysis project Ga0255047, IMG submission 183640) | Seawater microbial communities from Jervis Inlet, British Columbia, Canada - JV7_2_1 | ecosystem: Environmental > Aquatic > Marine > Inlet | place: Canada: British Columbia | collected 2016-10-06
GTTCGTGCCGGGTCAGAATCAGTTTAATAGAGGATGTACGCATTGATTCCAGCATATCCAGGTTTTCTTCCCCTGGCACACCGTAGATAAACTCCACGCCCTCCTCTTCGAGACATTTTACAAGCAGATCTGAAGCCTTCATCCCCTCTCTCCTTTTCATTATTGTTTCTACAGGGTAATCGCCATCGTGCAGTCTATACGTTATGGACAAAAGAGAGGGTTTATTTTGAAAATGTTCTGTTACAGGACGACGGGCGCCTGCTGTAGAGCTGGAAAGGGCGCCCTCGGCAATTGCTCCGAAACGTCGGACCGCTGCATTGCTCTACTACTGCACATCCATGTGCATATCGCTGCGTAAAACGGTGAGATATGCGGGCTAGTCATCGCTGATTTTTGGCGCGTGATCCGCGCCGCGCTCGTCGTGAATCGACTGGAACATATCTTTAACAGCCGGATATTTTTCGAGGATCTTCAGCATCGCACGCATCGAGATCCTGAGCAGGATGCAGGGTGTTTTCGCCTTGATGGTTGCCGAGCGTGCGTGTCTGCCACGTTCATACTCCGCCAGTAGCGCCGATTCGCCCATGATATCCCCGTCGTTGAGCTGCGCCACACGATGTGCATAACTCAATGCATCCGTACGCCATACCTCGGCTTTGCCGACGATGATGATGTAAAAATTATCGCCAGTCTCGTAGGCGCCCATGATGGTATCGCCCGGCAGGAAATTGATGACAGTCGCATTCTTTCCCAGGTAAGTGCGATCCTGGTCGGACAATGCTGCGAACAACTCCAGATCCGCGAGTATTTCGGTGACGTCACTGTCGTCGTCCGCCAGGGCAGGTTCCATCTCCTTGAGGCGCTCGATTTTCTTGTGCACCTTGTGTTGTGTCGATACGTAACCTTTTGAACTCAGGTCACCGTGTTCGTATTGATCCTTGACGTGGTTCCAGCCGCTGTAGATCGTCGATCGTTGAGCCAGCAGCTCGAGGTAGCGATGGTAGAACTCCGGGAAGCGTACACGAGCCATCTTCAGGTTCTTGCGGTAATGTTTCTTGCGCTGCTTGTAAATGGCGATGACTTCGTCGCGCGCATCCGCCCTGAGGTCATCCTGGCTTTTCAGCAGGGTGATGACGGCCTCGCACATCAACACGTGCGCCAGGTTGCGCTGTAGCTGCTGCACCATGCGCGCCCCCTGGAACCGGGACATCAGACTTGACGACCAACGCCGTTCGCGGATGAAGCGCAGGAAAGTTTTTTCCAGGCGTTGAAAAAAACTTTGCTTGCCGTGTTCGCGCTCGTCTTCGGCTTCGCTTCCGCCCTGGCGCAAGTCCTCGCGCATGTCGTATAAATGGTTAAGCATATCCAGGTAGATATACTGACTGATGTAACCAGTTTCGTAGAGGTTTTTAAGTTCCCTGCGTTCGATATGGTAGGCGCGCAACATGGCGATAAAATCATCGTCACCGTGTTGTTCGGCCTCTTCGTCAAACAAACCCATGCCGAACGCAATTTCGATGTCGAGCAAGGTTCGTTTGACGTCCATCTTGGGCGCCAGCTTGTTTTGCAGCAGCCTCGACAGGTTGGCATTCAGTTTGTGACGCGCATCGACGAGGACGCTGCGTAATTCCAGCTCTTCTCCTTGCGACAGCTCATTCATTCCGAGGCGCTGCATCAAAGGACGGATCGTGGGTGCGCTCACCAGCAGCGTGAACAGTACGACACCGATAGTAAGATCAAACAGAAACTGGCGCTCGGGCAGGTCGCTCGGAATCGACAGCACCACGGCTATGGCCAGTCCCCCCTTAAGCCCGCCCCACCACATGATGTGGCGCTCACCCATGGATACCCGCGGCAACTTGAACCAGCGGACGGTCAAGGGTACAAACGTGTATATCGATAGCGCGCGCGCCGTCAACACCAGCGCCACGACGATAAAAACCGGTCCGATGCGCGACATGATATCGTCGGTATTGACCGACAGTCCCACCATTAAAAACAATAGCGAATTACAGCAAAGCGCAATGACTTCCCAGGTTTCGCTGATCGAGTGCGTTGCATCCTGGCGAATGCGCGACATTCCGAACAGGCGCAATGCGATCGCCGCGCCGACGACCGCCATGACGCCCGATACGTGCAGACTGTGCTCGCCAACGACGAAGGCGGCATAGGCGATAATGATGGACGTGGTCAGGATCACGCTAATATTGGCTTTCATCCGGTAAAGCAATTCACAGGCGACAAAACCGAGGAAACTGCCGAACAGCGCGCCGCCGATAAACACGCGTAAAAACTCGAGAAAGACGGTGTCGATATCTGAAAAACCGATGCCGCTACCTTCGACGGCTATGGCGAGCAGTATCGAGAACGCGACGATAGCGGTCGCGTCATTGAGCAGCGACTCACCCTCGACCAGCACGTTCAGTCGATTGGGTGCGCCGAGTTCCTTGAAAAGCGCTACCACGGCTACCGGGTCGGTAGCGGAAATCAGCGCGCCGAAAACCAGTGCGATGATTAACCTGGTGTCGAGCGCGAGCCATACCCCGAGACCGACGATAAATGTCGAAATCAGCATTCCCGGGATAGCCAGTATCAAAACCGCGGGTAGGTCCTTGGTCAACTGGCGCGCATCCAGTGCGAAGCCAGACTCAAAGATGAGCGCCGGCAGAAAGATAAACAGCATGACTTCCGGGCTGAGCTCAAAATCCTTCAAAGGTTGCAACAGGGGCCAGCGTTCGGCCATGCTGCTCAGCAAAACGCCGATAACGACCAGGACTACGGTAAACGGTATGGGTAGCTTGCGACTGAGGCCGGTAACCAGCATCGCGATACCCAACAGGACAACGAGGACGAATACTGCTTCTGAGACCGGCATGTGGATTTTACTTGCGCGATGAAAATCCAAAATACGCCCGCGTCTAACGCATGTCAACGCAGTAATTCCCGTAACCGGAATTAACGAATGTTAAATCTGCCTAGATTGCCCGCAGATTATGCTTGAATGCATCGTCTATTCGCTGGTAGGTAGCGGCCGAGGATATCTCAATTTTTTCCAGTAACAGAGTCTGTCTGCAGTCAAGCAGGCTCTGATCCTCAAAGGCCTCGAGTAAAGCATTCTGCATTCTCTCGACAGTTTCCCTGTCGAATTTTCCTGCCGTGACATAGGGCGGGGCGGGTGCGGGGTAAGTTAATCCCAGGGGCCGAGTACTCTCGATGGCCGTGGGTCGATAACGCCCCAGCAATTCATAGGTGATACAGTCCACCGATGCGACATCGGCCTTGCCTTCCCTGAGTAGTGCCAGGCTCTGGCTATGGCCCCCGCTTATTTTGATTTCGGCAAAGAATTTACTACTCCGGCAATGAGGCGAGACCAGTGACAGGAGCGCGTTCATTCCCGAATGGGATTCCGGGCCATTAATCACCGCGACTTTCCCGGCCATGTCAGTCACATCGTCAAAGGCGCTATCGGTGGGGACGACTATCGTGCTCGCGTAGTCACCGTTGCCGCAACCCGTGGCGTTAAACCAGGGGGTCGCGAGTACCTGTAGCCGATGTTTGTAGCGGTGGATGATGTCGTAACCGCAGCATTGGCTCATGAACAGGCTATCGTCTGACCAGAGTGAATTCACCGGCTGATCATGAATGAGTCGGTTGGGAAAATTTTCCAGGCCATGTCTTCGAAAATGCCGCGCGAAACCCCGCCACAGGGCATCGTGGGCATGCCGGATTTCAACAATATCGTACATCGGTAAACTGGCCTTCATTTCGAACGCAACTCTCGACTCACCAGAAACAGGTTAATAGCACGAAAAAGCATTGGATAATAGCGGACAGGCCGGAATGGCGCATGGTTGAGCAATATGAGGAAAGAATTATGAACACGGGGCAAGGTATTAAAAACACGCTGGTCGAGGTGGATGATTCGATGCTGATCGTGATCGATGTTCAGGATTGTTTCCTGCGCAAGTACGATGACGCCAGGTCACAGGAAATCGTGGCCAGGGTCGTGTGGTTGTTGCATACGGCAGGTCTCGGCTTCGATTTCGAAGCTTCACCCGCACACTACCCTCAATCGGGCTTGATTGATCCGTATCAATAATATCCAGATTACCTTAATATCTAAAGCACTTCATATCAGGAGATATATTATGAACATTCTGAATGTAGCAATTATAGGTGCGCTCCTAATGACGGTTGCTTTGATTGGCACCGGTATCTGGTCAATGGCTCATGGCGGTGAATTCGATCAGAAGCACTCGACGCAGTTAATGTTTGCAAGGGTCGCCATGCAGGCAGTTACCGTTCTGCTGCTGTTACTGGCGATTTACATTGCCAACTGATCGTTCGCTTCACCCACTGGAAGTAGCAAGAATCAATACCCGGTCGTCTTGAGCCGGCTCTTTTGCTCGTGCTCCTCGAGCGCGAGCTGAACCAGGCGATCGATCAAGTCGGTGTACGATAGCCCGGATTCCTGCCACAGTTTTGGGTACATACTGATGGCGGTAAATCCTGGTATCGTGTTGATTTCATTGACAAATATCTCGTCACTAGCGGTCAGGAACATGTCGACGCGCGCCATGCCCCTGGATTCCAGCACCCGAAACGCGGCAATCGCGGTCTGCTGCACCCGCTGCAGGGTATCCGGCTCCAGGCTGGCCGGGATTATCAGCTTTGCGCCATCGGCATCGATGTACTTTTTCTCATAGGAGTAAAATCCGTCATCCGTTCCGATTTCACCGACGCTCGAGGCCAGCGGCTCGTCGTTACCCAGCACCGAGCACTCGATTTCGCGTCCGACAATGTTTTCTTCGAGTACGACCTTGGTGTCGTACTGTAGCGCGCTGTCAATGGCATCATCGAGCCCGGATGCGTCCGCAACCTTCACCACGCCCACCGATGAACCCATGTTGGCGGGTTTGACATAAACCGGATAGCCAAAGGACTGTTCAACTTGCTGGCGCAATTCATCGCTCAATCCATTGCGTCGGATGCAGATGTGGCGCGCCACCGCAATGCCCGCATCGCGCAGCAGGCGCTTGGATACATCCTTGTCCATTGCGATCGCCGAGCCGAGGATATCGCTGCCGACGCAGGGGACATTGGCCAGTTTTGCCAGCCCCTGCACCGAGCCGTCTTCACCATAGGGGCCATGCAGCACCGGAAATATGACATCGATCGCGGGCAGGGGAGAGCTGCCCTGCAGGTTGACCAGCACACCGGCCTGGTCGCCAGGCACCAGCGAGATCGGGTTGTTGCTCTGGTTCAGCGTGATCAATCGCGGATCATCCGAGTTCAGCAGCGATATCGACTCCTCGTTCAGGAACCAGGCGCCGTTTCGGTCGATGCCGATCAGCACAGGTTCATATTTATCCTGATCGATTGCATCGATGACATTGCGGGCGGATTGAAGCGATACTTCGTGCTCAGCCGAGCGCCCGCCGAAAAGTACTGCTACGCGAATTTTTCTTTGCATGTGATAACTGTCTGGTAATCCAGGTGGGTTTGTGTGAAATCTGTCAGCAGGACAAGTTTATAACAGTCACCGTAAACTGCGATAGCAATTCTCGATTCCCGGCTTGTCCACGAGCATCAGTTGACGAACCTCGTTAAGGTCGCCTCGAAACTGTGGAATACGGCGGGGCTGGTATCGACACCCGGTTGGTATTCCCGAAAACCTGCGTTCGGCGTTGTCGATACTGCTCGAACAAGTATGATTTGCGCGCTGATAGCAAGGCGGGAGAGGTTGAAAACAAATAATAAACAAGATTAACTATGCATTATTAATCATTGATTATAAAGGATTTATTTAGCCTGATTATGGCAAGAAAACTGTTCGCGAGTTGTGTAACTCGTTTCCGCAAGCAGTCGAATCGGATCGGATCGAGTTCACCGCTGGAAGTTACACGAATCTAGCCGTAAAGAACATAGGCCAGTACCGCCGATGCCGCCAGGCCGAGGGCTATGATGACCCAGTCCGAAGAGGTATACGTTCTGTGCACGCTCACCGATTCAGGGGTTTGCACCAGCGCCATGAAATTTTTCATATCGGACTCGCTGATTTTGCCACTGGATTCCAGGCGTTTAAGCAGTTGCGCCCGAATTTCGATGTACTGCTCCCTGGTAATCAGGTCGCTCGCATAAGTTTTTGCGAGCAATCGTAACGGTGAGCCGGGGTGATTCATCAATTCAGGGATTGCGCATTGATCTGTTTGTTGAGACTTTGCAGGCGGGTATCGTCGGGGAATAGCTTCAATCCGGTAACGATGTAAGTCGATGCATCCTTGAATTTGCCAGCGGCAATCAGTTTTTCAGATTCCACCAGGTAGAGATCCGTCAGCGCCTTATCCTTTAACAGGTAGTGTTTTGGATCGACGCGCTTGATCAGCGGCAACACCGTTGTCAGGTCTTCGCCATTGGAGGTCTTGACCAGTTTCTTGGCTTCGTAGTAACGCTTGTACAGCGACACCAGGCTGTTCATCAACCGGTCGCGTTGCTCTTTAACCTGGTCTTCGATGGTTGAAAGTGCAACCGAGTCCGGGTAGTGTTTTTTTGCCTGCGCCAGCAGATCCTGTGCCTGTGGATAGTCATAGAGGCCTTCCTTGGGTCTGAAAACCGCGCGAATGCGGTCGCGATAAAAGGTGATTATCTCGCGTCGCAGGCCAACCGATATGATCTTTTGCTGCTCCGGGGCCAGTTGATCCAGTGACCAGATGGTTTCGATCATCAAGGCCTTATTACCGTTTTTGATCTGCTGGATCGTGTCGTAGAGTTCCTGTTCCGCCTGGAATGCAAGAAATGGCTTGTACCCGACGCCGGCGCCGATCATGAGCATAAACAAGCCCGCAAGCAGAATGGACTTGGAGTGCGATTTCCGTGAACGCATTCCCTCGGCAAACTTTTCGACATCGCCGATACGATCCTCGCGCACCACGTTCAGGGCTCGCATTAATGTTTTTTGCTGACGCCTGTTGAGACCCTTGATGGGCTTGGGCTTGATGCCGAGCTCCTTGATTTTTGGCGAGGCCACCTTGTTATACGGATGTTTACCACCGGCCAGCAACTGGTAGGCAACACAGGCAAGACCGTAGATATCGTCGCGTGGATCCGGGTTCATGCCGGCAAACATTTCCGGCGTTGCGTAAGCCGGCGTGACCGCGCTCAACTTGGCGGGGTCGAACATCGTATTTTCCTTTTCCTCGTCCGTTTGCGTGCTTGCCCTGGCGATACCGAAATCGAGCAGCTTGACGTGGCCATCGTTCAACAGGAAACAGTTACCGGGTTTGAAATCGGAATGAATCAGAAATTTTTCGTGCGCATAGGACAGACCGCTGCAAAGCTCATCGATGATATGTAAAGCGTGGTCCAGCTTGAGCGGCTTTTTACTGATCTCCTTGATCAGCAGGTTCAGGGGCTTGCCCTGGAGGTACTCCATGGTCATGAATACCGTGTTACCGTCGCGATCGAAATCGTAAACCGTTGCGATATTCGGATGCGCCAGGCGTTGAGCCTTACTGGCCTCACGTTGCAGGGCGATGAAAGAACCGGAGTACTTCTTGAATGCGTCGGTGAGCACCTTGATAGCGACGTAAGGATCCTTGTCCTGCGCTTCCACCTTGAGCAGGTCCTTGGCCTTGAAAACCACGCCCATGCCACCCTGGCCGAGTTTTTCCAGCAATACGAAGCGTTCCTTGAGGGTAACGCCCGGACCGAGATTTTCATAACGCGAGGACTTACTCGGCCTTTCAATAATCCTGGGTTCTAGCGGCGAAATATCTCCGCTGAAGTCCAGCTCGGATTCCGAAACCTGGATATCAGTGGCGGTCGTACTCATGTGCACGATTACGGTCTTGTCGCCACCGTCTTCATCGTCATCGTCGATTTCTCCCGTAATGTCGGTCAGGTGCATGGTCTTGTCTTCGCCGAAATAGGAAACGTCGGTCTCCTGGCTGCTTCTCAACGTGGACTGAATATTGACCTTCGAGATGACCTGGGATATTTCGGTGAATCTATTCGAGTCGATGGAGTCGTTGGTATAGAGTCCCTGTAGATACTTTTGCGCCCGGGTATGACCGTCAGGCATGGCGTCAAAAATGCTCCCCAATCCTTGCTCCAGGTCGTTGAGATTCAGCGACCCTGCAAAGTAATCGTTGATCAACGATTCGCAGACTTCAGACATCGTCTTCCTTTTGGCAGATTTTCATGGTGATAATCGAGGTGTTATCGGTTCCGCCAGCATTGAGCGAAGCCTCTAGTAACGCCTCCGATAACTCGTTCATATTTTCGGAGTGGGATTCGATTATAGGCTCTATTTTGCTTTCCTCCAGATCTTTATATAAGCCGTCGGAGCAAATGACATAGATATCCCCATCCTGTAACTCAAAATAATCGAAATCGATGCACAGATGATCGTCGATCCCCACCGCCTTTAACACCACGTTGGCCGCGGGGTGCTCCTCGGCATCACGCGCTTCGAGTTTTCCCATGCGCACCAGTTCTTCAACATAACTGTGGTCTTCGGTGAGTCGTTCCAGGCGCTTGTCCCTGTAGCGATAAAGACGGCTATCACCCGCCCACAAGGCGAACATGAGGTTGCGCCAGACATACACGCAGACAACGGTACTGCCAATGGTGGCGTTGCGACCCAGGTTGTGTGACTTTTTTCGAATGACGGCATTCGAATTAAGAATGTTTTCTTCCAGCAACAGGATACTGTCATCCAGCGAAGCGTGTTGCTTAAACAGGCTTAAATTATTGGTGATGGTCTGGCTGGCAAAATCACCCGCGTGATGACCGCCCATACCGTCGGCTATGATCCAGACGTTTTCGTCCTCATGTACCAGAATCGAATCTTCATTTTTTGTTCTGACGTGACCGGTATCGGTTACGCCGTGACTAGATATTTGGAAGCTGATTGGGGATTGCTGATCGTTATTTGCTGTGTAGCTAGACAACGCATCTCCTTCTAAATTTACGAATTATTTTGGCATTTATAATTATAATAGTAAATTAATAACAAATTGGTATGTATAACGTGAAGAATCACTCATAACTTGATGAAAATTTTAACGAAGCGCTGGAAATGATGATGTAGGCGAGCTCGATGACGGCGCGGCTTTGCCGGTCCCTGCATTCGCTGTCAATTATGCGTTCTGATTCCGCCTAACTTTGCTATCATAGCGCACAGCCGACGAACGGCTGCTGCTTTGGAATTGTGATGTCAAGAGTTGTTAACTGCGTAGTGCTCGGCCAGGAGGCTCCCGGCCTCGAGCGAGTACCTTATCCCGGTGAACTAGGGCAGCGTATCTATGAAAACGTATCCGCCGAAGGCTGGAATCAATGGGTCGAACGCCAGACAATGATCATCAATGAAAACGGCTTGTCGACGATAGATCCGGCGAGTCTCGCGGTTCTTGAACAGCATATGCTCGGCTTCATCTTCAAGGAAGGCGACCTGGGCAATCAGCCGCAGGGTTTCCGCGCACCCGGCGCGAAGAAGTAAGTTTATTCAGCCAGGTTTTGCAGGTTCCAGCGGGGCTGGGTCACAAATTGCAGCTTCGAGTAGGCGCCTTTGAGCGCCGCGAGGGTTTGCCCGTACTCGGGCGCCTGCGCAAATATGAATCCCAGGTAGCTGGCGCCTTCCGGCAGGGGAATCAGCTCGTAGCCCGGGTTGATGTGAATTTCGATATCGCGAACATACTCGGTTTGCAGCGCCTCGGTTAAACCCTCGACTCGTTTCAAAATACCGGTATCGGTTATCGGGATCATCAGTACGCCAGCGGACTCCGCCTCGGCATCGGCATCGGCCGGCACGGTGATGCCGCACATGCCCTGTATAACCAGTTCCTCTAGCTTTTGCCGCAGCGAAAACTCGATCAATTGTCCACATTGCCCGCCGATGGTGCGCGCCGCCAGTTCAAGCAGTACCGGGCCTGAATCAGTCAGCCTCGCCTCGGCATGCACGGGGCCGTGCTCGAGTCCATAGGCGCTGCAACATCGCTCGACCTCATCGATCAGGGCCGCCTTACCGGCTTCATCGAGACGGCTCGGTGTCAGGTAATAGGTTTCCTCGAAATAGGGACCGGTAAGCGGCTCCGGCTTATCGAAGATCGTCAACAGGCGGAACTGTCCATCGACGACGAAACCTTCGACCGCGTACTCCGCGCCGTCGATATAGGATTCCACCAGTAAGTGATCGCGTGCCTGGCCCTGCTGCCCGCTCGACGCAAGAATGGCGTCGATACGCTGCAGCGCGGCCTGATACTCGGCGTCGTTATCGACGCGGATGACGCCGCGACTGGCGGACAGCGCCAGCGGCTTGACGACGACCGGGTAATCGATCGCAAGCGATGCCGCGGTTGCGGATGCGATTTCGATCAGCTGGAACGAGGGTGTATTGCAGCCTGCGTTTGCCAGTGCCTCACGCGCCAGGTCCTTGCGCTGGGTGAGCAATGCCGCTGTGGGGCTGTTTTGCGGTAAGCCGAGATACTGTGCGACCCGGCTGCACAGCGCAACGCAGCTATCGTCGGTCGCGAGTACGCAGGCAATTTTCTTGCCGGCAATCGCGGCGACGATGTCGGAATAGGCTAGCTCGGATTGGCTGAAATCGACGGTAATGCCGCTGGCGACTTCAGAAACCAGTGAGTGTGCACTGTTGGAAACGACCAGGATGGGCATGCCGAGCGCGTGCGCGGCGCGGGTATAAGCGGAAATCCGGTAGCTCCCGGAGGGGGCTACCAGCAGAACGAGACCCGCGTCAGGAGCAGGCCCGGCCTGAGACTGGCGGGGGGTGTTAATCAGTTAATGGCGATTAGCCGCAGCCGCCACCGCCGCCGGCAGCGCCACAGCCACCGCAGACCCCGGAACCACCGGTTTCGGCAAAGACGTTGTTGAACACGAATCGCTCGCGCCCGACTTCCTGGATGTAGTCGATTTGCGCACCCTTGAGGTAATTCAGCGCGACCACGTCGACCAGGATTTTGAAACCGTCAAATTGCAGCGTTGTATCGAAATCGCTTTTCTCGTCGGTAAAGGTCATACCGTAGGACAGGCCGCCGCAGCCGCCGCCACTGATGTAAATCCGGATAGCGGACACGTCTTCGTCGGTCTGGCTGATGATTTCATGCAGCTTGTCCTGCGCTGGTTGCGTCACTTCGAGTTCGCTGACGGTCAGGCTCGGCTGGAAACTTGCGGAACTGTCGCCGCTAATGACGCTGGCTTTTTGCGGGGGGGTGTAAATGCCTACATTTTCCATGATAACTACCTGCTTGTTCGATGAATCGGATTATACACTCGAATCCTGGGATTCGACATGATTTTCGGGCTGATCGGGATTTCCACTCTCAGCCCTCATAAATGGGTCGCGGCGATGCGAATACAAGCCTAGCCCGCATATTTCACCGTTTTACGTAGCGAGGGCGACGCAAAGACGCTGTGGCGAGCTGCACGGACCAGAGGCCCGCGCAAGCATAGTCGTAACTACGTTAAGCGGGCCGTCGGGAGTACAGCTCGTCACAGTGCGCTTTGCGGCGTCCGCACGACTGCAGGGATGCAGGAGGTAGAGCAACGCAGGAGCAGTTGCCGAGTAGGAAATCGGTGAAATATGCGGGCTAGATGCCGTTATAACCTGCTAATTTGTCGTGTTTTTTAGTGATACTTGGGGGACTTTTTCGTATCATCGCCTTCTTTTTCTCCCGAGGAATACCCGATGTTCGAAAAATCCATGAATATTGCCGATTTCGATCCGGATTTATGGGCTGCGATGCAGCAGGAAGAAAACCGCCAGGAAGATCATATCGAACTGATAGCATCTGAAAACTACACCAGTCCACGCGTCATGCAGGCACAGGGTTCGGTGCTCACCAACAAGTATGCCGAGGGTTATCCGTCGAAGCGCTATTACGGTGGTTGCGAATTTGTCGACGTCGCCGAAACGCTGGCTATCGAACGGGTGAAGAAACTTTTCGGCGCCGACTACGCCAATGTACAGCCGCATTCCGGATCGCAGGCCAATGCCGCGGTATTTTTTGCGCTGCTGAAGCCGGGCGACACTATCCTCGGCATGAGCCTGTCCGATGGCGGCCATCTAACGCATGGCGCCAAGGTCAATTTTTCCGGCAAGCTATTCAATGCCGTGCAGTATGGATTGAACAATGAAACCGGCGAAATTGATTACGACCAGGTTGAAGCCCTGGCAAAGGAACATCACCCGAAGATGATTGTTGCCGGATTCTCGGCCTATTCGAGGATCATGGACTGGCAGCGCTTCCGCGATATCGCGGATTCGGTCGGCGCCTATCTGTTCGTCGACATGGCGCACGTCGCAGGACTGGTTGCGGCGGGAGTTTATCCTAGCCCGATCAACATCGCCGATGTCTGCACCAGCACGACCCACAAGACCCTGCGCGGACCGCGCGGCGGCATCATTCTTGCGCACGCCAACGAGGAAATCGAAAAGAAACTGAACTCGATGGTTTTCCCCGGCACCCAGGGCGGCCCGTTGATGCACGCCATTGCCGCCAAGGCGGTCGCCTTCAAGGAAGCCATGGGCGATGATTTTGTCGAATATCAGAAGCAGGTGCTGGTCAACGCCAACGCGATGGCCGAAGAATTCGTCAAGCGCGGCTTCGACGTGGTTTCCGGCGGTACCGACAACCATCTGTTCCTGTTGTCGCTGATCAGCAAGGGTCTGACCGGTAAGGATGCCGACGCGACGCTCAGCAAGGCTCATATCACCGTCAACAAGAATTCGGTGCCGAACGATCCGCAATCGCCTTTTGTTACCTCGGGCCTGCGTATCGGCTCTCCGGCGATTACCACGCGCGGTTTCAATGAACAGGATTCACGCGATCTCGCCAACTGGATCAGCGATCTCCTCGATGACATGGGCAACGAAGACACCATCGCGGCGGTACGCGCCAAGGTCACCGAAATCTGCAAGCGTCTGCCGGTTTACCGGGGTTAACCGGCTAAGCGATGAAATGCCCGTTCTGCGGTACGCCTGATACGCGCGTGGTTGATTCGCGCCTGGCGTCGGAATCGGCGCAGGTGCGCCGCAGGCGGGAATGCGTTTCCTGTGAAACGCGTTTCACAACCTACGAATCAGCGCTGCTGAACATGCCGATGGTGATCAAGAATGACGGTAGCCGGGACGCATTCGACGAAGTTCGCTTGCGCAGCGGCATGATGCGCGCGCTCGAGAAGCGACCGGTAACGGCTGAGCAGATCGAGGATGCGATCAACCACATCAAGCGGCAACTGGTTGGTCTCGAGGCCCGGGAAATTTCGTCGCGTGAAATCGGCGCCATGGTGATGCATGAACTGCGGCGCGTCGACCAGGTCGCCTATATTCGTTTCGCCTCGGTTTATCTCAGTTTCGAGGATATCCAGGCGTTCGAAGAGGCGATCCGTAATCTGGCCGCCGAACCCACTCCGGAGATGCATCAAAGGCAGGTGCCGTTAATCGATGAGGATAGCTGATGTCGTTATCCGATCACTACTGGATGGCCGAGGCATTGCGCCAGGCACGCAGGGGCTTTTACTCTACGCCGCCGAACCCGCGCGTGGGTTGTGTCATCGTCGATGGCGACAAAATAATCGGTTCGGGCTGGCACGGCTATAGCGGCGGCCCGCATGCCGAGGTAAACGCGCTGCAATCGGCTGAAATTCCGCCCGGCACCGATATCTATGTCACGCTGGAACCCTGTTCCCATCACGGCAGGACACCGCCCTGTGTCGATGCCTTAATCGAGGCGAAGCCGGCACGGGTCATCGTCGCCATGGAGGATCCGAATCCGCAGGTTTGCGGGCAGGGACTGGAGAAACTGCGTGCACAGGGTATCGAAGTCATCAGCGCTGTGCTCGAGGCCG
>Ga0255047_10002023_pt1 | contig 13861 bp, 24 predicted proteins | sample JV7_2_1_MG_FD_183640 | JGI IMG/M metagenome (GOLD analysis project Ga0255047, IMG submission 183640) | Seawater microbial communities from Jervis Inlet, British Columbia, Canada - JV7_2_1 | ecosystem: Environmental > Aquatic > Marine > Inlet | place: Canada: British Columbia | collected 2016-10-06
TATGGAACAGTTGGCAGCAATTACGCCCCGCCTGGATGTCCGGGGCTGAACGAGTTTTACCGTGTTTGTCATCACCCCATAATAGGGCGCGAGATGCAGTTCCCCGAAAACAAATTTAGCCCGTTCGGGACACCGTACCGTAATTGCTTTGGGTGGGAGCGGGTGATGATATGCCGCTCTTTGACGGAGTAGAAAAATGAGGCTATCTATTGACAAACCGGGCGATTCGTGAGAGAATAGAAGGTGGTGGATCAGAGTGATTGAGACAACCCAAAAACTATTGATTGAGCGCGGCCTATTAGGGCGCGGCTGGCATTGTGATCCACCAATCCCGATGTCTCTCCAGCCCGTTCTAGTAGGTCGCGCTTTTTTTATAGGGGGCTTCCGATGAGGTGGTTCAAGCACATGACCAATGCTCGCAATGATGAAAAGCTGGCGACAATATTGGACCAAAACGGACTTGAGGGTGTGGGGCTTTACTGGATGATTCTGGAAATAATAGCTCAGCACATGGATAAAACTGACCGATGTTATGCCGAGTATCCCGCAAGAATGTGGGCAAAGTATTGCGGTATTTCGGCCAAAAAGTTCTTGAAACTTGCGGAAATTTTGGCAGAGTTACAACTGTTATGTGTTCATGTTTCTGAAAAAAGCATCAAAATAGAGTGCTCTAACCTGTTGAAATTTAGGGATGAGTATACATCAAAAGTCCGGAGAGTGTCCGGACAAGCTCCCGTACAGTGTCCGGACCAAGATACAGATACAGAAGCAGACACAGAGACAAAGATACAGAAGCAGACACAGAAGCGGAAGGCAAGCACGCCGCCCGACTACTCAATCTATGATGCTCAGTTCATCGAAGACATAGCCAAGTGGTTAGGACCATCGCACTATCCCGGCAACGTCCTCGACCACGGACACCCGCAAGCATACATTGAGCACATGAAAGATCGAGCGATAAAAGAACGCAAGGGCAATCCGGCCAAGTGGCTGATCACTTGCATGACAACCACGGGCCAGGCCGAAATAGATCAGTGGCGCTCCAAGGTCGACCCCGCCGAGCCCGAATATAACGAGGTGCAAATAGCAGACTTTCTCAAGATCCACGGTAAAGACTGGCGGCGAATACTCAAAGAATCAAGGCAGCAATTATGAACGGTAAAATGCCCTACAACATTTTCGTTACCAAGCTCACCGAACTAGCCACGACCCTAGGCCGAAAAAACGAGCTTGACAACGCGCTGGTAAGCAAATACTATCACTACCTGCCCTATTCAGCATACATCATGGATAAAGCTTTCGAGCGTGCGTTCATCAATTGCTCATGGTTCCCCAAGATCAAAGACCTGCGGCGATACGCGGCTCCATACGCCAAGGAAGAGGCCGACCGGTTACAGATTGAGGCCGACGAACAGCGCGACATTGACGAGGCGGCCCAGGCCCGAGCCGAGCGAGACGAGGAGTGGGAGGTTATGGGTGACCATGAGAAGGCCCATGTCCTGGACGTGTGGGAGTCAAAGGGGTTCCCGAACACAGATGAAGATCGCCGGCGGGCTCAATTCGTGGTCAGGGTCCGCGCTATCAGGGATATCGTTTTGAATCGGTGGCGGGCTCGATCCGCCGAAACTGACGGGCAAGGATAGGAGGATAGAATGGTTCAATCATGGGTGTGTCCCGATTGCGGGTCGGTAATGACGGCGGCTACGGACGCTTGGTATTGCCCGAACTGCCCTAAGCGAATACCACACGGAGGAGAGTGATGAAATACCACATAAGGTTTTCGGGCCTGATCGTGGATATATTGAGATGCAGTCTAATGTTGAGATGCTCAAAGAAGCGCTCGCCGCGCTGAAGGGGGGAGAGTGATGGGTAAACTAACCGACGAACGGCTTGACGAGATCGAGCACGCCGCCAGGAACGCGTGGACGCAATATCCCTGGCGCACAATGGGCGGCACAGGCCCGTGGAAACCCATGATAGTGGCTGGCCCGCTTGGCCAGTGTGTGGTGGGTCACGCCACCGACGCCGATGCTAAGCACATCGCCAACATGGACCCGCCGACCACGCTCGCCCTGATCGCCGAACTCCGAGAAGCGCGTGCCGCGTTCGAGCGGTTGAAGGAATATAATGCTATCTTCAACGCTCCATATAACGGCGACGATATGATTGGCGACGATGGTTACGGCACATCAGATCATGCAATCAAGGAACTCAAAGCCGAGATTGAGCGGTTGAAGCAATCAACCGGATATTGCGATAGATGCCCATATAATTTGGGAGCATATTAGGGAGGACAAATGAGAGACTACGAAATCAGGACCATCGCCGTCATCGTGGTGGTCTGGTGCGGCATGTTCGCGTACATGGTCTGGCCGCGCAACCAAGAGCCCATGGACATCAGGATCAGTCAGCCGATAGTGGTAGACCATTACCACCACATACGGGCCGAGCTAATTACTGAGAGTTATTTGCACATGAACACCGCGCCATGGGAGATCCATGCCGATCATATGACTGGCGTGTTTGAGGCGTTACCAGACCCCGAGGAGTGCAAGCGGTTGGGGATTGACCCGTATGCGAAGGAGAGCAAATGAGTAGAGACCTTACCAAGTATCTTGCGCGATATGGCCGCGCCCTGTGTTATTTCTCGCATTACTACAAGCATGGATTCGATTTCATGTCACATCTCAACAATCTTGAAGAGCGGGTGGACCATTCGAGATTGCACGTTCGCGTAAGGGGTAGCGGCGGCGGCAGCATTTACAAGCTGGAGGTATACGCTGGTAGTCCAGATACCCTTAACGAGCTGATCGGTCATAGCCCGCTGAGTGATGTTGAGATATGGGAAAACGAGGACGATGGGGCGCTTCATGTCCAAATCACCAAAGACTAGATCCATCCTAGCCCTTGACCCCGCCCTATCCACCGGATGGGCATGGACGGACGGCAAGCGGCTAGTGTCGGGCGAGTGGGACCTGAGCGCGAATGACCCGAAGGGAGTCAAGGTGACCATGAACACGTGGGCATGGAGGCTGAGGACGCTGGGTAATCATTTGTGGGATACGATTGATTTAATGCGGGGCATAGATACGGTCATTATTGAGCGGGTGTCATATCAAGGCAAGTCGTCAGCCAATACAATGAAGCTTCAGCGATACGTTGGATTGATGCTTGCTTATGTTCCGGAGGCTGAAATAATTGAGTGCTCGCCCAATTCATGGAAGGCGTCCATCGGTGGTGGACGCATGACTAAGCCGCAATACCGCAAGGCCGCTATGCGATACTGGCAACTGCCCGAGCTACCGGGCGAAGACGAAGCTGCTGCGCTGGGGATGCTGGCGTGGGCGCAGGGGAGGTTTAAGTGATGGCAAAGATAGCCGTGACAATCGAGTGGGATTGGCCGCAGGGCGAAGGTTGGCTGAATGTTTACAATGAAAACGCAGCGCATGATTTATGGTCCGAGTGGGAGAGGGGAGATGATTAAGCGGGGATGGATAGAGGTTGAAGATCCCACCGTGGGCGAACAACTTATATGCCAAAAGTGCAAACTGTTTTACGATTGGGAGGATATTGATTAATGAAAGAAACTATCACATATCAGTGCGACCTGTGCGAGTCGGGAGGGTTCGAGGCGCGTGGATGTATTTACGGATTCGGCTGGGAGCGCGAGGGCGCTGACGACTTGCAGCTACAATATGAGTCCGATATATCCCATGCGCCCGTCCATGTATGTGGTACTTGCCTTGATGGGCTCGTATCAGTAAGCCGCGAGCACATGATGGAGCATAAGATAACAGGCCCACCGCAAGATTGAGGTCAGGGACGGCATGGCTACACTTGACAACCCCGCCAATTCATGCGATGATTAGATACCTTTTCATCCTAGCCGGGCTCGCGGGTGTCATGCCTAAAAATAATATCGTTCGCGATGCCTATTAGCACTCGCGGGCTCGGCGGTTAAAATGAGGAGGGCACTTGCTTTTATCTCCAATTCATAGTACAATGATCTTAGGTAAGAGAGTGCATAATAGACCGATAAGCCCGTTGTTAGTGGACGCGCTCTCTTACCAAGACACACCACTTTCAGCGGGCTTTTCATTTGGAGGATAAATGGAGTTTCACGAGATCGCAAATATTTTTCCGCTAGTCGATGGCGACGAATTTGATGAGCTTGTCCAAGACATAAAAGCCAATGGCGTGCTCATGCCTATCGTTATCCACGACCAAAAAATACTTGATGGTCGCAATCGCTGGCGAGCGTGTCAAGAGCTTGGCGTTGATTGCCCGTCGATGGAGTGGGCCGGGATGGGCTCCCCGCTGGCGTATGTGGTGAGCTTGAATCTTCACCGACGACATTTAACGACAAGTCAGCGCGCCGCCCTCGCGGTTGATATGATGCCGATGTATGAAGCCGAAGCGAAAGAGCGGCAAGGGTCAAGAGAAGACATTGTGGCAATAATGCCACCAAGTGACAAAGGCAAGGCTCGTGACAAAGCCGCCGCTGACTTCAAAACCAGCCCGCGCTATGTGCAAGACGCCAAGAAGATCAAAGAAGATGCTCCCGAGTTATTCGATGAAATCAAATCGGGAGGCAAGACCGTAACTCAGGCCAAGCGCGAAATCAAGGAGCGCAAGCGCGAGGCCAAGCGTGAGCAAAACCGAGAAATCATCGGAGCTGCGCCAACCATTGAAGCCGCCATAGTTGACGCCAAGTTTTCGACCATCGTGGTCGATCCGCCATGGGATTGGGGTGATGAAAAAGACGCTGACCAACTGGGGCGCTCGCGCCCGACTTATTCAACCATGACTATTGATGAACTGTTGGCCTTCCCGCTCGGGAGCAAGGCCGCTGACGACTGTCACTTATACCTGTGGATAACAAACCGGTCCTTGCCCAAGGGCTTCGCCTTGCTCGAGGCATGGGGCTTTAGATATATAACTTGCTTGACTTGGTGCAAGCCGTCAATCGGCATGGGCAACTACTACCGTGGGTCAACAGAGCAGGTTCTATTCGGCGTTAAGGGATCGCAGGGCTTGAAGCGCAAGGACGTGGGCACATGGTTTGCTGCGCCCCGTGGCGGCCAGCACAGCGCCAAGCCGAACGAATTTTATCAACTCCTCGAGACGTGTTCTCCAGGGCCATATCTTGACGTGTTTGCCCGGCAAGAACTAGAAGGCTGGACGACGTGGGGTGGCGAGCTATGAACGAATTTGACTTCATGGCAAAGCTAAACGCGAGCAAGGCCGCGCGGTCAGGGGGCATGGCCGCCATTATAAAAACCGCGCTTGATGGATGCCAAGCTGTCGAGGAGGCAAGCGTTGAACTAGACAAACAGGGTGTCGATTATGTGGCAACCTTACGCCGTGGCGCTCAGGTATTTATTGACATGAAATCACGCGAAGCCGGGGCCGCAAAATATTGGAGTGATGGGCCTGAGTTGACCCTTGAAACATGGAGCGTGTTGCCAGTCAATGGCAGTTTGGGCAAGGTCGGTTGGACGCTTGATGAACAAAAGATAACGGACTGCATCCTGTATGTTTTCGAGCCAAGCGATACCGATGCCATTTACTTTTTGCCATTTCAACATTTAAGGATGGCCTTCCGGCGTAATTTCATCGCATGGACGCAGGCCTACAAAGTCGCGCGGCAAAGCTCTGGGGATTGGCAATCAGAATGCGTTTTTGTCCCGGCGGCAAAAGTGCTGTCGGCGATTAATGAAACATACAAGGCGACTTACTCGGATTAATGGGGGGATGAAAGATGGACAACTGCGTAATTTGCGAAACTAACGATGTAGACACTATCGTTGTCCACAAATATTCGGTCTCGCGGGTTTGCTCGGCGTGCGTTCGTGGCCACAAGGTTGAATGGACTGAATTATATGGACGCACTGCATGGGCACGAAATGGCTTGTGTGGCAAATGCGGACGACCTCCAAAGATCTGCAAACACGACCAACAATCAATGGAGGGATGAAAGATGGGATATTTTAGTAATGGCACCGAGGGCATGATTTATGAGGAGAATTATTGCATGAGGTGTGACCACTATGATGAAGGCGGGTGTCCAGTATTGACCATCCACGCGCTATACAATTATGATCAGTGTCGCGATGGCGATAAGGGAAAAGCCGTAGAAAGAATTTTATCTGAGTTCATTCCCATAGATGGAATCCATAACGGCCCATGTCGAATGATAACCGAAATGGTGATATCATGAAAATCTACCTAGCGGCATCATACGCCGAACGCTTCAACCTTCGCACCCGCGCGACCCAACTCGAAGCACTCGGCCATGAGATCACGTCTCGATGGATATACGAGCCCGAGAGCAACACCGAGCTATCCGACAGGGTAAGCGCGGGGACGTGTACGCCGGAGGATATCGGGGAATTGCAGGGGATAGCGTGCAGCGATGCATGTCATATTTTCGAGAGCAATTGTATAATCATGCAGTCAACCGAAGCTCCCGCTCGCGGCGGGCGTCACTTTGAGATGGGGATAGCGTATTGCTTGGCCACTGGATACGAAGGCCGCATGCGCCTAATAATCATAGGCTCGCGACCTGAAACCGTGTTCTACTATCTGCCCGCGTTCGAGTTCGTGGATAGCTGGGATAGGGCGATTGAACTGATGACTTGACAAATCCCCGCCCATGGTTTATCATGAAAGCATGGCAGGACGTCCGTTAAAATTCAAAACGCCCGAAGAGCTAGAGGCTCGCGGATGGGAGTATATCGAAAAAACCGGTATAAATTCAACCATCACAGGGCTCGCTATCCATTTGGGGACCACTCGGAAAACGCTATGCGAGTATGAAAAAAAGCCCGAATATAGTAACACTGTAAAAAGGCTCAAGCATCAATGCGAGCATTACATGGTACAGCGATCACTTACAGAGCGCAACCAAGCGGCGGCGATATTCTTGCTCAAGGCCAATTACGGATACATCGAGACATCCAAAATAGAGACCACCCAAAACCATAGTATCAACCTCGGCAACCTCACGCAGGAACAACGCGATGCTCTCGATTCCGAGCTTGCCGACTGATCCAGAAGAACGCAAGAATCTACGTTATCGGCTCGCTTGCCATGACCGGGTTATGCCATTCACTAGGGCCACGCACCCGGCGTATAAGGCCGCGCAGTTTCACAACGATATAGCCAACGCACTCCAGGGCGTGGAATCTGGACACATCAGGCGGCTCATGATATTCATGCCACCCAGGCACGGCAAATCCGAGCTTGCGTCCATACGTTTCCCCGCATGGTATCTAGGCCGCAACCCCAAGAGTGAAATCATTATGTGCTCGTATGCCGTGGACCTTGCCCGTGACTTTGCATACAAGGCCCGCAACCTGATAGAGACGCCCACGTATGAATGGATATTCAACACGCGGCTCCAACGTGATCAACGGGCGGCGGCTCGGTGGACCACGGAGCAGGGCGGCGGTATGCTGGCGGCTGGCGTGGGCGGACCCATCACCGGGCGTGGAGCCGATATCCTTTTGATTGATGACCCGTTCAAGAACTGGGAAGAGGCCCAAAGCCGGACCATCAGAGAAAAGGTGTGGAACTGGTACGTATCGACAGCGTACCCACGGCTTAACCCCATGGGCCTTAACGCCATCATCCTGATTATGACCCGGTGGCACCAAGACGACCTAGCCGGGCGTCTACTCGATGCCGAGCGCAAGAACCACGGTAATGATAAGTGGGACGTGCTATGTTGTCCCGCGATATCACCGGACAATGAGCCGCTATGGCCCGCCGCGTACTCACTCAAGGACTACGAGCGCATCCGCGAGATCCAAGGCCCGCAAGCTTGGAATAGTCTGTATATGCAATCACCGAAGCCGGGCGAGGGGTCTATCCTCCGCTCGGATCAGATCATCCTTGACGTGGATCTCGACAACCTGCCCGAGTTTGACCGCGTGCTAATCGCGTGGGACACCGCGTTTGAAAAGCACAGCCAGGCGGACTACAGCGTAGGCACGGTATGGGGCCAAACCAAAACGGGCTTCTACCTGCTCGATCTCGTCCGTGGCCGGTGGACATTCCCAGAACTGAAAAAAAGAGTTATCGCGCTCGCTCGCAAATGGAATCCCAGCGATGTTGTAATTGAGCGGGCCGCGAGTGGGCGCGATATCATTCATGAACTCGGGAGCGGGACCGACTTACCGATCATCGGGGTCAAGGTAAAATCAGACAAGATCGCAAGGGCCAATACCGTGAGCGGGCGATTCGAGGCGGGCAGGGTACACGCGCCAGCTAACGCGCCATGGCTTGCTGACCTATTCAGCGAGCTTGATTACTTTCCGAGCGGCGCGCATGACGACCAGGTGGACAGCGTGGTTCATGCTTTGCGATACATGGCGCGGAGATCAGGGAGCATACTCGCATGAGTGATGACATGGTAGACGTGCTGATTTATCTAGGTATATTGGCCGTGTTCGGCTATGCGATATATAGGGTGGTTACATGAATCAGGCGTGTGACCACTGCGACCACGGACACATCATTGACGCCGAGATGTTTAGCGTGGGCGGCTACATGCAATGCCGCCGGTTCCCGCCTATCGCCTCGGAGGGGATGTGCTCGTTCCCGACCACTAAGGCCACGTGGCATTGTGGCGAGTTCATGCCAAAGACTACCACGGAGGAGATAGGCCATGCCTAAACGCACAGCCAAGCCCAAAGACACTCGCCGCTCTTACGTCGCCCGCGATTATGCCAGGGACTGCAAGGACTTTGACCCATACTGGCGTATCCGTGGTGGCTGCATCAAGTCGCTCACTTGCGCCTGGCTCGATGATATGTTACACTTACATCCGCATAGTGACATCTGCTCAGGACGAAAAAAGGAGTCTGAATAATGAAGCTCAAAGTTATTTCACGCGGTGACGCCAAGAACACCAAGGTCGTGGCCGCAGCTGACGGCACGCCCATTGATGGCGTCGTGGCCGTCCAGTTCGTATCTCAGGCCGATGGACTGAACCAGTTGACAGTAGTGGTCCAGGTCGAGGGCGTACACGCTGACATCGAGGCCGAGGCTACCGTAACCGAGATCCCCGACGATGTTGAGACCGAGGTGATTACCGCCGGTCCGGTTGAGTATAAATCACCCGACCTGGATGATTAGGACTCATGACGTGGTATAAGCCCTGGACGTGGGCGCGCAAAACCATCAGCGTTGATAGCGCCCTGCTCACTCCATCGTATAGCGATATTGGATGGAGTGCTGACAGCTATTGGCATCTATCCCGCGAGGCCATGGAGCAATGCTCCACGGTTTACCGCTGTATCAACCTAACCGCCAAGACTGGCGCTACCGTGCCTCTCGGATCGTTCGAGGGTGATGAGGCCGTCGATGGCCAATTCGAGATCATGGACCGACTCAAGCGCCCGAACAAGATCATGTCCTACTCGAGCTTTATCCGCTACTGGATCATGAGCATGCAACTAGGCGGGCAGGCGTTCATATGGAATAACCGCAGCTCAATCAATGGTGAGGGGCTTGAGCTTTGGCCAATACCGCCCACTGACATGACGGCCAACCTGGGTGCGAGGTTTGGCGAGATCGACTCATTCACGTGGAGCTACAAGGGCAACAGCATCAGGCTACCACCCGAGGACGTGCTCTATACTTGGTATCAGCACCCGCGTGATTTCATGGAGCCGTTATCGCCACTCAAGGCAGCGGCCCGCGAGGTTGATCTATCGAATGAATCACTGGCCTGGAATGTTAGCACGATGAACAGTGGCGGTAAGCCGTCTGTATCAGTGGCCCCGGCCAAGGGTGACACCGACTCGTTCTTGACTCAGGCCCAGGCCAAGGAGCTGGAAGAGGGTATCATCAAGCGTATTGGCGGGAGCGCGAACGCGGGCAAGCCGCTCGTCATGCGATGGCCGATGGATCTAAACGTGTACGGCTGGAGCCCGAGTGATATGGATTGGCTGTCAGGGCTCGATAAGATGGATGTACGCATAGCCAACGTGTTTGATATCCCGCCCGAGCTTGTGGGCGCGCAAAAGACATACGAGAATTTCGAGGTAGCCGAGCGGGTGCTGTACACCCAGGCGGTTATCCCACTCATGGAGCTATTCGCCGACAGCCTGACCATGTGGCCCGGCGCTAACCTCCGGGGCTCGCAGGAGATCCGAGTACTACGCTCACAGATTGATGCGCTTAAAGACGATCAGGCTGTATTAAGCACGATGTTGAATGATAGCATCAGGCACGGACGCATGACGCCGAACGAGGCCCGCGCGGAGATGGGCATGGATACGAGTACTGACGCCAATGCCGATATCCTGCTGATTGATAAGAACCTTATCCCGCTATCGCTTGCGGGGATGGATGGATTTGCGGAGGATCTTGAGTAGTGGTTGGATATGCAGAGCTAAAGAATCGTGACGGCTCGGGTGGTTTTTTAATCCCGATTCAGAACGATGCCGATAGGCTGGGTGCTGTACGATTGCTGGTAGCGATGGACAAGCACGACGGTTACGGCGAGTGGGCCTCGTGCGGATACACCCAGCTAGACATAGATGAATACAGGCGGAGTAATGACGCGGGATCGAGCATATAGACGAATGAAGGCGCAAAAGCACACGCAGCTAAGGACGCCATGCTCTTGTATGTTTTGCCGTTGTTGGAGCCGCAGGTTTAGGGGACCATCCATGCAAGAACTCAAACAGAACGAAGCGGATAGGCTCAATGGCTAGACCGACCACCGCCGACAAGAAGCGCGCGGCATACCTCCGGCGCATACCCGCGCCCACTCGCGCACTCAACAAGCTATACGCCAAGCAGCGCCGGGACATCGGCCCGCGTGACATCGTGAACGGCAAGCTATCAACCTCGGCCCGTGCTCGCATGGAGTTAGAGTTTATCGAGTGGCTAAAGCATCCAGCGTTTAAGGGCGCATGGGATAGCGGGGCCAAGCTCAATCAATCGCGAATAGATCAGGCCTTCGATGAATACGTTGCCCGTCGTGCGATCCTGTTCGCTCCTGGCCTTGCCAACACCAATGCGAGTGCGGTGAGCCAGCTATTCATAATCAACAGCGATACCAGTCGTAAGGCGTTCATGCTCGATCTCAAAAACAGCGGGGCTATCGGCTTGCATCCCCGGCAGGTCAAGGCGCTATCTAAGCAAATGGAAAAAATACGCGGGCTGGTTCCCGAGGGCAAGGTGGCGATGTGGGAGCGGCGGTTGACTAATCAAAAGCTTGAGTACCGCGCCAACCTGGTAGCTCGCACCGAGATGGGTAACGCCTCCAATGCCGCCCAGCTTGACGGGCAGCTTGCCAAGATCGAGGCGGGCGAGGCGAGCCCGAACACAAAGAAGGCATGGAGCACGACGGGCAAGAACACCGTATGCCCGATGTGTGAAGCCAACGAGATGGAGGGATTCATCCCGATGGATCAGGAGTTTAGCAGCGGGCACGACAGGCCACTGGCGCACCCTCAATGCCAATGCGCTATCCAGTTTAGTGCGCGTGAGCCGGAGGGGATAGTCAAGCCCGTACCACCCGCATGGAATAACGCCCAGCCCATGAGCACTGCAGCAGTTACGGGGCTCACGACATCAGCTGCGCGGCATATCTTGGAAAAGCGAGGCATGGCCCGCGCTTTTCTTTTGAGGCTTGAGCGTGCAGACGTGGATGATTTACTAACCAAGCCCGAGTTTACGGGCGCGTCAATGTCGGCGCTGTTGAACAAATACGACTTTCCTGTAGTACCGATTCAACGCAGGATCAAACGCAAGCCGCAGTCAGCGGTGGATAGATTGCCCTTTTAGGAGTGATATCATGGGAATAGATCAAATCCAGATAGAGTATTGGCCCGCAGTGCCCTTTGAGGTCAAGAGCATCGAGGACGCCGGGGACTGCTACAAGTTCAACGGCTATGCCTCGATATTCGACACGCCCGACCTGGTTAACGACGTGGTGCATCGCGGGGCGTTCAAGCGAACCATGCAGGCCCGTGGCGCTAAGGGATTTCCGATAGTATTCATGCATGACCGTAAGGCCGTACTCGGCAAGGCTGTAATGCGCGAGGATGAGCGCGGGTGGTTCGTCGAGGACGGCAAGCTTACCAAGGGCGTACAGCTAGTCGAGGACGTTTACAAGCACATGAAGGCTGGCGTCATCGACGGCATGAGCTTTGCCTATCGCGCGGTGAAAAAGGACTATCAGGGCAAAATACGCAACCTACGCGAGCTTGCCGTGTCCGAGGTCACGCTCGGCCCATCCTCCATGATCGCGCACCCGTCCGCACTGATTACTGCCGTCAAAACCCTCGATGAATGGCGCACTGATCTTGCCGCGCACGCGGAGAAAATAAGACAACTTGCAAACGATCCCAACTCATGTTACGATAGCAGACTAGATACCGACAGACTCGCGCAACTGATTCGCGATCACGCGCACTCTGTTAAATCGTTGTAACTGCCCATACGGGCCAATACATAGCTACTCGCCCCTAGACCCGCCACCCGGCACTCTATCGGGAGACTCAGCGAACACACTAGACTAATGGAGGTATGTTCAATGGCGACTCCCGAAGAGGAAATCAAAGGATTACTTGACGAGCAGGCCAAGACGTTTGAGGAGTTCAAGCGTGAGGTCAAAGGCCACGTCGACCAGATTGACGGACAAGTAAAAACGAACGCGCTCACCAAAGACAAGCTTGACAAGATGGAGGCTGACTTTGCCGACGTCGAGGAAAAGCTCGGCAAGGCCAACGAGGCCATCAAGGAGCGTGAGGATAAGGCCGAGGCTCAAGAGAAATATCTCAAAGAGCTGGAGGCCAAGGTAAACAGGCCCGGTGGTGGGACCAAGGTAAACCCCGAGAATTACGAGCACAAGGCTCTTTTCGAGGCCGCGTGTCTTGACGATGCGCCCGAGCGCAAAACTGCTTATGACAAGTATCTGCGCGCTCCCGGCTCACTGACTCCCGAAGAGCGCAAGGTTCTGACCATTGCCGACGCCACTACCGGCGGATATCTCGCGCCGCCCGAGTACGTTAACGAGATCATCAAGCGCATGAGGGAAACCACTCCTGTCATGCAGATTGCCAAGGTCATGAACACTGGTAGCAATACCGTGAATATTCCCAGGCGGAATGGGACCGTTACTGCCGTCAGGCGTGGCGAGTCCGAGGCCAAGACCGCGACCACTGGACTGACCTTCACCATGGAGCAAGTCCAGCTGACCGAGCTTTACTGCTATGATGACATCAGCCAGCAAAACCTTGACGACTCGATGTTTGACCTTGAGGCCGAGCTTCGCGAGGAGTTCACCGACGCCTTTAGGGCCAAAATCGGCGCGGAGTTCGTCACCGGCTCAGGCCCGCTCCAGATGGAGGGCATCACCGTCAACTCCACACTGACAGCCGCCGCGACCGATAGCGGACACGCTACCACCATTCAGCCGGGCACGCTGTTGACTTTCCTCGAGAATGGCGTGGAGCCTCAGTTCAGGCCGAACCGCCAGCTCCTGTTTAATCAGGGCACATTGGCGGCTATCCGCATTCTGACCGATACTCAGGGAGGCTTTCATTGGTCACCCGGATTCGGCGCAACTCCCAACACTCTCGCGGGTGTGGCCTACACCATCTGTCAGGACATGCCTGACGTGGGCGCGAACACTTACCCCATCGGGCTCGGTGACTGGCGCAAGGGCTACGCCTATGTGCAACGCCTTGCCATCGCCATGAGGCGTATCGATGACACCGTAACCGACGCGGCTGGCACTACCAGGATCAGCGGGACCATGAGGGCAAATGGAATCATCACACTGACTGACGCCATCCAGCTCTACAAGATCTCAGCGTAAGGGGGTACGATATGAGAC
>Ga0255047_10002024_pt1 | contig 13855 bp, 14 predicted proteins | sample JV7_2_1_MG_FD_183640 | JGI IMG/M metagenome (GOLD analysis project Ga0255047, IMG submission 183640) | Seawater microbial communities from Jervis Inlet, British Columbia, Canada - JV7_2_1 | ecosystem: Environmental > Aquatic > Marine > Inlet | place: Canada: British Columbia | collected 2016-10-06
AGCGTTGTCGTCGGCCTTGGATGGGGTCTGGCGTCGATCCCCGTCACCCTGACCGGTCCGGCCAGAGTGGTCGTCAACGGCGTGGATTTCGCAACCCTTTCTCGAGGGGACTGGGTGATCAGATCTACTTCGTTCGGCATCGATGTGGTCCCGACGGGGCCAACGGTGTATGTGTCGCTCATCGGTCAACGCCACTGGCCCCGGTAGGGTCGGAACAGTTCGCCCTACGCGGATGTTGGAAACTGTGGGCGTGGTGCGGTTACCATCGCCTTGTACCGAGGAGCAGAATGACGAACGGCGTCGAAGGCAGCATCATCGAGATTGCGTCACCTGCCCCGCGCGGTGCAGCATCAGACGTCGAAATCGACAAAGACATCCTTGAGACCGCCCTGGACTACATCCGTCCCGCCCTTCAGGCGGACGGCGGGGACGTTGTGTTGGAATCGATCATCGGCGGAACCGTCAACCTTCAGTTGCTCGGCGCATGCGGTGGTTGCCCGATCTCAGAGACCACCGTCACCGCGGGCATCGAACGGATCCTCAAGGACCGCGTCCCGGGAGTCGTAGAGGTCCAGGCGAGCTGAAGGCCGAAGGCTGAAGACTCGTGACCCGTTAGGGTCACGCACGTGGAGATCGACCGACTCATTGATGCAGCTTCGGTGGCTGATGCTCGAGCGCTCGGGCGGCTCTGTTCTGTCGTCGAGGCGGGCGGGGCGCCGGCGCGGAGTGTGCTGGTGAAGCTATACCCACTCGGTGGCAAGGCGTGGACGACGGGTATCACAGGAGCACCGGGCGCAGGCAAATCGACTCTCGTGTCTGCACTGGTCTCAGACCTCGCTGCGGATCGCGATCGTACGGCAATCCTCGCTGTTGACCCTTCCAGTCCGCTCACCGGGGGAGCGATTCTCGGTGATCGGATCCGCATGAGTGCCCACACCGCCAACCCAAACGTCTTCATTCGATCGCTGGCCAGTCGGGGCCGTCTTGGTGGGATCTCGACGGCCACATCCGCGATGGCGGCCTGTCTCGATGGACTCGGTTTTGTCGAGATCCTTGTGGAGACCGTTGGCGTGGGACAGTCAGAGGTCGAGATCGCTTCGTCCTCAGACACGACGATTGTCGTTGTGACCGCCGGGTGGGGAGATTCCGTGCAGGCAGCAAAGGCAGGGTTCCTCGAGGTTGCCGATATCTTCGTGGTGAACAAGGCAGATCGTCGTGGCGCAGATGCGACCGTCAGGGACATCGAGGCCATGCTCGACATCGGCCCGGAGACCCCATGGCGCCCGCCTGTGATCCAGACCGTCGCACCGGAGGGGACCGGAGTTCCCGAGGTTGCCGACGCGGTGCTCAGGCACCGCGAGCACCTCGTGGCTACCAATGAGATGAAGCCGAGACGCAGGCGGCGGGCCGCCCACGACCTCACCATGGCCATTCGAGAGAACATCGATCAATCGATCGACACCGACGAACCTGCTGCAGATCTCCTCGACGCCCTGGCGGAACGCCGTACGGATCCGTGGACCGCGGCGGAACGGATTCTCCGCTCGCCGTAGCCATTCTTTTTCTGCGCATGTTGGATGTCGACGGGACCACCAACAGGTAGTGTTGAACACATCCCCATCCAAGGACGCATGTGGAACTTGTCAACTACTCAGTACAGGACGGCGTAGCCGTCATCACGCTCAACCGACCACCGGTGAACGCTCTCAACGGCGAGCTGATCGCTGATATCGATGAAGCAGTCGGCATGGCTGAGGCGACTGACGTGCGAGCCGTCGTCATCACAGGTGCACCTCATTTCGCCGCGGGCGCCGATATCACCGGATTCCAGAAGACGTTCGAATCGGGAGCAGACGAGCGGCAGGCATCCGGTCTTTCGGAAGCGATCGCGCGGCTTGCGAATCTGGAGAAGCCGACCATTGCTGTGGTCAACGGTTTCGCACTCGGTGGAGGGCTTGAGCTGGCGATGGGCGCGGATTTCCGGTATTTGGCCGACACCGCCAAGGTTGGTCAGCCCGAGATCCTGCTCGGCATCATTCCAGGAGCAGGTGGCACCCAGCGGCTCGCTCGGCTCATCGGTCCGCAGAAATGCAAGGAATTGTGCATGACCGGAAGACACGTCGGGTCTGAGGAGGCCCTTTCGTTGGGCATCGCCGACAAGGTCGCTCCACAAGACGAGGTCCTCACTCTTGCAATCGAGGAGGCAACGGCGTTCGCACAGGGACCCACTCAGGCGTATGCCGCGGTGAAACGGGCGGTGTCGCGCGGCTTCGACCAACCACTGGAGGAGGGTCTCGCGATAGAGGCTGAGCAGTTCGCCAAGGCCTTCGCCTCAGCCGACGCCAAGATCGGTGTCGGCGCCTTCATCGCGAAGGAAGAACCAGGGTTCACCGGTAACTGAACCGCCCGGCCGGCGTCTTGCTTTCAGCCCTGCGCTCTCCGGAGAACGGAAGGCAGTGAGGCCCGAGGAGCGCCCGGCGTTCTTCAGGCCTACGCTTCCAGGCATGGCCGTTCGACTTCCGCCCTGGGTACCCCGCGTCGCGATCGTAGCGGTCGGCGTCCTCGGCTTCGCTTGGGTCGTAGCGGGATGGACGCATTCGAACGCGATCCGGGCTGAGTTCCTCACGCCTCGCCAGATCCAGGTCGGGTACCCGCTGACGGTGACGGCAGATCCTGCAGGCAGGGTTGTCATTGACCGTACGCCCCAGACAGAGAGAGAAGGGATCTGGGGTCTTGAGAGTGAGCAGGCCTATGGGCAGGTGTCAACCATCGTGAGAATCGATGACACGACTGTCGAACGTGGCTTCGAACCGATCAATGGCGTCCTCCGGGTCGGTGATGCTGTCCGGTTCGATACGGATGCCTTCTTCGGCGATCCAACCGTGGCACACGGACTCGGGTTCGATGGTGATTCGCGAATCCCGTCCGACATCGGGCCGCATCCGACATGGTTGATCGACGGCCGCCGACCCACCTGGATCGTCTTTGTGCACGGCAGAGGGACGGATCGACTCTCCGAGTCGTTGAGGATCATCCCAAGTCTTGTTGTGCAGGGCTATCCCGTGTTGTCCATTGCCTATCGCAACGATGTCGGGGCGACATCGAGCGAGTCGGGCATGCGGCTGTGGGGACTCGAGGAGTGGCTTGATCTTGACGCCGCGTTGAGCCTTGCCCAACGCAAGGGAGCCAAGGACGTTGTGATCATCGGTTCCGGGTTCGGCGCGAGTATCGTGTCGACGTTCCTGCATGAGTCACCGAACATCGCGCTCGTGCGCGGTGTCATCTTCGACTCACCTGTGCTCGATCTCGAGGGTGTCGCGAGAAGATGGGCGGCAGAGTCCGGGACGCCTCGTGTTGTTGCATGGCTCGGCAGAAGGCTGGCCGCTGTACGGTTTGGCATGGATTGGGACATGTTGAACCAACATGAACGGACGATGCAGTTCGATGTGCCGATCCTGTTGATGTTTGGTGCGCAGGATCCGGTGACTCCACCGAGCGAGTTCGTTCGGTTTGCCGATGCGCTGCCAGATCTGGTTGAGGTTGAGCGCTTCGAACAGGGCGAGCACACAGATCTGTGGAACATCGACGTGGAGCGGTATGAGTCGACCGTTGCGCAGTTCCTGTTCGAAGTGGTGGGTCCGGAGTGAACATGTACCTCGACCACGCCGCCACGACCACCATTCGGCCTGCGGCGCTTGCGGCGCTCGAAGATGCCCATGAACGGCTGGATAGGAACGCCTCTGGGCTGCACACCGAATCACGGAGAGCAAAGGATGCTCTTGAGGAATCGAGAGAGCGTGCAGCAACACTTGTCGGAGCAGATCGACCGCATGACCTCATCTTTACCGGATCCGGAACTGAGGCGGACAACCTTGCAGTGATCGGAGCTGCGCTCGCTTCGGGTCGGAACGCGGTTGCTGTGTCGTCGATCGAGCACAAGGCGGTTCTCGAGGCTGCGAATTCACTCCTGCGGTTCGGTTTCCGTATCGGTGAACTCCCTGTGGGGTCGGACGGAGTCGTGACGCTCCCGGTCGAGACGTCGATCGGAGATGGCTCTGTCGGAGTCGTTTCCGTGATGCTCGTCAACAACGAGCTCGGCACGATCCAGCCTGTCTCCGAGATTGCCAGGGGCCTCAGGAATCTCGACCCGGGGGTGGTGATCCACACCGATGCCGTCCAGGCGTTCAATTCACAGGACGTGACCCTCGAGGCGACGGGCGCAGATTTGCTCTCGCTTGCATCTCACAAGATCGGAGGTCCGAAGGGTGTGGGGCTTCTTGCACTCAGGCCGGGAGTCCGGGTGGATCCGATCATCCACGGCGGCGGCCAGGAGGCGGGTCGAAGGGCGGGCACATACAACGTGGCCGGGATCGTCGCGATGGTTGCCGCGATGGAGGCTGCCCATCATGATCGACAAGGATTCGTGGATCGCACGTCTGCCGAGCGTGACACGTTCGAGTCTGCGGTCGTGGCCGGGTTCTCAGGTGCCAGGGTGACCGCTGCCGCGTCAAGACGCGTTCCGCACATCAGTCATGTCCTGTTCCCCGGTGTGCTCGCTGAGACACTGCTCATACGACTGGATCAGGTCGGTCTTGCTGCTGCGGCGGGTTCGGCGTGCCATTCGGGTGCGGTGGAGCCAAGCCACGTGCTCAGATCGATCGGGTTTACCGATGAGGAGGCAGGTCAGTGCATCCGGTTCAGCTTCGGTTGGGACACGCCACAGGGTGAAGGTTGGCGTGCCGCGCGGTGCGTGCTCGACGTGTTGTCGCAGATCTGATGCGCGCACTCGTTGCCATGTCTGGTGGCGTGGACAGCTCAGTGGCGGCTGCGCTGATGCTCGAACAAGGGCACGAGGTCATCGGCGTGACGCTCAAACAGTGGGAGGGCGCTGACGGGTCGATGCCAACGGCGGGCTGCTGCACGCTGGCGGACGCCGAAGATGCTCGCCGGGTCGCTGCGCAACTCGGTATTCCCTACTACGTCCTCAACTACGTTGAGGAGTTCACAAGGGCCGTTGTCGAACCGTTCGCGGAGGCGTATCTCAGAGGGATCACGCCCAACCCGTGTGTCGAATGCAACAGAAGGGTTCGGTTCGCAGCATTGCTCGACCGCACGAGGGATCTCGGTTGTGACGTCCTTGTGACCGGCCACCACGCACGGGTCGAGAACCATGACGGCGTGTATCGACTCCGCATGGCCCTTGACCGAACCAAGGATCAGTCATATGTGCTCCACATGCTCAACCAGGGAGCCCTTTCGAGGATCAGGTTGCCTGTTGGTGAGATGACGAAGAAGGATGTCAGGGCGTGGGCGGCTGAGATGGGTCTTCGCACCGCCTCGAAACCCGATTCCCAGGACATATGCTTTGTCGCGTCGGGCGACTACAGGGAGTTCCTTGCGAGTCGCCATCGGGAGGTTGTCGCACCGGGCAAGGTACTCGACACAGACGGTGGCGTGGTCGGCGAGCATCGCGGAACAGCCGGATTCACGATCGGTCAGCGGAAGGGTCTCGGTGTGGCAGTCGGTTCACCAAGGTACGTCGTTGACATCGCTCCGGCCGACCAAACCATCACCATCGGCACGTACGAGGATCTGCTGACGGATCGATGTGCGGTGGCAGAGATGAGCTTCACGGACAAGCCCCCCGAGATCGGCGACACTGTCGGCGTGAAGGTCAGATACCGCTCAGAGCCCGTTGACGCCACCGTCGTCGGGACGGGTGATCGGTGGGATTTTTCGTTCCTCGAGCCCCAGACACGCCCCGCGCCGGGCCAGTCCCTTGTCATGTATGAAGGAGAGTTCGTCCTCGGTGGTGGGATCATCATCGACGACCGTATTCCTGTCGCAGCAGTCCGTTAGCGTGACAACCAGAGGAAGGGACCACAGGAGGTTTCGTGTCGGCAGAAGAGCGGTATCGCGAGTTGCTTTCTGAGCTTCGTGAGCACAACTACCTCTATCACGTGCTCGATGCCCCTGTCATCGACGACAACGCCTATGACACGATGTACCGCGAGTTGATCTCTCTCGAGGAGGAACATCCCGGACTCGTCGATGCTGCGTCGCCCACATCGAGAGTTGGTGGACCGGTCGATGACGCGTTCAAGCCGGTTCAGCACCGCGAACGCATGTTCTCGTTGGACAACGCAATGCAACCATCCGAATTGGATGCTTGGCACGACCGTCTTGTCAAGGTCCTCGGCCGACCGCCATTTGCGTATTCGTGTGAACTGAAGATCGATGGCCTCGCGGTCTCGCTCACCTATGGGAACGGAGAGCTGACCCGTGCGTCAACTCGTGGTGACGGGGTCGTTGGAGAGGACGTGACAGCGAACGTGAGAACCATCAGGTCTGTGCCTCTCGTCCTGCGCGGTGACTCTCCCCCGCTGATGGAAGTGCGGGGCGAGATCTATCTCCCTGTATCCGAGTTCGACAAGCTCAACAAGAGGCAGGCCGAGGCGGGGAAACCCCCGTATGTAAACCCGCGGAACACTGCTGCGGGTTCGGTGAGGCAAAAGGACCCGTCCGTGACGGCGAGCCGCAACCTGGGCACATGGATATACCAGCTCGGCTACATCGAAGGCGGTCCCCGGCTTTCGACACACGCTGGGCAGATGGCCTGGCTCTCCGATCTTGGTCTTCGTGTGAACCCGGCAAACGAGACGGTTGACTCCTTCGAGGCTGTGAGGCAGTACGTCGGCGAGGCCACCGAGCACAGGCACGATCGGGACTACGAGACGGATGGCATCGTTGTCAAGGTTGACTCCCTCGATGACCAGAGCAAGATCGGGTTCACCGCACGTTCACCGCGATGGGCGATTGCGTTCAAGCTGCCCCCCGAGGAGAAGACGACGATCCTCAAGTCGATCGAGATCAACGTGGGACGAACGGGCGCCGTCAACCCATACGCCGTCATGGAACCGGTGTTCGTGGGTGGCGTGACGGTGACCAACGCAACGCTTCACAATGAGGGCGAGATCCATCGCAAGGACGTGCGCCCAGGCGATACCGTCATAGTGCGGCGTGCAGGCGACGTGATCCCCGAGGTCGTCGGGCCGGTGAAAGAGCTCCGTCCAAGGGGACGCCGGAAATGGCACATGCCCAAGGAATGCCCCTACTGCGGCAACCCCATCGTGCGTCCTGAGGGCCAGGCCAAGGCGCGGTGTACCGGCGGCTATTCGTGTCCGAGTCGTCTCCGTGAGTATCTGTATCACTTCGCATCGCGCGGCGCCATGGACATCGAGGGTCTTGGATACAGGACGGTGCAGTCGCTGCTCGAACTCGAGCTGATCAAGGATCCGGCGGACATCTACCGACTCACCGAGGGAGATCTCCTGTCGATCGAGGGATGGGGAGAAGTCTCCGTCGCCAACCTCTTGTCTGCGATCGACGCTTCCAGGTACCAATCTCTTGCCCGGCTCGTCTTCGGCCTCGGGATAGACCATGTCGGGTCGACCGTCGCGGCGCAGCTTGCCAGGGAATTCGGCTCCCTCGGTGCGTTGATGCAAGCAACGACGGACGAGATCGAGTCGATAGACGGTATCGGACCCGAGATCGCTGGATCTGTCGTGGCCTGGACGAACGACTCCGAGAACCGGGACCTCATCACTCGCCTTGCCGAAGCCGGTGTGTCGATGGAGGACGAAGCTCCGGACGAGCAGGTGTCCCAGACCCTTGAGGGAGTCAGCGTCGTGATCACAGGAACGCTCGAAGGCTTCACTCGCGATTCGGCAAAGGCCGCTGTTCTCGACCGTGGTGGCAAGGTCACAGGCTCCGTCTCCTCCAGGACTACGGCGCTGATTGCCGGTGTCAATGCAGGCACGAAGCTTGCAAAAGCTGAGACCTTGGGAATCCCCGTCCTCGATGTGGAGTCTTTCAAGAATCTACTCGCCGACGGGCCCGGCCGAAAGCCGACGGCAGACGGCTGAGACCTACACGAACAGACCGATTCCGATGGCAAGAGCGAGCAGCAAGGGGATCGCGGCGATCCACATGGCTGCGGTGACGCGTGCCAACAGAGGTGTGAAGAACGCCAGTGTGATGAAGATGACGGCTGCGACCGGCACGGCGTACGGTGCGAGGCTTCCGATTCCAAGGACTGACTGGTTGGCGATCAGTAACGCACCCAGTGCCGCAGCGAACCCACCTGCGAGCGTCCATGCGAAGATCCTCTGTGCTTTGTCTGTTGCGCGGAGCTGACGCCAGAGCAAGCCAGAAAGCCATCCGAGTACGAGGGCAATGATGACAACGGTGAGGCTGTTCGTGTATTCGTGAGGTCGGTCGACGACCATCTCGGTGAGAATCCAACCGATGATCGCCGCAACGATTGCCGCAACGGCGCCAGCAACGATCCCTGCAAGCGCAGGTGGCCAGGTGTCCGGGTCGTACACGTACCGATCAGTCAAGAAACACTCCGCTCACTGCACTCTGAAGGTCCACACGAGCGTACCGGCGTCCGTGCCTGCGGTACCGCCAATCCAGGTTGCGACGACGGTGTGCTCGCCAGGCGTCCACCGTTCGATGACCTTGCCCTCGCCAGGTTCGAACTGGTGCCGGCCTGTTGCGATGATCGCATCCACGTCCGATTCCGGAATCGTCGTGCCATCGATGACGAAGCGCACCTCGTAGTTCGGCTGCACGTCGATGAGCACCTTGATCGGGTTGACGACGATGTCACCGTCGTGCGGTGCGTATCGCTCGACGGCAGGCGGAAGCTGCTCGGGATCCCCCGACGGAATGAACAGGATCGACGCACCGATGATCGCTATGAGTGCGATGGCAAGCAGCGTGTAGGTAACTCGGTACCCGGTGGTGTTCATGCGAAGATGCTAGGTCCGTCCTCGGCACACGGTCACCCTCGTCGCGTCCGTTCTGTGGGCCAGAAGTGTGCAAAAACCACAACTGGAACCCTGGGTTCGCAGATGTGGGGGTGCCGGGGGCTACTAGCGTTGCGGCGATGGAGCTGAACCCTGTGCTCATCGAGATGGGTGACTACCCGATCGCCACCATCCGCCAGAGAGCTCTGGAGCGGATCGAAGCAGGTCTGCCGGTGATCGATTTCTCCATCGGCGACCCGAGAGAGCCAACCCCTCGATTCATTGCCGACGCACTCAAGAACGCGGTCCCTGAGGTTTCCCAGTACCCGACGGCGGCCGGTCGAGCACAGTTGCGAGGAGCGGTCGCCGGCTACGTGCAGCGTCGGTTCGATGTCACCATCGACGCCGCCACCCAGGTGATTCCGACGAGCGGATCGAAGGAGGCGATCTTCACCACTCCGTTGGCCTTCATCGACAGGGATGCAGGCGATGGCGTGGTTTTCCCTTCGCCCGGCTACCCGGTGTACGAGAGGGGCTCCCTGTTCTCCGGCGCCGTGGCACACCGGATCATTCTGGGCGACGATTTCATCCTCAGGGCGTCGGATATCCCTGACGATGTTTGGGACTCCACAAAGCTCGTTTGGACATGTACCCCGCACAACCCGTCTGGGGCCGTGTCCAGCAGGGAGGACCTTGCCGGGTTGTATCGACGCTGCCAGCAGGCAGGGGCGCTGCTGCTCTCGGATGAGTGCTACTCAGATACCTACGAGAGCGACGCGTACCCCGATGGTCCCGCTTCCGTGCTCCAGATAGCCGACAAAGGCGTCGGCGGCGCCCTCGTGTATCTCTCCCTCTCGAAACGGTCAGGCATGACCGGGTACCGATCGGGAGCGATCGTTGGTGATGCCCTCGCCATTGCGGCGCTCAAGAGTCTCAGGGAGACAACAGGGACGGCATCGCCGGACTTCGTGCAGGAGGCGGCCGCTGCGGCGTGGTCCGATGACGGACACGCTGCCGACCGCAGCGCCCTGTTCACCGCAAAACGGAGAATCCTCGAGCGCGCCTTCATTGAATCGGGCATGGAGATCGTGGCGTCCCGAGCGGGGCTCTATCTCTGGGTGCAGGGAGGGGACGATCTCGTCGTGACGGATCGGTTGCTTGACGCCGGTATCGTCGTGTCACCCGGCCGGTTCTTCGGCGAGGGCGGCGAGGGCTTCATCCGGCTCGCTCTTGTCCCTACTCTGGAAGAATGCGAAGAGGCAGCAGTCGCGTTGATGGACGCGCTGCAATAGGCCGGGAGGGTCCATGTCGAACCAGGAACTCATTGATGCGGCATACGCAGGCGACGTTGGTCTGAACTCAGCCGTTGATGCCGTGCATCACACGATCGCGGAGCTCGACAGCGGCGCCATTCGCGTAGCAGAGAAACGAGATGGCGACTGGCTCGTGAACGAGTGGGTGAAGCGGGCAATCTCCCTCTACTTTCGTATCACGGAGGTCGAGACCTTCGGTGCCGGTCCGTTCGAGTACTACGACAAGATCCCAACGAAAACCGGGCTGAAGGCAGCAGGCGTGAGGGTCGTGCCACCGGGTGTGATCCGGTACGGGGCCTTCTGTGAACCGGGGGTCGTCGTGATGCCCGGGTACGTCAATATCGGCGCCTACGTCGGATCAGGCACGATGGTCGACACGTGGGCGACAGTCGGCTCTTGTGCCCAGATCGGTAAGGACGTGCACCTCAGCGGAGGCGTCGGTATCGGCGGCGTGCTCGAGCCGCCGGGAGCGAGGCCGGTGATCATCGAGGACGGCGTCTTCATCGGGAGCCGCAGCATCGTTGTCGAAGGCGCGGTTGTGGAAGAGTGTGCAGTCCTCGGCGCCAACACAACCATCACCGCATCGACGCCGATCATCGACGTGACCGGTCCTGAACCTGTCGAAACAAGAGGCCGAGTCCCAGCGAACGCCGTCGTGGTTCCCGGAACGAGGCCAAAGGAGTTCCCAGCCGGCTCGTATGACCTCCAGTGCGCGCTCATCATCGGGAGGAGGACGGATTCGACTGACAAGAAGACGTCGCTCAACGACGCCCTGCGCACCTTCGAGGTGCAGGTGTGACGCTGCTCGACACGCTCATCGAGATCGTCAACATCCCATCGGTCACCGGATCAGAGGAGGAGCTCTGTTCATGGCTGGAGGACCGGTACCGCGACAGATATCAGCTCGAGCGGATCGGTAGATCGCTCATCGTTGGTCGACCAGGCGATGGCGCGCCTTTCACAGCGCTCTACGGGCACACCGATACCGTGCCCGAGCAAGGCACACCGACTGCACGGATCGATGGCGATCGTCTTGTCGGTCTGGGTGCATCTGACATGAAGGCCGGCATGGCGGTCATGATCGAATTGCTCGATTCGGGCGTCGGCGAAACGGATGGCACGTTGGTCTGTGTCTTCTATGACGGCGAAGAGGGCCCTGCCGCGAACAACGGGCTCGAAGAAGTTCTCGACGGCGCTCCCTGGCTGCTTGACGCAGTGCTCTCGATCGTTCTCGAGCCGACCGATCTCAACCTCGAGATCGGATGCAACGGTGTGCTCAACGCTGACGTGATCTTTCGAGGTTCCTCAGCGCATTCTGCGCGCCCGTGGCTCGGTGACAACGCCGTAACGAAGGCTGGTGACTGGCTGGCAGCGATGCACTCCCGTGAACCGGAAGTCGTCGAGATCGGTGGGCTCGAGTACAGGGAAGTGTTTGCAGTGACGAACGCTTCGGGCGGGATAGCGAACAACATCATCCCGAGCGAGTTCGTGATCAATCTCAATCATCGGTTCCCACCGATCTACTCGATCGAAGAGGCAGAGGCTCGATTGCTCGAGGTTGCTTCGGCAGCAAACGAGGTCGTGATCAGGGATAGGGCACCTGCAGGAGGAGTCGACCTCGACACCGTCGCACTACAGCGCCTCGATGGTTTGATCGGAGGTCAGCGGAAGGCGAAACAGGGCTGGACAGATGTAGCTCGCCTGACCTCGAGAGGCGCGGTCGCCGTCAACTTCGGCCCCGGAGAGGTCGCCCAGGCTCACCAGGTCGACGAATCCGTCCCCATCAGGCACCTCGACGTTGCCCACGACGTGTTGGTGGGATACCTCAGGGGAGGTAGTACGTAGTTCCCCTCTACCTACGACCTACAACGGCTTCGCTCGGTGAATCCATGGGCTCCAGGCTCAACCGGGGCAGGAACAGAGCCACGAGCGGCCCCATGCCGAAGGCGAAGATCACCGTGCCGAAACCAACCGTTCCGCCGAGGAACCATCCAAGGATCAGGACGCTGATCTCGATTGCTGCACGCGCAGCGCCGATGTGTATGCCGCGTCTGGCGAGTCCAGTCATCAGGCCGTCGCGAGGTCCGGGGCCGAGGCCCACACCGATGTAGAAGCCGGAACCGATTCCGACGAGCAGCACGCCACCCAGAAGAAGCACCCAGCGCAGCCACAGAGGATCAACCGATTCGGGAGCGATCCACAGCGTCAGGTCCATCACAACGCCGATGATGAGGACGTTGAGGATCGTTCCGATGCCAACCCTTTCTCGAAGGGGAACCCACAACACCAGCACGACGATGCCGGTGAGGATGGTCACCGTTCCGATTGGGATACCTGTGCGTCCGGAGATGCCCTGGTGCAGGACCTCCCACGGAGACAGACCGAGATCGGAGATGACCATCATGGCAATGCCGACGCCGAAGACCACAAGTCCGAGCACGAGTCGCGGCACACGTCGATGGAGCTCAGATCGTGACGGCATGGGGAGCATCCCGCAACGGTACCCCCGCCTCGGACGGGGTTGGACGGCTGAGACCGCCAGCCGACATCTGGCGTCTGGTGTCTGGTGTTCTGTTTCTGGCTTCTGGTCGGTACCATCGCTCCCATGCCTGTGGACATTGATATCGCAAAGGTCGCCAGATTGGCGAGGCTTGCCCTCTCGGACGCCGAGCTCGAGACCTACGGAGCCCAGCTTGGCGACATCCTCGAACACGCCGAGCGTGTACAGGCTCTCCCCACGGAGGGAGTGCTCCCCACATCGCACCCGCTTGAAATGGTCAATGCCTTCCGCGCGGACGAAGTGGGGGAGTGCCTCGACCGTGAGTCCTTCCTCGGCGCGGCGCCGGATGCCGCCGAGGGACAGTTCCGCGTACCGAGGATTCTGGGCTGACGTGACTGGGCTGACATGGCAGATCTAGCCGACCTCACGCTCACAGAAGCAGGCGCTGGACTGCGAGCAGGCGACTTCACCTCCACAGACCTGCTCGAATCTGTTACGGCGCGAGCGTCTGCAACTGAGGCCCACCTGCACGCCTACCTGACGCTCGACCACGAGGGCGCAGAACTGGCCGCTCGATCCGCCGATGAGTCGTTCGACAAGGGGGAGGACAAGGGTCCACTCCAAGGAATCCCGATTGCGCTCAAGGACAACATGTGCACGCTCGGCGTCGAGACGACTGCATCTTCGAAGATCCTCCAGGGCTGGAAACCACCGTACGACGCGACGGTCGTCACAAGGCTGAAGAAGGCAGGCGCCGTTATCACAGGCAAGACGAACCTCGACGAGTTCGCCATGGGATCCTCGACGGAGAACTCTGCTTACGGGACCACCCGCAACCCGTGGAACACGAACAGAGTTCCCGGTGGCTCCTCCGGTGGCTCAGCTGCTGTTGCGTCGGTCGGGTCGGCGTTCGGTTCCTTCGGATCTGACACTGGCGGTTCGATCAGGCAGCCCGCTGCGCTCACAGGCGTCGTCGGCATGAAACCAACGTACGGCGTCGTCTCGCGATACGGGCTGATCGCGTTTGCGTCATCCCTCGACCAGATCGGGCCGTTCTCTCGATCAGTGAAGGACTCGGTCTCGCTTCTCGAGACTGTGGCAGGGTTCGACATCCATGACGCGACAAGCATCGACGCTCCCGTGCCGAACTTCGGCGGATCACTCGATGAGGGTGTCGCGGGGATGCGCATCGGTGTCGTCACAGAGCTCATGGGTGATGGGATCGTCCC
>Ga0255047_10002025_pt1 | contig 13853 bp, 31 predicted proteins | sample JV7_2_1_MG_FD_183640 | JGI IMG/M metagenome (GOLD analysis project Ga0255047, IMG submission 183640) | Seawater microbial communities from Jervis Inlet, British Columbia, Canada - JV7_2_1 | ecosystem: Environmental > Aquatic > Marine > Inlet | place: Canada: British Columbia | collected 2016-10-06
GTACCTGGAGCAGTGCAGCGTGGGCTCAGTCATTATCAGCACCTCGAGGCACCGCGGCAGCTGGGAGCGCAAGTGGTCCACCAAGGCGTTGGTGAAAGGCTGGTGGATATTCGTGGCAGCGTTCGAGCTGTGGAAGGTGCTGAACGGGTACGACCCCAGTGGGAGTTTGGCGTTATGAAACAGTCGGTGTGGATACCGGTAAGCGAACGGGTACCAGAGGCAGATGAGATGGTGTTGATCTGGTCGAATACAGACCCGGGGGATCATAGACCAAGAGAAATTGGTTGCAGGTCCAGCCAGGGCTACTGGTACACGTATCCCAATGATGGCGACGGGCGGTGGGATGTTACCCACTGGATGCCCCTTCCAAGCCCACCGGAAACAACATGATCAAGCTGCGCAAGGTCACCGCCAAGCAAGAGGGGCGCACCCTACTGTTAACGGGGATGACCATCAAGGAATCGGCGCACATCTTCGAGCAGCTTAAGCGCCGGCAAGACTGGTCCGTGGAGTTGCGAGCGTGGGGTATCACCCGGTCCACGGCTATCTCGGATCGCTTCCACGGGTGGATCACCTACATGGCGCGGGAATCCGGGGTCAGCAGAGACACCTTGTACGTGATGGTGCTCAAGCGCGCCATAGAAGTGGTGGCAGACGGTGGCAATCCGTACCCGTACACGATAGTGGACGGGGTTGCCTATCCACACCGAACCAGAGACCGCACAAATAAGGAAATGATGACGGCGTGTTTCGCAGCTGAACTGGTAGCAGCGGAGGATCTGGAGCTCCAGCTACCCGAGGGGGCCATGTGACAAAGGGCGCAGCCAAGCTGGTGCTGGAGGCAATCATCCAAGCCACGTTCAACGACTTCTACCGGCAAGACCACGATGACTTTACCGCTGCCCGGGATGGGCTCGCCATACTCATGGCGGGACTGTCGCAGATAGTGCAGCCGCAGTACGCCACCATCGTGCGGGACGCAGTCAAGGTGCGGGTGGCTGAGGCGCAAGCAGCCAAACGACGGGAGCAAGGATGGGAGCTGTGAAAAGAGACATCAACCTGGAGCTCGAGCTGTTCAAGCTACTGAGCAAGCATGTGGGCGAACGGAACGCAATCAGCCAGCCGGAGATCAACGCTGCGCTGGGGTTACCTGTCACACACAACGACCCGTGGGTGAGGGCGAACATCAATCCATGGCGAGCAGATGAGCACGCAATCTTATCCAAGTCATCCAACCCGCCGGGGTACTACTTCCCCGAGTACGTGGACGAAGTGGAGCGGTGCATAAAGTCGCTGGAAAACAGGATCAGGGAGCAGCAGGCGGCGGTAGATGGACTGCGGAGGTATCTGGCCAGGTGCGACTTGCCGAGGGACCAGGGGACGCTGTTTTGAGTAGCTGGGAAAGCCCTGGAGGTGTGCAGGGTGAGAAGACGAAGCAAACATCACGCGGGTTTGCCATCAACGAGATGATGAAGCGGTTGCGCAAGCCGCGAGCAAAAACAACGTGGTTGGTGTTGGCGGGGCATGACGACGGGGACCGAAAAAGGCTGATCGCGAAGGGGTACAAGAATAAGAACATCATCAGTTGCGACATCGATCGCAGGGCCGTGGCGCGATCGCGGCGTAATGGTGGTGTTGCGATCCAAGCCGATGTGAGGGATCTGCTGTTGTATGCGGAGCCGAACAGTTTTGATGCGGTGATGTTGGATCTGTGTGGCGGGTTAACCGATCGGACTATGCTGGTGTTTCATGGTTTGTTGGGCGGTTCGGTGTGCGAAGAGGCTCCTTGTTACATCAACTGTATGAGGGGGCGCGATCATTCTGGGTGGGGAGATTCTGAGCAGCGTCTTGCACGATTGCTGGACGACGAAATCCCGGAATACGGAGGAAGAAAGAACAGAGGGTTTGGGGCTGTTTTGGTGTTGGCTGTTGTGTGGGCGATGGGTATTCGGCGATACACGAAAGAGCAAATGATCCCAAGGTTGACAGAGGAATATCTGCTCAACGTGGCATGGTATTTTCGTCCGGAACTGGTCCCTCCGTATAAGCAAAACAGGGTGTATATGGACGGGGTGGTGATAACAAAGCCCACGACGGGGGTGTATTTGAGGATGCCAAGAGAGGCAAATCCTGCTCTTATGCGAAAACTTGCTGCACTAAAAGCGGTGAGGACGCGGGCATGACCCAAGCCCATCGCTTAGCAGCACTCCGCCGCTGGCCTCTCTGCCCCATCGCTGCGGACAAGGGCGACACCGAAGCCATCCCAACAGAGCTCCACCACTGCCGAGTGCACGACCTCAAGTGGGCGCGGCGGAAGTTCCCGCTATTCATTAACAGCCTATTCAACCTGGTGGCGGTGAATCATCGATGGCACATGCAAAACCCGAGCTGGGGGAAGTGGCCCGAGTGGCGGGTGGCGCAGATAGAGCGCGGGCTGGAGCGACACCCAGCACATGCACGGGAGGTGAACGAATGAACGAGTTTGCGATGTGGTCGATTGCCATAGCTGGCGGGGTGTTTGGGCTGGTGCTGTTGGTACTGGTGACGCTGGCGGTGTTGCGGGCACGGCATGAGTAAGCCCATGCCACCAGCGTGGAAGATCAAGCGCATGCGGGGTGACCCCCGGATGCTACGCTCCCTCGAGGTGCTATCAGACTTCGCGGTGCTGAACGACATGGGGTCGATGCACGGCGACATCAACATCGACAAGGTGGTGCGCCACGATGGGCATCTGTACGCGGTGTACCACAAGCCTGGCGATCGCAAGCAGTGGAGCGTGGGCTGGTACCAAGTCGGGATGTGGCAGACATGAGGTGGTTGCTGTTGCTGGTGCTTGTCATCACAGCGTGCCCGTTGCCACCACGCCCGGTGCAGATTGAGCTTTTGCTGTGCCAGTACGAGCGGGAGATGGTGTGCGCTGTGGAGGGGGACCAGATGGTGTGCCGCAGCGTGGTTACCGATCGACTGCTGTGTGTTGACGAATAGGGGGTGATGTGAGAGATTGCGGGTGTCGGTGGTCTGGGCAGCCACGGGCAACATATGGGCTTCAGAAGCAATGGCGCGCACCCTTGCGCAAGCCTGGTGTAACTGAAGCCTACGCCGGGCGCCCAGTAGGGGGGGACGCGCCATTTCTTTGCCCAGAGAGGTGTACAGAGTGGCCAGCAAGGCACGGGTCCGTAGGCGGGAATCGTTCACCATGGTGGAGAACAGCGTGGCGGATGACGCTCGTGTTACGGGAGGTGATTTGCTGGTGTTCATAGCCCTTGCTCGGTACGCAAACTGCGACACTGGCAGAGCATGGCCATCGGTGGAAACGCTGGGCAAGGTGTCCCGGCGGTCACGTCCCATGGTGATCGAAAGCCTACGCCATCTGGAAGAACTGGAGCACATCGAGGTCGAGCGCAAGGCTGGTCGAGGGAGCACGTATTGGATAGGAGCCAGTAAAGTGGCTTTACCCGGTAGTAAAGTGGCTTTACCCCCCAGTAAAGTGGCTTTACCCGAACAAGACCTAAGTACTAAGACCAACCAACAAGATAAGGCGAGCAACCCAGTCGCTGTCCGAGTCTTTGAACGGCTCCGTACCCAGAGTGGGCGGGACCGTATGCGAATGACCGACAACACCCTCAAGCCCATCGAGGCTCGGCTGCGCGAGAAGTACACCGAAGCCGACCTCAACTACATCATCGACATCAAATGCACAGAGTGGCGGGACACCGAGTTTGCCAAGTATCTCCAGCCGTCCACGCTGTTCAGCAAATCGCACATCGACAACTACTTGGCACAAGAGAGCAACGGGGAGGGCAAGGCGCAGTGGCTGAAAGATTTGGTAGGAGGAGCTTAATGACAACAGCTGAGCAGGCACGAGAACAACTGAACGGTTACAAGGAGGCGTTGGGAACCGACCTTATCGACGAAGATGTGGTTGGGTACATTCTCACCGCCTTGGATGCGCAGATAGAATTGGATGCTTGGCATGAGGTGTTCGAGACCACGCAGTTAACTCACGCTCAAGCGCATCGAGATCAAGCCAGAGTCATTAGTGAAGAGCATGAGCAGCAACAAGTTCAGTTGGCTGGCTGCAGCGTCGCGGCGTTCGGCGGCACAAAAGACCCAGCGAAGCAAGGCGACTATGGCTGGAGCGGTGCATATCAAGATGTGCTTGACCTGCGACTGAAATGCGACCGCTACAAGGCGGCGTTGGAGAGGATCGGCCCTGCGCTCCAACAAGCAGCAGGCATCGCCCACGAAGCCCTGGCTGGCAGCTGAGACGCCAGCGGTGGACGTGCGCCAATACCTAAGCAGCAAGGGCTACCAGTGGCGAGAGAAGTCTGGCAGCGATGGCGTCGTCGCCGTGCTCAACTGTCCATTCTGCGAGGACACGGAGCGCAAGTTCGCCATCTCCCTCGAGCATGGCGCGTACAACTGTCTGCACGCCAACCGGTGTGGTGTCCGGGGGTCGTTCACTGACTTCCAGAGAGAGCTGGGGGACACACCGATGCGACTGGACGGGGACGGGATGTTTAGCGGTAGCCAAGCCAAGGAGTACACCCGGCCCAAGGTGCACGCCAGCAAGCTCGGGGAGTCTGCAGAGGAGTGGCTGCGATCGCGGAGCATATCCCTGGCAGCGGAAGAGACTTTCAAGCTCGGGCAGAAGACCCACACCGTGCTGATGTTCCCCTACTTCAAGGACGCAGAGCTTGTGCAGGTGAAATACCGGGACATCGAGAGCAAGGCGATGTGGACGGAGAAGGACGCAGAGCCGGTGCTGTACAACCGGGACCGATGCTCGGGCCGAAATCGGCTGGTGATAACAGAGGGCGAGTTGGACGCCATCTCTCTGCACGAGTACGGGATAACCGCGGCGTCCATGCCATCGGGGACAAACGATCTGCGGTGGATCGAGAACGAGTGGGCATGGCTGGAGCAGTTCGGGGAGATACTGCTGGCCCTGGATTACGATGGAGCAGGGCAAGGCGCAGTCGAGGAAGTATCCCGGCGCCTCGGGGACTGGCGGTGCAAGCGGGTGGTGCTGCCATGCAAGGACGCCAACGAATGTCTGATGACTGGCACATCCGGGGAAGTGATCAAGAACTGCATGGAAGCAGCGCAAGACAACCAACCACAGTCGCTATTGCGGGTGGACCAGATAGCAGACCGGGTGATGGAGCTCATCAAGTCGGACGCGACCCTTCACGGCTTCCCCACGGCGTTCGATGGACTCAACAAGCTGCTCAAGGGCTGGCGTACCGGGGAGCTGACGGTATGGACCGGGTACAACGGTGCCGGCAAGTCCACCATTCTCAACCAGGTGGTGCTCAAGCTGGGTGACTACACGGAGCGGGCTTGCATCGCATCGCTGGAGATGCCGACCGATAGGCTGATGCGGTGGATGACCATCCAAGCGGCAGACGGGCAGAACGTCCACCAGGTAGGGCCGACGATTCTCGCCAAGCTGAATGACCTGGTGTACCTGGTCAACACGGAAGAGGAGATGACCCCGGTGGAGTTGCTAAACGTGTTCGAGTACGCAGCGCGCAAGTACGCGGTGGGGCACTTCATCGTCGATTCGCTGATGCGAATTAGCTTCCCGTCCCAGGATGAGCTCATGGAACAGAAACGATTCTGTAGCGACCTGGTGTCGTTCGCGCGGAAGTACTCAGCGCATGTCCATTTGGTGGCGCATCCGCGGAAGGGGCAAACCGACCAAGACCGCCCGGGCAAGGTAGATGTCGGGGGAACGTCGCACATCACCAACCTGGCGCATAACGTGCTGGTGCTGTGGCGAGCAAGCCCGGAGCAGAAGGACAAGGCAACCAAGGCGGGAAAAGACCCAGCCGACAACGTGCTGTATGTGGTGAAAAACCGGGAGTGGGGCGTAGAGGGGCAAGTGCGGCTGAAGTTCGACCCGGGCTTTCGGTGCTATCGGGAGGTGGTGGCATGACCCATGTGTCTCTGTTTACCGGCATAGGCGGCATCGACCTCGCAGCAGAGTGGGCTGGGTTCGAGACGATATTGCAGGTGGAGCGCGACCCGTATTGTCAGCGCGTGCTCGAGAAACACTGGCCAGAGGTGCCACGACATGACGACATCCACTCCACCGATGGACGATCAATTACAGCAGACCTTGTTTCCGGCGGGTGGCCATGCCAGCCATTCAGCACAGCATCTCGTGGGCGAGCGGTGGCAGAGTCGTTATGGCCCGCCATGCTGCGCCTACTCGGAGAGATTATGCCCCGATGGGTGCTTGGGGAAAACGTGCAGCGCAAACCCATGGCAAGTGCGGCAGCTGATCTCGCACGACTGGGGTATAGAAGTGCACTACTCGCCATCCCAGCCGCCACCGTGGGTGCGCCGCATTACCGGGCGCGCTGGTTCTTGGTTGCCGACCATCACAGCAACGCCGAATCAGCTAAGCCCTTCTATGCGGCGATGGCCAGCCTATCAAGCTGTGCAAGATTGGATACCTGGCAAGAACCCCCGGACGACTTGGCTGTGGATGATGGGCTTCCCGCGGAAGTGGCTCAACGGCTTATTGGAAACAGCATAATGCCACAGCAGGTGTATCCGATCCTTGCTGCAATTGCGGGGATGGAATCGTGACACGAGCAACCAAGGCGGTGTGGGCTTCTGTGGGTGCTGCGGTTGTGATGACGGTGCTGTGGGTTGTTGTCTGGGTGTTTTGGCTGCCGTATGTCGTCTACACGTTTGCTGAAATCAACCTCAAAATGGCTCGGCGGTTCATCTTGAAAATGCGGGAGATTTACGACGATGACACCAACGGTTAGATCCCGGCGCTACCTGGAGCAGCGCGGGTGGACGTGTGGGGTGACCCAGCGATACGTCCACCAGATACAGCGTTACTTCGACCTGTTCGGGTTCATCGACCTTGTTTGCATGCATCCGGACGACGGATTCTTGGCGGTGCAGGTGACTGCAGGTGGCAACGGATCGGCGCGGATCAAAAAGATACTGGACACAGAGAACGCCAGGAAGTGGCTGGCTGCAGGTGGAAAGATCGAGGTGCACGATTGGCGCACCATCAAAACCGGTAAGCGTAGGCTATGGGAGCCGCGCATAACCGGAGTCACCGAGGAGGCGTTGGTGTGAAGTTGCAGCAGTTGGATCACGAGGGGAAGATCGTACAAGGACCGGTGTGCGAGGTGTGTGGGGTGAAGCAAAACCCCGGGTGGAAGGTCAAGATAAACGGGCAGCGGATCGTGGTGTGCACGGACTGTAGGCGAGCAATCGAGTCGGGGTTGGCGTCGTGATTACCAAGGAGTATCTGGCATCACCGGCATACGAGGAGTTCATGACCGGCGGCTGGGACGCACGCCACAACACACCAGAGGTGCGAGCTGCATACGGGGTGTGGCGATGGCAGGGCATTTACGACCATCGCGCGCTACTGCTGCGCCACATCAAGCAGAGCGATGTAGTCGTCGACTTTGGCGGGGCACTCGGACCGTTGGGCATGGGCAGTGTATGCGTGGACATGGAGCCGCACACCGTCTGGGGAATGGAGACGCTGAGCCCGGTATCGTTCGAGCACGGGTACACCGACGGGCATGTGGACATGATATTCACCAGCCACTGCCTGGAGCATCTGGACCCAGAGACATACAAGAGCACGTTGTCGCTGTTCGCGCGCAAGTTGCGCGTCGGTGGGTTCTTGTGGATCCATGGTCCGGGGTTTCGGGACGGCAGGCAGTACTGGCACCCGGACGTCAAACCCGAGCATCATCGGATCTTTGCCATCACCAACAGCTGGCCCGATCAGAAGGTGCACAACCTGAAAGAGGATCTGCCCATGTCGTTTGCCGTGGCGCTGCACGCCTACGTGGGGGACGCCAGCCTCATCTGCGGGGCAATAAAGTGGCAATAGACAAATGAGCGTATCCATCATCCTGGCGGTACAAGCGCGAATGGCAGGAACACGCCAACCCGGCAAGGTAATGCTCCCGATCGGATACAAGCCGATGCTACTCCACGTCATGCAGCGAATGGTACGGATGCAGATCATGGACTACGTGGAGACCGGGCTATGCCGAACCGATGCCAAGGAGGATTGGCTGGTGCAAGCATGGGCGGAGCAGTTCCACTTTCGGCGGGTGGCGATCGGCAAGCCGTTGGATATGTGGCCACAGTTCTGGGACGTGTCCCGGGATTACGACTATTGCATGCGGGTATGTGGTGATCAGCCGTTGTTTAGCATCGAGCTCGCACGGCTGCTGTTGCTGGAAGTGCGGATGCACCCGGGCGCCGATTACTACGGCTGGGTGACACCAAACGGGTGGCCAGCATCGCAGACCAGACTGGGGCTTACCACGGAGGTGTTTCGCCGGGGGGCCATGCACTCGCGCAACCAGCTCAACCCGGAATCGCGGGAGCATGTCACCACGGAGTTCTATCGGCACCCGGAGCGGTACAACGTGCGGATGTTGAAACTACCGGAAGCGCCGCTGGTTGAGCGGTGTTGCTGCACGGTGGACAATCTGGACGATGCTCGAGCTGTGGACATGATTGTGAAGGACTGCAATCCACATGAGCCAGAGCGGATCGATCGGGGTCATATCGTGCGGTGGTTTAGGGAGGCAGAGAAAAAAGACTTAGCGACAATCAATCAGACAGTGCGTAAGGAATACGATGGGCCAACCTACAAAGTGGAGGCGCTGAAGTGGGAACATATATTATCGCTGAGATCGGACAAAACCATAACGGAAGTGTCGAGCTCGCAACCGAGCTCATCGGGATAGCCGCGCAACCCATCGTGCATGAGGCGCGGGTGGAGTTGCCGGGGTGCAACGCGGTCAAGTTCCAGATACGGGACTTGGAACACGAACTGACAACAGAGGCGTGGCAAGCTCCCTACGAAAACGAGAACAGTTTTGGCGACACGTACGGTGAGCACCGGCTGGAGCTCGAGCTTCACCTCATGGACTACGAGGATCTTGCAGAGTATGCACGTATGCGTGGTCTTGAGGTGGTGGTCACAGCTTGTCAGCACACCGTGGTGGATGAGATCAATCAGTACATCAAGCCAGAGCGGTGGAAGGTGGCATCTCGGGATCTGGGCAATGTGCCGCTACTCAAGCGGCTGGCCAAGCTCGACCCCACTACCATCATCCTATCCACGGGGATGGCCACCCACTCAGACATAGACCGGGCGCTGGTTCACTTCAGCAACACCACGCACGAGATATGGCTGCTACACTGCATCAGCGAATACCCGGCGCGATACGGAAACCTCCAGCTGCGGGGAATCATCCAGCTACAGCAGTACATCCAGAAGGGCACCTTTGCGTCGAAAACCTGCAAGCGGGTTGGGTTCAGCGATCACACCGCGGGAGTGATGGCACCGGCACTGGCAGTCATGCTGGGGGCTACTGTCATCGAAAAGCACATCACCGTTGACCACGACATGAAAGGGTCCGACCACGCTGGCAGCATGGATCGGGAGGGGTTTCGCCGAGTGGTGCGGGACATCAGAAATGCCGAGTTGGCTAACCAGTACTGCGGGAGAATGGACACCGGCCTTATCTCCCCCGGGGAGGGTGCTACCTGGGAAAAGATAGGGAGATCAGTTGCCTACACTCGCAACCTCCAGATAGGCACGGAGCTCCAGGAAGATGATCTGGTTATGGTATCTCCCCCAGAGGGACTGGACTGGGAGCAAGCCATGGAGCTCATCGGCCAACCACTCAAGATCAACACCCACCGCAACCAGCTACTAAGCCCGGAGCACTTCTAATGTTCTGGCTATGGTTCTTGGGGATTATGGTGCTGGTGTTTTTCGGGGCTGCTGTATGGCTGGCAGCCGAGGTGTATCGGCGGGAGGATGAGGACACATGAGAAACACAACCAGTCTTACCTCGGGGACAAAGTTCGCTACCGGACATCGTGGTGGACGTGGAGGGCATAAGCGTCGTGGGGCAGATGACGCCATGGGCGACGCAAGGCCATGCGCCAATCCCGGGTGTCCATACATAGCAATGGTGGACGGGTATTGCTTCCCATGCCATGCAAAGGCGGGAAGCCACAAGGAGCCCCCCAGCGGGAACCTGCTACGACCAGATAGGGAGGCGAGATGGCACGTATGACACTGGCTGAGCTGGCAGACTGGCTTGATGGCGATGAATTCACTGTTGATGACTGGGATAAGATGGACTCTATTATCGCCATCCTCCGCGCCTTGGCCAAGGAAGTGCCGGAGATGCGGAAGCTAAGCGATCTATTCGACGACAACTACCGTTCCAGCGAGGAGCGAGATGCGGGAGAGGTCTTTGCCCGCCTCTTGGAGGTGATCGCATGAGTGAAGACCGCGAAGCCCGCCTGGAGCGGATGGTGGCTGAGCTGGATGAGTTCGCCAAGAAGCAAAACAAGCAGCTTGAAGAAAGCGCGCTCCGATGTACGGCGGCAGAGACGCGGGTGACTGAGCTGGAGGAAACTGTGCGCGTTGAGCGGGCTGCCTTTGAGGAACTGGCCAAGGAGGCGCGGGCGGCAGAGGCGCGGGTGGCCTCGCTGGAAGCGAGGTTGGAGCTGTATCGAACCGAAGCCCCGTTACTCAGAGAGGCCAGGAACAAGGCAGAGAAGGCGCTGGAGGTGGCGGAGCGTTGGATACGACTTGTCGTGCCCGATGATGGGGGCTTGGAAGAAGTGCTGGCCGAGATAGCCGCCGCCAAGGAGGGGAAGTGATACCAGGAGATTTAGAACGCGAGGCCGAGGCTTCGATTCGGCTCGACGGCGACACTCAGTATCAGCACTGCGCGTGGCGCAAGGAGTCGCAGGACCAGTCAACCCTTGAGGATTGCCACCAGCCGGCAACTCATGGAGAGTATTGCGAAGTCCACTATCGGATGGAACACCACCATCACGATGGGCGTGGTCAATAGGAGTTAGGGGTATTAAGTCCCTGCGGGATGAAGTGGAGAACGATCTTAGCAATCACGCTGGCGTTATCTTGGCATCCGGCTCTGGTGCAGCAAGCACATGCGCCAACACCAGCAGAGATAGAATGGCCAGAGGTGCAGTCCCGCCCAGCTCCCAGACCTGCAGTGGGCGGGGAGGTTGAGTGGCTGTGGAAAATGAAAGGCGCAGGTGGGATGACTGACGTCACTCAAGCCATTCTCAACATCGCTATAGAGCAGTACACCGACATCGCCTATATGAAACCCGTGGTCACCGGCACCACTGTAGGCGTTGAGTACATGGGCGACACCGATCATCTGGACGGATGCGCCATAGACCTACGCACCCACACCATTCCATTCGCTCAGCAGCTCGAGCTTAGCCAAGCCATCGCTGCGGAGATGCACGCCAAGATAGACACCGGAGCTCGGGTGGTATTGTGGACTGGCGATGTGTGGTGGGATGGTCGAAAGGTGCCGGCGCATATACACGCAGAGATACAAGATTGCGGTAGGCCAGCAAACCGATGGGCGCTGTGGAGTTGGAACCACTACGAGTTGGGGGAGTGGAAATGGCGGAGGTAGGGCAGTGGAAACCAGTTAGCGAACACCCGGCGGAAGAGATCGACGATGAATGGTGCGTGGTGAGGCATCAGGGAGACAGCAAGATTGCCTATTGGGTAGGTGGAGCGGAGCCGCAGTGGGATTGTCCCAACGAAGGTTTTCTAACTGGCGTCGAGCACTACCTTGTACTCCCCAGCCTATTCAGGGACGGGTGATGGTGGCGGTAGTACGGTGGACGATGACCATGGTGCTTGATGCGTATATGGCGATTGTGGCCATGGCGATCATGGACATGGCAGCTAAGTGGTGGTCGCCATTTGCGTATTGGGCAAGCATGGCTGGAGCGGCTGTGGTAGGCGTTGTGCTGGGGCGACTAATACGGCGCTATGCGTAAACGAGTGTGCGTGGACTTCGATCGGGTGTTGCACAAGTATGAGCGGAGCATCGGCCACGGATACGCGTCCATAGTCGATGACCCCCTACCAGGTGCTCAACAACTCCTCGCTGCCCTCGCAGAGGAATACACTGTGTGCATCCACACCACTCGAGCTAATACAGATGAAGGCGAACAAGCAGTACGCAGATGGCTCGATCAACAACAGATGGTATATCATGAGGTAAGGGCCAAGCCCGAAGCTGTTGCGTATATCGATGACCGGGCCATTACCGTTAGGAGGCGAACATGGAACCGAATAGGGAGACTGCTACTGTTGCACAAGGTAAGCTGGCTGCTGCACCACGGAGCCGGAGCAAAGCCCAGATAGACTGTCCCTTACATGGCACCCAACCCACTGTCATCACCGACAGCATAGGGATGTACTGCTACCAGTGTGTGCGGGAGGGTAGGCTGCAGCCATTGGTTGAGACCAGGTGACTCACGTTGTCCATTTCTCTGGAGGCATAGCTTCTTACTGTGCTGCCAAGCGTGTAGTGGAAGAGTATGGGCCAGCGCAAGTCAAGCTGCTGTTCTGCGACACCAAGACCGAGGACGAAGACCTATATAGGTTCCTCATCCAGAGCGCTGCTGTGCTTATGGCTGAATTGGTGGAATTGGAGGATGGGCGGGATGTGTGGGAACTGTTCCACGACCGGCGCATGATCGGCAATACGCGGTTTGACCTCTGCTCAGAAACCCTAAAGCGCAACCTCGCAGACAAGTGGATGAAAGAGCACTACACCCCAGAAAACGTCATGTGCTACGTGGGGATGGATTGGACAGAGACCAATCGATATGACCGAATGGCAGAGCGCAAGTTGCCATGGCGGTATATGGCGCCTTTGCTGGAGGAGCCGATTCTCACCAAGGGCGATATGGTGGAGATGGTGAAAGCTGATGGCATGGAGCCACCACGGCTATATAGCATGGGCTTCCCTCACAACAACTGTGGAGGCTTTTGTGTCAAAGCCGGGGTTGCGCATTTCGTACATCTGCTACGCACCATGCCAGTTCGCTATATGTACCATGAGAACAAAGAGCAAGAGATGCGCGACTACCTTGGCAAGGACGTTGCCATATTGCGGGACCGCACAGGTGGTAGCACCAAGCCCCTCACACTCAAAACACTGAGGGAGCGTATACTGGCAGGGGAAGAAGGGCAGATGGACATGTTCGATTGGGGTGGCTGCGGCTGCTTCGCTGCATAGGAGATGCACATGGAGAAACGCGGGGATAGCTTGGCCAACGAGCTCAACCAGATCATAGATGGCAAATCGATGGATAGAGCAGATGTGCTGGATGCTATGGCAAGCGCAGCCAGTATCAGCGTCAGCACAGTCAACCAGATACTCAATGGCACTATCGATTGCCCACCATTAGCCAGACTCGAGGGGTTCGCATCAGCACTCAGTGTGTCCATAGGTAGGCTCATATCGGCAGCCGAGGGCGATGGGTGCGAATACGATAGGGCGCTACGCATGGCCAACTACCCCACGGGGTAAGTCTCAATGAAGTACCTGATTGTGTGGGTGCTTAGCCTATCGGTCATAGGGAAGCTCGGGATGCCATGGTGGCTTGGGCTGGTGGTAGTGGTAAGCCTGCTGGGGTGGGCACTCAACGATGCGCTTAGAGATAGGATGAATGAGAGCGAACGCAGTCGATAGAGGCTACGACCGGGTATGGGGGGTCATACGGGGGGATTGGCTAAAGGCTCACCCTCGCTGTGTAGGATGTGGACACCACGCCAGCATGGTTGACCATAGGCAGCCACTAAGAGATGGGGGCACCAACGACAGCAGCAACCTCCAGTCCATGTGTCGTGTATGCCACGGGCTCAAGACTCGTGGTGACATGCGTAGGCGCAAGGGTTTCAAGCGCGTGCCGCAAGAGGTCATCTGTGTGTCGGACGGGGGATAGGGGGGTCAAATCGCTGGAGCTTCCAGCGAGAC
>Ga0255047_10002028_pt1 | contig 13835 bp, 15 predicted proteins | sample JV7_2_1_MG_FD_183640 | JGI IMG/M metagenome (GOLD analysis project Ga0255047, IMG submission 183640) | Seawater microbial communities from Jervis Inlet, British Columbia, Canada - JV7_2_1 | ecosystem: Environmental > Aquatic > Marine > Inlet | place: Canada: British Columbia | collected 2016-10-06
GTCCAGACGGCACTCCAGTTCACCTTCGAGTGCGAGGGTGCCGCCAAACCGAGCTGCGTCGCCGAGGTCATCTACCGCAACTACTTCTAACGGCGTGTAGCGCTCGGTTACGTTCAGTCGCCGAGCGTCACCTCATGCAATCGTCCTGTGTCGACGTCGTATACGAACCCGCGGACGTGGCTCCTGTGGGGCACGAACGGGGTCATCTCGAGGCGCCTCATCGACTGGCGCGTATCGGCGTAGGGGTCGCTGAACGACTCGAGCGCCCACCACGGCTTGACCCCCAACTCGGCTTCGAGTTCGGCCTTGAAGGCGTCCTCGGTGACCTGCTGCAGGCCGCAGTCGGTGTGGTGCAACAAGATCACCTCTCGGGTACCGAGCTGACGTTGCGACAAACACAGCGACCGGATCACATCGTCGGTGATGACCCCACCAGCGTTGCGGATCACGTGCGCCTCGCCGTGCTCCAGCCCGAGCATCTCGAAGATATCCATTCGCGAATCCATACATGCCACGATCGCCAGTCGGCGTTGCGGGTCGACCGGCAGATGACCGTCGTCGAACGACGCCACGTATTCGACATTGTGGGCGAGAAGCTCATCGGCGTTCGGCGCGAACTGACCTTCGTCCGGTGCGGCCGCGGACATCAGCGGTACTCCGGCATGATCTCGGTGGCGAGCAGCTCGAGGGTCTCTGTGTCGGGGTAGTCGCTGCACCACGGCACGAAGCCTTCGCAGCCGAGTTCGACATAGGCGCGGATCTTCTCTGCGACCTGCTCGACGGTGCCGACCAGGTTGTTGGCTCGCCACTCTTGAGCCGGTTGCCCCCACACCGCTAACGAACCGGCAGCCTCGACCTCGGCCTCGGTGCGACGGATGAACACCGCCGGCGACCAGGTCATCCGAATCTCATCGGGGTCGCGACCGACGTTCGCGCAGTGTTCGCGCAACACATCGCGTTTGTGAGCCCATGTTTCGGGTGGGCCACCGAAGTTCGAGCAATCGGCGTACTTGGCGACGACCCGTAGGGTGAGCTGCTCGCCGCCGCCGCCGATCCAGATCGGTGGGGCAGGTTTCTGCAGCGGCTTCGGATCACAGTTCGCACGCTTGATGTCGTAGTACCGGCCGGAGAAAGTTGTTTCGGACTCGGTCCACATCGAGCGCACGATCTGCACCGTCTCATCCAACATGCCGATCCGATCCTTCGGCTTGGGGAAATCGAATCCGTAGGCGCGGTACTCGTTTTCGTACCAACCGGCTCCGATTCCCCAGTCGAGCCGGCCCCCGGAGATCACGTCGATGTTGGAGGTGATCTTGGCCAGCACACCAGGGTTGCGATAGCTGCTGCAGCCGACCATCTGACCGAGCCGGATTGTCGAGGTCAGTTGGCTGATCGCCGCCATCGTTGTCCAGCATTCGAACACCGCCTCCTGAGCAGGGCGCGGCACGTTATGGAGATGGTCATACACCCAGATCGAGTCGTAGCCAAGACACTCGGCGAGCTGGGCCACCTCGACGGCCTTGTTCCACTTGGCGACGGCACCGTCGATGCCCGCCAGCTCCATCTTCCATCCCTGGGGAACGAATACACCGAACACGACATCGCGACCGCTCATTCCCCGCACGCTACGCCGTGACGATGCACTCAGCTCAAGCGATCGGCGAGCGCGGTCGAAGCATCGCGTGTTGCAGTGATGCCGACCAGCCAAGCTTGTCCGATGCTCGGCGGACGGATCGACCACGATCCAGAACCACGAGATCCCGGCGATGCTGAGCGAGTGACCCCGGTTTCGTTCAGGGTGTCGTTCAGCGGCCGCTGCGACGACGTTGCCGCCGACCACGGCGATCGGCCAACCACAGCCGCCCCACCAGCACCAACGCCTCGTGCACGATCCCGCCCGACAGCTTCGATTCGCCGGCAGCGCGTTCGCTGAATGTGATCGGGAACTCGACGATCCGGCCGCCGGCACGAACCAGCCGATGCGTCATCTCGACCTGGAATCCGTAGCCGTCGGCCCGAACGGTCTCGAACTCCATCGTGCGCAACGCTGCCACCGAGTAGGCCCGTAGGCCTGCGGTGGCGTCGTTGACAGCCAGTCCGAGCACACCGGCGGCGTACCGGTTTCCCCACCGCGACAAGGCCCGGCGGCTGGGCGGCCAGTCGACCGTGCGACCGCCCGGCACGTACCGGCTGCCGATCGCCAGATCTGCGCCGTGCTCGATATTTGCTACCAGCGCCGGCAGCACCGCGGGATCGTGTGACAGGTCGGCATCGATCTGGACGCAGATCTCCGCCCCACCGGCGATCGCAGCGACGAATCCGGCACGATAGGCGGCACCGAGGCCACCCTTGGGCGTGCGTTCCAGCACGGAGACCTGGCCCAGCCGCTCCCCCACCAGGCGGGCCAAGGCGGCGGTGCCGTCGGGGCTGGAGTCATCGACGATCACCAGATCAGCGTCTGGCAACGAGCTGCGAACGCCCTGGCACAGGGCCTCGATGTTGTCTGCCTCGTTGTAGGTCGGAACCACGACTACCACCCGCACGGCGGGGAACTCTACGCACTATCGAGCCGAGCCGATAGGCGAGGCGACCGATTCCTTCGATGCCGGTTCCAACGAGCCCGCCGAGGCGAACACGGATTGCAAAACACGCCAGCGGTGCCCCGTCCGCTAACCGTGTCGCCGCAAGCCCAGCGAACGGAGCCGCCGTGCCCTGCCAGCAAACACTCTGGACGGTCACGGCACCAGTGCCGCAACCGCAAACGTTTACCCTGTTTCGCTGGCCTGACTCGACGCGATCACCGCAAACGTTCACGGTCACCGCACTAGCCTGGAGGGGTGTCGGAGTTACGTCCCCTGTCGGCAATCCCGCCGGTTGCCGCCCGCGTAACAGCGTTCGTCGTGATCTTGCTCGGCGGGCTGGCGGGCGCGCTGATCGGATTCGCCCTGGTCGATTTGCAGTGTGACGGCGACTGCGCCGTACAACGTGGCATCGGCTTGCTCGCTGGCGCCGTGATTGCAGCGGGAGGGATGGCGATCGTGTCGGTCCTGGCGCTTCGGGCAATCGGCGAATGGCACGAGATCTCCGACCGCCAGCGGGCCGGGCACGCTCCACAGTGAACTCCTTTGCCGATCGGGCCGAACTTCGGGCACTCGCTGAGCGGCTGGCGGCCGATGCCGGTGCGATCGCCCTCGCCGGGCGCCGTAATGAGAATCAGATCTCCGGCCAGCCCGGCGGTCACATCGACGGCGACACGAAGTCGTCAGTGACCGATGTCGTCACCGAATTCGACCGCGCCGCAGAAGCCCACATCGTGGGCGAACTCCGGCGTCTGCGCCCCGACGACGCGATCATCGGCGAAGAGGGCACCGACGACGACGGCACCAGCGGATACGCCTGGTTTCTCGATCCGATCGACGGAACCACCAACTTCATTTACGACCAGCCCGCATGGGCTTGCTCGATCGGCGTCGCCTTACACGGTGAGATGCAGGCGGGAGCCGTGTTCATCCCGCCGTTGAACGAGATGTTCACGGCCGCTCTGGACGCCGGCGCGACCCGTGATGGTCAGCCGATCTCGGCCAGCACCCAGACCGATCTCAGCCTGGCGCTCGTCGGCACCGGCTTCGGTTTCCGCGCCGAGACGCGCCGCCAGCAGGCGAGCTTCCTGACCGAGCTGATCACCCAGGTCCGAGACATCCGCCGACTCGGATCGGCGGCCGTAGACCTTTGCATGGTCGCATGCGGCCGACTCGACGCCTACTACGAGCTGCACCTCAACTCGTGGGATGCTGCGGCTGGCGACTTGATCGCCCGCGAATCCGGGGCGATCACGAGTGACTTCACCGGCTCCCGGGCTCGCCCCGAGCAGATGCTGGCGGCCGCTCCAGGCCTGCACCAGGCGTTGTTGAGCGCGATCCGTTCGATCTGACCAGTTCAATTGTCGGTGATTGCCTCGCAATTGAGGCATCATGGAGCCGTGGATACCCGAATCTTGGCCGTAGAGGACGACGAGCGCATCCGTACAGCGGTGAAACTCGCCCTCGAAGACGAGGGATGGACCGTCGACGAGGCCGGCAGCGGCGAGGATGCGATCGAGCTGTTCAACAGAGTCACCCCTGACGTCGTGTTGATCGACATCATGCTGCCGGGTATCGACGGGTTCGAATTGTGCAGAACAATTCGCCGCACCAGCGATGTACCGGTCGTGATGGTGACCGCCCGCAACGACACCCATGACATCGTCGCCGGGCTCGAAGCAGGTGCCGACGATTATCTCACCAAGCCGTTCGCTGCCAAAGAACTGTCGGCTCGCATCCGCGCCCTGCTTCGCCGCATTCGCCCTGCGTTGCCGGGGCACGCTCGGTTGGTGTTCGGCGACCTCGAACTGATACCCGAAGAGGGCAAGGTGTTGCAGGGAGGCCAAGAGGTGCACCTCACCAAGACCGAGTTCCGGTTGCTCTGCGAGTTGGCCGAGAATCCCGGCAAGGTGTTCAGCCGCGAAGCTCTGCTCGACAAGGTGTGGGGCTACGACTACTTCGGTGACGGCCGCCTCGTCGACGTGCACGTTCGTCGGCTGCGTACCAAGGTCGAGCAGGATCCGGCGAATCCACGCCACGTCGTGACCGTGCGCGGACTCGGCTACCGCCTCCAGACGTGACCCTCCGGGCTCCGGTGGACGACCGCACATGACCGTCGCCGCAGCCGGTTCTGAAGCGTTCGCAGACTTCTCGCCCGCTCCGTTGGACAAAACCGAACGCCGCAAGTGGGGTCTGCGTCGGCGCATCCTGCTGATCTTCACACTCGGCGCATTGATGCTGTCGATGTTCCTTGCCTTCGTGACCTACGGTTTCGCCCGGTCGAGCGTGGTCCAGCAACGCGACAACGATGCTCGTGCGACGGCCCGGAACCACGCCTCGATCGTCGTAGAAGCGCTACGAAGTAATCCGACCACCGCCCAGCAGGCGATGACGCGACTCGTCGAAGACTTTGGCGTGGAGCGCCCCCTGGTTTGGTACAACGATGTGTGGACCCCCGGACGAACCGGCTATGACCAGAATCAGCTCCCGCAAGACCTGGTCGATCGCATTATCGACGAGGGTGTGGCGGCGCGCATGATCGTCACGGTCGAGGACGAACCGAACATCGTCGTCGGTTATCCGCTGCCGACGACGCAGGGGGCGTACTTCGAATTCTTCAGCCTTGATGAGGTCGACAACACGCTTCAATCGGTCCGGCTGTCTCTGGTGCTGGGAGCGCTGATCACTACCGCTCTCGGCGTGCTGGTGGGATCGTTCGCTGCCCGTCGCGCCGTCCGACCGCTCGGCGTTGCCGCCCATGCCGCCAAGGCGATCGCCGGTGGCCGCCTGGACACCCGACTCGAGCTGACCGAGGACCCCGACTTGAGCGTGCTCGCCAACTCGTTCAACGAAATGGCTGCCGCTCTCCAGAGGCGCATTGAGCGTGACGCCCGGTTCGCCTCGGATGTCAGCCACGAGCTGCGCTCACCGTTGATGACACTGTCGGCCTCGGTTGAGGTGATGGACAAACGCCGCGATGAGATGCCCGAGCGAGCGCAGGCGGCGCTTGGGCTACTCAAGAGCGACGTCATACGCTTCCAGGGGCTCGTCGAGGATCTGCTCGAGATCAGCCGGATCGATGCCGGTGCCGAACGCCTCCACATAGAGGAACTGATCGCCGCCGAGTTCGTGCGCCAGGCCGTCGCTGTCTGCAGCATGCCTCAAACCCCGATCGCTGTTTCGCCGCGGGCCGAGATGGTGCTGATCAACGGTGACCGACGACGCCTGGCGCGCGTGATTGCCAACCTGATCGACAATGCCCGTCTGCATGGCGGCGGTTCTCCGGAGATCTCGATCACCGAGATCGACCCAGCGGAACGACCGGTGTCGGCGATTCAGATCGCGATCGAGGACCACGGGCCAGGCGTGCCCGAGAGCGAACGGGGCTTGATCTTCGAGCGCTTCGCTCGCGGCGGCGTGGCCGGCCGCAGGGCGTCCAGCGACGGTGCCGGCCTCGGGCTGGCGCTGGTCGACGAACACGTGCGCCTCCACGACGGCCGTGTTTGGGTGGAAGATCGTCTCGACGGTGAGCCGGGAGCCAGATTCATGATCGAACTCGCAGCCGAGGAGCTCGAACAGTGAGCCGAACTCACGCCACCCTCATCGTGGCGCTGACGATCATCGTGGGCGCCTGCGGTGTCCAGACCGACTCGACGCCGCGCGATCTTCCCGAGGACGAACGTCGCTTGGCTATCTCTGGCAGCTCTGCGGGCACCGATGCCTCGGGCGCCGACCGGATCTACCTGGTCGCCCCTGGCGAAGAACGTCTACTGCGGTCGGTGCCGCGCGACGCGGCGCTGCGCGAGGACCTGATCAAGATCCTGCTACTCGGACCGAACCTCTCCGAGATCGAGGAGCAGTACATCACGTTCATTCCTCGCGAGACCCAACTGTTATCTGCGCGCTCGAGGGGTCAGATCCTGATTATCGATCTCACGGCCGAGATCTCCGAACTCACGGGTCAACCCCTCTCGCAGGCGCTCGCTCAGATCGTCTACACCGCCACCGAGATCGTGGGCATCGAGGCAGTGCAGATCAAGATCAACGGTGAAGATGTGGCGTGGCCCAAATCGAACGGCGACACCGCCGAGGACACGTTGCGAATCTACGACTACCCAGGCTTTGTGAAAACGGCGCAGCCCGCCTACCCGGCAGTGCCTGTCGGCATCTGACCCGACCGTCGGTCACCAGTCAGGCGAAGAATCCCTGGGCGACATCGGGCCAATTCCGAATTGTGGGCCCGAACTGCTAGGAACTGGGACGTGACTTGGGATTCATCGCGTCCGGTGCCGTGGCAACGCTTGACCAATGAGTGGCTGTTGTACGTCGGCCTCATGGGCATCCTGTTCGTGGCGTTCTTTCGCACCAATTCGCTGCTCGGCATGATCGCCGGGCTACTGGTCAGCGGGCCGCTGTACCTGGCCTTCGGCTATGTGCTCGCCAAATTCGGTTACGAACGCAAATCAATCAAGCAACTCCGCTCGGACGGGCCGGCTCGAGGCTCGAAATGGCCCTCGAAAAGCAGTGACGACACCGAAGCCAGCAAGCCGCGACCCAAGCCTGCGCCCACCAGCCGCACCGGTGGTGCCTCGACCAGAAGCAACGCCAAGCGGCGTCGCTGAGACCCCGACAGCAACATTGGGTACGGTCGCGATCGTGAGCGACGACACCTGCGTGATCGCTATCGACGCCGGTACCACCGGCGTCCGTAGTCGGGCGGTCTTCGTCGACGGACGCCCAACCGTTGCCTGCTACCGCGAATTCACCCAGCACTATCCGCAACCGGGTTGGGTCGAGCACGATGCACTCGAGATCTGGGCTGCGGTCCTCGACACTCTGCAACAGGTGGTCGACGAGGTAGGGCGCGACTCGATCGCCACGATCGGTATAACAAATCAACGCGAATCAGTTGTGGCATGGAGCCGATCGACCGGACAGCCGTACGGCAATGTGATCGTGTGGCAGGACCGCCGCACCGCTGCCCGTTGTGATCAGCTTGCCGCCGAAGGTCATCTCGATCTGGTTCGCACCCAGACCGGTCTCGTGCTCGATCCCTACTTCAGCGGCACGAAGATCGAATGGCTGTTGCAGAACCGTGGAATCCCGATCGACGACGACCTGGCGCTCGGCACGATCGATACCTGGCTGATCTGGAATCTCACGGGCGGCGAGGTGCACGCCACCGACGTCACCAACGCCAGCCGCACGATGCTGTACGACATCGTCGATCGCCGGTGGAGTCCCGAATTATGTGATCTCCTGAACGTGCCGATTTCCGCACTTCCCGCGGTGCGACCGTCGAGTGGCCGGTTCGGCATCACCTCGGCTACCGGTCGTGTCACGGCTGGGATTCCGGTCAGCGGTGTGGCGGGCGACCAGCAAGCTGCTCTGTTCGGGCAGGCGTGCTTCGAGCCCGGAATGGCGAAGAACACCTACGGCACGGGCAGTTTCATCCTTCTGAACGTCGGGCCAACGTGTCCCCCGCCGACCGACGGGATGCTGACCACGATCGCCTGGGAACTCGCCGACGGCACCGTCGCTTATGCACTGGAGGGCGCGATCTTCGTCTCCGGGGCCGCGATCCAGTGGTTGCGCGACGGCATCAACATCATCGGCGGCGCGGCCGAGACCGGTCCACTCGCTCAGAGCGTTCCCGACAGCGGGGGTGTCTTCGTCGTGCCCGCCTTCGCCGGCTTGGGATCGCCATGGTGGGATCCGTACGCGCGCGGCACGATCGTCGGTATCACTCGCGGCATCACGCGGGCGCACATCACCAGGGCCGTCGTCGAGGCGATGGCCTACCAGACGCGCGACGTGATCGATGCGATGGTGGCGGCCAGCGGCACACCAATCACGGATCTGCGTGTCGACGGCGGCGCTTCGGTCATGGACTTCATGTTGCAGATGCAAGCCGACCAACTCGGCGTAACCGTTCGGCGACCGGTCGATCAGGAGACCACGGCACTCGGCGCTGCCTTTCTGGCCGGGCTGGCCGAAGGCGTGTGGCCTGACCTCGATGCGATCAAAGCCACCTGGAAGCTCGACGCCATGTTCGAGCCGGAGCCCGATCGCACATTCACTGATCTTGCGCACGCCCAATGGCTGCGGGCCGTCGAGCGATCCCGAAGCTGGTCGACCGAATAGTGCCCGCGCCGTCAGGCGAACAGTGCGTCGGCAATTCGCACGAACAGATCGAGCCGAACCCGTTCACGCTCGTGCACTGGGCGCCCGTCGCGCCCTGCGGCAACCCACATTCCGGCGACCGGTAGATCCGCCCAGAACATGTCACCAGCCGCCGCAAGCTGATCGCTGAGATGACTGCTTCCGGCCAGCAGCGAGGCGATCCAATCAGCAGCCGGCGCCTCACCGCATGAGGCGACTGCGACGCCATCGCGCACCACGATCGACCATTCTGATTCGGTGAGCCGTTGCACGCCGTCAGCGAGCGCCGTCAAACGGTCGTCGTAGTCGGACTCGGCCACCCCGGCGGCGAGCGACAACGCCAGCAATCCGGCGTCGGAATGACTGCCGTCGATCGGGCGAACGTATTCGACCGACACGCCGTCGATGGCGTGCACTTCGTTGACCATCGACTCGACGGATTCCTGATCGGGCAGTGCCACGACCAATTCGTCGATCACGCGGCCGCCGCCGACTTCGAGGATCTCGATACCGAGCAAGTCTCCATTAACCGACCCGATTCGGCTGGCGACCTGTCCGAGCGCGCCGGGTAAGTCGGGCAGCCAGACGCGAACGATCACGGTGTGCATCGGGTCGAGGCTAGAGCTGGCCATCTGTGATCGTGGGCGCGTTTCGAGTCGGGGAAGGGTCATAGCTCAGCCGAGCTTGGTCAGACCACGACGCAGGTTGCGGACCGCCTGTTGGATCCGCTTCTCATTCTCGATCAGAGCGAACCGGGCGTATCCCTCACCGCCGGGGCCGAACCCGACGCCTGGCGACAACGCCACATCGCACTGATCGACCACCATCGAGCAGAACTCCACCGAGTCCATATCGGAGTAGGCCTCGGGGATCGGTGCCCACACGAACATCGAACCGCCCGGTTTGGGGACCTCCCAACCGATCCGAGCGAGCCCCTCGATCAGGGTGTCGCATCGGCTCTCGTAAGTTGCGCAGACTTCTTGAGGAAAGTCGGAGGCCTCATTGAGCGCCACGGTGGCGGCGATCTGGACCGGCTGGAACATGCCGTAGTCGAGATAGCTCTTGAGCTTGACGAGTGCCTGCACGACCTCCGCGTTGCCGAGCGTGAAAGCGCACCGCCAGCCGGCCATCGAGAAGCTCTTGGTCATCGAATACTGCTCGACGGCAACCTCTTTGGCGCCCTTGGCTTGCAGGATGCTGGGCGGCCGCACGCCGTTGAAACCGACGTCGGCGTACGCGAAGTCGTGCACCGCGATCATCTCGCGTTCGGCACAGAAATCAACAACACGTTGCATGAACGGCAGGTCGACAGTGGCACCGGTCGGGTTGTGCGGGAACGAGATCACCAACACGCGCGGCTTGGGCCAACCGATGTCGTAGGCGTCGTGAAGGCGCTCGAAGAAATCTTCGGCAAAGTTCTCGCGGGCCTCGGGATGGCTGAGGCTGCGGATCGGAACCTGACGCAGATCGGCGCCGGCGAACAGCGGACCGTACATGTGGATCGGGTAGCTGGGCGTGGGCACGATGGCCGCGTCGTCGTTGTCGAGCAGCACCCACATCAGGTGGCTGAAACCCTCCTTTGAACCGATCGTGTTGGTGATCTCGAGCACGGGATCGAGGTCGACGTCCCAGGTCTTCTTGTAGTAGCCAGCGATTGCCTGGCGCAGCTTCGGAATCCCGCGGCTCAGCGAATAGCGATGGTTGCGAGGGTTCTGAGCGGCCTCGACCAGCTTTTGGACGGCGATGTCAGGCGACGGAATATCGGGATTGCCGAAGCCCAGGTCGACCACATCTGCGCCGTTGCGACGTGCCTCGGTCTTGAGATTGTTGATGACCGTGAACACGTACGGGGGCAGATTTTCAATGCGCCGAAATTCCATCCGAGTTACGCTATCGGCCGAGGTGTTGACGATCGTTGTGAGATTTCGCCGTCGGCACCGAGCTCACCGCGAGGATTGGCCGCTTCGCCTACGTCTCGGTGGCTTGGTGAGCTGAGTGCAGCAGGGCTGCGCCCACGGCTCCGGCGCGTTCGTCCCACCTGGCGAAGGCGATCTCCGGCATCGATCGCAGTTCTGGCTGATAGATCAGCTCACCAAACCACGCCTTGATCGGGTCGAGAAACAAGTCGGCACCCGCCGCCAGCCCGCCGCCCAGAACAAAGCGTTCCGGATCGAGCACGTTCGTGAGGTTTACAAGGCCGACGGCGACCCAGCGACCGAACTCGTCGATCACGGCGAGCGCGTCGGCGTCGCCCTGGCGGGCCGCTTGTTGCACCATCTCGCCGCGCACGGCCTCAGGGTCGCCCCCGGCGATTTCGATCACACGGTCGGCGTTCCGTCCGATCGCCGCCTCACGGGCGAGTCTCGCCAGTCCGGATCCCGACGCGTAGCGCTCCCAGCATCCACGCCGGCCGCACGGACACGGCGGCCCAGCGGGATCGACGACCATGTGTCCGAACTCTCCTGCAAATCCATGTCTGCCTCGCTGGAGACGTCCTCCGCTGACGAGGCCTCCGCCGATGCCGGTGCCGAGCGTGACCAACACCATGTCGGTGCATCCAACCCCCGCCCCGAGCAGCCATTCAGCGACAGCAGCGCAGGTGGCATCGTTGTCGACGTGCACCTGATGGCCTAGTCGCTCGCCCAACACGCCGGCGACATCGAAGTCGGCGACACCATCGAGATTCGGCGCCGATCTCAGCACACCCTTACGGCTGACCAGCCCTGGAACTCCAACGCCGACGTGGTGGTAGGGGCCGAGCACGTCGATCAACTCGGCCAGGGTGTCGATCAGCCTCGGCAAGCCGTCATGCCCGCGCGGCGTGGGCTGACGGTGCTCGGCGACAATCTTGCCGTCTTGGTCAAGCGCGACGCCCAGGCATTTCGTACCGCCGACGTCGATGCCCACGGCGCGGTTGGGCACGGCGCTCACGCCTCGGCGAACGCCTTCAGTTCCTTGATGGCATTCAGAATGCGCCGCTCGGCACGACGCTTGACGAAACCGGGCAACGGCACGACGAGCTCGATCGCAAGGTCGTACTGCACATGGGTGTCGCCTTCGGGCGTGGGTTGGAACTTGAACGCTCCGTCGATCGAACGTTGGATGTCGCCCTTGACCATCGTCCATGCCAGCACATTTGGCGCCTCGGCATAGTCGTATGACAGCGTGTAATGGGTGCTTCGCCCAAGCGCCGAGGTGCGGAATTCGACCTGGCTCGGGCGGCCGTGGTCGTCGCGGCTGGAGATCACGACGTCTTTCACGTCGTGCGTCCACTCGGGATACTTCTCGAGATCGGTGGCGATCGCCCACACCTGTTCGAGCGGCGCCGCAATCGTGATGGTCTCAGTCGCGGTCTCAGCCATGGTCTGCATTCTGCCTGATTTCCTTACGTGAAGGGGGGACGTCTACGCGCGATGCGAAGTTGCCGTGGTACACGGCCCAAAGACCGTTCAACCCGAACCCGAGCATCGGCACCAGAAATCCGACGGCGAGTGACGAACCAGGATTGCCATCGGGACCGTTCGGGCGAGCCAACGTGGTAGCGATCGCGACTGCGAGCTGCGCGAGCAGCGTGAGGTTCATCGTGCGCCGAACAGGGGCCGGAATCGCATCCCCCATCAGCATGTACAGCTGCGTGACAGAGATTTCGTCGTCGCGGCTGCGCTGGACAGCGTTCCAGTACGACCACAAGAAGGCGAACACGCCGATCGCGAACAGCACCATCGCGGTCACCGCCCCGATCCACTGCGACGGCGTACTGAATGCGGTCGCGGCGTAGGCAGCGGTAGCCGCGAAGATTGCCGTGAGCACCAGATTCATTCTGACGATCGCGTCGCGTGCGGTCACAGCACCAGGTTACGTGGAGATCTCGAGCGCCACTCCGAGACGGGCGGCCAACACTTCGTAGGAGAACTCGACCTCGGCGCGTTGGCGAGAGGCGATCGACATTCGGCGGCGTAGCCCGGGATCGTCGAGCAGGCGCGTGAACGCCGCGACCGTGTTGTGTATCGCTGATAACTGTTGTTCTGGACGCCTGATCACGATGCCGGTTTGACCGTCCTCGACCGCCTCGGCGGCGCCCCCGCTGTCGCCGGCCACCTGCGGCACACCACAAGCCGCCGCCTCGACAAACACGATCCCGAAGCCCTCCTGCTCGAGCCCGCTCCAACGGTTGCGGCACAACATTGCGAACACGTCGGCGCAGCCGTACAGTCGAGGCAGGTCATCGTGGGGGACCCGCCCCAAGAAACGCACGGGAGCGTCGAGCCCGGCCGCCAGCTTGCGCAGTCGATCGTTGTCCCGTCCGATGCCGGCGATCACGAGCACCAGGTCAGGGTGGGTGTCAACCATCTTGGCGACCGCTCGAATCGCCGTGTCGAACCCCTTGCGCGGTACCAGCCGCGAGACCCCGAGGATCACGTGCCCATCGACGGGCAGCCCGAAGTCGGCGCGGGCCTGACGGCGCTCGTCGTCGTTGAGCGGGCCAAACCGGGAGATGTCGACGCCTGGAGGAACGACGGTCGTCGACAGCTTGCGGCCGGCGGCACGATCGGCCTCTGCGGCCGGGTACCGGCCCGCGGCGATCACATGTCGAGCCCCGCGGAGCACATACGCCAAACCCTGCTTGCTCCCTGGGAGGCGCCCGGGAACGGTGACTTCTGCGCCGTGCAACACGACGTCGTAGGGAAGATCGAGCGACGGGCCGATCAACCCGAGCGGTATGGCTGGGTCGAGCACGATCAGTTCGGCCCCGAAGTCGGCCGCAATCTCGTTGACCCGGCGCACCATGATCGGATGCGGCAACAGGACCGGCTCGCGGACACGTTGAACGCGAAACGGCTGCTCGGCATCGAACTCGGCGGCGCCGGGGTGCGGGCTGGTGAGGACTGCGAACCGATCGGGCGGCAGCCGCCGCCACCACTCCCACAGCAGCGACTGGATTCCACCGATCTTGGGAGGGAAGTCGTTGGTGACAAGCAGGTGCTTCATCGAATCCCCGCCCTCGTCAGGCGATCGGCGGCCCAGTCGGCGTGCTCACGCAGGATTGGGTCGGGATCGGCCCGATAGCGGTCGAGCACGGTTCGAGTGCGCGGA
>Ga0255047_10002029_pt1 | contig 13830 bp, 15 predicted proteins | sample JV7_2_1_MG_FD_183640 | JGI IMG/M metagenome (GOLD analysis project Ga0255047, IMG submission 183640) | Seawater microbial communities from Jervis Inlet, British Columbia, Canada - JV7_2_1 | ecosystem: Environmental > Aquatic > Marine > Inlet | place: Canada: British Columbia | collected 2016-10-06
ATGGAATGAATCTCGAAGTTACGCAGACGAAGAACAAAACCACAATCGTCATCGACCACACCAAGGAATTTGGCGAGTCCAAGTCTGGCAAGTCAATCACCATCGCCACGACAGGCGGCAACCAGAAGTTGGACAACGGTATCACTCTCGGTTTGAACTGCTACCGTAAGAAGGATTGATCGACACCGCTCTCTGTGCGAGCGGCTCGAACAAGGGAGGCGTCATCTTCGGGTGACGCTTTTTTGTGTGGTTAGGATTTAGGCCAGTACACCGTGGTGCCATCGTCTTCCTCGCCCTTACCTATCAGACCGGCGCTCAACAGTTGATCTAGGATGTCCTCCACGTCTCGACCGCTCAGGCTTCTCAACTTCAGAGTCAGCATCGATTTGGGAACTAGGCCCTTCAGTAATAGAGCGCGTTGTTTCGGGCGAGTCCGATTGCCGATGAGACTCTTGGGATTGCGGATATAACCCTCCACCTTCTTCGACTGGCTCTCGCGGTAATTTTCGGACGAGAGATCCTCAATTCGAGCCATCCAGGATGTGATACTCCAGGTAACCAGCCGAATGGCCCACGAGGCCGTCTGAGCGTCGATCTTAGGCCTGTTCGGGCTAATCCCTACCGCTACTATACCCGCGACGACTAAAGCGTTCTGATTCGCTCTGCCCCAGACCTCGCTGATGCCGCCGGACTTGATTTCCTGGCGTGCCCGCTCCGCGTAGTCGTCAAACAACGAGAAGGCCTCCACGTCAGCAAATCGAACCGTGGTGAACGTCTTCTTCGGCTCATGAGATCGCAGGGTCTTCGCCATCCGCTTCATGGCTGAGGGAAATACCGATTCACGTTTTTGATTGCGCTGAGGAACTTCCTGTCCTGCATCGAACAGAATGAACCGATTGACAAAGCCAGTACTCATCGACTCGGAAGAGATCGACTCGACTAACTGACTAGGCTGTGCTGTGGCGAACAACGTCAGGAAGGGATTGTCTAAGGGAGGAATAGGATTCTTGCGACCAGGGACACCCGGCACGTGTTTGTTGGCCCGGCCATACAGCGCGATGAGATGTGATAGAATTTGGTAGTCCTGCGAACTGGTAGACCGGGCAGACTTCAAATGACGAGCCGCTTCATCCCACAGCCAGCAGGCCATGTTGGGAGAATTAGCCAGCTCGTCCATCATCGAGTGGTAGGATTGGAAGTGTTGATAGACGTGATCGCCCAAGCCGATCTTGGTAGCAAATTCATAGACCCTATCCAGAGAGGCACCCTTACCTGTCGCAGTAGGAGCCACCAACATGAAGTAAGGCTGCAGCGGAGTATTCCAACTGTCCACCTCATAATGATTCGCACTGGCCAGAGCCGTGCACATCAAACCCGTTGCAAGATCGAACATCGGTTGCTCCAGGTACGTCTGCTTAGCCGACCAGCGTGTCACGTCGCCTACCAAACCGGGTACATCTAATAAGGAACGATCAAACGCAGGCAGTTGATTTGGAGAAAATGGCGGCAGTTCTTTGGAGGTGACTGTAATGTCAGGTAGCCCTTCGGTAGCAGCCTTGTTCTCGATCCATCCCCTCATCCTTAGAAGATCGCCAGGCTTGATCCAATCCTTCAGGGTCTTCCAACCCATGATCCTATGACCCTCTCTGAAATGCTCCAGGGTATTTTCAATAGTTCTCAGACGTTGCTTCGGTTCATCTTCCCTATCCTGAACGGCATAGACGATGGCCTTCATAAAGCGACGTGCTTCTTCTGGTTTCCATTTCGACCACAACAAAGCGCCAGTCATCGCATGAACATAATCATGTCGCGAGCCAGAGGAGTCCGGGTAGTTCCTAATAAATAAGGCGCCAGCCGCAAGCTCGTTTAGATAGCGAATCAGTTTGACGCGGGGAACGCCCGCAAATTCATCATCGTTGAAGTCATCAACTTGATAGCGTTCTTTATCCGGGTGTAGGGAGGGAGGCAATACTGTCTGAGTCCCAGTAGATCGCAACTCGACCAGCATCTTCTTCTTGGTGTCAGTCCACTTATGTGTCGTCGCACCCTTTGAAAAATACAGGTAGTGGGTTTCTGGTCGTGAGACCCTGCCGAAGATGAATGTGCGTGGCAATAGGAACTCAGCTAGGTCTGCTGCGTGTTCATCGTCCAGGTCGACATCAACTATCCAGCCACTAGGTCTTCCCCACAGTCCGCCAATATTGCAACCCAGGGGAAAATACTCAGGGAGATCCTTAGCTTTCAATCGGAGTTTCTGCCAAGCACTTCCCATAGGCTTCTTCTGACCGGGCTTGATAGGTATGGGTTTGATTCCTCGTTCTAACCATTCTAGCGCTGCGCTTGCGCTGTTGAGTTTGGTCTTTCCTTTTGTTTTACGCGGCATTAGGTTTCCTTCCCCGTTTGACTTGGTTAGTCTCAATTGCGTGTTCGACTACTTCCACTGCCATAGGCGGCAACAGAACTAGAGTACCCACCTTGATGATAGGCACCTGCAGAATTTTAAGAAGACGAGTCGTCCGCTGCTGACTAACACCCAGCCTTAGGGAAGCCGCCCTGATAGTAATATAAGGAAATTCCCTGAGAGGAATAAGGTTGTAATCCGAGTCCCCGTAATACTGCGGTGACTGTTTCGATTTCATTTTGGTATTCCTCGTTTTATAATTGTCGAACGGCGCATCTTAATTCATTTTGCGCACAGATAATACGACCGGGAGAAAATAATAATGTTGATAATCCTTGAAGGCGCAGACGGTTCAGGCAAGACCTCCCTGGCTACCCGGTTAAGAAAGGAACTCAAGCAGTACTGTCTCCAGCTTAGCTTCCATCATCTCCCTACCCTGACGCAGATAGCTGAGGTTACGGGATGGCTTCAACATCTTCCTCCCAACCTGCCCGTGATTACTGATCGGACTCATCTCATCTCTGAGTATGTGTATGGTCCTATATTGCGAGGCAAATGTCTCCACGCTCTGAATGTTAAGCAGATAGCGAGATGGATCAAACCTGCCATGCTCGTTCATTGCCGTCCCAATCGAAATGCTTTAGCAGCAGGAGTTCAACACGAACCTCAGATGGAAGGAGTCGTGAACTACCACAAAGAAATCATTCGAGCCTATGACGTACTGATGGGCGATCTAGAGAAAGAAGGAGTGTATGTCAAACGATACGACTACACCGGACCTCCTCAACTTCTGCTCGACTCCATCCGAGACTATATCCAAGGAGAACACAATGGATAAGCAACGAAAAAAATTCCTGAACTACTACGGTGATCCAGAGACAACTGACATCGCTGAGATGCACCATAAATTCTGGAACAACGTCACACTCAATCCTCGTCCAGGATCCCGTGACGATATTCTTGCTCGAGTAGATTTCATTCAGGAGGAGTTAGATGAACTTCGTGAAGCTACAATGCGAGGAGATTTCCTGGAGGTGATTGATGCGTTGGTCGACATCGTAGTTGTGGCGAAGGGTACAGCCGTGATGATAGGCATCCCCTGGCGAACTCATTGGAACGAAGTCCATCGCGCCAATATGTCGAAAGAAGTTGGCCAGAACAAAAAACGTCCTGATATGCCCTTCGATCTCATCAAGCCACCAGGTTGGATGGGTCCTGACCATCTAAGCATACTGAAAGGGCAATGATGAGTTACTGGCCACAGGGACTGATCAAAGAATGTATCGAGAAAGAAGCCTTCCTATACTCCGGAGTGAGAAAAATCATTCAGGACATAACCTGGACTATCAATGAACTACCTGACCTTACCTATGCAGACTTGGGCTACGGATCCAACAAGTTCAAACAACTTCATCGTAACTATATCAACGAGGAGGAGCTTGAGCGCGTGCGGTCGTTATTGGACAGACGCGCAGGCCAATCTTTTACATCAGTTGCAATGTCACTGCGTGGAGCGAAAAAAGACTCTCGCTCGATGGGGCACTGCATGCAAACTCTGGTCGTCTCTTGGAAGAAAGATACAGAGACAGCTGAGATCCAGTACCGTAGTACTGAAGTCATTCAAAAATTCGGGGCAGATCTTGTGTTTATGCGATACCTCTTTGATGAACTGGATATTGACCCCAGCATCATCAGATTCAGGTTTGCGAACGCTTACCTCTCGGGCGTTTTCTTCCCGACTCTCTGTCATCATTGGGACCCAATTGAATTCCTGGAATACTTGTGGAACCACGACCAACGACTGTTCGCCGGTGCTACACGTTTCTTCCTTCGTTCCACTTATCGAGAAGATCAATTCTTTCCCTTCTCGCCAGAGAACGTCCAACACAAGTTCGCTTGGGCCCACTTGGATATGCCACAGATAAGAGAGTATTTGGAGAAGAAACATAAAAAATTCGGAAAGCCGTTGCCAAAAACGCATTATAATAAGCGCGATGAATATGTGCCTAGGGGAAAGCGCAAATGAAAATCTATGGAACATTCGATGAGGCCATCAACTGTGTGGCTGAAGATCTGGCTTTCAGTTCCTATGAAGTCGACAATAACAGATGGCAGAGTTCTGATGTATCGGAGACACCCGGCCATAACATGAGAGAGCTGTTCAATCGTTCCTTCCAAGTCATCGTCGGAGGGACTAACCTAACTGATCATGCGAAGGACATCAAGCCTAATCTTCCCTGGGCTGATGATCACTTCCTGGAGCGAGTGGGAGGAGTGCCCCTCAACCCCGGTAAGGAATGGAAGAACTGGCCTTACGCTAATCGAGCTAACACCTTTAGGAAGGACCAGAAATTCTCTCATACCTATATGGAACGCTACTGGCCCAAAGAAGCCGGAAAAATCACCGCACACGGAGGTGAGTGGAACAATGGACATGGAATTCGATACGAGTTAGGTGACCTCAATGATGTAGTTGACCTGCTCTATCGCGAGCCAGAAACACGTCAAGCATTTCTGCCGGTATGGTTCCCTGAGGATACTGGCGTGACGCATGGAGAACGAGTACCCTGCACTTTGGGTTACCACTTCATGAAGCGCAATGAATTTTTTCACATGACTTATTACATCAGGTCGTGCGATTTCACTCGACACTTCCGTGACGATCTATACCTTTCTCTGCGTCTGCAATTATGGATCCTAGAAAAGCTTCAGTCGAGAGACATGCGAGAAGCAGCACTAGGCGAACTTCGATGGCGACTGGTGAAGCCAGGGTTCTTTGTCTTCCATTGCGCCTCCATGCACATCTTTGAGAATGACCATAAAAAATTATGCAACGACATTACAAAGCAAAAGAACTAACCTGGCATCGGGTAGTTTTCTCGGGTGGAGGGACTTGGTCCTGCGAAGAATGGCAGTGTGATCAGTACCCTGATATGAGATGTCGGATGCATACGCAAAACGGGGCTGAGAAACAATTCAGTCAATTCATGCTTCGAGGCGATCATGGCGTGCGTCATGCTTCTTTGAAGGTAGCCTACAGAGCGCTAATGAAACGGAGCGCAAGAAGGATTGGAAATGTTGAAACGACTAAGTCGAGACGAGCTTCTCGCAAACATCGCAAAACTCGTAGCTAAACGAGGAACATGCTCACGTCTTCATGTCGGTGTTGTACTGGCCAGAGAGGGCCGCATCATCTCGATGGGATACAACGGAGTGCCAGCCGGTATGACGCATTGCTGTCATCCTTATCATACCGACACGCCTTGTGCGCTCACTGTTCACGCTGAGGCTAATTCTATAGCTTATGCCGCCAAGACGGGAGTGGCCACGGATGGAGCCACAATGTACTGCACTCATAGTCCTTGCAACGACTGCGCAAAGCTAATCATCAATGCAGGGATCAAACGAGTTGTATACTGGGAGGAATATCGAGACACCAAACCCATCTCTTTGCTCGCAAGGGCCGGAGTTGGCGTAGAGCAATTTTGAAATCCTTCAATCCTAACTGCACGCTCTGTCCCCTTCACGAGGGAGTAGATTTTGTATGCACAAAAGGAGAAGGGCCCAAGAATCCAGACCTGGTGATCGTTAGTGACACTCCACTGCCATTGAGGAAAGGAGTCCCAACGCCAGGAGAACCTCGCAAAATCTTAATGGCGGAGCTGAAGAAAAATAATATCAAATCGGTTCACATCACAAACCTGGTCAAATGCCAAACCCCTGATAAACGAGCGCCTACGCCTGAAGAAGTCCGAGCCTGTAAGCCCTACCTTGAGAAGGAACTCGAGATGCTGGATCCAAAATTTGTTCTGTCTATAGGATTGCCTCCAACTAAGGCTCTCTTCCGGGGCAAGGCTAAGATTAATGAATACCACGGAGAACTGATTGACATGAAGCCCTTCGGCAATAGCAGCCGGAGAGATGTCATTGGTATGCCCACCTTTCATCCCAGCTACACACTGCGGGATCCATCCAAATTACCAGGATTTCAAAATGACATCAGACGACTCGCTGAAGCAATGCGCGGAGAAACTACAGATCAACCTGTGGTATGGCGAATTGTGCGACGAGGAAATTTTGAAAAATTCATCCAAGAGTTTATTCGTGCACCCGAGTTCAGTTTTGACTTGGAAACATCAGGACTCTTTCCCCACGATCATCAGGGATACATCAGTGCAATTGGGGTTGCCCTTCCCGAATGCACTTGGGTTATACCCGCATTTATGCATCCCGACTATCTACAGTACGGCATTGGACCTTGGAGACGAGGAGACGCTTTAGGAATGCTCGTCCGTTTGCTATGTCAGATCCAGCGAGAGACCAAGAAAAAATGCTACGCTTGGAACGGTAAGTTTGACAACAAGTGGCTCAGGGTTGAATGCGGCGATAGTTTCAAATTACATTTCGATGGCATGCTCGCTTCGCATACCCTGAATGAAAACACAATGAACGATCTGACTTCCAATTGTCGCACGTTCTTGGGCGTCTCTGAGTATGACATTCCCCTGGCTGTCAAGCAAGGTAAGTCAGAGACTCCTATGATCAACTTCAAATACTGCGCGGAGGATGCCACTTACACCTTACGTCTAGTCAAGATGTTCCAGAAGGATTTCAAAAGGTCCCTTCCATTGCGGCGCTTATTTTATCGACTGATCATGCCTGCTGCTAGAGCTATGGAAGACATCGAGATGGAGGGATTGACGGTAGACGCTGAAGCTATGGAGGAGATTGGATTGGAGCTGCTGAGCGAGCGAGTGGAGATTGAGAAGAAGCTCAACAAACTCGCAGGTCGTGAAGTCAATTGGAATTCCCCCGCACAAGTCGCGGTAGTTCTCTATCAGGAACTAGGACTGGAATGTACAGAGTTCACTAAGAAAGGTAATCCTTCAACCGGCGAGACAGCTGTTCTGGATCTGATCGGAAAACACGAGGTAGTGGATTTACTGATAGCGTATCGAGAGCGATCAAAATTCATCAGCACATACATCAATGGCTTCAAAAAATTCATGGTAGGAGTTAAACTTTATGTCTCATACAAACTTCATGGTACAGTTACAGGACGATACTCGAGTAGAATTCACAGTATCCCCCGAGACGGTAAAATTAGAAATCTCATTACCGCGCCAACAGGATGGCGATTTGTCCAAGGAGACATATCTCAGGCTGAACTCCGAGTTGCGGCAGCTGCTTCGGGTGACCTCGAGCTTAGAAAGTGCTTCACCGAAGACATTGATGTCCATCTCAGAACGCTTATGCACACTCTTACGTCAGCTGGTTTCGGAGAGTATGTTGAGCATCTCCGAAAGACGGCACGAGAACTTGGAAGAAAATCCGCTCCTACCCTGGTTGAGGCTGCCGAAATCCTTCTGAAGGCCGGACCAGACAAATGCATAGCAATATGGAATGGCTGGAAAGAAGCCAGAAAGAAAGCCAAGGCCATTAACTTTGGATTCCTCTACGGAATGTATGAGAAAAAATTCATGCAGACTGCCAAAGAGAAATACGGATGGGAAGCTACCTTCACTGAAGCGCATCAAGCCAGGGAGTCCTACTTCACTTTGTACAATGGACTCAAGGACTGGCATAAGAAGCAGAAGAAGCTAGCGAAGTTGAATGGATATGTCCGTAACATCTTTGGCCGTCTCCGACGCTTACCCGGCATCACAGCAAGAGACAAGTACGTTCGCATGGAAGCTGAGCGTCAGGCAATCAACTCGCCAATCCAAGGAGCTATCGGTGATTACAAAGCAGCAGTCATGGTTGAGGTACACGAGGACGTTGATCGAAAGAAATTCAGGATTGTGGGCGAGCACCACGATGCCATCTTGGGCATTGTCAAGGACGGTCACGAAGATGAAGTTCTACCGCAGGTACTCGCCATCATGCGTGAGCCCAAACTTCTAAAGGTCTTCAAAATTGATTTAGGCTTACCCATGGAGGGGGAAGTCGAAGTAGGACCTTGGGGCAAGGGAGTGAAGTATGTTGAATAAAACGTTGGACAGTGCCGGAACACCTGACTTAAAATGCAGAGCCCAGGGAGAATAACTATGCCATCAGCCAGCTGGTCACAAATAAATCTTTTCCGCCGATGTATGGCGGCGCATGACTATAGATATCGCCAACGTCTGCAACGTAAGAGACCCATCCTTCCTATGTTGCGAGGAAAAATTCTTCACGAGATGTTGCACAATCATATGATGTCGAAGAAAGTCAAAACCTTCGACCAAGACGCATGGGATGCTCTAGAAAAATACGCCACAGAATTCAAGAAATTTTTTGAGGAAGAACGAGAAGAGCATGGCGACATCATTGGAGAGATTGAGAGAATCTTCCTCGGCTATCTGAGACAATATAAAAAGGATGATCTCAAATATGAGCAGAGTGAAATCTTCGTTGCTACGGAACTAGCCAAGGACATTCGATTCATCGGCTACATCGATAAGGTAGCAATGGATAAAGCAGACCGTCGATGGCTGATGGATCATAAATTCAACAAGGCCATCCCTGATGCTGAGCATCGATTCCACGAACTTCAACTCATCCTGTATATCTGGGCGTGGAATCGATGGAACCCTGATCACCCGGCTGACGGTATTTGTTGGGACTACGTACGAACTACTCCACCTACTCTACCCGCGGTATTGAAGAGCGGCGAGCTATCGCAAAAGGCTAGCCTTCGTTGTGATCGAGCGACTTATGAAGGGGAGATCAAACGACTCAAGCTGGACCCAAAACCTTATCAGCCTTTCCTTAAGAAACTCGAACAGAAGGATTCAATGTTCTTCGAGCGAGTCTTTCTTCCAGCTCCTCCCAAGAAACAGATCGCCATGGTCGTGGAGGACTTTCGTACTACAGCTCTAATGATCAAACACATGTCAGGAATAGCTCCACGCAGTATGAGTAAGTTCAATTGTCAGGGATGTGAATTCAAACAACTTTGTGAGGCGGAGGTTAGAGGGCTTGACTCGAACTTCGTGAAGAAGAAGCATTACAAGAAACGGGAGAAGCACAATGGCTAAACGGAAAAGCAACAAAGCCCCTAGCGGCTCGAGAATCGCCAAAATGATCGTTCCGGTGTCCGACACCCAGAACAAGCTCGTTATGCTCGTATATGGCCGCTCAGGGACGGGTAAGACGCAATTCGGCTCTACCTTTCCCCGTCCGATGCTGTTTCTGGACATAAACGAGAAAGGATTGGACACTATCCGCCTGGAGAAGGACATTGACGTATTACGTTGTCAGACATGGGATGACTTCGATGACGCCTACTGGTTTCTCAAGGATGGCACAAAGTACAAGTCAATCGTTATCGATCAGCTAACCAACCTGCAGGATCTAGGCATGCGTCATGTTCGAGATAGGGCAGGGAAGGGCGAGGGCGAGTTGTTCACTAAGAAAAATTGGGGTGAACTCTCCGGGTTGCTGAAGACGGCTGTGGATAATCTTCGTGGCTTGGGAGAAGACTACAATATCTGTCTCATCGCGCATGAGCGAACCTTCGATGGTGGCGATGAAGAAGATGACGCATTAGAACCGAGCGTTGGCGCCAGGGTTATGCCCAGTGTCGGTTCATTCATTGACGGTGCTGTGGACGCTATTGGCAGTACCTTCATCAGAGAATCCTTTCAGAAGAAGAGAGGAGGCAAGAAAACTCGGCAGGTGGACTATTGTATGCGCATCGGTCCTCATGCTTTCTATTCAACCAAGGTGCGCAGACCAGTAGGAGCAGGACCCCTTCCCGAGTTCATTGTTGATTCGAGCTTCAGGAAAATCACAAATCTTATCTCTGGTAAGATCACATCAACCAAAAAGAAAGTCACTAAAAAAGTAAGGAGAAAACGAAATGGCAAGAAGTAAAGCACGTTCAAAGAAGAGCCGGTCTCGCAAGAAAAAAGGCATGATCAGTGTCGATTTTGAAGGCGTAGAGTCCGGAGGTGGAAGGCCGGTGCCTGACGGAAACTATGTCGCAACCTTTTCGAAGGTTGAAATAGAAGAAGGTCAGGATAGCGGCGAGCCATATCTGTCCTGTCAATTGAAGATGACGTCAGGCCCTAAGGCGGGCATTGGTGGTCGAGTCTTCGACAACATCTCTCTGCAACCGCAGTCCCTATGGAGATTCCGCACCATCCTCGAGTGTATCGGCTACGAAGTTGAAGACGGCCCAATGGACATTGATCCGGCTGACATCCTCGATGAAGAAGTTGGGGTGGAGATCACCAATGAAGATTGGGAAGGTAAAGACCGCCCTCGTGTAACCGGATGGATGCCTCCTGAGGGAGAAGAGGGAGAAGAAGAAGAGGAAGAAGAGGAAGAAGAAGAGGAAGAAGAAGAAGAAGAGGAAGAAGAAGAAGAGCCCGAGCCGAAGAAAAAAGCGAAAGGCAAGAAGACCCGAGCTAAGAAGATTCGCGTCGGATCCAAGGTCAAATTCAAAGACGAAGAAAATGACTGGGTGAAAGGCGTTGTCACCGAGATGGATGACGACACTGCCGAGGTTGAAGATTCTGCAGGCGATACCTGGGAGCTAGACGTAGCAGAACTGAAGGCTGTATGAGCCTAAAGACTACTCTCAGGAGTTATCAGCGCGAAGCTGTCAAGAAAGCCTTACGGCATGATGGCTTCGCGTTTTTTAACGAGCAGCGCACAGGGAAGTGCCTCTGCTCCATTGCAGTCATAGACGAAAGGAAACCCGACATTGTTCTCATCATCTGTCCAAAGAAAGCCCTGCGTGTATGGAGCAAGGAATTCAAAAAGCATATTCATTTCGACTGGGAGTGTTATGTTCGCTACGTTCACTATGAAGCTTCCTCACGTGAAGCCGATGATCGCAAGCGTTACTATCGCCTGGCCAAGAAGTGGCAGAAGCAGGGAAGGTCTGTCATGGTTATTGTCGATGAGATTCATCGCTGCAAAAAACGTGGTACGAAACAATCCCGCTTTGTTCGCACTCTTGGCAAACGAGCGTGCTACCGTCTTGCACTTACAGGAACACCTATCGCTCAGGGCCATAAGGACGCCTGGGCAATCTTTGATTTCATCTCACCACACATTTTTGGTAAGTGGGAAGATTTTGCATCAGAATTCTTAAGGACAAAATCTTTCGAGAGACGTGATGGTCGACAGTACTCCAAGATTATCGGAACGAGGAACGAAGAGGAGTTCATGGAGCTCTTCCACAAGTACTCCTATCGCATCACTCTCCGCGAAGCTAGAAGAAGTGAGGGACTGCCTGGCGCTAGAATCAGACACAGTCGAGTTCCCATCACCCTCGAGAGAAGCTCCTGGATTACTTACCGAGAACTCGAGAAGGATTTGGAGACTGTCGTGCATGGTCAGGTAGTCAGCACGCCTTTAATCCTAACCCTGAGCATGAAACTCCAGCAGGTAGCTGGCGGATACGTCCTACAGGACACTAGAGTCCCTGGGAAGCGCAAGAAGAAGCGAGTCGTTCATACCCTGGGCGCAGAAAAAATGGCTGGCTTAGAGCGGCTCTTAGCGCGTCCTAAGCTCCAGGGGAAAAAGTTAGTGATCTGCTGCCGGTTCAAACACGAGATCCAGCGAATTGTCTGGCTCCTAGGGGACATCGAGATGACCCACAGGATAGTCTCAGGTAAGCACGAATTCAAAGGCGAGTTCGACACTGATGTGATTATACTTCAGATCCAAAGTGGCGAGGCTGTGGACTTTTCAGCTTCGAACACTTATATTTTTTACTCCTGGAATCAAAGCATGATCAATTATGAGCAGTCACGTTTTCGAGTCCAGGCATTCGACACTAGACAGGTGAACTACTATTACCTCATCGCCACAGACACGGTTGATGAGGACATGTACGAGTCTGTAGTTAAGAAAAGGAATTTGTCCACACTCATCTGTGATAGATACCGTAAAAGGAAGAACAATGAAAAATGTGAAAAGTAAAGTCGAGGCAATCAAGAAGGAATTGGAAGAACCAATCCCAGAACCTCAGGAGAAGAAGATGGCAACGAAGAAGAAGAGCAAGAAGGTCTCTAAGAAGGCCGCGAAGAAGAAGACTGGCGCTAAGAAGAAAACCACTGCAAAGAAAAAGACTAGCAAGAAGACTGCAGCAAGCGGCGTCACCCTGGCATCCCTAGCTAGTGAAGCGGGTATCTCCGGTCAGAAAGCCCGTCAGAAACTCCGTGCTGCTGGCATTGAGCGAGCTGAAGGCGGTCGCTGGAATTTCCCCGAGAAGTCCAAAGCTCTCAAGGCTGCACGCAAGGCACTCGGCCTGAAATAGCCTTCATGGAGTCTTCCGTTCAAAAAAGATTTTGGAGCAAAGTGCGGAAGACTCCTACTTGTTGGCTATGGACAGCCGGACAAACAACTCGAGGCTATTTGGCTCGAAAATTCAAAGTCTCAACTTCAGTCGTTCAAAGCGTTGTACGAAAAAGGCATTGGAATCATGTCTGAGTCAAGTCTTTGGGAATGGTTAAGAGACGTGGCATTACCTTTAGGTTCTTACTCGAGAATCGAGACTGGTGGCACCTCACCGGGGTTCCCTGACGTACATTGTCAGATCCACGAGGTGCCGTCTTTCACAATCGAACTAAAATTCTCTCACACCCCTGAGTCCCCCATTCCCTTCACTTCAAAATCAGGTATGAGAAGATCCCAGAAAGTATGGATCCGTGAAAACCTCCGCGCAGGAGGCACCGTCTGGATCATCGCAGAAGTGACTCCCCACATTTACATCTTTGAAGGACACCTGGCTGATCAGATCAACGGAGCCAGCCAAGACAAGCTTTCGAGTATGTCCCGAGAGACCATCTTCAAAGATGCCCCTGAAGAAGCTGCTCAAATCTTACACCAACTATTTCTAGGAGAATGACGTGCGAGAATGTACCTACTACGATATGCATAGAAGAGAGCGATGCACCGAATGCTCAGCTCCTCTCGATCTCTGCAAGTGCGAACGACTGAACGAACAAGCTCACAATCGTCTGATGAGTCAGGATGGCAAGATGATCCGTGTTGTCCGGGCAGAATTAGATGCGGCTCGTGAAGAGTCCCCTGGTACTCGCCATATGACAGTTGCTCTAATGGAAAAAGTTGGAGAACTTGCTCAGGTCCTATTGAAGCACAATCTCGGACAGAACATCACGGCTGCCGAAGTATTTCAAGAAGCAGTGCAAGTCGCCGCTATGGCTATTCGAATTGGTACTGAAGGAGACGAGAGTTTCACCTACGAACAGTTCAGTGTTTTAGGAGAAAAAAGCGTTATCCTGTAACGACACCGTCTTATATAATGCGAGAAATCATCGTAATGGGAGAAATCAATGGAAGCCACAGTTCGTTCTATCGCCACGGAGACTTGCCGAGTCGAGCACCAAGTAATTCAGACCGGCAACAAACCCGCGCTCTGTTTCCAAGGTGAGACTTACGCACTCGGAGTCATCAATGACGAAGAGTCT
>Ga0255047_10002031_pt1 | contig 13818 bp, 11 predicted proteins | sample JV7_2_1_MG_FD_183640 | JGI IMG/M metagenome (GOLD analysis project Ga0255047, IMG submission 183640) | Seawater microbial communities from Jervis Inlet, British Columbia, Canada - JV7_2_1 | ecosystem: Environmental > Aquatic > Marine > Inlet | place: Canada: British Columbia | collected 2016-10-06
GTCGTCGTAATGATCCGGTTATTGGTGACGAGATCGACTGCTCCCTGGGCGCCCAGATTAACGCTGGAGGTCTCCTGTTCGATAATGAGCTTCACGCCGCTGCCCGAATCGATCTGCGGTGTGATTTTCAGGCTGGTACCGATGTCTTCGCGCTGGATAGTCTGGAACGGGTTCACTGCCCCGAGCCCACCGGTATTGGAGTAGCTGCCAGTGAGGAACGGAACCTGCTGGCCGACTCTGATCTCCGCTTCCTCGTTGTCCAGCGTCACGATGGACGGAGTGGAGATAATATTGTTCGTGGAGTCGCCACGAAGTGCGCTGAGGATTGCGGCCCAGCTTGCGCCGCTGTCGCTGACTTGTCCGATCGCCAGCACGGCACCTTCCGGTAACACCGAGGGGTCGGGCGTGTCGCTGGCGCCGGCGGCACCGAGTTGAATGATGCCGGGTACCGTCGAGCCGAAGTTCGTGAACCCGACCGGATTATTCGAGCCCGTACCTTCCGCGACCCAACTCACACCGAAAGTACTGGCCGAATCTTCGCTGACCTCGACGATAATCGCGTCTACCTTGACCTGGGCACGCGGAATGTCCAGGCGGTCGATTACTGATGTCATGTCCTGGAGAACATTGGCCGGCGCGCTGATGACGAGCGCGTTGGTGCCCGCGTCGGACCAGATACTGACGCCCTCGGTCGACACGCCTACGGCGCCCTCGGCTCCCACCGTCGAGAATTGGGCTTGCAGCTTGGGTCCCAGGTCTTCGGCGTCTGCGTAGTCCAAGTAACGGACACGCGTATCGCCGCCATCCGCATTCGGTGTATCTAGATGCGCAACCAGCGCCCGATACCGCAATCGATTATTTATATTGCCGCTGATAAGCACGCTGTTCGTACGATCGTCAGAGGCGATCTGCGCGGCAGGCGCGCCGCCCGCTGCGGCTGCGGCCTGATTCAGCGTCGTTATCATGCGCACGACTTCAGTGGCCGAGGCGTTTTCCAGGCGGATGACTTCGATGTCCTCATCGCCGGCCTGGTCCATGCGGGCGATAATATTCAGCATGCGGTTCACGTTACTCGCGCGATCCGCGATGATCAGAATATTGGAAGCCGGATGGGCTGCCAGATGGCCGTACTGGGGGACCAGCGGGCGCAGAATGGGTACGAGTTGGGCTGCACCGATGTTCTCCAGCGCGACGGTCTGAGTCACGAACAGGTCGCCCTCTGACCCTGGCGCTGCGCCGGGCGATTGCCGCGCAGTGGCATCGGGAATTATTTTCACTATGCCGCCGGAGTCCAGCGCGGCGAACCCGTGTACCTGGAGCGTAGCGAGGAACGCGTCGTAGAAAGCGTCGGCAGACATCGGCGAGAACGACAGTAGCGTGACGCTGCCGTTCACACGCGGGTCGACAAGAAAGTTTCGGCCCGTAACCTCGCCCACGGCCTCAATGATTTGGCGAATATCGGCCTCGCGGTAGTTGGGCATGATCTGCGGCCCGTCATCTTGAGCCAGCGTGGTGTTCGCGCTGCCGAGCCCGAGTCCCAGGACAAGTCCTGCAGCCATCAGCCTGATTCTGTCTCGTTTTGGTTTGTGTCTATTCACGGGTGTTTCCTACAGTTTGATCTGCTCGGGACGCGCTACTGACGACCCTCTGCCAGAACCTCGAGTTGACTGGTATCGATCGCTAGAACCTGGGGTTGCCCATTTCGAAGGACGGTGACGTTGGCTACCGTGGCCTCGCCCAGGGCTTCGAAGACCTGCAGGCCGCGGCTGGGGTCTGTCATCGTGGTGCCGTTGATGTCCGTCACCACATCGCCGGGTTGCAATCCGAGCGCATCGAATTGCTCACGAGCCTGCCCCGGATTGATTCTGAACCCGACCATCTGGCCCTGTTCGATATGCGGAACCACCCTAAGCACGTCGGTGATACGTGAGGCGTTTTCGCTAATAACATCCCGCAGTGACGTTTGTGCGGCGGTGGGAAGGGCCGCGTCCGGTCGAGTAGCGTACGTGACGGAGCCGCTAGAGACCTCCTTGGGTAGTCTAAGGGTCTCGAGATTTCCGGCTCGATTTAGTATGACGCGATCCTCATAAACCGCGTGCAGCACGGTGCCGCCGCCGCCGTCGATCGCGTCGTTGATCGCGTAGGTTTTCTCCTCGCCACGACCGTCGGCGATGATCGCCACGCCGCCGTCGCTGTCGTCGCTAGACACGATGCCCCTCAATTCGAGATTGAGATTCGTATCGGGCGCGTCCACGACGGTATCGGCGACGGGCACGATTGACTGCGATGCTTCACCGAAAAGATGGCTGTCGGTAATAGTGGCAAAGTCCAGGTTGACGGCGACTGGGCCTGCTCGCGTGGCCACGACGCTGACGGTCGGAGGTGGCGCGTCCAGAGGGGCGCCAGGGATGATTGTCCATGTCAGTTGGGCAAGCTTGCCGGCCAGCGCGATAATCAGCACAGCGCTGACGATGTGGGGCAGATAGCGGTTCGCGGCTCTCGCCCATTCCTCGGGCGGGTGCTCCTTCCATTGGAGAAAATGTGTCGCGACGTCCATGGATGCGGCTTGTAACCCCGTGGCTTGCCGGCCTAACCCAGCATAATAAGGAGGCGAGCGAGGCGGGACAAGTGACCCAGGCGGCAGTTTTGGGCCTAATCTTGCCCGGTTGGGGCGAAAATCCGCTTTTAAGTGAAATTTCGGTCGGCCAGCGGCCTTTTAATTCCGCTGCGAGGCCCGATAATACTGAGTTATGGTGGATGAACCTGACAAAGTCGGCGCGGAGGGCGATTATGGGCTTGCCGTGGAGGAATCCCGGCCGCGACTCAAGAAACCGCCTCTATACCGGGTAGTGCTACTGAACGATGATTACACGCCGATGGACTTCGTGGTGCAGGTGCTACAGAAGATTTTCTCTATGGACCGCTCGACGGCGACTCGCGTTATGCTCGAGGTGCATACCAAGGGCAAGGGAATCTGCGGGGTATACACTTTTGAGATTGCCGAGACTAAAGTAGCTCAGGTGACCGGTCTAGCGCAGCAACACCAGCACCCGCTACTGTGCACGATGGAAGAAACCTGATGTTGTCCAGCGAACTCGAATATTGTCTTAACGAAGCCTTTCAGAAAGCACGGGAAGCTCAGCATGAGTTCATCACCGTGGAACATCTGCTGCTCGCACTGCTCGACACGCCACAGGTCCTCGAGATTCTGAATGCCTGCGGTACCGATGTCTCTCAGCTTCGCCGAGATCTCATGGAGTTCGTTACCGAGTCGACGCCGCGGCTCCGGGAGGACGATGACGTCGAAGACATAGACGTTCAGCCGACCCTCGGGTTCCAACGCGTTTTGCAGCGTTCGGTATTCCACGTGCAATCGAGTGGAAGAAAAGAAGTGACGCCGACGAATGTACTAGTCGCGATTTTTAGCGAGAAACAATCACAGGCCGTCTACCTTCTTGGCTTACATGATGTTGCGCGCCTGGACGTCGTGAACTATATCTCTCATGGGTTTTCGAGCCTTCCAGAGAGCGGCACCGACGGCGAGGCAGAGGCGGTAACTGGCGACCGCGCGAGTACCGAGGCGACAGCGCTCGAGCGTTTCACGAGCAACTTGAACGCGCAGGCCGAAGCGGGCCGTATCGATCCGCTGATCGGCCGCGAACTCGAGGTCGAACGTACCGTTCAGATTCTTTGCCGGCGTCGTAAGAACAATCCGTTGTTCGTCGGTGAGGCCGGCGTAGGCAAGACCGCGCTCGCTGAGGGGCTGGCCCGTTTGATTACCGAGGGCGATGTTCCGGAGATCCTCAGGGACTGCACGATCTATGCACTGGATATGGGTTCGCTTATCGCAGGAACGAAGTACCGCGGGGATTTCGAGAAACGCCTGAAGAACGTCATCTCGGAGCTCAAGAAACAGCCGGGTGCCATTCTGTTCATCGACGAGATTCATACGGTTATCGGCGCAGGCGCAGCGTCGGGCGGCGTGATGGATGCGTCTAACCTGATCAAACCGGTGTTGGCCAATGGAGACCTCCGTTGCATCGGCTCGACGACTTATTCCGAATTTCGCGGTATCTTCGAGAAGGACCACGCCCTGGCTCGCCGGTTCCAGAAAATCGATATCGTTGAGCCCAGTATCGAAGAAACGATCGCGATACTGCGCGGAATAAAAAGTCGCTTCGAGGAACATCACAGTGTGCGCTACGAAGACGAAGCGCTGGAGGCGGCTGCTGAGCTGTCGAGCAAGCACATCAACGATCGCCAGCTGCCGGACAAAGCCATCGACGTCATCGACGAGGCCGGCGCGAATCGTCGCCTGCAGCCTGAAGCGGAGCGACAAGAAGTCGTGGACGTAGAACTCATCCAGAATATTGTTGCCAAGATGGCGCGAATACCACCGAAGGCGGTATCAGTTTCGGACCGGGACGTTCTTAGGAATCTCGAGCGAGATCTGAAACTCGTTATTTTCGGTCAAGATCGCGCGATCCGCGCGTTGGCTTCGGCGATCAAGATGTCGAGATCCGGTCTCGGTGATGAGCACCGCCCGGTCGGCTCGTTCCTGTTCGCCGGGCCGACTGGTGTCGGCAAGACTGAAGTCACCCGACAACTGGCCATGACGATGGGCGTCGAACTGATACGTTTCGACATGTCCGAGTATATGGAGCGACATACCGTGTCGCGTTTAATCGGCGCGCCGCCGGGATACGTCGGCTTCGATCAGGGCGGCCTGATGACTGAGGCCATCACGAAGAATCCCCACTGTGTTCTGTTACTGGATGAAGTCGAAAAAGCGCATCCGGAAGTCTTTAATCTGTTGTTGCAGGTGATGGACCATGGCGTCCTGACCGATAACAATGGTCGCAAGGCCGATTTTCGCAACGTGACGATCGTCATGACCACGAACGCCGGCGCGCAGGAGACGAGCCGCGCTTCCGTGGGATTTACGCTTCAAGATCATTCGAGCGACGCAATGGAGGTCATCAAGAAAATCTTCTCGCCGGAGTTTCGTAACCGGCTCGATGCGATTATTCAGTTCGATGCTCTAGACGAAACATCTATCGCCCGCGTTGTCGATAAATTGATCGTAGAACTCGAATCACAGTTGGATAAGACTGACGTTACCATTGAGCTGGAACCTGCAGCACGTACCTGGATTGCTGAGAGAGGCTACGATAAGAAGATGGGGGCGCGGCCAATGGCTCGAGTTATTCAGGAACACATCAAGCGGCCGCTGGCGGAAGAGCTCCTGTTCGGCAAGCTGGCAGACGGCGGACACGTTCGGGTGGACCTGAACCAGGACGCGGACGGGCTTATCTTGATTCCCGAGTCAACGACTCGCGAACTGGAACACCTACCCGAAATCTGAATTCGTTAACGCGAGCGGTAAACGATTCGTCCCTTGCTGAGGTCGTAGGGCGTTAATTCGACCGTGACCTTATCGCCCTTGAGGATTCGAATATAGTTCTTGCGCATTTTGCCCGAGATGTGGGCGGTGACGAGGTGGCCATTCTCGAGTTCCACGCGAAATGTGGTATTGGGTAGCGTCTCCGACACCACACCTTCCATCTGGATTGCTTCTTCTTTAGCCATATCGCGCTGATTGCTTGCCAACTGCGGCGGCGAATTGTTGCATATCCCGCGAGACTCCCGCAACGGCTTTGCCGGGTTGAGAGTCTATTCAGTCGTGAGAACTCGGCTCGCCGCTGAAATTTTCGAAGTCCTGGGCCCAGGAGCCTGGGGAGCCTGGCGGGTGGCACAGCGTGTTCAGCTGCTGCAGGAATTCGGCTCTGGATAAGGTTGTCGCGCCGAGCGTCTGTAAGTGACTGGACCAGATCTGGCAGTCCAGAAGAGCGAAACCCCTGGCCTGAAGGTAGGTCACCGCAGCAATCAACGCGATTTTCGACGCATTCGTCAGTCGCGAAAACATGGATTCGCCGAAAAATACGCGGCCAATCGCGACCCCGTACAGTCCACCAACGAGTTGATCGTCGTGCCAGGCCTCGAAAGAGTGGGCCCAGCCGATCTCGTGTAGGGCGCAGTAAGCCTGGCTCATCTCAGCGGTAATCCAGGTACCGTCGGCGTATCGACGTGGTTCCGCGCAGCGCTGGACCACCGTGGTGAATGCCCGATCACAGGTCATCGTCAGTTTGGATTGGCGGCGCGATCGTTGCAGGCGTCTCGAGACGTGCAGATCGTCCGGCCAGAGTACCGCTCGCGGATCCGGTGACCACCACAGAATCGGCTGACCGAGTTCATACCACGGGAAGATCCCTTTCGGGTATGCGGCAAGTAGCCGCTCCGAGCTAAGGTCCCCGCCCATGGCGAGCAGGCCGTTTGGTTCGACCAGCGCCTGCTCCAGGGGCGGGAAAGCGTCGGGGGCGTCCGTGACGGTCAGCCAGCGTGGCCTAGTCACAGCTCTCAGGCCCTGCTGATTTCTGCGGAAGCGTCGAGCACTGCGCCCGCCGATAGGGTACATGCGTGGCGAGTTCGTCCATATACGCTTCGACGTGCAGCCGCTCGCGGTCCAGAAATTCTGCGACCGCATCACCAAACTCAGGGTCGATGATCCAATGGTTCGACCAGGTGGCGACGGGCGTAAAACCTCGGCTGATCTTGTGCTCTCCTTGCGTCCCGGGCTCGAAGCGGCTCAATCCCTCTCGGATGCAGTAGTCGATTCCCTGGTAGTAACACGTCTCGAAGTGCAGGCTGTGAAAGTCCGCGAGGCTACCCCAGTAGCGCCCGTAGAGCGTGTCACTACTACGAAAGCAGATCGCTGCCGCGATTGCCTGGTCCTCGAAGCGCGCGAGGATTACCACCACATTTTCCGGCATGGTTCGCGCTACTTCGGAGAAAAAAGCACGATTGAGGTATGGAGCGCGGCCGCGCCGCAGGAACGTCCGCGAATAGAAATCGAAAACTGCATCCCAGTCCGTCGGCGCGAGTTCGTCGCCGTGAAGATGTTGAAATTGAACTCGCGCCTCGGCGATTCGTCGCCGCTCGCGGCGGGCCTTCTTGCGCTTAGCGGAGCTGAATCGGGAGAGGAAATCGTCGAAGCTACGGTAGTCATCATTGTGCCAGTGGAACTGACAACCCTTACGCGATAGAAGGCCCTCTGCAGCCAGATGATTTCGTTCGGTCTCAGTTGGAAATAGTATATGGAGTGACGAGGCGCCGAGTTCGGTGCCGAGTTCTTGGGCGGCGCCCAGTAGTACCGTCGCGACCGCTGAGAAATCCGCATGCGCCGCGATCAGGATCCGCTGACCGGTTGCCGGTGTAAAGGGAATTGCGCTAACGAGCTTCGGGTAATAGGACAGGCCGGTTTCCGCGTACGCGTTGGCCCAGCCCCAATCGAAGACAAACTCGCCGCGTGAATCGTGCTTGACGTAGAGAGGAAGCGCACCCAGTAAATCGCCGGTCGCGTCAGTGACGGTGAGATGGCTTGGTTGCCACGACGTTTCTGCGCCGACACATCCCGTTGTCTCCAGCGCGGCAAGAAACTCGTGGCGAAGAAACGGCGAGTCGCCGGCGAGCGCATTCCATCCAGCCGAATCGATATTCTGGACGCCGGTATCGCGATGGGTTTGAACATTCATTCGATTCGGGAAGAACTCTTGGTCATGGCGGTAAATGGCAGCACGTCGCCCCTGCTTGGAGGCGTACTATAACCAGGTTACCAAAGTGATTCGGGTAGCCTTTCCGGGACCCGGTGAGCGGGCCGGAGCGGCGCGTTTTCGAGTGCCGTCATTCCGTTCTCCCGGGGGCTATGTACGGGGCGAGTGTGTGTATAATCAGCATCTTAACTTAATGTATTCGGGTAAAACTTGAGCAGAGCGAAGTCCAGCGGCGTAGCCCAGCCCTTCTTCGTCCCGCGCGTCCGGGGCTTGAGGGAGTCCGCGCTGTGGCTCTGCGCGGGCCTCGCCGTCATTTTCTTTCTCGCGCTTGTGAGCTATCACGCCACCGATTCGGCCTTCAGCGTTTCCGGCGACAGCCAGCTCGTGCAGAATCGCATGGGTCCGGCGGGAGCCTGGTTCGCCGATATCGCTTATCTGCTCTTTGGCCGGCCGGCCTATCTGTTTCCGGCGCTTGTGTTGCTGTCTGGCCTATTGGTTTTCAAGGGCCGCAACGACCGCGATCGAGTGGGCTACTCCGCGCTGCTTTGGCGCAGCGGTGGTTTCGTACTGACGATCGCTGCGAGCTGTGGGCTTGCCACGCTGCATTTCCTGGCGCCCGATCTGCGTGAGACAGCCGGGGGTGTCGTCGGGCAGTTAGTCGGAGCAGGGCTCGAGCAGATTCTCGGGCTTCTGGGCGCTACCGTCTTGTTACTAGTTGTCTGGCTCGCAGCCGTCTCGCTGGCGACCGGCGTATCGTGGCTGGCGGTAATGGATAAAACCGGACGCGGTGTATTGATGGCTGTCGGCGCTGCCGAGATGGCCGTCGGTCGTGCGCAGGTGTGGATCGAGGGCCGCCGTGCCAAGCAGCAGCGCCACGAACTCGTAACGAAGAGCCGGTCGAAGGCGAAGCCGAGCGCGCCGCGGATCGAACCCTCGTTCGAACCGGTAGAACCCAGTGCCCGGCTGGAACGCGAGCGGCAGGCGCCGCTATTTGCACCGCCCGCATCATCGTCGGAGCTTCCGGCTCTGGCGCTGCTCGATGATCCGCCGCCACGTGAAGGCGGCTATTCGCAGGAGGCATTGGAAGCAATGTCTCGACTCGTTGAATTAAAGCTTGCGGATTTTGGGATCGAAGCGGAAGTTGTGTCCGTGCATCCGGGACCGGTCGTGACCCGCTTCGAGCTGAAACCCGCCGCGGGTGTAAAGGTCAACCAGATCACCAATCTCTCCAAGGACCTGGCGCGCTCGTTGTCTACCGTAAGCGTGCGTGTCGTGGAGATCATTCCTGGCAAGCCGTATGTCGGTCTCGAGATCCCGAATGAAGTGCGCGAACTGGTCGCGCTTGGGGAAATCGTTAAATCTCGAGTCTATGACGATCTGAACTCGCCACTGACATTGGCGCTGGGTAAAGACATCAGCGGGCAGCCGGTCGTCGCCGATCTCGCGAAGATGCCCCACTTGCTGATCGCCGGCACGACGGGTTCGGGCAAGTCCGTCGCGATCAATGCAATGGTTCTGAGCCTCCTCTACAAGGCATCGCCAGAGCACGTTCGGGTCATCATGATCGATCCGAAGATGTTGGAGCTCTCAGTCTATGAGGGCATTCCGCATCTGCTTGCGCCGGTCGTGACAAACATGAAGGAGGCGGCGAACGCGTTGCGTTGGTGTGTCGCCGAAATGGAGCGACGCTATTCCTTGATGGCGGCGCTGGGCGTGCGCCACCTGTCCAGCTACAACCGCAAGGTCAATGAGGCACTGGATAACGGGACGCCGATACTGGATCCCACCTATACCGTTCCCGAAGGCAGCGACGAGGAGCCGCGGTCGTTACAGCCCTTGCCGTATATCGTCGTTGTCATCGACGAGCTGGCAGACATGATGATGATGGTGGGTAAGAAAGTTGAGGAACTTATCGCGAGACTGGCGCAGAAAGCCCGGGCCTCGGGGATCCATATGATTATCGCGACTCAACGGCCTTCGGTTGACGTCATTACCGGACTCATCAAGGCCAATATCCCGACTCGGATCGCCTTCCAGGTGTCGGCGAAGGTGGATTCGCGAACCATCCTGGATCAGATGGGAGCCGAACAACTGCTTGGTCACGGGGACATGCTCTATCTGCCGCCCGGTACGTCGACTCCGACGCGGATTCATGGCGCGTTTGTATCGGATAATGAGGTGCACGCCGTCGTGAAGAACTTACGCGGCACCGGGGCGCCCAACTTTATCGAAGAGATTCTCTCCGGACCCAGTGGGGAGATTCCAGGAATCGACGTCGCTACGCCAGGACAGTTGGATGGGGAACAGGATGCGCTTTACGATCAAGCCGTACAGATCGTGACGCAGTCCCGTAGAGCGTCTATCTCCAGTGTCCAACGTCGTTTAAAGATTGGTTACAACCGAGCGGCCAGGATGGTGGAGACCATGGAGGAGGCCGGCATCGTTGGAAGCTTGCAAGCGAACGGATCCAGGGAAGTGATCGCGCCACCACCTCCCGCTGACTAGCTGACTCTTGAAAGAATCTCACCCGGCAGGCTACTGCGTTGTCATTTTTGTCGGCGTGGCGATGATCACATGCAACGCTGCGTTGCCTCAGACTGTCGACTCGCCCGATGGCCCGACCGGTGAGGAGCACCTGCAGAATTTTTTGGATGACGTACAGACGCTGCAGGCCGACTTCTATCAGGAACTATGGGACGCGGATGAGGAACTCGTGGAGATCGCGACTGGCAGCTTGTCGTTGCAGCGCCCAAATCACTTTCTTTGGAGCTACCAGAGCCCGATCGAGCAACTCATTCTCGCGGATGGCGAGAGCCTGTGGATCGTCGACGTCGAGCTGGCCCAGGCCACCGTTACACCGTTAAACGATATCATCGAGGCGACGCCGGCCATGCTTCTGAGCGGCGATCAGGCTGTGCGTGATGGTTTCGAGGCACTCGAGAGCTTCGCGGAGGACGGGTTGAGCTGGGTTCGTCTCGCGCCCAGGATTCCCGGTTCGGATTTTCGTTCGGTGCTGATCGGTTTTCAGGATGCTGAGCTTGCGCGCCTCGAGTTGATCGATGGGCTCGATCAAACCACACGCATAAATTTCTCGGAAGTATCGGTTAATCAAGATCTTGCAGTAGATCTATTCTCTTTCGATCCACCCGCCGGCGTTGATGTGATCGGCGAGGCGAGGTAATGGCCGCCATGCTGCCGCTCCGACACCCTTGGTTTTGGCTGCTGCCCGGTTGGGTACTAGTTGTTGCCGTTATCGCCGCGAGCGTTTTTCCGGGCATCGCGATCACTGCACTGAATATTCCTAGCGCCGACAAGCTTGCGCATGCTGCGAGCTACTGTTTGTTGATGATCTGGTTCGCCGGGCTTTACGCGCCTCGGCACCACGGGATCGTTGCACTGTCCTTGTTGGCCCTCGGGCTCGTGCTCGAACTGATTCAGTGGAGCTTGCCGTACCGATTTTTCGAACCTGCCGATCTTCTCGCCAACGCGATAGGCGTCATGGTCGGACTCGTGTTGTCGATCTCTTTGCTTGCCGGATGGTGTCAGCGCATGGAGACTCGATTGGGGTACCATGATTAACCATGTTGGACCCCAAACTGCTGCGCAATGATCTGGACGGTGTCGCTCGAAATCTCGCGCGACGCGGAGTCGTTCTGGATCGACAACAGTATCAGGCGCTTGAGACCGACCGTAAGGCGCTACAGGTGGAAGTTGAAGAACGTCGTCAGGAGCGCAACACGCGTTCGAAAGCCATCGGTCAGGCGAAAAGTGCCGGCGAAGATATCGAACCTCTGCGGCTCGAGGTAGGCGAACTCGCGACAAAATTGGGCGAGGCTGAGGAGCGTCTGCAGGCCGTGCAGACCGATCTGGATGCCTTATTGGCAGGTTTGCCGAACTTACTCCACGATTCGGTCCCAGACGGGGCGAATGAGACCTGTAACACGCAGCTTCGGTGTTGGGGTGAGGCGCCGAGTTTCGATTTCGAACCCCAGGACCATGTCTCGATCGGCGAGGGCCTCGGGCTCATGGACTTCGAGCGTGCAGCGAAACTTTCAGGTAGTCGATTCGTCGTCTTACGCGGCCAACTAGCGAGGCTGCAGCGTGCGCTTGTCCAGTTCATGCTGGATGTGCATATCAACGATCACGGGTACGAGGAAGCATACGTTCCCTATCTCGTGAACGCAGAGACGCTATTCGGCACTGGCCAGCTGCCGAAGTTCGATGCAGATTTGTTTCACGTCGACGGCGAAGCGGGGCTTCGGCTCATTCCGACCGCAGAGGTGCCACTGACCAATCTCGTGCGTGACAGCATCCTTGAGCCTGATGAACTGCCTCTGAAGCTCACGGCCCATACGCCGTGCTTTCGATCAGAGGCGGGCTCTTACGGCAAAGACACCCGCGGCATGATCCGCCAGCATCAGTTCGAGAAAGTCGAGCTGGTGCATATCGTGCGGCCGGCAGATTCCTACGACGCGTTAGAGGAGTTGCTGTCACACGCCGAGACGATTCTGCAGCGGCTGGGGCTCGCCTATCGTGTCGTGACGCTCTGTGGTGGCGATACCGGATTCGGCGCCGCCAAGACCTATGATCTGGAGGTCTGGCTGCCGGGGCAGGGCCGTTACCGAGAGATTTCTTCCTGTAGCAACTGCGAGGCATTTCAGTCTCGACGACTGCATGCGCGCTGGCGTAACCCCGACACGAACAAGCCCGAGCCCGTGCATACCTTGAACGGTTCGGGAGTCGCCGCGGGTCGCGCGTTGATTGCCGTGCTCGAAAACAATCAACGCGAAGACGGTTCGGTAACGATCCCGGAGGTCTTAAGGCCCTACATGGGGGGTGCCGTCGAGATCAGCGTCGAATAGCCGTTGGCTCAGATACGGAGACGGTCTACCAGCAGCGGGAATCGTTCGGGTTCGGCACGCGGCGTCCCTGCGAGTCGAGCGATAACACGGTACAACCCTCATCGTGGACCTGCGTACTATCGGCTGCGGCCGTCGCCGTAATGATATAGCTTGAGGCAATCCCGGTTGGGCCGGCCGCCACAGCCACCGTGTAATGATTCGCGTCCGATCGGGCGGTGTCGCCATCGACTTGAAGCCCGATTAGCGTGCTATTCGCCGTGTACGTGCCGTTGGTCGCGAAGAAGCGCTCCAGGTTGACACTGACTCGCGCGAGCGCGGCCTGCGCATCAGAGCGATTGCTGTTGCGGATGCTCTGCATGAAGGACGGGAAGGCGATCATGGCGAGTAGGGCGATGATCGCCATCGTGATCATGACCTCGATCAACGTAAAACCCGCGCTGCGCTGCGGGGTGGTCCGGGAAGTTGGGGTGCGTAGTTTCATGTCGGTAGTCCTTTAAGCATCGTCTCAGTTTACGTGTCCGGGTAGTCGAAGTATCCGACGCGGGCTGCTGGTCGTCGCAGCCCGCGCCATCGTCGATTGCGCCTAGTCCTCGGGGATCAGCTCCCGCCAGAACAATGGCCCAACGTCGTTGTTGCCGCCGATCGTGGTACTGGTCACGCTGTGGCCCGGATCCGTGCTGGGCGGAGGCCCAGATGTGTCCTCGGGAGGGGGCGTTGAGCCCATCCCGCCCATGCCCATGCCGCCGGCCATACCGCCGCCGCTTGCGGCGCTCTCGTCCGCGTAGCAGTTGCCGACACCCAGCACGACACAGGTCTCATACTCCGGCTCCCAGGATTCTTCGCCGTAACAATCGCCGTCCCAATGCCAGAACATGCTCGATTCCCACAGCAGCCCAGTAGTCGCGTGACCGAACGTCGCGTGGACCGAGGTGCTGTCCGAGACATAGACGTCCTCGTCCTCGTCCAGGGTGAAGCCGTCGTTGATATCGCTCGCATCCAGCGCCTGAACTACTAACGCTCCGTTACGGTACTCGCCCTTGGCTCCGGGGGCGTTGCCACGGACACAGCCTGTTTCCGTCGGTATCAGGTCGCCGTTGAGGATCGCGTAGGCGTCGAAGCTGAGCACCAGGCTCTGTAGCTGGACGACTCCCTCAGCCGCTTGCTCCGCTGTCGGGACACCGAGCGTATAAAGCGGAAAACTCTCGCCGTCTGCCAGTGTTCCTGCGAGGTAACGGTTGAGCAGTCCGTGATAATCGATTACGGGCAGGCCCGGACCGTTGATCTGCAGCACGCCGCCCGGTGAGTACTCGCTATTCCCGACCGTCAGTATGAACGGCTGGTCGTCA
>Ga0255047_10002035_pt1 | contig 13812 bp, 15 predicted proteins | sample JV7_2_1_MG_FD_183640 | JGI IMG/M metagenome (GOLD analysis project Ga0255047, IMG submission 183640) | Seawater microbial communities from Jervis Inlet, British Columbia, Canada - JV7_2_1 | ecosystem: Environmental > Aquatic > Marine > Inlet | place: Canada: British Columbia | collected 2016-10-06
CTGCGGAAACGTACATTGTCCTGAGTAGCCGCACCTATAGAGTGTGGCCCCGTACCAGATACAACGAGGTTCCCTGTCGATGTAATGTTACCGACTCCAAGCGATGTCAGCGTTCCGACACTGGTGATGTTGGTCTGGGCTGCTGTGGACAGAGTGCCGACCAGGGCTGTATCTGCCGTGATCGTACCACCGTCTATGTTGGAGGAGCCAACGTCGATGGCCCCGAATCCACTTGTGATGCTCCCTCCATTAAGGGCACCTGTCGAGGTGAGAGAGCTTGTTACGACATTAGAGGCGAGCGTGGTGCCCGTCAGGGTTCCAGCAGGAGCTACGGTAGTCGCAGAAGGATCAGACCAAGAAGGCAAGCCACTGGAAAGGGTTAGGATCTGTGCATCTGAGCCTTTAGCCAGCCGAGTCGGTACACCCGAAGCTGCATAGTACAGAATGTCGCCTGACGTACCGTCTTCCAGCTTAGCAAGTGTTATCGCATTATCAGCAACCGTAACTGCGCCACCAGCGGTCATGGTAACATCACCAGAGAGTGCAAACTCTGCGGCAACATTTGAGGCACTACCTATCCAGATCTTGGTATTGTCGAGCGGTGAACTTGTCGCGTCTATGAAGGCACCAGTGATTGCTGTTCCGTTCCAGACACCCGTAGCCACGGTTCCTAAAATCGTGATTGCCGTGGAACTACCCACATCCAGCGTTGCTGGATCACCACTGGCATCACCTATCAGAATTTCACCATCACCCAGAACTGAGGTCGCAGTGATTGCACCCGTACCACTACCGAGTAGCACACCCCCGTCAGTTAATGAGGTCGCACCCGTACCACCTTTGTTTACCGCTATCGTGTCGGCTGACCATGTTCCCGTTCCGACAGTTCCCAATGTGGTAATCGTACTCTGACCCACATAATCAGATGCAATCGTTACCGCATCAGCAGATACCGTGATTGTCCCACTGGTCCCGATCACGTTCAATGTAGGTATCGGACCACTCAGGCTCGTCCCTGTTAATCCAGCACCAGCGACTATCGCAGTAATGTCACCTACGGTGGGTGTTTCCCAGGCTGGGTTAGCTCCAGCCCCACCACTGGTCAGCACATCGCCATCTGATCCAGCACCTAGTCGAGCAGGGGCACCCGAAGCTGCATAATAAAGAACATCGCCCTGTGTACCGTCTTCCAGCTTGGCAAGCGTGACAGCATTGTCTGCTATATAGGTCGTAGCAATCGCTGTCCCATTCCAGACTCCTGTAGCCACCGTTCCGAGAATTGTGATCGCGCTTGAACTTCCGACATCTAGTGTCGCAGGATCTCCAGAGGCGTCCCCAATAAGTATCTCACCGTCACCTAAGACAGAAGTAGCAGTGATTGCCCCAGTGCCTGACCCCAAAAGAACGCCACCATCAGTTAGTGAGGTCGCACCCGTACCGCCACGCGCTACTGTTAAGGTTCCAGTTGTCCCTGCTACTATGGGTAATCCAGTGATATTAGTTGCTGTACCACTCGCTGGTGTACCTAATACTGGCGTTACCAATGTAGGCGAAGTTGCAAATACTAATGATCCAGTTCCTGTTTCATCTGAAATTACTGTTTTTAGTTCAGCAGAAGTTGTTGCTGCCAATGCTGAAATTTTGCTTGTAGTATAAACACCATTCGTTACGGCTCCTGCTGTTAAACCTGAAGCCGTTCCTGTGACATTTGTCATCACACCACTTGCTGGTGTGCCCAATGCTGGTGTTACCAGTGTAGGTGAGGAGGATAGGACTACATTTCCAGATCCAGTTGAGGATGTTACGCCCGTACCACCTTGACCTACTGCAACGGTAGTTCCCTCCCAAGTTCCAGTAGCGATGGTGCCTAATGTCGTAATCGTACTTTGGCCTACATAGTCAGCCGCAATGGTTACGGCATCAGCAGATACGGTAATCGTGCCACTGGTCCCAATGACATTCAGGGTGGGTATTGGGCCACTTAGGTCCGTTCCAGTTAAACCAGCACCAGCAACTATGGCCGTAATATCACCCTCTTGGTCTGTCACCCACTCTAGCACACCTCCAGTACCATCAGTCCTGAGATACTGTTTATCTGCACCAACCGTTCCTGGCATAGTCAGCGTGTACTGTGTGACTGCCGCAGGAGCTTGAAACTTTACCGTATCGGTTCCAGCACCCGTTTCCTGAAGGCCGACACTATTGAACTTGATGTCGGACATAGTGAGATCGGTGCCGCCGACAGCGAAAATATCATCAATTACTGTTATTCCAGCATTAAGCTCATCACCCCATGAGTTAGTGCTTCCACCTACAGTCGGTAGTGTAATACCTAGATTCGTGGTAGCCATATTCTATCCTAGAGCTACGGATCGCATACGGAGGCCAGAAGCGGTGTGACGCTCCCGTTGTCCCTGCAATCGTAAGTCGTTTAATGCCTTATCAAGTCTGGATGTCCACATCGGCATCCGCTCATCATTCTTCAAATACGGTTCTGCTTCGACCAACGCACCAAACAAGTAAATGTCAGGGTGGTTGGTCAACAGCCAATTTGTGCCATCTGCCAGTGCTGGTATGCGCGTGTAGTAGATAATAGACGCCGTGTAGGTGCTATCAGGTGATCTAAGTACCTCAAGCTGATTAGTAGACCCACCGACTGTGGTGAAATAATACGGCTTGCCTCCACCTGTCAGGGAAACGCGCCTTTCGGATAGTTCCTCCGGGGTCATGTATTCCAATACAATCACAGGCGTCAGATCCAGCACGATCCTAACGATCTCCAATGTGTCCGTAGGAAGCGTGGTATAACGCCCAGAGATAGAGAAGGAATCATCCTTCGTAATCATGTCAGGCTGGCGTATCACACGATTGAATGATGCTTCCGCTAGTTCGATGAACTCGGGGATGCGAGTATCCAGGTCCGTGCGATCCAGCCAGTTCCCAACCGCCGTCTGAAGCTGTTCATATGTGGTGATCGCCATCAGACTCGTCCTGGTCTAGTTCTGAACACCTTGTTGTCTGGATCGTTCAGCCAGCGTCTAATCACCCTCTGATCCTTGAAGTTGTTCGACGCCTTGGCGAGTTGGTGATAGATGACCATTGGTATCGAGGCCACCTTGTGCGTATCGCCCTTCCAAGATTTACGCTCATCTGCCTGATTGAAAATGCTCTTGTTGTGTTCAACAATAGCAGTGACATCCTGAACATTCTCTAGGCTGATGTTGCCTGTGATATCATCATAATGATACCACTGCGTAACCTTGGTTACTGGGTCATAATCGAGTATGCGTTTCATAATATGGAACCATCGGGGGCAGGGGCCGAAGCCCCCACCCCACTAGGTTTTCAGTTATGCCGCTGCTTTGATGCCAGCAACAATACCGTGGGCTGCTTCGTTGTTAACCTGAAGCCCCCATTCGATCAATGCCATTCGCTTATCGGCATCACCAGACTTAGCCAGAGCCTCGATCCCATACGGGCGAAGCGTAGACAACTTGACTTCATCAGGATCGATGAATAAAGCCCAATCGTTGTACTCCCCTGATACACCTTCATCAATCACTGTCGTGAAAAAGCGATTAGGTACAACAGAGAGATTACCGAAGTCACTGACATAAATGTCAGCCGCACCAATAATCACGGAAGGCTCTGCGCCGTCTACGTTGTAACGGCTAGAAGCGATTCCACTGAATCCACTCACAACAGTCTTGTTGTAAGGACTCACCATCAACATTGTTGGCTCACCACCACTGTTGAAGCACTGCTGCATGACGCTTTGCAACATTGCCTCTGAAAACGCTACAGGAACGTCGAAAGTTTTCCACACCTCTGATGCACCTGTCGGGGTTGAACCCGTGTAACTAGGTGGATCTAGGGGTGTTAAAGCCCCTTGTGCGCTGTAGTTGGTCTTTAGCCAACATGGGAATCCAGCCGTAACTCTTGCTGTTCCCGTAGCACCGACAACCGCACCCACTCCGTTCAGTAGGCAAGCCTTTTCAACATCACGCTTTAGCTCTTTCGCAGTTTTCGCTGCCTGGTATCCCACCTCTGAAGAACGACCAGCCTTGATAACTTTCTGCTCAGTTCCAGAGATGATGAAATCGCGCATATTGATCTGACAATAGTTCCCCAGGCGCGTGGTCGCGGAAACAGCCGTATAGCTGCTCAGATCCTGTCCTTCAACTACTGGTGTGGCCGAAGCAGAACTAAGGCTGTCCGTTTGCCACTCGAAATATGTGTTCTCTGCACTACGGCTGCCAATGTTGCTCTGGAAGGGAGTGGCTGTCGGAGAAATATCCGCAATCAGATCACTCAGATCCTCCCTGATCCCTTTGGCATCGTAAGTGGTGAACGTGTTAGTAATAACTGCCATAATTTAACTTTTAGTTAGTCCGCAAGCAGTGAACCAAACAAGGCTGCGGCATCGTCCACCTTTCCGGTGTCTCTCAGCTTTTGCCTCATAGCTTTCTGCTTACGGGAGCGCACCCTCTGGGAGGTCTCCTTGTTCCCTGCTTTTGCGCTTCCGATTTTCGATTTCGCCGCCTGGACCTTCTCGCCGTTGGTGAGTTGGTTGTAACGCCAAGCATCCCGTAACGCGATCAATGCTCTATGGTCGTAAATCTGACCCAATTCTTCGTCACTGAATCCTAGTGTTTTCCCATACTCTAACAGCTTTCGCTGTTCATCGGCCTGAAGATCCGAGTCGGACCATTCAGGAATCTTTTCCAGCACCATTGTCCGTTCCTGGGAAAGGCGTCTTTCCAGTTCCTCAGATTGCTGTCCCTGTAGGAGTTGCTGCATACGCACTTGTTCCTCTTGCACGGCTTGAATCTGCCCTTCCCGATCTCGCTCCATCTGCTTGAGCTTTAGCCATTGAACGGGGTCTTGTCGCTCTAGCGTATCCCAATCAATATTCGGTTGTGCGGCAGATTCCATCTGTTGCCGGAGCTGCTGAAGCACAGACGCATACGTCTGACGCTCCTGCCCCAGAGCCGTTTGCTGGTCAGCGAACGCATTGCGCTCATCGGCCAACGCCTGACTCTTTTGTGTGAATGACGATCCCCTTTGGTAGCCCGATAAGAGTTCGTCCAGCGGAACTTGCATCTCTTTGCCGTCTACGAGTACACGGTAGGTTGCACCTTCGCCTTCGGATTGTTCTTCGTCAGCTTCCTCGTCTGCGAACTCATCCACTTCATCCAAATCGTCGGATAATTCGGATTCTACTTCCTGCTCTTCCTCAAAAGAATCCTCTGCCTCAACTGGCTCGGGTTGCTCTTCTGGTTCTCCGACAAGCATTTGATTGAACGAATCTGAAATCTCGTCCATAGTGCGCCGTTTACGGTCACTCCCTGCTGGGTTGGTGACTGTTGTTTCGCTCACTATTTTCTCCGTTTATTAGATTTATGCTTTTTTTCTACAGCCCAATCAGCGACCAGAGTACGAAGTCCACGAACAACCTCGTCTAGTCCCCGGCCCTGCATATAAAGATTTTCCCTAGTGTTCACCTCGTTCAGATCCGTTAGATGCCATTGTGTGACGATGCTGACTCTTGCGGTTTCGATAACTTCGGTGAACACAGGATCTTTTAATATCTCATCTGCTCGCAGTCCTTTCTGTTCGCGAGTTAGGTCATTCATCTTCTAAGCTCTTCTTCAAGATTTCAAGGTCTATCTCGTTATTAAACTTCTCTTCGGCCTGGAATTCTCGTATCGCCAGATCGCCAGCAATGCGCGTGGTTTCACGGTCATCAAGCTGCTGTGCTTTCATTACATCTACTTCCAGCTTCTGCTGATCGATTGCCGTGCGAGCTTGGATGTCTGCCATCTGAGCCTGCGCGAGCAACTCTTCTGGAGTCGGCGGCGGCGGTTCAGGTGGTGGTGGCGTCCAATCAATCGGCAACGGTTTGAAGAACTGATCGGTGTCCTTGTAACCACTGATCTCGAGCATCTTAGCAAGCGTGTTTCTGATGTTGCCTAGACCGACAAGCGGATTGTCAGGTCCAAGTTTCTCCAACGCTTCCGTTTGCCTAGCTACAACCTGATTCAGAACAGCCAGCCTTTCGTCCGTCATACCGGAGCCAAGTCCGACATTCACAGTACAATCCATAGACGAATCCCACACCCGTGGATCTACAGGCACCCATTCGTTACGCAAACGAACTACGCGCTCACGGTCTTGATGTGTAATGATGAGTCTGAGAAGTCCCTTGAACAGACGTTTGAATCCATTCTCGGCAAATAGTCTAGCCATCATTTCCAAGTGCTGTTCGGCACCACGAATCGTGGCGGTTACAGCAGCTCTGGTTGTGGATTGCAAGACATCGGGATCTAAGCCTTGGGATGCAGCGGTCTGGCCGGTGCGTGATTCTTTCATGTCATCCAGATAGGACACCATCGGAAACGCTTCTTTACCCAAGAACGGCACATCCAACTGCTGTACCATGCCAGGTTGGCGCATCCTGATGATTGATCCAACTTCTGGATTCAGCACATCATCGATGTCCACCATGCCCTCGACTACGCCCGTTCTGGGATAGAGCGCAAAACTCAAGCTGTCCAACATACCACGCAGTACGGCAGACTTGATTCTCTGGATATCTTTCGTGAGATCAGCCAAATCAGATCCGAAAAACACATGAGGTTCCGGGTCGCAGGCAAACATAGCGAACGGTATCTCGTCCGCTGACTCATTGTTTACGACCTTATAGCCGTCACCAACCGTGCAGACACGCCTGAGTTCGGCTATGCCGTCACCGTCATAATCGATATAGCACCACGCTTCGACGTAAAGTACTCGTCTGCGTTCGTAAGCTGACAATGGACTCATTGATGCGCGGTCATTGTATCGTGCCCAATATTCATCCGTACCCGTAAACGCAACTTCGTCCGACAGATGCTCTTCCAGCATTTTCCTGTCGTAGCCCAGAGCAACCAGAGATGACACGGTAGCCATTGTCCTGTGGCCTACGATCATCGCATCATCGAGACTCGTAGCTGCTGCGTCTACCAGAAATTCTTCCGGCGGCATTGTTTCTATCTTTACACGATTGCGTTTGCGCTGACGTTTGATCTCTACATCGTATATTTGCGGTACAGGCATACCCTGCGCTTGCATCATTTGAGCCTGCTGCTCGTTGACGCCTGGAGCCGGTCGTGCTTCCACCGATACAGCCTCTACGCCATCTTCCTGCAAGATCAGGCCAAGCGCACCTTCGTCGAGATTCTCAAATGTGTGGGTATGCACTTCGATGGAATCGTCCCACCACCACTTTACGAAACCGCCCTTATTCATCAGCGCGTCTTTGAACACACTGTAGAAAATAGCTACAGCTTCGTTGTCCTGTTGTATGACATAGTTCAGATAATCCGTGGCCTGTTCAGCCATCGCGATATCTTCGCCGGAACGTGGCACGAACTCCACGACTTTCTCCGATCCAAAGAACACACGCATCATGGACGGCAATACGGCTTGCACGGAGTCACGCACATCACGACTGACTACCTGGCTTCTGCCGTCTACCTCATTACCGAACTTGTCGCCTTTGTAATACTTGGTTGACTCTGCCCTGATCGGGCTGATGTCATCGTCTATGTACTGGATCGCGTCTGTGATGTAGGAACGAACTGTGGTTTGCAGTTCTTCCTCTGTCATCCCGATACCAGCTTCGGTTTCAGCTTGGTCGATGTAGGCCAATAGTCGCTACTCGCAGAAGGATAGTCTGACCGAACATATTAGGATGGCGTCAACTGTTCAACCATAAAAAGAACCCCGCTCGCAAAAAGCGAACGGGGCCACCCTTTTAAGGAGGACATCTTTGGAGCAGCCCAATGGATGACTAGTCCATACTCTCGCAGAGTTAAAGGCTAGAATGACCTCTAGCAAAAGATAGCCATGTCCTTAAAAAAATCTAGGGGCACCGCCTTGGCGGCAGTCAAGGACTGAAGTGTTTGGTCGTTTAAGTTGGGCCGTGGGAGGATACCACCAGCCGAACCCCCTAGACTATTCCCGCTATAGCTCTTGTGATTCTACCCATGTGCCTACCGGAACGTCCCATCACGGTTCCGGCGTCCGACGCGAACGTAAGCACGAACGCATCCGCAGAATCTGGACTCGCGATTCCTCGTTTTTTCAGGTCAGCTTTCGATTCGATCTTAACACGCCCACTGGATGTATAGTTGTATCTGACAGTAGCCAGTTCCGCTTTCAGGCGATCATCACCCGGTAATCTCACATCCCGTCCTTCCAGCCAGTTCTTCGCTTTGTACCAAAGCTCGGCTCTCAGGTTTAGATAGTGATGTCCCATAGCTGGACTCTCACTCACATTGATCGCATAGGCTGGAAGTCCCATTTCTCTCAATCTATCCGCTACACCCGCGCCCAGACCAATCGCATCCACGAAGATCTCGACAGGTTTTTCTAGACACGAATCATATTCTGCCTTGATTGCGCCTGTAAGCTGCATCGTATCCAGATTTCTCCACAGCCTAATAGATTCCGTGATCGCATTTCCTTTTCGCTTACAAAGTGCTGATGAGTCTGCACCGAACCGTGCTACGTCCACGCCCCATACGGTAGGCCCGAAACTAGTGGGCTCCACATCACGATTGATTGCAGCCACGATCAGTTCCTGGGGTATGACCGTATCATCGTCGCCCCGTGGGAATTCTCCCAGGACACGCACACGGTAGGTGTTGGACTCTTCACCGTAGCGTAGCTTACACTCTTCGATGTACTCGTCTGATACGCGAGCCGTTGTTTCGCACGATACATGAAACGTAGTCCACCGTTCTGCCAACTTGTGGAACGTATCGTAGAAATAGCCGCTCGAGCGAACAGGGTTACCAGCCAGTACCATCGTAGCATGATGCGCCGACATCGAACCCCCGGCAGCTTCGTATACCTGTTCTGGTACACCACTCGCTTCGTCTGCTATCAGAAGAACGTGTTCTGCGTGGACACCCTGTAGAGCATCCGGCTTTTCCGATCTGGAAGTACGAGCCGAAATAAAATTCCTTTGAGGGTCCATAGAGTTTTCTATCCTATCGGCCCGAACGATAAAATTTTCTTGGAAACCTTCAGGTGCCTGCTTGAGCCATGATTTGGCTTCCGGCAATAATGCATCGTGTAGCTGTGCGGATGTTGGTGCGGTTATAACAACCTTCGCATTGTAATGAACTGCGATCCACCATATCGCGAGCCAGGACAGACAACTCGTCTTTCCGACACCGTGCCCGGATCTGATGCTGACTCCTCGATCCTGATTGGCTACCGCATTCATAACCTCCGATTGCCACTCATCGGGTTTAGCGTTGAGCATACTCCGCACAAACAGAGTCGGATCTCTACGCCATTTGGCTATGTGTGGAGAGAAATCCACTAATACTTCACATTTGCACGGAGAGCTTTCAGGTGTCGTTTAGCTGCTTGCACCGTTTTATGGGTGGTGAGCTTCTTCCAGCCACTCGCTCGCTTAACCTGAACAGTTTTACCGCTGAGTCGATACGGCATCTACTTTTTCATTTTTGAAAACGTATCGCCTTACGATCTACCCATATTCTACCTTGCATATACATCGCGTCACCCTTACCAAAGAGTACATCTATGACATACTGATAATCCTCGTCATCCATAAATTTTTCAGCTTTTCTTTCATGTTTCGCATTAACAGCAGGATAAAGCAGCAATCCCTGATTGTCTTTGGCAGAGTACACACGATTCAGGCCATTCGCTACATACGCTTCCGTTCCTCCCTGCTGCCACTCAGGATAGATACCGCGTTTGTTCAAATCCATCATTGACCTACAGATAGCTTTCCTTACTTCTGCCTTCGTATGTCCCACGCCGTCTGATTGCACATCCTCGACAATCGCTGCAAAATCCAATGTGTCGGCTCGTAAGATATCTTCATCTGGAATGTAACCACTGGAAAAGGAATCTATTTGTTCCGACATATTAACTCTCCATCAGGTTTGTGAAACTTTCGATAATAGTATCAAGTTCTGGTAGCCAGCGGTGCTTGGGATTCAGTTTAGCAAGATTACTTCTATTCTCCGCAACTACCGACCGAGTAGCCAATACGATTTTAAGATCGGCAGGAATCGGAGGCGGCAACTGCGCCACTGTTGCTCCAGCCAGATCCCGGTCATACTCATCACTCGACTGCGCCAGCACCTTTACGCGAGTACGTTCCGGCTGATCCATAGCCACAACGTGTGATGCCATAGCCAGCTTCTGGGTGTGATTCGTTTTCGCTTCATTGATTAAATCGGACATCACACCGCGATCATCCTCGTTTATCTTTTTAAGTGCCTCGTCCAACTCAGCACTCTCGACTTCCTTCTTCGCCTCTTTCAATGTCAGCGTTCCATTGATGACAGGTTCTACGAGTTCAGGCTTACGCTTCCGTATCTTCTTAGCGACCTGCACATATCTGTCATTCGTCTGAAAGGTTCTAGCAGCTTCATCGCGGGATTTGGAACCTTGTGGAATTTTTTCCACAATGTCACCCAAGTCCGTCCGCGTCCCCTGCCTTTCGCGAGCTTCTGCTTCCAAGACATCCAAGATATCTGGGTCTGCCGCGAGCATAGCACGTTGCTGACTTGTGAGATGTCTGCGCTGAAGATTCGTCGAGACAATCCACTCGCCAGCAGTTACACCATCAGGGGCATCCCATTCTATCTCCACGGGTGCAATGTTCAACTCATCACAGGCCCTGACACGATTGCGTCCATCAAGCAATTGATTGTCATGGATCACTACAGGATGCAGTTGACCACGATCTCGTATGTCCCGAACAAGCTCTTCGTAATCGCTACCAACCAACAACGGAAACTTCTCTGCTACCGGATGAATCTCGATCATAGTTATTTTTTTAGAGAAGGGAATTTTTTCTCGACACACCTTCTGACTCTGGCCTGCTCCGCTTCCGTACCAAACTGAGCTATCCTGGCTAGAGCATTCCTGGCATGAGAAATATCTGGAACCGGATAAGTCCTACCTGGTCCGCAGAACTTGCTGTCCGGTAGCTTCTTCCGTTGCTTCGTGCTTAGAGTCGCCATCAATCCTCCTGAAGTACGGATGGTCATTCAAAGTCTCACCGCAGAACACACAGGTCAACCAAAGATACGTCACCCGCTGCCGCTGGTTACAATGTTCACAGACAACCCAGTTAGTCATTTGGGCCTCCCCACATAAGTAGTTATTTGTTGTTTAACTTCTTACTATGTTTCTCGGAGTCTTCCACATGAACCTAGTATTACAACAAATATGCTTATACTACAAGGGCTAACGGTGTATCATAGGTCTTCCAGTTAAACGTCCATTCCAAGTCTTTTCATTTGCCAGGGCACTAACTTGATATCCTGATCTCTCAGCCATTCAATGACAGAGTCAGCAGTCATAGACTCTACAGGGGCAGACAGTATCTCCGCAGCCTCTATCATCAACGCACGATCCAACTCGCCATAAGGTAGAAATTTCGCCCTACCCCTCAAACGCTCCGCTAAAGGCGTAGCACTCATGTAAGCCTCCCTTCCAAGGTTACAGAAATGTTCAGGAAATTTTCAGATGCGTCAAGTTTGGGATGGGCCAGTATGTGAAAACCTGCTATAGCTACCCCCCTGGTCCGGTTAGGGGGGGGGGGCAGGCAAAAAAAGGCTCAAGCTCGCCCGAAGATGCCCTCGTGAAATGCCCTGAAACCCCAGTGTTGACGCCACATCGAGGTCGATTTGGCGGGTTCGGGAACCGGGCGGGTTTGGGTTCGGAACTGGAACCAACACACTCAACGCTCCCGCCCGCCCACGGAGCCCTCCGAAAAGGTGTCCTTTTCGCGGCTTGATCGACCCCCAGAATGGCCCCCCAAATCAGGCCCCCATATCGGCCCTCTAACGCCAGCGAATCGCCAGCCCTACCCAGAAGCCCTCCGGGTTGGCCCTCGCAGCCCTACCGATTGCCTAGCGATCCCAGCCCCCATTCTAGCCCCTTGGCTGCCCCTAGAATGCCCCTAGATACTTCCAGGTGACCCGATACCTACCCGGCGAGCCCGGAGCCCTTAGAACGGACGTTAGCAACGCTGGATCGTAGACAAAAAAAGGGGCCACCCGCAGGTGACCCCTTGAAGCCCTGGCGGCTTCGGTTAGTCGGCAAAGGCCAGGCTGAAAGAGTAGCCGGGTTCAACGTATCCCCAAGGCCCCGAAGCGCCGTCGATTCCAATGGCCCATTCGTAGGGGCCGTCCTCCCAGCATATGCCCCAGCCTGGAATCCAATTATGAGCCACTAGGTCGTTGTCTTCGGGCCTAACTAACATCACTCCATTGGGGTCCGCCCCTAGATCCTCAGCGAAGGCCCCTAGCGCCTTGTGAAGAGCCTTACAGGCCCCGGCCTTGGTGGTGTACTTCCCTAGGTCAACATCAAGCGTGATAAAGCGCGAGTATTCGAACTCTTCGGAGTACATCCTTACGTTCGCCATTTTACATTCCCTCCGGGTATTTTATGGTGGCTTGATAGTGGCGGTTGAGCTTGTGATCGAAGCCCTCTAATAGCTGCTCAATTGTGGTGATAAAGTCGTCTATCTCGTCACAAGTTTGGTATCCCTCACCCGCCGCCTCTTCGGCCTCATCGTTATCGGCATCTAGGGCCTCCTCTTGGGCCTCTTCAAAAAGACCCATTGCCCAATTGTTAGAATCCCGAAGCCCCGCACAAAACGCCATCATTTCCTGCCAGCTTTGCTCGTCCATTGTTCCCACCTTGAAAAGGGTTGAAAAAGTCATACCCGAAAAATGGGGCCTGCCCCCGATACCTTGCAAGGCTGCCCGGTGGAATTGCCGCCACGCTGCCCGGAGTTTTCCCGGTGGATTCTCCCGGTTGCCGCCCGGTTGCCGGGGCCCCGATTCTGGGGGTTGTAGCTGGCTGGGGTTGGCCGTTGCTAGTGGCCCGGCAGGCAGCCCCGGCAGGCAGGCACCCAGGCACGAAAAAGGGGCAAGGCCGAAGCCCTGCCCCCTGCCCCCCTTGGGCTAGAATACTAGCCGGATATCTTCAGGATATCCCACATATATTTGCGCCATTCCTTGGGCATATCGCGTAGCGTTTCGGCTAGGCCGTTTTCCATAAAGAACCCCAGCAACTCAACCCGTTGTTCCGGGCTGGCTTTACGCCAGGCGTTGCGACCGTCCGCAACCCGCCTCCGGGCATTCGGCGGGAGTACTTTGGTGTGCCCGTTGCCATTCTTGAGACCTGCCCTTTTGATGCCTTTCTTAGCTGCCATTATGAGGCCCTCAGTTGTGGGGAAGTTTCCCCGGTTGTCGTAGTCATATCTAGCCGGGTTTTATGTGCCAGGGCGGCTAGTCGTTCGGCTTCGGAGTCGTCGCCACGAATCCACGCATCTTTTGAAGCGCGATATAAAACCCTGACGCAAAAATCAGCCGCCGCACGATTTGTCATTATGATGCCCTCAGTTGTGGGGCATTGCCCCAGTTATTAAGCGTTGCAGAATCCACCACGAAGCCCGACAAATCCCGGCGAGCTTGGCCCTTGGCCCGGAGCCCGACGATATACGGCCCTGGCCCGTTGCCAGTGTCCGTGAAACGTGCGTCGGATAGGTCGCCGTCTATCACTTCATACCCCATAAAAAATAGCGGCAACGGCTGCCCCTTGGGAGTTGAAAAAACAACCGCCACGTTAACCCCCCGGAGTAGCTCCGACACGCACCTTTTCGCATTGTCTTCGGAACGTGAAAAGGTGAGGTGATAGTTAGCCGGGGTTTCCCGCCCTGGCACCTTGGAATAGTCGTAAAATTGGATAGCTGAAAACTCCGTG
>Ga0255047_10002040_pt1 | contig 13791 bp, 21 predicted proteins | sample JV7_2_1_MG_FD_183640 | JGI IMG/M metagenome (GOLD analysis project Ga0255047, IMG submission 183640) | Seawater microbial communities from Jervis Inlet, British Columbia, Canada - JV7_2_1 | ecosystem: Environmental > Aquatic > Marine > Inlet | place: Canada: British Columbia | collected 2016-10-06
ACACGAGCAACCGTGGCTGTCGTCAGACTGCCGATTGTCGTCGGCGGCGTGACTACGATGCGCAGCGTGTTCGCGTCGACGACGGTGATCTGGTAGGTGCGGGCGTTGACGTTCTTCGAGGCCTCAAACCCGGCCAGGTAGATGTACTCGCCCGTCACCATGCTGTGGCCGGTCACCGTCAGGTCGAGGCCCGTGGCGGTGACCACAACCGCGGTGACGGACCACGTCTTCTCCAGCAGCACCCCGGTGTTATCGTAGAAGCGCAGTTTCAGATCCGACCACTCGAGCATCAGCACCTGCTGATCGGAGAAGATCCACGGTGTCAGTTTGGCGGCTGCATCCTGATCCCGCGCCAGGCCGAACTTCGAAGTGCCGGGGGTCGCCAGGGCGGCACCCTGCGGCGTCGAGAAGAAGCCCGTGCCGGTCTTGAGCGCGAAGCCGTAGCGTCGAAAATCGACACGACCGAACATGAGCGGCGAGAATTCACCGCTGTTGAAGCCTGTAAGGATCGAATTGGCCTGCGGCATCAGGTCACCGCATCGACGCCGTCATGCCCCGCCAGGTAGAGACTGGCATGGTCGCGGAACGCCACCCTCGTCGGCTCCTCGAGCGCATTGGTGTTCACGGCATCGGCGATGGCATCCTTGTAATGCACTCTGAGCAGCTGCTGCTTGTTCGCCGACTGCGTCCTCTTCTCGATCGTCCGGAGCACGACGTAAGCGGCGAGCGCCTGCACGAAAAGCGGATCGAAATCGCTCACCGGCATGTCGTTCCGCAGCACCTGGACCTTCAAAGGCCCGGTGACCGACGAATAGATCTTGCGCCCGTTGACCACCCACTCGACATCGGAGGGCCGAAGGACGCGCACGGCTTCGGCAGGCAGCTGGTAGGAGACCGCCCTGTCCGGGTCCAAGGTCGCATCGTCGTCCGCGGAGAGAGAGAACCACTTCCTGGAGAACAGCCAGGTGAACCTGCGCAGGAGCGCGTCCCGGCCATTGAAGTACTGCCGGTTCGCGATCTCGCCGCGCTCGTTGGTGGGGGCCAGGATGTCGAGGATCGAGGCCTCGCCGATCAGGTCGAAGCCGAGATTGACCACCTCGGTTTCTGTTGTGGCCACGGCGAGGCCTCCTTATGCGAGGCGCTACTCGGTGACGTAGACCCCGAAGCCGGACAGCGCATCCGACGCGGCCTGGTCCCCGCCGGAGACGGTGCCGAAGACCGTGATGCCAGTCATCGAAAAGAGATCGACCTTGAGCAGCGTTGCCCACGCCACGGCGGCGCCGGCCGAGGAGATGTCGATGTTGTTGGCGTACTCGTTGTCGACCTCGGCCACGGCGGCGTTCTGCTCGCCGGTGTAAGCGCGATTGCCCAGATCGAGGACGCGCGCGGCGCCCCAGGCGTCGTGGGTCAGCCGGCAGAGGGGCGGCAATACCCGAACCCTGCCGGGCGGCAGCTTGAACAGGTCGTAGGTGTTCGGCGTGGTCGAGGCGCCGACCGCGACGTAGCTGAAGTAGGAGATCCGCATCTTGCCGTAGATATCGATCGGATACTGGATCGTGGCCGCGGCAATGGCGGTCATCTGGACGCTCAGAAAGTCTGCCATAAGTTACTCTCCAGTTCGGCTCCGGATCAGATCTTGTACTCGCACTTGATGATCTTGCCCTCTTCGAGTCGAGTGCCGCCACCAGTGAAAGTACAGTGGATTTGCGTGATGTTGTTCTTGTCGGCACGCGGGCCGATGATCGTGCGAAGATCCTGCCACGTGCCGCGGTGCATGCCGGAAGGCACCCAGGTCGGTGCCATGACGATGGTGCCCGAATCGGTACGCGTCGGGATGATGTCCTCGATCGGGATGAAATCGAAACCCATGTAGGCCCCGGGCTCGCCGTTGACGAGCGGCTGTACCGCGTTGGTGTCCCGCGACTGGACCAGGGCCTCGCCGAGCAGATCGTCAGCGCCTTCGGCGTCGATGGCCATCCTCGGGCGTTCGGCCCGCAGATCGACGTGACGCTGCTTCATGAGCTTGCGCGTGGCGCGCAGCTTGGCGACCGTCAGACCGGTGGTGCCGTGCAAAACTTCGTCGGCACTGGGGAAAGCGGTGGTGCTGTCACCGCGCGTGCCGGTCATCGCCGCGGCGTAGAATTCGTTCATGATGATCACATCGTACTCACGCGCCGCGCCCTCGCGGATGCGCTCGACGTAGGGGCTCGTGGGATCGTAGATCATCTTGAGGGTGTCGAGACGATCGACCAGGATGGCCGCATCGTACTCGAAGCCGCGCAGCCAGCGCTGGGTGTGCGCGGGCTCGACGAACACGGTATCGGCGTTCCGGACTTCGCGCCTCGTGAACGCGATCGGTCCGAGGAAGTTCACCGCCTGAACCTTGTCACCGGTGTAGGCACCGTGCGTGACGTGCGGGTCGAGAACGCCCCCTACGCGCGCAAGCGCTGCCTGGACATTGCTCGTGAACATGAGGACGTGATGCTCGGGGACGGTGTAAGTCGCAAGGGTCTCGGCCATCTTGCACTCCTGCTCCGGTTTACCTCCGTAGCGAGGGGTGTTCGGCGCCGCCGGCCCTTGCGTCTCTTACTTTCTAGCGCAGATGCCCGCGGGCGTCAACGCTGATGCACTGTCGCGAACAGCGCGGCCATCTTGCGGACCGCTTCCGCATGCTGCGAGTGCTCTGCCTTCGTGTAGGCTTCCTGGAACGTGGCGTCCGCGTTCAACCTGTTGATCTCGGCCTGCGCCGCCTCCGGAGTCGTGAACTCCTGACCGCCCCCGCCCCCGCCCGGAGGCACGTTGAGCCCGCCTTCGCGAATCCGGCTGCCCAGCTGCGACAGCAGCCTCATGACCGGCGCCGTTCCCGCAGCCTGCTCAATCGCAGCCAGGTCCGCGTCCGGCAGACCCAGCGCCTGCACGGCTCTCTTGCCGTTATCGATGAGAGTGTCGAACTCACCGCCGACTTCAGTGCGCAGCGCCGCGATGGCGGCATCCGATTTCGCCTTCGCATCGGTCTCGAAAGCCTCGTTCTGGGTTGCAACGAACTTCTCCCAGCTGTCAATCATCTGCTGGGCCTTGGCCGCGGGCACGTCGGCATCGAACATTGCCTGCTTGGCAAATGCCAGCAAAGGCTCGTTCACGTTGTTGATACCGTCGAGCTTGATCGAATCGTCGTAACCCTTGATGTCCGCCGGAATACCGAGCTGCGTCCGATACGCAGTCTTCTGCTCTTCGGTGGCCTCGACACCCGGGATCGTCAACACGTCGGCAGCCCCGTTAAGCGCCTTGTTTGCATTCCAGTACGCGTTGGCCAGTTCATCCGTCGAGGAGTAGTTCTTCGTCGCCATCAGATCCCGCACCGGGCCTGGACCCATCGTGTGCCACCACGGTGAACCGGCGTCGGCTGCCGGAGGCGGCGCACCGCCGCCCATCTGGCCAGGCACGCCCCCGGCCGGTGGAGCGCCAGCCGGCGGCGGATCGCCGGCACCGGCGCCTGCGCCTTCGCCTTCTCGGAAAAAGTCTCTTTGTCCTACCCGCATGTCAGCCTCCTGTGCTCTTCAGATAGCGCGGCCAGCAGACCGCAAGGTCGAGTTTCAAGTGATCGGCCAGCCAGAAGAAGACCTGGCGCCGCCCCTGGTAGATGTCTCTCAACGATGGATCGACAACGGCTTCCCGATGGAATGCCATCGTAAAGCCGGCCAATTCGCGCAGAAACTGGTCGACGTCCCCGGGATCCGCGGCACCAAAAACACGCGCCACCAGGTTCTGGAGAACCCGTTCCGCTTCAATCATTTCCGCGTTGTGCTTGTCCGGCGTCATGCGTTGCTTGCCGCCTGCGCCAGGCCGGCGACAGCCGGCGCCGCCTGAACGGCCTGTTCAATCTGCTGCTGCGTCTGCTGCTCTTCGCGACGTGCCAGCAGGTCTTCAGGAGAAGTCAGCCAGCCGAACGGCACGTTCAGAATCTCGGAGACCTCCGGCATCGCCGCATCGAAGTCGAAGGTGTCGAGCACCTCCGGACGCTGGGCGTTGCTGGCGATATTGACCGCAATCTCAACCGCCTGAATGAACCCCTGAACATCCTCCATGCGCTCGGCCCGCGCGAAGGGAGAGGTCGAGACGACCTCGAACTCTCCCTCGGCCTCGAGCAGTGCCGGTGGCAGATCTGGCAGTTTGGCTGACAGGATGGGATCCTCGGTGATGACATCCAGCTCACGCTGCACCGTTGGGTCGATCAGCTCTTCCATCATCCGGCCCATCGTCGGGGCAACCAGCGCAAACTCCTTGGAGACGCGCTCGGCGACCTCCCGGGCGGTCATTTCCCGGGTCTCTTCCAGGATCGAGAAGAGCCGGCCGAGGAAAGTGTCCTCGATGTCGGAGCGCTCGTCAGCGAGCATCACCTCGGCCATGCGCGTATCGGTGCCGGAGACCTCGTCAAGCCTGCGCACGAGCGGCCGGCCCTCGCTGTCGAGCCCGCCACCGATGACGGCGTTGGCCCGGACGTCGATAAGGATGCCGTGGTCGTGCGCCAACCAGGCCGGATCGGCCCGCTTCTCGCCGATCTTCAGCGCGTGGCGCTTCATCGCGCTGGCGCCGCCCATGCTCGGGGCCGCGGCAATCGCCGGCGAAGTGCCGTAGATGTCGCCCGGCTCGGTGAAATAGCGCGGCAGGATGTAGGGATTGGAGATCAGTCCCTCGACATCATTCAGCCAGGCCGAGGCCTCGGGCATCAACACCCTGGCGTTCCAGGCGAACCTGCGTGAGTCGAGCGCTTCGGGGTCGTGGTCATGGTAATTGACCGTGATGATCTCGACGACCTCGTAATACCTGGTCTCCGAGGGACCGCCGGCTTTGTCCAGCTCCGTCCTGACGATAGGCGGCAGCCGTCCGGAATTGGCGTATTCCGGAAAGCGCTCTTCGATCTGGCGCGCGTTCCACCAGTACCTGGCGAAGACGATGTCCCGATCGCCGTCGCTGTTGACGAGCCAGTAGATGTCGCGGATCGGATGCCCGCGATAGACCAGCCCAGGTCGGGAGATCGGCGAGCGGCGTCGCCCCCGACACGTCATGGCGGCATTCCCGAAACACCCAATGCCCGAATAGGTTTCGGACAGCGCGCTGACGAACCGCGCCTGCGACTTGTACCGAAGACCGAAGAGCGTCTCACTGACCTTGGCGTAGAACTCCTTGACGCTCCGGTCCTTGTTCAATCCCTCCTCGTCAGTCTCCAGCCTGTGCCATCTCTGTCCTCGCGGGGTCAGCAGCCGGTCGAGCACCGAGACGAAGCGCGGCAGCATCCGGCGCCCGGTACTGTCATGAGACCGGATCCTGGTGTTGGACTGGCCGTAGCCGGCGCTGGTGATCGGATTGGTGCTCGCCAGAAAGCCCTGATACTGCCGGGGCAGCACGTGCTTGGCAGCTTCCGTCCACATCGGCTCGAAGGGCGAACGCATGGAGACCGCCTCGGAAAACTTCCGCTTGGCGTTGTCCGGGTCGTTCAGGATCTTGTTCACGAAGTGCCGCCCAGCAGCCGGACGAGACCGGAGTTGTTGCTCGTCGCCGCTCCCGAACCGGTGGTCGACGTCTCGCGCCGGCCGAGCGCGCGTCTGATCCTGGCACGCTGCGCCGCCGACATGCCGGCTCGTTCAGCATCGGAGCGCGTGGGCGCCGGCGGCGCGGGAGCGACATCGGGGAATTTCGGGCCACCCAGGAGAGCAGACATCAGACAGCGGGCTCCTCTGAAATCGCGGTTCGCGACCGTCTGTTGCGGTTACCATCCGCCTGTCGGCGGCGCGGCGACACCGCGAACGTCAACGCCAGACTATCCCCATCGTCCGGGCTAGGCAAGCCACGGTCCTTCATCTTCGCCTTGGACTCGAGGTAGACGCCGCTGCCGCGCCCCTTCGTCGAGGTGTCGACCGAGTACTGCACGTTCGTCAGATCCCCGTAGAGATCGGCGTCATCCTCGATGCACCCACGGTTCTGCAACCAGACCTTCATCTTGTGCCACCACTCCGAACGCACGTTGCCATAGCGCTTCGGATCGTCCGCGGCCGCGTTCGGATGCACCTCGGTGACAGGATAGCCCCATTCGATCAGCTGATCGATCGCACCGGCACCCGGACCGACACCCTCGCAGACGATCATGTCCGCGTCGTACTTGTCGAAAATCTGCTTGGCCTCCCTGGCCACGTCGATGGTCGAGCTGTAGGGGATCGTCACCTTCTCGAAGCTGCGCGCATCGCGGCCGGCGCGTACCCGGATCTTCGTGTCGTCGTCACCATACCGGGCGGCATCGACGCCGACGATGATCGGGGACTGTGGATCGTAGGTCAGCTCACGGTGGATGGCGCTGTCGACGTCCGTGGCCGAGATGAACCCGTCGTAGCTCTTCGAAGGGAAGACGCCGCGCACGCGGATCTTGACCTCATCCGCGTCCTCGCCCCCGTACTTGTCGACGATCTGTTGCTGGGCGAGCAGGTTGGTGCCTTCAACATCACGATTGTCCAAGAACGTCAGAACCTGGAACATGTCACCATGCTTGTAGAAACAATCAAAGAAAGGTCCATCCGGTCGAGTCGGATTGCCGAATGCAAAGAAGTAGAACTCGGTGCCAGCCGCGGCGACGCCATCGACGATCTCGTAGAGAATGGGTTCGATGCCCGAAGCCTCGTCAAAGATGACGACGGCAACGGAACCGACGTTATGCAGACCTGCGAAAGCCTCGGAGCGCTCTTCGCTGACCGTCGAGGCGTTGAACATGTAGTTCTTGCGCCGGTCTTCAGGATAGGGCGCGTACGAATAGGTCGATGCCGTCCAGTTGAACCAGTGATTGACGATCGAGAGGTTGTGCCACTTGGCCAGTTCGGGCCACGTCTTGGTCTCGAGCTGAGAGGCGGTGTTGGCGCTGACGACGCCACGGCAGTCCGCCGTCGTCGCCATGAAGCACTCGATGATCCAGCTCACGAGAGCGGATTTGCCAACACCATGGCCCGAACTGACAGCGACGCGAAACGGGATCAGATCGAGCCCCAGATCCGCACGAACCCGATTCATCTTTCGATGGTCGGAAACCTCCTGCAGCTTTCTGCGTTGCCACTTCTTCGGCGCATTGTACGGGTATCGGTCAAGTTTATGCTCTTTCGAGCCCCAGGGGAACAGGTAATCGACCAGGCCGTTGAAGTCGTAAGTGAACTTGCCGATGTCGCCCGCGAGTTGCAGGTCGATCTCTTCGCTGACGCTGTGAAGCTGCGGCTTGCCCCTGCCTGCCATGGCACCTACACTCCCGAGATGGTTTCTGCAGAGATACGCGAAAAATCGCTACATGTCATCAGCTTGCTGGAACGGGGAGCAGTGGCCGGCGAACGCTTGATGACGGTCACGGGCGCTTGCCAGGAAGCCGGAATCTCGTACGCGCAGTTCCGGCATCTCCGGAAACTCGACCCCCAGATACAGGGCATGTATGAAACCGCCGTCTCGATGGCCGAAGACATCATGGCCGACGCGCTCGTCAATATCGATCTGCACTTCACCGACCCGAAGATGGCCGGCGTCGTCAGCAAGAACATCCACTGGGTCCTGGCGCGACGGCGCCGGCAGGACTACGGCGACCACGTCACGGTCGAGCACACGACGACGCGCGACCAGGAGCTGCTGAAAAGGCTGGAGGCCGCGCGTCAGAACGCGCTGATCGAGCACGGCTTCCCGATGATGATCGACGGCGAAATCAGTCCGGCAGACGAAACGTCCCGGATTGCTCCCGAAGATGCGCCTCGATCCGATCGAGCCGGACCGCCAGCCCCTTCGGAGCCTTCGCGGTCTTCGCTGCCAGCGCCTGCTTCACGGTCAGGAGCTGCCGAAGCGCTTCGTCCATCGCCGCTTCCATTCGAACCGCGCGCTGTTCCAGCGCCTGAAACCGGGCCTCGATCACTTCGGAACGCGTGTCGATCAGATCCCCTACAGACGGCGGCTCTCCAAGCTCTGCTGGGTTGACGTTTGCGTCGCTCATGCTTTCTCTCCCGTAACGGGCCAAGGGTGACCGCGGAGCACGGGCAGGCCGCCGTTCTGCTGGACGGCAGTTGGCATCCCGGGAAAGGGACCAAGCTCCGCGGTCCTCTCCATTATGCACGCCGGCGCGTGCCGGTCAATTGGCCTTCAGACGCAAGGCTTCCATCAGCGGAGCGGCTACAAGCTCACCGATCGACTGCCTGTTGTCCTGCAGGCTGAAGATGAGGTCCAGCGCGACCTCGCGACCGCGGGCGTCGCCCATGCCCCCTGCCTCCTCGATGGCGTCGATGTGCTTGTAGATCGCCGCGATCATGTCCAGCGCCTTGTGCCCGGCCAGCAGCAAGGCGTTGTCAGCAGCATTCGGCATCGGCAGATCCTTCATTCCGGAGGCAGCTCGAGCCCCAGTTGCGACGTATAGCAGGAACCGCTCGCACCGCTGTACTCGAGGCTGACAAGCGAAAAGCTCAACGCGTAGGCGACGTGATTTACCACGACCGCGCGTGAGACCGCGAAGTCGACGCCCTGGAAAGTCAGAGCGTAGCTAATGTGATTGACGTCGAGGATGAACGCCCGGTTCATCTCGACGCCCTGGAACGTCAGGGCATAGGAGAGGGTGCCGACGTCAAGGACCAGGTTCCGGCTCAACTCGACACCCTGCATGGTCAGAGCGTAGCTGACGGCGCCGACGTCGAGGATCAAGCCGATGCTCAGCTCGACACCTTGGAACGTCAGGGCATAGGAAACGATGCCGACCTCGAGCACGAGCGACCTGGTCAGCTCGACGCCCTGCATCGTCAGGGTATAGGCGACGTGGTTGACATCGACGACCAGGTTCCGGTCCAGTTCGACCCCCTGGAAGGTCAGGGCATAGGCAACGTGGTTGACGTCGATCGTGTAGTCGGCGCCGGCCGAGTAGCCCGGCGGCACGTCGGTGGCATCGAGAGTGGTCGAGCCCCCACCCGTGCTCTGATCGAAATCATGGGTGCTCGCCGCGTCCTCGCCGACGTTGCCGGAGTTCTCTCCAGTCAGAAAGCACCAGGCGTTGGTCAGGGCGGCTCCCGTCAGGTCCTGGAACTGACCTCCAGCTGCCGTATCGTAGGTACAGTCAGTCGGCGAGTACTCTCCATCGATGATGTAGAACCCGAAGACGCGACCGTCGAAATCGCCGTCCTCGCCATCGTCCTGCAGGAGGTGGATATCGCCTGTGGCGTCGTCGAGCTGGAACGAAGTAACGACAGCGTCGAACGCATCCGACGTGTTGTTGTACCAGACCTGATCGTCGTTGGTCGTGCCGTTGATCACCCGATGGCAGTGCGCCCAGGTATCGACGAAGCTTATGTCGGAGAATCCGCCGTCGACGTTCGAAACGAGCAGGTCGGTGCCGTTGTTGCCGTAGTGCTGCTCCGTGCCGGTGTGAGAGGCAAACCAGGACTTCCAGTCCTGCGCGTCATCCCACTTGATCCAAGTGCCGACAGTGATCGGATCACCCGCGGAGGTGACGATCCGCGCGCCCAGCGAGTGGATCAGCCCGCCGGCAGACGACGGAGTGCCAGTGCCCTCGGCGGGGGATACAAGAGAGGCATAGCCCATGACGGGATCACCTCGCTGGTGGATTCACGATGGGATCCAGGAGGGTGACGACGGCCTCTGCCAGTGTCCGCACCCTGAGGAGCTTGGCCTCCGGCACGACGCTCTGCGCACGACGGCCCCCGGCGTCCCTGGGCTCGTGGCTCGGCAGGATGTCGATATCGCTTTCGATGAACCCGACCAGCGCCGCGCCTTTCTGCTGCGCCAGGGCGACAAGGTCGGTCACCCCGGCCGGTACGTCGAGAGAGTGCTCCGCGATGTAGGCCTCGACCGCCGCATTGCCTTCCCGGCCCAGCCACATGACCATCGGTGCCAGCTGCTCCCAGGTGGTCTGCAGCCTGTCTGCGTAACCACTGACGGTGCCGATAGTGGTGCCCCGGCCGGCCCGGGAGAGCGCCTGACAGATGCGATGCACCCGGGACGCGGCCTGCAGGGAGCGCTCGACGATGACGAACTTGGCCGATCCCGTCGCCATCAGGTCACCTGCAGCAGGCCGGCGGTGCCGTCGAAGTTGACCAGCAGGCTCTCGCCGTCTGCCAGGGTGACGCCACCGACACCGTAGTCGATAACGCAGACCAGCGCGTCGGCAGGCGCGACCGGAGTGTCATCATAGACATAGATGTAGCGGAACGTGGCCCCGGCGCCGCCGGCTGCGGAGACCGTCTTGTCGTCGAAGATGACCTTGAGAAGCCCGGCAGCCTGGTTGGCGGAAGCGACCACCAGGGCGGGGACGGTGAGATTCGTGTAGGCGATCTGGGTGACGTTGGCGAGGACACCGTTGCCATCGGCGGTGGGGTTGTTGGTCTCGGAGGCGGGAGCGGTGTTCGACAGCGCCATCTTGAAGGCGTCGGTGTCGAAATCGATATGACCTTTCGCCCAGTTGGTGACGAAGTCGTTGATCTTCGTCGGGGTCACGGCCATGGCCTGCTCCTCCTACGACATGCCGACCCACGCGGCCAGCACCTTCCTGATATTCTCCCAGAGACCTACCACGAGCCCAAAGGCCACTGCAAGCCCGGCGAGCAGACGCATGACCCTGGCCCGAAACCTGACACCCTCGACATAGTCCGCGGTGATCTTCGAATTGCCGGCCACTTCGCCCTTCAGCTCCGCGATCTCTTCGGACATCGCGCTCCTGTGAACGAGTGACAGCTGTGACTCTGCCTTTACGGTTTCGAAAAGGACGTTGAAACCGTCGCTGACCTCCCGCACCTCGATGCGAAGCTCGTCCATCCGGCCGATCAGCAAGCCGTGGAGCGTCTCGTGGTCGTCTGTCGGCATGCGGCCGGCTCCCTCGCGCGGAAGCCGACCGTAGCACGCCGGGGCAGCAAACTACAGGGGCCGCTAGACCAGCCCCTCCCGCAGGGCCAGCCATTCCGCGACCCCGACGCTCACGATCTCGCCCGTCTCCGGCTCCTCCGCGAGCATCGAGATGTTGGAACGCGGCAGCCAGACCTCGTCGCCACCCTCGTCCTCGAAGAGAACCGCCTGCGCGGTCGAGCGCAGGTATATCAGGTCCACTTCAGTCATAAGGGACCGTTCCCGTCGCTCCAGCCGCGCAGCCTGAGAGCGCCGGCGTTCGGCGCCTCGATGCCGCAGGTGCTGTCGCCGTGGCAGTTGTTGGCGATCTCCACCCTGACGAGCGCGAAGTCGCCGTGCACGGTGCAGGCGGTCAGCACCCAGAGCAGGAAGAGCAGCGAGAACACTGCCGACAGTGGATCTTCGATGTACATCAGGGCACCTTTTCGCCGGCCCGAAGCATGTTGGCGACTTCGGCCTTGAGCCGATCCTTCAGCATGTCGGGATTGCCTACGGTCACCCGGCCGATCAGCTTGGGAGAAGTTCTCAGCAGGTAGCCGAAAGCCTCCTCCAGGACGAGTTCGGCCCGGGAGCCTCCCTGAGGAGCGCTCTGGTAGCGGTGGATGCCGAGGGACACCCCGCGCCGGAGCGCCGCGGCCAGTGCCGCGGCGTCCTTCTCCGTGGTCTGGATGCCGAGCCAGCGGTTGGCCAGAAGGAGGACGAAGGGCACGGCGACAGTGGCCACGAGCATGGCCACGGCTTCGACCAGGGGTGCGAAATCGAGTTCCATCATTTCATCCTCGCGATCTTGATGGTGAGCCAGGTGATGATCGCCACGGACACGAGACCGTACACGACTGCAAGGTAGACGACCGCGCTGGAAAGAGTCATTCCTCGGCTTCCTCTCTCAGGGACCGCCTGAACGCCTCCATCCTGAAGGCGGGACCGGGATCGACCTTGCGATCGGGCGACACTTCATCGTGCCCGAGTACGTGCTGGTAGGGAATTTCGAACTCCCGCATCAGGAGGAGACAGAGACGGCGCACCGATTCGACCTGGTCCAGGGGATAGGGCTGCCAGAACCTCTCGTGGCCACCATTCGGATGTAGAGCCGAGGCCCATTCCTCGGTCTCCACATTCTTGGGTACGTGCTTGCCCAGGTAGCCGTAGTTGACCATCTCGATGCCGAACGAGATCTCGTTGAGCCCGGAGTAGTGGACCCCGTGGACGGTCACGGCCTGAGACTTGCCGGCATGCCAGGCTCGGGTGTCGAAAGGCACCATCTGGACGATCACGCCGCCCCTGCCGACGATCAGGTGCGAGGACGCCTCGACGGTCCTGAAGGTCCTGATCGTGCCATCGATGGACCCGTTGGCGGTGTAGTGCAGGATGATGAACCTGGGCCGGCCGAACCTGCCACCTTTCCTCTCCGTCCCCTCGATGCGCACGCCCTTGATCCAGCGCCGGCTGTCGGTCAGTCGCAGGGAAACCGGCGTGGCGACAGAGAGGCGCGAAGGAGGTGTCAACTCTTCGGGCGTCGGACCGCTCTCGATGCTGAAGCCCTTGAATGGAGGTTCCTTGCCATCCCCATCATCACCGTCATCCTGCACCTTCTGATCGCCTTTTGCCGCCTCGAGGCTCAGAGGGATGTCGATCTCCTCCCGGTGGGTGTTTGCTCCCGCGCCCCCGACAACAGCATCCCCGGCAGCCCGGGCAAGCTTGTCGAGCCTGGCCAGTGCCTCCTCCCGGCGGCGTTCGTCCTCCTCCTGTTTGTTCAGGAGAGCCCGAGCGACCTCTGCCCGAGCGACCTCTGCCCGGCGGCGCTCGTCCTCGGTGCCCGGAACCTTGACGTGCCCGATCGCCTCGTCCTGAGACTTGGTGCGCCAGTCGGGCCAGTCCCGCAACTCGTTCTTTTCCTGCTTGTCCAGGAGCGCCCGAACGACCCTCGAGGGCGCGAGAGCGTAGCTGTGCGCGCCCACGGAGACGGCGTCCTCGATCTCCTGTGCACAGCGCAATGCGCCGTCCAGGGCCAGGATCACGATATCGATCCACTCCTCGAGACAATCCTCGGGCGCCGCAGTGCGAAGCTCCTGAAGCTCTTCCTCGATATGGCCGATGACGCCCTGGTGCCGGGCTCCAGACCCGAACGTCGCACGGCTCCATGCTTGCTGCCGCTGCAAGTGCGCGGCCAGGTCCATCACAACTTCTCCACCCGCGAGACCTGCTCCTGAAGCTCCTCGGCCAGGTGGCCTACGGCCTCTACAGCGATGCGCAACCGGCTCAGATCGCCCGAAGCAGCCTTCTCTGTTGCGGCGCCAGTGCTCACTGACGGCGCCTCTCCCTGCAACCTGCCCAGGACCCGCTCGAGCCTGTGGACCACGGCCCCGAGCGAGTTTGTGTAGCTCTCGAGCAGCTCCGTGGAATCGGCGATCTCGCCCTTCTCGGCCACGGCGTCTGTGCCAGTGTTCTGAGTCATCTTCATCCCTTTCCCGTGCGGATATGACCGTTTTTGGCCATCTCACAGTCTGCAGCCGGTGTGCAATCAAGTCAACCCGCCAAAAAGCGCGTTTTTGGGCTTAAAAGCGCATTTCAGCGATTTTTAGAGGAATTTGGCGGAATTTGGCGTTTCTGGCGCGAAAATGGGCGGAATTTCGCCTTTTAGGGCGGGGAAAGGGGATTTGAAGGCTGTTTGGACTGCATGGGCGCCTGCGCAACTTGGCTTAGTGGAATTTTAGCCGCAAAATTCTCCTCCATTAGATGGATATCACGGCTTGCCGGCATTCGCGGCCCCCCCCACCCCCCCCCCCCCCCCCCCCCACAAAACGAGGAAGGGGGGGTTTTCCCCCCCCCCCCATCCCCCCCCCCCCCCCCCGCACCCTTTTATTAATTATTTACTTAAAT
>Ga0255047_10002041_pt1 | contig 13788 bp, 11 predicted proteins | sample JV7_2_1_MG_FD_183640 | JGI IMG/M metagenome (GOLD analysis project Ga0255047, IMG submission 183640) | Seawater microbial communities from Jervis Inlet, British Columbia, Canada - JV7_2_1 | ecosystem: Environmental > Aquatic > Marine > Inlet | place: Canada: British Columbia | collected 2016-10-06
AGTTCCTCTTCTTCCGGCTCATCATCCTCCGGTCCATCGTGCCAATATTTATTCTCCATGACTTCGAGGATCGTAGTTTTTTAAGGACCGCCAAAGCTGACAGAGGGCGGTAAAGTCGACCCATGCTTTGGCAAGATCTTCGGGGGAATAGCGTATGACTTCAAAGCGGCCCATTTGAGTTGAGCTTATGAAACAATTGGCTCCATGAACTCTATGCCCCAACACCTCATCTTCGCCAAACTGGGTTGCGGCATAGGCGGCTATCTGATGAATCTGAAAGTCGTAGGCAGTAATTTTCTGACCCTCCTTCGTCTTTCTAGTTTTCCAGTCTAATATAAACTGCTGATTCTCACTCCCACGGCCTACTATATCCACCGTTCCCGCGAACCCATGCTGTAGATTCACGAGAAGTTTCTCTCTAAGAGTAAATGTCAGTTGGTTTTCTTGCTTCCAGTCAAGAGCTGGTTGAATATATCCGAGGAGTTCGTCAGGTATATGCTGACCCTCGAAATAGTTTTCAATCGCATCATGGATCTTCGTCCCGAAGGTTGCCGCTTCTTCAACAGGCTTTTCGTGCTGAACAAGGCATCGATCTGCATATCCTTCGTAACTTTCATCAAGCTTCGCCGGATTATCGAATGCTATACGAAGTAGCTGGTCCTGTTTCCATCGCTCCAACCCCGGCTTGGCAAACAGACCAAGAAGAGTTGTCACGGATGGAAATAGACCATGCTTCTTTGCATCCCTCAGAGTAGTATTTCGTTCGCCATCCCCCTTTGCCCGTGGCATAGTATGCTTGGCCTTACCTTCTCGGGTGTACCAATGCCCACCTCCGCCACGCTTAGGTTTTTCGGTTAGAATAGCCACGGATTACCTCCTTTCCACATTTCCAAAGAAAGAGTACCAGGTGGATTAATCGCTTCAGATATTTCATCCTAACTTCGCCTCCACTTTTTTTATAATTTCACGATACTCTCGGTCGCACTCAATAAACTCTTCGACCCGCTTGCAAGTTTGTGAAACTGCCGAATGGTTTCGATTAAACAGTTTTCCGGCCTCTACTACGCCATGAATTTTCTTAGTGAAATAAATAGCGATTTGCCGGGCAAGAGAGATTTTCCGCAATCTCCCCCGCCCGTCTATATCACTTACCTCAACTCCACATTCGTCAGCAGATACTCGTTTAATATCCTCGATGGTCATGCTCATAGAACCATGTCAGCGACTACGGCCAACCAACCCATCATTAATAATATGTTTATCGGGTTCATCTTTAGAATGGTACATTTTCAGGTGCTGGCCCTGTAAACTGAGTTCCCATTGTGGCCTGTTGGGGCTGGACGGGCATTGGCTGTTGTACGGGATTCTGTACAGGGACAGGCTGTGGCTGATCGACTGTCACAGTCGTAGCAGTTTGCAACGGCGCTTGGGCAGGGGCTTGCTGAATCGGTTGCGGGTTGAACTTCTGCATAGGTTGGACCGGTTGTACCACAGGAGCCTGTTGAATGGGTGCTGGTGCTTCGTCTCCAGTAGGTATTACGAATCTAGCCCGATCCGGTACTTGAGCTTCCATGCCTTGCATGATCGGCATGATTGCCGAAATATCTGCATACTCTCTGCCTTTCTGAGAAGTCTTGTGGATGATGTTAAGAGTTGCCCCTTTTCCGACCATCGACTCAGTATCGAATCCGCCAAAAGGCATCGTTCCGTTCCATGAGGTGAGAGTCTTAAAGAGCTTACTCTTTTCATTTAAGCTGATTGTCATTTCACCCGTTTGAATCATTGTGCCATCGGTTAAGCCGAAAAGAAAACGAGTGAAGTTCTTCGTTTCGATGACAGTGGGGTCGTCATAGGACGGGCGTTGGATTTGCATCGAATCCTTTACCGCCAAGCAGACGGCGAAGGTTTGCCCCGCTGGTGCTAATGTTGTGAGAGGCCAGCCTGTGATCGGCCCGCCTGTGTTTGATGATTGCTGTAATATAGCCATATGATTTTATTTTTCTATTCCCTGTTTTACGAGTGGGAGACTCATTGTTATTTGTTTATGAGAAAATGTCTTAATATAAGGATCGCATCGGCTGTCTTGAGGGTGACCCCCTTAGTCGATGGGAAGAACCGCTTGGCGTGGTTCGCTAAAACCTTTTTGCGTTTGCCCGAAGTAAGCCCAGTTAATCCGCTTAATCCTTTTTGCCATTCTTGAGGGCGGACTAAGGTGAAAGGTATTTCTGCCATCCGAAGGACTCCTTGGATAAATCCATAGCTCTCGCCTAGTTTAAACGAAGACGAGCTTGGGATCATCTTACCGGCAAAGGGCGGGACTAATTCGACCACTGCCTCAATACTCGTTACATCGGGGTGATCCTTTAAGTCTTGAATATGCTCTACAAATTCGAAGTCTTCCCCGAGAGTATGCAGATTAATACTATGCATCCCATCCCAAGCGATTGCGTAACCGCCGCTCTTACCTGGATCGATTCCAATAGTGAGCTTCATGCTTGTGTAAGCTCCTCTATTGTTTTTTTAATCGAGGCAGTTAGAAACTTACGGCCTTTTCTTTTCCAGCCGTATTTGTCCGCCCATAGCTGGGCAGTTCGAGGTGATATGCGAAAAATCTCGCAGACCTCAGATTTCTTTAATAGTATTGGGTGATAGTGTTCTAATATTTCCATTTTGTCGGTTGAATCGAAACCGACAGATGGAAAAAGCCCTACTATTTATTCACAGTTTTAGTCGCACTATTGGATTGTATCCATATTGTGCGAAACCAAACTGATTCCCATCTGCCGATATTCTCGTTAATTGTAAAAGATCATGTGCATCAATTTCCTGATACAACTTCTTTTTTACTAAAAATGTTAATACTGTCAAGCAAATGTAAAAAAAGGATAACTTTAAAGTTGGTATTACCTTATTATGTATCGTTTTTTCCATTTTGTTTCGCACAATATGGATTCTGTTAAATGGGTTAAAGTTTTGTTTTAAGTAAATCATCTATCTATCATTGGTTTTTTCGGCTTTTAACGCATTATTTCTACGAGTTTCCAAACCTTTTAATCGAAGCAACTGATAATAGTTGGAATCTCCTCGTACCTTAGACGCACCCTTGCCGGCAGATCCTCCAAGCCCCCCAATTACCCTTGCCGCTTCGGCCACTCGATTACCCCTAAATCCCATCACCCAATTTACTCGTTTCCCACAGGCCGTAATCGTCCAGCCTGACCATAAATCCTTGCCAATTTCTTGCCTAGAATTTTCTGAGTTCATGTGTGCAATAAGCTTAAAATGGCGCTTCAATGCTAATGAAAACTGCCACGCGATATCGCGCTCGTTCTTTCCGAATGATTTGTGCAATTTTTTTCCATATTCAATCTCCACATACCAGTCGTTTACATACTTTTTCTTAGCAGATTTTTTATTATTCTTTCTCATAATCGGTTGCGTAAATATAAATTGGTATTCAAGCACAATCAAGTATAAAGTGGCAATAAAAGGCAATATATTTAGGCAAGCGATAGCCTAAGAAAATAACAGTTTTGTCAGTGTTTACGAGGGTAATCGGCTTTACAGAATCGACTAGATAAAATAAGAAATAATTATGGCCGACAAAATTGTACTTTTTGAACTTTCTGAGTTTATAGAATACATGAAAGTTGTCCGCCGACTATCGCCCTACACGGTCCGTAACTATAAACACGCCATTGAGACATTTTTTACTTGGGCTAAGAGGGAGAAGGTCACCCTACCCTCTGAGGTTACCCGTCAACACGCTCGAAGTTATTGCATAGAAGTACAGAAACAAATATCTCGCCGAACACTTAGGCATCACATTTCGGGGCTTCGTACATTTTTTACTTTTTGCCGAACACGCAAGCTTGCCACAATAAATCCATTTTTAAATATCGCTCTGCCCAAGCTTAGTAAGCCATTGCCTAAAGTTTTGTCACAGGACCAAATGACTAAGTTAATGAAGCAACCGCCCGCCAATGAGCCGAAAGGCGTGGGAATAAAATTTAATTCGCTCAGAGACTTAATGATATTAGAACTTTTATACGCTGGGGGCTTACGGGTTAGCGAATTAGTGAGCATCAACTACGAGGATATCGATTTTGTTCGCTCTACTATAAAGGTAATCGGCAAAGGCCAAAAGGAACGAATTGTAGTTATCGGGAAACAGGCCAGCGACACGGTTCAAAAGTTTAGGCATATGTTTGCGAAGAAATCGAAAAAGTCCGATCCAGTCATTATAAATTCTTTTGGCAAGAGGTTTACCACTCGGTCGGTCCAATATCTGATTAAGAAGTATTTAAACTTTGCAGAGCTTCCCTATGACATCACCCCGCACAAGCTTCGACATTCATTCGCGACTCACTTACTTGATAATGGTGCGGATCTCCGAGCGATCCAAGAGTTACTCGGGCATTCCAGCTTATCCAGTACACAAATTTACACCCATGTTTCTAGTGCTAGACTGAAAGAAGTCCACGGCCTAGCCCACCCAAGAGGATAATATTATGGTTAATGACTTAGAAAGCTTCGAGGCAAAATTCCCAAAGTTTATAATTGGCGATACTGAGGACCGGACTTTTGTTGTCCACCTCCACAGTCCTAAATTGATTGCCGAAATTATTGTGGCAGAGGACGGGAGCGAAACATTCGACCCTACCTTTATCGATGAACCAATAAAGGATGCCTCCGCTATCGCAAAGTTAATGCGAGAGGTCGGAGATTTCTACATCGAGGAAATCGAGCGGGAATAGATTACCGAAATCTTTCGGATAACTTAGCACCGGCACTTGCCGCTGGGGCCATGAAGCGATTACCAGGCATCGAGGGTGCTTGCTGTTGGATTCGATTGGCGGGTTGGCGGGTTGGTGCTTTGAAGTCTGAGGGCATATAGAGTATGCTATCCTTGGACGAATCAAATCTTTTGCTCAGTGGTATTGGATTACCTTTAGAATTATATGTGACGGGGTTAGCTGACTTAATTTGACTTGGATCAGTAACGATAATCCCAATTCCCCCTTCGACTGCATTATCATAAACTACAGAGTCATATCCAAGTTTATCCAATGCTTTTCTCATCTTAATACCAAGCTCTTTTCTACGCTTCATATCGTATTTTACATTAGATTCAGCTTTTGGGTCTCTGCCCATATTATCTTTCACTAATGCTTGAAGCCCAAATTGACCTTCATCTATTAAAGCTCGATCTCCCGATAGAAATGCTTCACCTCCAGGTAAATCAATTTTTATAGATTCACTCGTATTAGGTATTTTTTGGAGTTTCTCATTTAACCTTTCTATTCTCTTAAATAGTTCAGGATTTTTCTTTTTTTTCTGTTTAGCGATTTCTGCTGTAGCTTCTGAGATTCCTTTTTGTTCCATGATTTTAAGAAACTCGCTTGGATCAGTTTTAATATTTATTTTATCAACCTGATCATGTGCTTGCTTTAACTGGTCAGCTATTTTCTTTCTAGCTTTCTTATTAGCTTCAGCCTGTGCTTTAGTTTCGTTAAAACCTTTACCCTTATCCCCACCTAGTGGTTTCTCTAATTTCAAGTACACTTTATAAAGCTGTGGATTTTTACCTTCTTTAGCCCCGTATAAATCGTCTACAAATTTCCGTGCAACTTTTGAATCTTCAGCGAAATGAGAACCTAAAAAGGTATTAGGATCAACAGTATTAGAACCTTTAACATTTTGCTTTGAAGTCTCAAAAACATCAAATCCGCCTTCAGGAGTACCATGAAATGCTAATACATCATATCCATTTTCTTTAGCCTTCTGATCGACCATCTGTTGAGCGGCTTGCATATCGCCCTGGTCAACAGCTTTTAGGTAATTAGAATCACTCGGCATAAAAAGAATATTCCTCTCCCCCGCATCGAAGGTTCCCATCTTTTCAAGTTCATCCTCAAGATTCCTAACTTTCTTGAACATCGATTTGCGCTGATTCTTTGTGTATTTACCAGTCCCCGAAGAATTTTGAAGCTCAAGCCTTATAGAATTTATTTCGTCCGATAACTTTTTACCTTTAGGGGTTTCCAATGCTTTAGCTTTAGCCCCCTCAGTTGCTAACCTTGCCTGTTCTTGTGCTAATCTTTCTTGCTGAGTGATTTCTTGCCTTAGTCCCTGTATTTCTTTTCTACGATTTATAATAGAATTGATTCGATCTTCCAATCTTTCAGGAACTCTAAAATCTGTTTCGTTCTCTAGTTTAACGATTGCATCTATCCAATCGCCTGAAGATTCGGAAACATTTCTTTTATCTGATGCTAAAGTAAAATCGGGACTGCGATGGTTAGTAATACTTGATAACTGCCTATCGTGATCAGTCGCTCTAATTTTAAAAGAATCTCCATCATTGCTTGTATATTCTATATATCTAGAACCTTCACCACTTTCATGCTTGCCTATTCTGATATCTAACTCAGCCCCACCCTGTGATTCATTTATTATGCCTTCAAGCAGAGATGCTTGGGCTAAATGATTCCTATCTCGGCTATCTAAAGGATCTTTCTTAGCAGATAGTTCTAAATCCTTTAACCTCTTTGCGGCCTCGGCTTGCTTCCCCTTCCCCGCACCCGCTTCGGAGGCTGGCATGAAGAGTTTCTCGGTCACCGTGACATCGGCTTCATTAGGTATCCGCATTGGAAGTTTATTCTGTTCAATTGCACTCTTGACTGCTGGGTAACCAGGCTCACCTCGGACCGCATTACCAATTCTGTCCAATCGGCGGGAGCGATAACTTTGCTGGCGCTGACTCCGCCGATCCCCCAACCCCTCTAGGACGGGATTGGCTTTTACCTGGTCGGCATTCATTCTGCCAATCGCGCCGTTGATGAGATCGCGCTGTGCCACTGTTATCCCACTCTCAGGAGTGCCGTTCTCAATCTTATTTAAATGATTTTGCAGATATTTCGGAAGTAATTTGAGGGCGGCTTGTGTATTCTCAAATGGATTCATTCCACCGAATGCCTGTGCCATCTTCTGAGAATATCCTTTGCTTTTAGCGAACCATTCAAGGTTTTTAATAAAGGCATCCATCGAAATGGTTTGGATGTTTATATTTCCATCCTTGGTAATCTCTATACCGAATGGAAGGCTGGATCGATCACCGCCTTTTATCTGTCCGTATACTTTCCTACCCGCCTTATTATACTTTAAAGCGGCATAGTAAAATAAATCCCAAACTTCTCCCGTCCCATTTCGTAAAGTTTGATTGATCTGTTTAAGTGCGGCTAATTGGTGAGGATTATATTTACCTTGTAGCTGGTCGATGATTGACGGGTCGATAAATACACCAGTTGCCCGATCTCTTCCATCGACTGTTTTTTCGAGTGATACATGACCTTCGCCAAAAGTTTCACCGGCATCCTCTTTCTTTCTGATAATCTCTAGGATGTCGTTGGATAGTTTTTTATTATTCTTATTTACTTCTCGGGCGGGGAGGAAAACAGGTCGGCCTTCAACATCTGTCTCAATTGTTCCATCGTCCTTAATCTTTACCACCCCACCCGCTTTTAACCGATTTACGATTGCTGGGTTTTCAAGGTCCTTTGCGGTGAGGTTAACAGTTGCCACTTCATCCTTAAAGGCTGGATCGACAAGGTTACCCCTCCCCCTACCCTCACGGCGGGCTTGTGGTCCGTAGCCTCGAACATCGGAATTATATTTCTCGATCATTCGGGTAAGTGCGGGGACTTCTTTTAAGCCGGGGAATAAGCCCGTTGGGTCGGCCACAAGTCCGGTTTGTTCGCTAGTGGCTAATCCAATTCGATGGAAGAACTTCTTTAATCCAGTTGAACCAAATAATGGATCGAGCATTGCCCCCATCATCTTTGATCCAGCACCTTGCCAGTTCTTATTTACAAACTCTCCACCAAAGTACCAATCTGCACCATGAGACGCAAAGATTTCTCGGGCAATCTGTGCATCGTTATTTGCATATTGCTTATATGAAGGTGAATTTTTATCAATCCCACCCGCTTCTAATCGGTCTAAGTATTGCTGGCGATGTTTTTGAAACTCTTTATTGGTTGCATAGACTTCCCGGCCTTCCGCATCTTTATTAATAACAGGTTTGCCGTTCTTAAATTCTGTATAAACTCCAGGCTTACCTTTTTCGACTGAACCAATAAGCTCGTCAATGATCTGAGGCATAAAGCCAAAGGTATCAATATGGTGGGCAATCTCATGGCCGAATATAGCGGAAAGAACTTCCTGTGGATGAGACTTTCCGTATATCGTTATAACTGATTCACCATTCTCTACTGAGAAATTACTACTCTCACCAGGAGGTGGTTTACCTTCCTTAAATCGAAAGATTACATCGGGGTTCTGAATGTTCGATGTGGCAATTGCCTGACGAACAATTCTTGGCTGACTCTCGTAAGATGCTCGGTCCGTGCTATCCAAATATGTATCTTTAAAGTATGCCTCATCCCCGGCCATCTTCATATATAAATCTGACTTCGATCCAAACTTGACCAGTGTACCCATACCTAATCCAGCGGCTAGGAATGGCCATGAAGCTCCAATCGCTCCACCGGCTCCCGCCTCGCCGTCCAAAGCGTATCCGATTGCTCCAGGTATAGTAGATGCACCGACTACAGTCTTCGCTGTATTAACTGCACTGGTTAAAGTGTTTCCGAGTCCTGTCTTTGCCAATGCAGTTGAAGGGACTTTTAAGGCTGGTGATGGACCGAACTGACGAGACTTCGAGAATATACCTTCGGCAAGCCCTGAGATAGTTTCGGGGATAGTTAAGGCGGATGATCGGTCAACAATTACCGATGTTAACGAGGCATCTGCTGGATCGAGTTGTGCAATCCGTTGGAATAGTGGGCTGGATGCCTGTGCAAATTGTAACTGCTTCCCGAGGATTGCCGCATCATGTCCGAATCGAGTGACTAGGGAAGATCCACCTGGTGCTAAGAGTAAAGCGAGTCCGAGGTTTTCAAGGTCGGGAGAAAACTCGTTAAATCCACCGGTTACGACTCCAGCCGCCGCAAGCGATTGTGCTGGCTTTGCAACCGCTCGTGCGGCCATTTGGGCGGCCTCTTGGCTCATCCCACCCATGTTGCCCTTCATAAACAGAGTAGTCAGGGCTTCCTCGGGTAATCGCTGAATAAATTCTATGGTCCGTCCGAGTGTCTCGGTAGTCATTCCAGCCCGTTCCAATATCTTACCAGTCATACGATTAAATATTGGAGCTTTGGGGGCGGGTGCATTTTCAAGTGCTTTAGATAGTGAATTTACAAGCCTTGCCCCGCTTTGAGTGCTTGCCTCTCCACTCTGTATAAGACTGCCAACTTTTGCCTGTGCAACCCCTTGGGATTTAGCCACAAGTTTATCTAACTTTTCACCCGATCCGGCAACCTTTGCCAACTTCTGCTCGGCTGATTTAATTAATGCCTTTTGCTGGGTTGATGGTTTAGCGATGTTATTTGCTCTACTTAAAAATAATCTTAACGAGGACTCCTGTGCCGCCTTTTCGCCTGACCTTATTACCATACCTCGGGCTAATACATTTCGCATTGCATTTACACCGCCAGCCGCTCCCATTGTTGCGATAAAGCTTGGGTCTGCGACTACTGAGCCAACCATAGCGACTTCACGATCTGGTTCAACTAATCCCGACTGTACATCTTTAAGTGCTTCTTGGTTTACATCGAATGGAGATAAGTTTTTGCCGAGGTAGACATTAGTTAAAGTTCCGAGTAAGCCCGCCTCTGCGAGTCCGAGTTCTGCACCCTTCTCAATCTTTTCAGCAATATCGAATTTATCTGCTAAATATTCAATCTGTGCGAGTTTGGATTCCTTTGAAGAGTCTGCCTTTACTCGCTCGATTACCTCGTTACCTTTTGCACCGATCATGGCCATCATACCCGCCGCTTCCACTCCCATTTGTGCCTGTGTTGCGGCAACTTGTGACTGGTCCTGTCTTTGTGCTTCTGCGATTACTCGCTTTTGTAAATTCTTATCATCCCGAGGGATACCGGCAAACTGCATCGCCTGTGATAAATCATCCTCAATGGATCGATCTGTACGCTTAGCCGCATAAGCCAATCCTTTAAGCTGTTGACCCGCCTTCTTAATACCCTCTTCGATTAGTGGTTGGTAAGCCTGTTCGGTGTCAGCATCTCCATATTGCATCCTTGCCCGCTGTAAGCGAGAAGTGGCATATACATTAGTGGTGAGCATATCGCCAATCCCTTGGCCGACCATACCTCCGACTTCTGCCACTGACTCGATAAAACCGGCATCTTGGTCAAAGAAACCATTATCCAATGCCTTAGTCGCTAAGTTCTGCCTTTTCTCATCGTAAGGAGCAGATTTATAAGCGTGTAATAAATCCTGTGGCTGAACTTTTGTTTTAAGAATGTCGAAGTAATCCCGCTCGGTTAATTTTTCATCCGTGCGGATTCCAAAATCCACCCCTAAAATGTCGGACTTTATTCTATACTTTGGCATTACAGATCGTCCAAAGAAATTTCTTCAAAACTTAGCCCGCTATTCGTCTTATTTTGCATATTGGAAGATTTATTCGTTCCAGATGCATTCCCACCTTGTTCAAACTCTGAGACATCTAAGCCGAGGCCGGACAATCTTGATTTTAGGGTATTAAATGCCTTTCTCCTGACACCTTTTAATGATCTGATTTTATCATCCGTCTTACCCTTTAAATCAAAAAACTGCGTGGGATTTTGTATTATCTGTTCTAGGATAGCTCTTTCAGGTTCCGTTACAGTACCAGGGCCTAAAATATCTTCACGGAGTAATCCTTGTAACTGTCTGCTCAAAGACTCAGCTAAAACTTTATCGGCATTACTCATATACTTTTGTTTTTTTCGAGCCTCGCCTAAATCAATAAGATCATCCATTACTTCATTCATTTTTTGATAACTAGGAATAGCTTCACTCTTTATTTTGATTACTTCCGCCTCGTTACCAAATTTACCCGATACCCCGTATCTAACTCCCCCTAAATCAAGATAATTTTGTTCAGGTTTAAAACTAATCGCATCTTGCCTCTGCTCAAAGTCTGTATTTTTAAACTCAATATCTTGAGTTTTACCTTGAATCTCCAACAAATCTTTTAGTGAGGGAGCCGCCTTCTGCACGGCCATCGCTTGGGCTTGGTAGCTGTCCATTATACGATTTCCTTCTAGTGGGCTTAATTGTCCACTTTGAACTGCATCAACTACCTGTGCGCCTTGAGGCTGAAAACTTTCGGGTAACTGAGCAACTGCTGGGGCTTGCCCTTGGTAGGTAGTCGGAGGACCGACAAACGGATCGGGATCAAGTTCCGGTAAAAAGGCGGCTGGTGTTTCTTCCGTAATCGGTATCTCCGGCGGAGTAAAATTAAATTTAGCTATATTAGTAGCACTTTGCTTCAACTCATCAGCATCTGCCCGAATCAAATCTCTTTCCGATTGTATCTGTGCGGCTTTATCTCCAGCAATTCGGGCTTGGGATCTTATTCCCTCACGCTGAACAGCAATTCGGCCTTCTTCGATCTGCATCTGCTGTTCAGCACCTTTTTTGCGCTGATATTCTTTTTGCAGAAATGGATTCTTGGCGATTGCTTTGGCATCTTTTTCCGATACCCCTTGATTCATTAGATAGCCCGTCATTTCGTCTGCCCGAGCTTTCTTTTCCCGCCCTTCGATAAATCCTTTTGCTACCTGGTTAAGGGCATTACCGAATGCCATATTTGCATTCGCATTTGCCTGTCCCGCCCGCTCGTAGGCCGAGGTATCGATTCTCATTAAGCCCGCCTGAACTGTATCTCCAATTGCCATAATTATTTCCTTCCAGCTAAGTAGCCCCCGCCTAATGATCCAATCGCTCCAAATAGACCCGAAGCCATTCCACTGGCCGCATTCTCTCGGGCGGCATAGTTTGCTGAGTCATAATTTGCTTTGTTCGCGTATGCTTGCATCCCAATATTAACTCCAGCATCGGGATTAATTCGAGTCACCGATTCCTGTGGCATTCCAAAAAGTGCGGACCTTTCTCCAAATCCTTGGGCTGTGTAATTCTGTCCACCTCGAAGCATGGCCAATGGATCGACTGAAGTCTGCCTATTCAATCCAGCGGCATACGATCCGAGTCCCTGTGCTTGTTGACGGTTTTCACCAATTACTTTTCTCAAATAATCTTCTCGGCTCATGGCTTCAGCGGCAATGCCCGCATTATCCATTCCCCTACCCCGTGCCACTAATCCTTCACGGGCGGACTGAGTGGCTCTCCTTCTCATTTCAGGCGATAGGTCAGTCATCTGTGCTTCATTGAACGCCTGATCGGCTAACTGATTAGCTTGGTTTGTACGGGCTTGCATGAGCGGATCGGATGCCCGATAAGCCTCGTTCATATCTGCACCAAATCGGCCCATCATGGAAATATCTGATCCCGCCTGTCTTTCAGCCATCCTTGCCCCAAAGTCCTGTGAACGCATAGCACTCGATTCCGCCAAGTTGGCCATCGGATCGGCGGCCCGTTGGGCAAGCCCCATCTGTAAATCTTGATACTGCGGATCGTATCGCTGGCGAACTCCTAGCATCTGATCTTGAAGCCCTGAGTCGGCCATTGCACCGACATAATCTCGGGCAGATTTTCCAGCGTTAAATTCGGGTAAGGGAGGGGGAGCTTTTCCACCTCCAAAAAGTTTCTGTAAGAAAAACGAAGGGACTCCTGACGAGTTAACCGGTTCACCCGCTCCACCCGCATCTTTAAGCATTTGGGCTTCCTGTTGATTAATGTACGCTAATCCTTCACCTTCAGGTGCGGCAGTATTAAGAAGCATAGCCGCTTGTTTAAGCGGATCTTCGGGGGCGAAAGAAACTACTCCGTCCTTTGTCATTTTGCCCTTTGCGCCGGATAGCATTAGAAGTTCCCGTTCGATGGGATTAATATAGGCTAGTGATTCACCCGATGGGGATTGGCTGGCTAAATATTTAATTACATCGTTTTGGGAAATATCTTGATTAAAATGCTCGGGGTTGGTGTCGAAAAATTCAGTATCGTTGTTTGCCCTCAACATTTGCACATGTGTATTTTTATATTCAGGGCTTGTAGGGTCTTGAGCCGCTATCACCTGACGGGGCATAATCTGTGCGTTTTGAACGCCGCTTAAACGAAGTTGTGCTTCTTCTGCAATTTCCTCTTCCGATGGCCCGATTAATTTTTTTATAAAGTCCATATTAAGTCTTGATTATGTAATTTAAAATGATGGTGGGCTGGACATTGTTGTGGGCTCCGCCTCCGCCTGTTGATTTGGCTAAGAATGAAGGTCTTGGGTCTGCCGCTGAAAAAACTGTTAAATTTACATTAGCACTTGCACCCGATCCCTGCCCTGGACTTGGGTTTCCTCCACCCGCTTCAGTGTTATGCGTATGGGCGGGCATTTCTGAGGTGCTTAGTGTGTGCGTTTTTGTGCTATGGGCATTTGTCGCGCCAATTGCATCCGCTGATCCACTTAATAAAGTCCCGCCATGTCCGGCAATTACTCGACCTCGAAGGTCGGGGATATTATAAGTAGATGAACCATCTCCCGATCCGTAGGTCGTAGCTAATACGCCAAACAAAGTCGAATAAGTGGAGCGTGAAATTGCCGCACCATCGCAAAGTAGGTATCCAGTAGGTGCAGATGAACCAGCAAAAGACATGATCGAGCCTGTGGGCATTAAAACAGATACTGCCGCCGCATCGAGCTTTGCGGCTGTTACCGCTCCGTCCTGAATCTTGGCGGTGATGACGGAATCCGTGGCAAGCTGGGTCGCT
>Ga0255047_10002042_pt1 | contig 13785 bp, 16 predicted proteins | sample JV7_2_1_MG_FD_183640 | JGI IMG/M metagenome (GOLD analysis project Ga0255047, IMG submission 183640) | Seawater microbial communities from Jervis Inlet, British Columbia, Canada - JV7_2_1 | ecosystem: Environmental > Aquatic > Marine > Inlet | place: Canada: British Columbia | collected 2016-10-06
TCCATGGCGCAACCTCCGTGCTTACGGTTAGGACCCGTAAGCACGGAGGTTGCGCCATGGAGCGTCGCCGTTTCAAACAGACCGTATCCCTTGAACTCCGTCTAGCCGAAGAAGCGAAGCGCCTACGTGCAGAAGCTAAATTGCTTCCCCCCGGCGCCGCACGAGAAGCGCTTTTGCGCCGAGCCCGCCAAGCCGAAACCGGCGCGCATTTGAGCGAGTGGCTGCGATCTCCCGGGCTACAACCGCCGAAATAGTGGGCTTGAAGCAGCCGGTAGTTTGCCGGCCGAAAAAACTTGAACTGCGAGGTCGCGCCAAACCTCTTGGTCGCGGACCGTCGACCTGCTGAGCCGGCCCCTCCGACCTGCTCTGGTGACAGCGCCATGAGCCGATTTCGCTTTCGCGACGGAATTGGGTGAGCCCTACGGCAAGAAAGCACCGCCGGAGGTGGTGGCTGGAGTGCCGATTCGCATATCCTTGCGCTTACTTCGACAGGCGCGACCCGCCACGTCGGGTCGCGCCATATTGCGGGCTCAGCTCACTCTCGGCTGGCCGCGCTCATAGCCGGATGGAATTTGAAAAAGGCCGGGCTGGGGACCGTCTGGGAATAGCAGGGTATCGGTTTTGAATACCGGACCGCTAGGTTTCATCCAGCGCATCGATTCCAGATAAGGAATGGGCGGAAGCGGCAGCAGGTTGCCAGATCTGTCGAGCGCCGGCTTGGGCGTGCTATCCATGCCCCAGGCACCCAGCGGCATAAGCATGGTCGCCATTGCGACGGCGCATGCGACAATTCTGCGGATACGGCTTTGCGACTTCTCGGCACGAACGGAGCCGAGTGAGGGATTGCTGATCATCTCATCCTCCTATCGTTGAAAAACTGATCCATGCGATCGTCAGAAGGCTGAGGGCGAACATGAGCCAATGCAGTACAGCCGCCCCGCTCTTGCGCGATCGTGATTGCATGCGTGTGCTCATCTGAGGGCTCCCTGGTGTTTGTGCGTCCTTTCTCCTGGTTGTGGGTAGGAAAGCCCGGCCGTTCACGGCCGGGCTCGGTGTCGATCAGAAGTCCATCGGAGGCGCTGCGGCAACCGGTTCGGACTTCTTTGGTTTTTCGGCGACCAGCGCCTCGGTGGTGATCAGCAGAGCCGCGACGGACGCCGCATCCTGCAGCGCGGTGCGGACGACCTTGGCGGGATCGATCACGCCGGCCTTGACAAGATCCTGGTATTCGCCAGTTGCGGCATTGAAGCCCCAATTATAGCTGGAGTTCTCAAGCAGCTTGCCGACAACCAGCGAGCCGTCCTCGCCGGCATTCTGCACGATCTGCCGGGCTGGCACCTGGATGGCGCGACGTACGATGTCTATACCAGCCTTCTGGTCGGCATTCGACGTTTTGATGCCGTCGAGCGCCTTCAACGCGCGCAGCAGCGCGACACCACCGCCGGGCAGAATGCCTTCTTCGACCGCCGCCCGAGTCGCATGCATCGCATCATCGACACGATCCTTGCGCTCCTTGACCTCAACCTCGGTCGCGCCGCCGACGCGGATCACCGCAACGCCGCCGGCGAGCTTGGCTAGCCGCTCTTGCAGCTTCTCGCGATCGTAGTCGGAAGTGGTCTCCTCGATCTGCGCCTTGATCTGAGTGACGCGCGCCTCGATGTCCTTCTTGGCGCCGGCGCCATTGACGACGGTCGTGTTTTCCTTGTCGATCACGACCTTCTTGGCGCGGCCAAGCATCTTCAGCGTGACGTTCTCGAGCTTGATGCCGAGATCCTCCGAGATCGCCGTGCCGCCGGTGAGGATCGCGATGTCCTCAAGCACGGCCTTGCGGCGATCACCGAAGCCCGGTGCCTTCACGGCCGCGACTTTCAGGCCGCCGCGCAGCCGGTTGACAACCAAGGTTGCCAGCGCTTCGCCTTCAATATCCTCGGCCACGACCAGCAGCGGTTTGCCGGACTGCACGACGGCTTCGAGCAACGGCAGCATTGGCTGCAGGCTGGACAGCTTTTTCTCGTGGATAAGGATATAGGGATCTTCGAGCTCGGCCCGCATCTTTTCGGCATTGGTCACGAAATAGGGCGATACATAGCCGCGGTCGAATTGCATACCTTCGACCACCTCGAGTTCCGTATCGAGGCTCTTGGCTTCCTCCACGGTGATAACGCCCTCGTTGCCGACCTTTTTCATGGCATCGGCAAGGAAGCGGCCGATCTCGGTATCACCGTTGGCGGAGACGGTGCCGATCTGCGCGATCTCCTCATTGGAGGTGATCTTCTTGGCATGCGCCTTCAGGTCCTTGACAATCGCCTCGACCGCAAGATCGATGCCGCGCTTCAGATCCATCGGATTCATGCCGGCGGCGACTGATTTCGTGCCTTCCTTGACGATGGCCTGTGCGAGCACGGTGGCGGTAGTGGTACCATCGCCCGCAAGGTCATTGGTCTTTGAAGCGACCTCGCGCACCATTTGCGCGCCCATGTTTTCGAACTTGTCCTCCAGCTCGATTTCCTTGGCGACGGTGACACCATCCTTGGTAATGCGCGGTGCGCCAAAGGATTTTTCGATCACAACGTTGCGACCCTTGGGACCGAGCGTGACCTTCACCGCATTCGCCAGCGTATCTATTCCCCGCAGCATTCGCTCGCGGGCTTCCGTAGAAAATTTCACGTCCTTGGCAGCCATTTTCCTGCTCCTTTCTCTTAATGACTGTCATCTTGCATTGTGATCAGGCGGCCTTCTTGACCGAACCGGTCTTGTCGATAACGCCGAGAAGATCGCTCTCTTTCATGATCAGATAATCCTGACCGTCGATCTTCACCTCGGTGCCGGACCATTTTCCGAACAGGACCCGGTCCCCGGGCTTGACGTCGATCGGGAAAAATTGGCCCTGCTCATTCCTGGCGCCCGGGCCAGAAGCGACGATCTCACCCTCCTGCGACTTCTCCTTCGCGGTATCGGGAATGATGATGCCGCCGGCGGTCTTCTCCTCGGCATCGATGCGACGCACGAGCACGCGGTCGTGCAGTGGACGGAAATGCATGCACATCCTCCTTGTCAGTTCAGCGATGTCCAAAACCGGGTCCGGGAACCGGCCCCGGGGCGGAAAACCACCTAGGAAGCAGGAAAAGGCCCTTCAAGAGGCGGACGAAAAATTTTTGTCACTCGCGGCGCCGGAGTGCCAAGGCGTTACCCCGCGGTCAGGCGCCGGCTTTCACCATTCGTCGTCAGCCAGGCCAAGCACCCTGCCCGTTTCAACGTGGACCGCATGAAACCACCCACAGGCCGGGCATTGCACGGAACGGTAGCGGTCGCCGTGTTGTTCATCGTCGGAAGGACCCGGCATTAGCGTATCGGCCTTTTCTCCCGTCTGAGGGCAGGTAAGAGTGATTCGCCTGATCATCTGCGCGAACTTGAAAACCTGAGTAAGGTTTCAAAGATGGTGCTCTGATGTCTGTCGCTGAATTTGCACTCACGACCTTTGCCACCCTGTTTGTGGCGATCGGGCCCGTCGACACGGCGATCGTGTTCGGAGGTTTGACGGGTGGTGTACACCGTCCCGAGCGGTTTCGCTTGGCGGCGCGCGCAACGCTGATTGCTGGCGGGGTTCTATTTGGATTTGCCCTCTTCGGGACAGGGTTGCTTCGCGCTCTCCACGTCTCACTCGAGGCCTTTCGTTTTGCGGGAGGGGTCCTCCTGCTATTGCAGGCGGTTCAACTGATCTTCGGCCATTCGGCCGGCCTTTCGACCCTGACAGCCGGAGAACGGCGGGAAGCCCTTGAGCCCGGCGATATTGCGATCTTTCCTTTGGCATTTCCGGTGATAGCCGGTCCAGCGGGGCTGACAGCCGTAGTCCTGCTTATGGGACAGGCAACCGGCGACCTTACCAAGTCTGTTGTCGTTCTCGTATCCATGCTTCTGTGTCTATTGCTGACTTATCTCGGAATGATCTTCACTGATCTCCTGCATCGTATCCTCAAGACGACCGGCTCGAATGTCATCGCCCGGCTTGCCGGCGTGATCCTGGCGGCCTTGGCGTCACAGTTCATCTTCGACGGGATCAGGGACGCACGCCTGTTCTGCGGCTAGTTAAAAGGTACATCCTCGATTCGTAGAGATGCCCGATCTTCATCTCGCTGGTTCAAGGCGATTGAAATTAAGCGGCATCGCTCCAGGTTTATTCGCGAGGCCCCTGGCGTCACGCCCGGGAGATCGTGAACGAGAATGAGCTATGAGAAGATTCTTGGTAACCGCCATTGCGCTTTGGATGGCCTCTGAATTGAACGCTAAAGAATTTGATTCTCTGCGCAACGCGCGCGGGTCGGCGGGGACGACGCAGCAGGTCGTTGTCGATTCCGGCGAGCCGCAGCGAGTGGTCGCAGGACGAACCAGGAGAACCGCAAGGGTCGTGACTTCTCAGCTGAGCGGATGGTACCCGACATCTGCACCGGCTGCTGACCTGCGTTACAGCCAATCAGCAGCCGGCGAGCGTCACCTACAACGATGCAGGCCGAACTGCATCTGATGCCTTAAGCGAGCGCCGATCTTCGCCCTGAGGCGCTGGAGCGCACGCTGTTCGATTTGCCGGATTCTTTCGCGCGAAACATGGAAAACCGCTGCCAACTCATCGAGCGTTTTTGGCTCTTCGGTGAGAAAGCGCGCTTCGAGAATGGAACGCTCGCGCGCTGACAATTCAGCAAGCGCCTGATCGAGGGCCGTCTTTTTCTGCTCACGATCGCTCCCCTCCAGAAGCAGGCTTTCAGGGTCTGGACAGGGATCGGCCAGCCAATCTTCCCATTCATCGCCTTCGCCGGCAACGCTGAGCGGGGCGTTTAGTGAGATGTCGCCACGCATCCGGCCGTTCATCTCCCTGACCTCAGTTTCTCCCACCTGAAGATGTTCAGAGATGTACTTGACGTGTTCCGGCGACAGATCTCTTTCTTCCGGCGCACCGATGCGACTCTTCAGCTTGCGGAGGTTGAAGAACAGTTTCTTCTGCGCCGGGGTGGTTCCGAGCTTGACGAGCGACCAGGATCTCAAAATATACTCCTGCACCGACGCCTTGATCCACCACGCGGCATAAGTCGCCAGCCGACACCCTCTTTCCGGATCGAATCGCTTGATAGCCAGCATCAGTCCGACGTTGGCCTCCGAGATCAGGTCCGCGATTGGCAGGCCGTAACGCTTGTACTGCAATGCGATCTTTGCGGCGAGCCGCAAATGACTTGTCACTAGTTGGTAGGCGGCATCGCGGTCGCCGTCATCTCGCCAGCGCTGGGCGTACGTGGCTTCTTCCGATGCTGAAAGAAGCGGAAACTTATGAATCTCCGTCAGATAACGAGAAAGACCACCCTCCGATCGGATGGCGGGAAGCGCTGCGGCAAATGACATGGTTAGCCCTCCTCAAGCGTGCACGCTCCTGACGCGGGCTTGATCGAAGCACGATCAGGCTTGGGGCGTGGTGGGCAGCAGTCAGTGCTTGAGATGAGCCGAGCGAGTCGCCAGGCGCTAAAGCGGTCGTGTTCCATATCCAATTCCTCCTCTGAGCAAAATGGGCAGAAACCGCCGGCAACCCTACTCGACTGGCCCCAGAAATCGGCGACCAGTCGGTCGAAGGTTGGCAACGCCTTAGGAATGAGAAACCCGCGAAAATGTTCCAAGCTGAACGTGCGCCGCCGGGCCAGAAACCGATGGCTCCTTACGGGCCCCATGAGCGGGCGGACAGCGACATCCCCTCTTCAGGAGGGCTTGTGCGGGGCCGTAGCCGCCGCTTCAGCTTTGCGGCCATGGACGTGCGCATTGAGTGCATGCGCCGCAACGACCGGCGCACGTTTTTGCGCCTCCGGCCCGATCAGCAACTTCTGGTACAGTTTGACGTACTGCGTCGCCATTTGCGCCGACGAAAAGCGCTCCTCAAAGCGCCTGCGGATGCCCCTTCGATCAAGGGCTAGAACGGTGGGAAGGGCGGCAACCGCCTCCTCGACACTTGATACGATGTGGCCGGTTACTTCCTTATCAATGATTTCAGGGACTGATCCGCCGCGGAAGGCGAGGACAGGCGTACCGCAGGCCATCGCCTCAATCATCACCAAACCGAAAGGCTCAGGCCAATCGATCGGGAACAGCAAGGCGGCGGCTTGGCCCAAAAATTCGCTCTTGGCGCTCTCGTTGATCTCTCCGATATATTCGATCTGCCTTCCGTCGATCATAGGCTCGATGGTCTCACGGAAATATGCCTCGTCCACCTTATCCACCTTGGCTGCAATTTTCAGTGGAAGACCGGCCTTCCGCGCGATCTCGATGGCGCGGTCAGGCCGCTTCTCCGGCGAGATGCGGCCCAGGAAGGCCAGATAGCCCCCCTTGGAATCGAATGTTGGTTTGTACAGATCGAGCGGCAGGCCGTGATAAACCGTGCCAACGAAGTTTCCCTTCGGCAGTGGAATCCGTTGCGAATCCGAGATCGAGACCAACGGCATCTCCGAGAACCGGACATAGAAGGGCAGGTGGTCGGCCAGATCCTGCCTGCCGTGCAGCGTGGTCAGGCTGCGGCCAGCATCCGCCCGGAACAGGGGGAAATGCAGATAGTCGATATGGAAGTGCAAGATGTCGAATTCGTCAGCGCGCTCTCGAATCTTGTCGAGCATGACCATCATATGGGGGATCGTATCGCGGGCATCCGGATCGAGGCGTAGCGCCTGCGGCGTACAGGCGACGAGTTCCGCGGACGTCATGGAGTCCCCGCTCGCAAACAGCGTTACCTGATGTCCCTGCCTGACCAGCTCTTCGGTCAAGTACGAAACAACCCGCTCCGTTCCGCCGTAGAGCCTCGGCGGCACGCTTTCGAAAAGCGGAGCAACTTGCGCGATCTTCATCCTCCTGCTCCTTTTTCAGTGAGTTGCTCTGAAGTCGGCCGGCTCGGCACTTTCCTTGCGCGCTTTGGACGCGACCTCTGCATTCGAATGCCGACTCCGCTACCGCTTCGAGCGTCGGCGGACCCAAAGCCATAGAAAGTTTCCCTTCGAAACGGCCGTCCGATCACGACGCCGCCAGCGACGAATGCCGGCGGATCGCTCGCGGGAAATGAGTCCTGCAGGGCCACATCGACGAGACCATCCCTCACCTGTAATCCTGGCATGGTCGAGCCTCCGATATTCCTGAATTCGTCATGGTCCGAGGAGCGCGGCCTTTCGGGTCGCGAGAAGTAAATTGGTTTGCTTCACATCCGGCGCAAGAGCTTGAACACGCCTCTTGAAACGGCTGAAGCCGCTTCTAATTTCATTGGCGCACGCGCGGAACTGCGCTGCACCGGGCGCCTTCTATAGGGTCCGGTGATCGGGCGCCGGGCACAGTGTCCGGCGTCGTAACCATGTTGCTCAAGAGGAGGATGTGGCTATGACCACCTTTGATCTTGCCCCCTTATGGCGTTCGACTGTTGGTTTCGATCGCCTGTTCGATCTGCTGGAGGATTCCGCCGAGTGGGCGGGCGGTAACTACCCGCCCTACAACATTGAACGAGCCGGTGACGATAGCTACCGGATCTCGCTCGCCCTGGCCGGATTCTCGCCAGACGAAGTATCCGTTGTGGCGGAGCAGAACGTGCTTACCGTGGAAGGTCGCAAGACCGAGAGGGCATGCACCAGTACCTCTACCAGGGTATCTCTGCGCGTCCGTTCCGGCGGCAGTTCAATCTGGCCGAATACGTCCAGGTAAAGGGCGCCTCGTTCGAAGACGGCGTGCTAAAGATCGATCTCGTGCGTGAGGTCCCCGAAACAATGAGGCCTCGCCAGATCCCGATCAACGCCGTCAACGACAACAAAAGACTCGAGCACACGCAGACGGCCTGATCATCTGGCCACCCGCTGACTCGGCCCGCGGCGCGGTGCCGCCGCGGGCAGGTTGCTCGTCCACGAGGACATCGCGGAAGCCAATTATCAGCCCCAACGCTCATAGGCACGGAGGTCTCGATGAACAATGTCCATGAAACCTGTTTCGAGGCGCCCGCGACGCCAGTCACCCGGTCGGTCTTTCCGGCCGATGCCCATGCGCTGATCTTCAGGCCTGCTCATTCGGTAACGATGTCGGCGCCTAGGCGAAAAAATCAATGGAAGCTGCAATTCGAGCGCCGCTCGTGACCGGCCCCCACGGAGTGGTCCGATTGGAATGTTAGTTTAGAAATTGCTTGGAGCTGCCCCGTTTTGTGGTCCAGGTCCTAGGCAATTTCTCGGGCTATTTGAGTTTGTCGTGCGAACTCGTTCGGGGTCAAGTTGCAGAGCGAGGTATGGGGTCTGTCGTTGTTGTAGTGGCGCCTCCATTCGTCGAGTCGATCGATGGCGTCAGCCATCGACAGGAACCATGATGCGTTGAGACATTCTGCGCGCAGACGACCGTTGAAGGCTTCACAAAATGCGTTGTCCGTTGGCTTTCCGGGTCTGGAGAAGTCGATCTCCACGCCGCTAAGGTGTGCCCATTGATCCAGCATTCTACCGGCAAACTCCGGGCCATTGTCGCAACGAACAGTCTGGGGTTTGCCGCGTTCCGTTACCAGCCGCTCAAGAACATCGACGACCTGGAAGGCTCTAAAATTCGTTCTCGGAACGATCGCAAGCGATTCTCGTGTGTGGCAATCGACAATGGTCAAAAGCCGGAACGGGCGGCCGTCAAACAGTGCATCCGACATAAAGCCCATCGCCCAGTATTGGTTCACGCCGGCGATCTCTGGCCGACCCGAGCGATAGCGCCAGGCTCGCTTGCGCTTCGGTATTTTCGACCTGATGGAGAGCCCTTCTTCGCGATACAGCCGGTAGGTTCGCTTGTGGTTTAAACGATAGCCCTCCCGCAGCAGCAGCACATGGAGACGCCGATAGCCATAGCGGACCCGACTGGCCGCCAGATCCTTCAACCGCATGCGCAGTTCAGTTTGCGGATCACCGCGCGACTTGTAGCGCTGCGAGGATCGATGAAAGCCGGTTGCCTTGCAGGCCCGTCGCTCGCCGATATCGTAGACCTGCTGCAGATGGTGCACGATCTCGCGCCGGACGGCGGGCCTTACCATTTTTTTCGCAGGACATCCTGCAACATCGCTTTGTCCAACGTGAGATCCGCCACCACCCGCTTCAGCTTCGCGTTCTCGTCTTCAAGCTGTTTCAACCGACGGATCTCGGCGACGCCCATGCCGGCGTAAACTTTCTTCCACCGGTAGAACGTCGGCTCTGAGACCCCCATCTTGCGGCAGATCTCCTCGATCGGCGTGCCGCTGTCAGCCTGCCTCAGCGCAAAGGCAATCTGCTCCTCCGAAAACCGCTTCCGCTTCATGGCATCCTCCCTTCGTGGGGTTCAGAATGCCCGAAAAAATTGCCCTCAGCATGGACCAGTTTGGTGGGGCAGGATCAGGTCAGGATCAGGGCGTCGGCGCGATCACAGCTCTATCGGTTGCGTCGGTCTTCGATGATCCCGAGCGCTTCAAGCGATCGTCGAGCGCAGGCGCTTATCTCGGATTGACGCCGCGCCGCTACGAGTCAGGCGAAGTCAGCCGGAATGGGCGGATCTCCAAACACGGAAACCAGATGACGCGTAAGCATCTCTATGAGGCCGCCACGACGTTACTCACCAGAACCAAGGCCTTCTCGACCCTCAAGGCCTGGGGCCTCAAGCTCGCCAAGGTTGCCGGCTTCAAGAAAGCGCGTGTCGCTGTGGCACGGAAGCTCGCCGTCATTCTCCACGCAATGTGGAAGACAAACACCCCGTTCCGTTGGAGCGCTGTGGCCGCATGACCATATCCATGCTGCGCTGACAACGTTTCCAACAGCGCGTCCCGCCGGGACGCATGGCGCGGATCAGGCCGTCCCTTTGAATGTGGCATCACCGAACTTTCCATGATGACCACGTGGACCACTTCGGCCGATCCACCATCCGACGCCAACATGCGGCGATGCAGACCATCGACCGCGGAGAGAACTCTGAGCCCGGCGAGAACGCCCAGTCGTGGAAGAAAAGCTATTGACGAGCGCGATTAGAGAACTTCAAAGGGGGCAGATCAATATGATCGAACCGTCATGGTCACGCTTTGAAATTAACAACCTTTCCTCCGTCCATCGGGCCTTCGAGGTCTCTACTTGGTGCGAGGGACACCGCTATCTCAAGTAATCAAGGCGAACTTGGCGATCGGCGATGGCTTATAAACACTTCGATTCCGTCCGGATTACGCAAAATCTGAAGCGAAACATTATCCTCATGTCGGTATAGAGCGAAATCGATCCTAGCACCGCCAAGTTCGAGGTTGCGCAATACAAGCATATTCAGAAATCGCGGCAAAATAGGGTCGATGAGGCGAATACAATTACATTCAGGTTGAAACTCCAGCCCAAGACAAGCTTGCAACATGGCGAACGGCGCGCCGCAGGCCCATGCCTGGGGCGAGCAGGCCACGGGATATAACGTGGGTGCCTGACCTCTTCGCCGCCGAAAGCCACAAAATAATTCCGGCAATCTGCGCAAGTCCATATAGGATGCTGTACTACTAATGGCTTCAAACACTCTGCACGCGGCTATCTTATACCCGTACCGTGCCATTCCGACAGCAATGAGCGCATTGTCGTGCGGCCAAATGGACCCATTGTGATAGGACATCGGATTATAGCGATTCTCACCAGCGGCGACGGTGCGAATTCCCCATCCTGAGAAGAATTGAGGTGTCATCAGGCCTTGGATGATCCGCTTCGCTCGCTCCGGCGATGCCATTCCACCGAACAGCACATGACCAGCATTCGATGTCCGCACCCGACATGGATTTCCTTCGCCGTCGAGCGCAATCGCGTACGTATCTATCTCGTCGCACCAGAAAGCCTTTTCGAAATGCGACGCCAACGTCTCCGCTTCTCCTTCGAGCCGATCGGCATGATCTGCAGAACCGAGCTTTCGTACCGCCTTCGCAATCGACCGTTTGGCGGCATAGACGTATGCCTGAACTTCCGCAAGAGCGATCGATCCCTCTGCGAGGCGCCCATCGGCATGAAATACAGAATCGAAAGAATCCTTCCATCCCTGATTGACAAGGCCTTCGGTATTGTTGCGGGAGTAACGGAGAAAACCGTGATCGTCCAACGCAGAGTGTTCGTCGATCCACATAAGCGCCGCTTGAATATTGGGCCACAATGATCGAATCGTTTCCATGTCTCCGGTGCGCTCGGCATATTCGCCCGCAAGCAGAACGAACAACGGTGTGGCGTCAACACTTCCGTAGTAAAGTCCGAACGGGATTTCGCGCAGGCGCGCCATCTCGCCGGCCCGCATCTCGTGAAGAATTTTTCCAGGCTCAGCGTCATTGAGTTGATCGGTCGATTTGGCCTGAAACGCGGCCAGTCGCGTTAATACGCCCTGCGCCAGCCGTGGTTTGCACCACAACATCTGCAACGCAGTGAGGATGCCGTCGCGACCGAACGTCGTCGAATACCATGGGATGCCCGCATAGGGATAATCTCCTTCTGGGGTCTCGGTTGTCAGCATCCGAAGATCCCAAAGCGATCGCGCCAGAATTTGATTGATGACATCGCTCGACGTACCGATTCCCACGTGGTCCAATTTTTCCCTTCGCTGTGAACGTGAGGCCTGTGCCATTCCCTTAAGAAATGGCACAGGCGGATCGTCTGGTTTGCCGTTGCATTTTACTGTGAGAAAGATTGATTTACGCTGCCTCGGATCCAGCGTCATATCGTATGCGGCATAGCCATCGTCCATTTGGTCCGGCACAGGATCAAAAGACAGCGATGTACTTCGCTCCTCAGCGTCAAGGCCTTCATAGAAGAGATAGACGCTGTTCTCCCGGATGACCGATGGGCGGCGAGTCCCGCGCCGCACTCTTCGCATCCCGCGCACTTCGAAAATGTCGGCAAAGTCATTTGCGAACGCGAGTGAAACAGTGATCGACACGCGCTCGCTGCCGTGATTGCAAATTCTAAAACGAGTGTAAAAGTGGCCCTGCCAGATAAAGCTCGTTCGGATGATGTGGACGGTATCCTTCGGAAGAACAAGCTGGTCTCTGACGTAGATATCCGAATTTGTGAGATCTGCCATAAGAGCCGTGTTATCATCCCGCACAGTCGAACCTAGCAAAAGCGGCTCCAGTCCATTCACCGTCAGCTTCAGACGGGACAAGTATCGAGTGTCGCAGTTGAAAATTCCATCCGGATCTGACGAGGTGCCGATATCGCCGTAATTGTCTACCACAGCAAAGGTGTCATTCGCTTTGAGTATTCGGCGCGGACGCGCGATCGAGCCCATTGCAGGGATATAAAACGGCGTTTCTTGAGGCGAAATGGCGCCACGTGCTGCATGAGATAGAACGACCACAGGACACCTCCGACGAACGCGACATTGGTCATGATTGGAACGTGTGCATCAATTGCAGAGGCGTAGCATCAAGTTTCCTCTAATTTTGCGCAATCAGATTCATATCCGATCGGCTTACACTCAGTTCGTTACCAGCCGCGGCGGAGCGCCCTTTTCTGGACGCCTTGACTGGCAAACGTTCTGGTAGGCTCTCAGATAGTCCAGCGTCATACGGTTCGAAGCGTTGCTCAAACGTTGAACGCACTTTGCCACGCGAGATCGAGGAAATGTTGTGATGGCACCTACCGCGCTAATTTCGTCCTCGACCACAAATCCCGTTACTCCATTCTCGATGAGCTCTGGGATCGCCCCTATATTGTAGGCAACCACGGGCGTACCGCATGCCATAGCTTCGATAATCACGAGGCCGAAGGGTTCTGGCCAATCAAAGCGATCGCGCCGCTCAGAAAATCCGATTTTTCCGCGTCCGAAATTTCGCCGATGAATTCGACATGCTTCTTTTCCAGCAGCGGGCGGATGCCATTCCTAAAATAGCCGAGATCGGCCACATCGACTTTTGCCGCTATCTTGATGGGAAGGCCGCATCGCTCTGCGATGTGAATGGCGCGGTCGAGACGTTTTTCCGGAGAAATGCGGCCGAGAAATGCAAGGTAAGATGGGGTCTTCAGCTTCGGCGTCAAAAGGTTTTCTGGAAGGCCATGATAAATTGTGTCAATCCAACGCGCCTTCTGAACAGGTCGCCTCTGCGCATTCGAGATTGAAACTAGCGGGATGGATAAAAATGTATCAAATATCGGCTGATGCTCTGGCAGATCCAAGCGCCCATGCAGTGTTGTAATGAAAGGCACTGGCTGGCGTGACATTACCGAGAATGGATAATAATCGAGGTGAAAATGAAGAACGAAGACGCGGTCCAAGACCGTTACCTTCGTCCGCCAAAATCTCCGGAAGCAGCCGTTCGACCTTGCGTCGCCCTTGAGGCGCAGTGATGCCACGCTCCAGCAAGAGCGCACGCAACTGGTTGATCAATGCTGTCCGCTCCGCAACCAATCGCCCGCGGACACGATGCAATGACTGCACTTCGAGCTGCGCCTCGCTCTTGATCTCTACAAAGCGCATTGTCGGCCGGGTGGCTGCTTCTGCGATCGCTTCCGCGTCTCGCTCGTCATTCTTTTGCGCCTTGACATAGGGGCGGACATATTCCGCTGACATCAGTCGTACAGCGTGGCCTTGTGTAGCGATCTGCCGGCCAAGATGATGGGCCCCACAGCACGCCTCCATCGCCACCATGCATTGCTGCAGCTGTGCCGTAAACGGCAACACAGACTCTCGTTTCATCCGCCGCCGAAGGACAATTGCTCCGCTCTCATCCAGCCCCGCCATACTGCAAAGATTCTTGCCGAGGTCGATGCCAACCATCACGATCTTCATGACTCCGCTCCT
>Ga0255047_10002043_pt1 | contig 13780 bp, 20 predicted proteins | sample JV7_2_1_MG_FD_183640 | JGI IMG/M metagenome (GOLD analysis project Ga0255047, IMG submission 183640) | Seawater microbial communities from Jervis Inlet, British Columbia, Canada - JV7_2_1 | ecosystem: Environmental > Aquatic > Marine > Inlet | place: Canada: British Columbia | collected 2016-10-06
TACTGATCATCCTTTATTAGATTTCCTTGATATTGGAAATGAGGATATGATTGGTCATCAAGCTATGCAGGTAACCCAAACCTATTTTGATATTGTTGGTGAGGCTTATTGGGTTCTTGATTTAAATGGTCTTGGGACGCCTGTTGCTTATTGGCCTGTCCCCCCTCATTGGATGAGGCAGCTACCTACCAAAAATGACCCACACTATGAATTGTCTACGGGTGGTGGGAAGTATATGAAAATTCCTAAGGATAGGGTCATTCAATTTAAAGACCCTAACCCTGCTAACCCATATGCTAGGGGTTCTGGTATTGGAATGTCATTGGGGGATGAGCTTGAAATTGATGAGTATGCTTGTCATGATAGTCAAACAGAGTGCTTAACCAAACGTGGTTGGGTGCCTTGGTCAGAAATTAAGAAAGATGATTTACTTGGGACTTTAAACCCTGAAAATGATTCTTTGGAATACCAAAAACCTATAAAAGTTTTTGATTATGATTATGATGGTGAGATGCACCATTGGAATGGGGCAAGATCTGATCTCCTTATTACTCCAAATCATAATATGTGGGTATATGCCGGATATGGTAGAGGAAATTGTAAAAATTCTCCTCGTGGAAAAGAGTGGCATTTAGAAACTTCAAAAGATGCATCCAAAAGAAAATCCAAAAGGGTATTTGATTGGAGAGAAACTGGGGGGAGTTTTGATGGAAAAACAGCACTTCTTACTATCCCGGCTGTTAAACAAGAGTTAACAGGTCGTCCACCTAAGTTTGGTGTTGATGATGAATTAGTATTTGAAGTAGAAAGTTTCGCACCATTTCTTGGCTATTTTATTAGTGAAGGATCATATGGACGGGCTTCCGTACACATAGGACAAACAGGGGGGCCTGAAAGAAAAGAATTAATTATTGAGAATATTGAAAGTTCTTTTGGTATTTTTGATGATGAGTGGGTTACTAAGAAACATGATAAAAATGACCCCCGTGCTATTACATGGGGAATTTTTCACAAAGGGTTAAAAACATGGCTTGTTGAAAATGTTGGTAAAGGTTCAGAAAATAAGAAAATTCCAGAATGTGTTTTTGATTGGGGAGCCCCAGCCCAAGAAGCTTTGTTGATAGCTTTGATGGAAGGTGATGGGGTAATTTATGAAATATCAAATGATTTTTCATCTGGGAGTTATGGAAGTATTAGTGAATCACTCATTGATGATATCCAACGGGTATGTATGCAAATAGGGTGGTCAGCTAGAAAGATTGAATCAAACCCAACTTCTAAAAATAGGTATTTCATACTTCAAATAAGGAGAAGAAAAACCAGGGTTATTGATAGTGATAGTTTTAAATCTGTTTCTTACAAAGGAAAAGTTTGGTGTGCTGAAGTTCCCAATGGGCTTTTAATTACAAGAAGGAATGGGTGTCCAGTTGTTTCTGGTAACTCCAAGCATATGAAGTCATTCTTCTATAACCGGGCACGTCCTGATTTGATTATCTCTGGTGATAACATTGGGGAAGCGGATGCAAAACGGTTGGAGGAGTCTTGGGTTAGAAAATTTGGTGGGTTTATGCGGGCTTACCGTCCAGCATTCTTTAGTAAGAAAGTTGATGTAAAGGAAGTTACACAGACTTTTGAAAGTATGCAGTTAGTTCCTATGCGTAAGCATGAACGTGATACATTCATTAATGTGTATGGTGTCCCCCCTGAGAAACTTGGCGTGATTGGGGAGTCCAAACGCTCAACCATTTCGGCTGCTGACTTCTTTTGGAGTAAGGATGTTATCCGTCCAAGGGCAGAGATTCTTCGTAGGACTATGCAAGCAAAATTAGTTCCTTTGTTTGACCGCAGGTTAATTCTTGATTATCACAGCCCTGTTGTACAGGATGAAGAGTTTGAACTTAAGGTGATGACACAAGCACAACATGCCTTTACCCTTAATGAGTGGAGGAGAAAAGCGGGGCTAGAAGATTTGCCCGGTGATGTTGGTGAATCAGTCATGGTTCCTCTTAATTCTGATATACGGCCAGTGGCAGATTTGCAGGATAACCCCGAGGAAGAGCCTGAGGAGGCACCTGAGGAAGATGAGGATGAGGAAACTCCTGAGGAAGATGAGGAAGCGGTAGAAGAAAGTGAAAAGGAATTTAAATTGAGGGTGGCCACCCATCTTGGTGAATTGACTCCTGAAATTGAGGATGAGATTGACAAGCTAGTTAAGTCATTTGAAAGAACCTAAACATTGGGAAGGATAGTTTCTTGGTTTTCATGTGGCGTTGCATCAGCAGTTGCCACAAAACTTGCTTTGTTGAAGGCAAAGGACAATCCTGAATTTGTAATTGCCTATTGTGAATTAAAAGAAGAGCATTCAGACAATCGTCGTTTTTTAGAAGATTGTGAAGAATGGTTTGGGCAAGAAATTATAATTCTTGGTAATGATGATTATGATAGGTCAACTGTTAATGTTTACCGTAAAGAAAAATATCTTGTTGGTGTAAAAGGGGCTAGGTGTACAATAGAATTGAAAAAAGTTGTCCGAAAAAAATTCCAACAAGCTGATGATGTTCTTGTGTTTGGTTACACAATAGAAGAAAAGCACCGCCTTAAACAATTCCAAGCACAAAATGCAGAAGGCCATTCTGTTATAGCCCCTTTAATTGATTTGAATTTATCCAAAGCAAATTGTCTTGCTATGATTCATAGGGTGGGGATTGAACTTCCAACTATGTATAAACTTGGTTATAGGAATAATAATTGTATTGGTTGCGTGAAGGGTGGGGCAGGGTATTGGAATAAAATACGTAGAGATTTTCCTGATAGGTTTGATGAAATGGCAAGAATTGAACGGGAACTTGGGCGAACAATTTGTAAGGTAGAGGGAAGGGAAGATGGGGAGCGTTGGTTAGAGAGGGTATACCTTGATGAACTCTCCCCAGATCAGGGGGATTATCCAAATGAGCCTGATATAAGTTGTGGGGTATTCTGTTTAAGTGCGGAGCAGAAACTCAAATCACTTGAAAGAATGTGACCCCATAACACCCATCTCTTTTAAACAATGAATTATCATTTGACGTACTAGTGTTTGCCTAGCCATCCCCTCTTCTTCAGAGGCTTGATTAAGCAATTTGAGAAGATCAGATTCAATTGAGATGTTAAAAAGTGTTTTTTCAATCTTTTTCTTTTTACTTGGTTTGAAGGTCATAATGTTTTCCTTGTTGAGGTTTAATTCGTAGACCCAATTAAAGCTAGGTATTGATTAAGTTCCTTGGTTGCTTCTATGTCTCCTTCACGCCAAGCTCTCAACCAACTTAAACCATCTTCAGATTTATCTAATGCATAGTTGATTGCATTATTAAGATCGATAACTTTTTGTTTATCTAAGGCCTTCATTAATTCTCTCCTTGTTGGGATAAAAAAAAGGGGGCCGAAGCCCCCCTCCTCAGTTTTCAACTTCAACCCTTCCTAGGGTTATCCTCTCTTGGCCCACCGGTATTACCTACGGGGGCTACTTTTTTGACGACCTTGACGACTTCACATTGGGGTTCATCAACCCATTGAATTTTTGCTGGTTCCCCATCTTTATTAAGCTCGGTTGGCTTAATGCAAATGTGTCGACAACCATAAAGGTAGTCCGTGATGCCAAAGGCAACACCTTCAAATCCAGAGAGGGTGTCACGTACACGTTGTCCGAGTTTGATTTTTACGGTTTTTTCAGTTGGCTTTAAAGCCATGGGTTCTTCTCCTGTTGGTTAAAGTGACCTTGTTACTTTTTCTGAAACACTGATACTAATCTGACTCTTTTCGTGGGTAATTGTTGGCTCATGCCCAGCCTTAACGGCCCAAGCCAACCACTCGTTTAGACAGTCCCTAAATTCGGCCCCATCTTTTAGGGTGAATTTTTCTGGGTCTTTGTGAATATCCCCAGTGATAAGTTCATTTGGGAAGGGTGAGTTGCAGACAAACGCAGTACCCTTGAACCTGCCAAAAGTATTCCTTGCTTTAAAACCAGCAGGAGCCTTTGGGGCATAGGTGAAAGGAACTTTAGATCTTTGGAATCTAAACGCCACGAATTTTGGGCTGTTGGTTTTAGTCAAAGGGGCTGAGTTTTTGGTAGGTTCTTTTACAAACCTCAGTGTTGGAAAGTTTCCCATTGGGGTAAGTAAAATCTCAGCATTTTGACTATCTTCTGGGACTACCTCAGGTGGTAATGAGACTGTAAGAAGAGCCCCGATGCCTCCAATGTATATCTTCATTGGATGTACTCTGGCTTCACCAACTATTTCAAGAGATGGCTGAACCGTCTTTTCTTTTGCTTTTGGAATTGGTACCGGAAGATGAGGGATAACATCCCTTTCGATGTCTTGACGTTTGATGTTCAGGATGTCCCTAGTATCATAGTTTTCCGTGGTGCTGAGGAGAGCAAAACGTTCTTTCCCACCAGACCCAAAAATAAGTCTTGGGTGTTTTCCACCATGTTCTAGGCGGGATGTGTAGCCCCTTTCCTCATACTCTTTACCTAGGACCTGAGCTGCTGCTCTGAAATCCATCATATTTTAACTCCTCCTGTTAAGATTGTGTCCTTCAAATGGACAAAAGGAGGTGCTAGAGCACCTCAATTACAGCAAGGCAAAATGCTAACTCATTCGTTTTAGCACTTACCTTGCTTAAAAGATGTCCCTCTTTAGAGGTTAAAATAACCACGGGATTATTTCTCCCACCACTTATTATTGAATATAGGATGGTGTTTTTAAGGTAGGGGAGCATGTCTAGATAGTTTGTTGTGTAGTGTGGAACGATATAAGATTTGGTATTATTATCAAATCTCATTCGTCCATCATTTACATTGTGGTAAGTTGAGTTAGGATTAAAGAATTTTTCAATCCTACAATCTAACTCACTAGACCCAATAGAAGCTTTTTTTATTAGAGCTAAAAGCTCTTCTTTTGAAGGGGTGGTATGGGGTCTTCCCCTTCTTTTAATTTCAGTCATTGTCATGTTTTCTCCTCCTAGCAGTTGATGGTAATTCTTAAAGGGGGTGGGGAACGCCCCCACCCTCAATACTAATTGAATGCTGCTTTTATAATTATTACGAATAGCAGTACAGCAAACGGGCCAAAAAGACCCAGACAAAAGTTTATTCCAGCTTGCATATTTATACTCCTTTTGATGGTTTACTATTTACTAGGCTTACTACGCCTCTCCCCTTCAAATTCCCCCAAGTCTATTAATCGACCAGACATAACAGAATGATCGATAAGTAGATTAATTAGAATTTGTTTGTTCATCTCAATCCATTTACCACGGATTTTATCAACTGCTTCATACACATCGTCAAAGTCGTCTATTGAAGTAGTTAACTTGATTTTTTGTCCCATAACGTCACCCGTCTTTATGGGCGTATAACCTGAGTCCAGATTTTACCCACCACTTCTGAGCGTTTTCCTCAGATTCTTGGGCATTGGTATAAGGTCCGTTAAGGATTTGTAGCTCTGAATCGTATTGGGGTAAGTCAATAAGATCTTCAGTTATTTGATCTGTCCATGACATACCCCAGTACCAACCCGGAGTTCTTTCCTCTTCGCCCACAACTTCAAAATCTTTGATGTGGACTACGACCATCTGGGGGTTTTTAGTGTCATCCCAATTGGCCTCATTTTCCATAAGCATCTCCTCCTGTTTGTATTGTGTCCTTCAAATGGACTAAGTGGAGGGGGTATAAGCCCCCTCCAAATAATATTATGCAGCCCTCCCAATATCTTCACCAGGTCTTATTTGTATCACTTTTCCAAAGGGCGCTTCTTTTACCCTGGAACTTGAGATCCAGAGTACGGGGTAACCCGGATCGTCAGGGAAAGTCCCGTACATATCAGTGAAGTACATAAGGCATTTAGGATTGATGCCTTGTTCCTTAACCCACTCAAATGGTGGACAAAAATCAGTGCCACCACCACCATGAGCGTTAAGCTTTACGGGGAGATCATTTATAGTGAACTCCTCAATTTTGTCCTCATATACTTTCGTATCACAGTAAAGGACAATAATCTTTTCAGGCTTAACTTGGGTAAGGATGCCTGAGATTTCTGCACCACCTTGGTCCAATTCAATTTGGGTAACACTACAACTCGTGTCAACCACAACAATGAACGTTCCAGGGCTTTCAGAGTAAAGGGTTGGTATATAGAACCCTTGCTGCATGTAACGCCGGTTTGGCCTCATCCAACTGTAGTCATTGTGTGTGACTACTTCAGCAAAATGGTTTAGATGCTTGGTCCATGGAACTTGTGGCCGTAAGATTTGGTTACAAAGACGTTCCAAATTTGCAGGCATTTTTCCTTGAGCCTTTGCCATAAGTTCGGCTTGGGCAATAGCACGTTTTCCATCGTGCTCCATGTTTGCATACATTTGTTGGATGGTTTCCCCATCTTCAGGTACGGGCTCCTTCATCCCACCACAAGGCTTCCCATTAGGGTTGCCCGGCATTCCTGATTGCCCAGCAGAACCATCACCAGTTTGCTTATCCTGGTCAGGTAATTGAGAGTAAATCCAATCAGCGGATTTATCCTCCCAAGCTGGGTTATAAAGATCAGTTTCAAGTAAAGGGAGTCCAGCACCTTTTAACAAAGGATTGATAGCGTAATCCCCAGCACAGTTCCATTTAACATGGTCACGGTTTCCCTTGCGGGTAATGTGGCCTAGGAACGCATGAAAAGCTTCATGCGCTATGCCAGTGATTCTATCTTTCCTACCCCAGCTACAGAATACCGGGGGGTTAATGAAGATGTTTTTTCCGTCGGTAGCAGTACCTACGTTACCAAGGGAGTAATCCTCTTGGTACCGTAACCGAAGGGACAAGGCCCCAAAGAAGGGGAAGTCCATGATCATCATCGTTCTTGCTTCGGTAAATTCGGGTATTGGCTCAGTCATTATAGTTTCTCCTCCTGTTGCATGGTAGTAAAATTAACAAAAGGAAGAGGCCTAAGCCTCTCCCCTAATATTATTTCCCCATAAGGCCGCCCGATTGGCGACCTTGTAGGTTTGAATGGCGGGGGAGTTAAACGTTAACTAATTTACCGCCTTGGCTGATAATGTGGTCTGCGGTTGATTTCGGGATAAGGACACGGTTTCCGTCGCAATATGTCCAATATTCCCAACGTCCATTAGCTCTTTCGCGATAAACGGTTTCCATAATCTGATATCCCTCTATCTGTTAAGCTTGCACCCCATAAGGCCGGGGAGTTTATCCAACATGTCTTTTGCCTCGTCAACCACTGCACTGCGGATATTGAGGTCGTACCGCAGGGTATCAGGGGTATACATATACATCTTGGCCCTCATCTGGTCCGAGATTTTGGTAAGTTCGGGGTCATCCATGAAGTTGAGGTAAGGCAGGATGTCAATAAGATCCTGACCCTTTTCCACCATTGACGAATTGAACGTGGTGGTGGGGTCTTCCAACCGGTCAACATAGTGCTTTAGAACGACCTCGATCCTTTCCCAAGCGTCCTTGGCAATCCCTTTAAACCTTGAAGTCATTTGATTGGCTACAAGGTCAACCAACTCGGAGTTACTTTCTTTTCCGAAATCAAATCTCCAATCGGTGGAGTCTGATGCGGGCCAGATTTCATAAGTAACACCAAACTTGCGGGCAAGCTCATCCAAGGATGGGTAATCAGCCTCATTAAACATATCCTTAAGATATATTTTGGCTTCAGCTTTTCGTTGCTCATAGTTGGCAAGTATGTCACGCTTTGCCTGTTCCACGTCCCCCATAAGGTGATTGAAGTTCTCTCTCCAGTCAGGGAACACTTGGTTGTTCAATGCCCTTTGCCCATCGTCGCCCCAAGGTGAGGTAAGCGATTGATGTTTGTTGGAAAGGGCGCTGGTAGCAGAATCATAAGCCTTGAACTCGGGGGCTTTGATTAGCACCTTGTAGAACTTGCCAGCATCAGCCTTAACGTCATGATGCACGGCAATCTGGTTGGTGACAGTCTTGTCATACCTCTTAGCTCCCCACTTGTGAATCGTCACGCGAATGAGCATGATGGTATCTTGAAGTGAGACTGAGTTGCTAAGAATTTCGGCTTTGTCTATAAGGGTGTTCATTATAGTTTCTCCTCCATTTGCATTGGCCGGTAAATGGCCAAAAAGGGAAGCAAGCTTCCCTAATACTTATTTTTTTCTGAAGTCGTCTATTATATAGCTGCATGAAGGGCAGACAATAAAAGCCTCTTCAACAGCATCGTCGGACCCAACAGCCAATACCCCGAATGGATAGTATAAACCATCCTCAGACATTTCCGGGTATATCTTATTGTTTGAGGAAAGGAACCTAGTCCCATCAACATTAAAAAACTCGTAATTATCAGTTGATATGACACTGGTTAGGTATAATGGGACCAACCAGATGTTGACAAGGCTGTTGTATTCGTATTCCTTGAACCCAAGATCTATGAGTTGGTTTTCAGTCAGATTATTTAAACTGATACCTAATAACCAACGGTTAAGTTCATCAGCAGTGGCTTTTGATTTTTGCCTCATTTTATCTTCGGAGCAATACTGCCAAAGATGTGATACAAACAAATTTGAAACAGCCCTAGCCATTAGGGTTCTTGAGTCAACAGAGCGTGACCCTTTTGTTAACTTCATTGTAGTTTCTCCTCCATTGTTACATTCAACATAATAACAAAAAGGGAGGGCCGAAGCCCTCCAATAGTTTATGAAGCAAACGGGTTGACAAGAACCAAAGTATTTTCTTTGATCCATTGTCCAAACGTACTGGTTTGCCTTAACTTCACATCACGGGTAGTTGCCATTTGCATAGCAGCAACGCTGTATTCCTGAGGCATCCGGTTAAGGAGAATCAAAAAGTTTTTCATATACTTTTTGGTTACGGACTCCGAAACTGAGGCACACATGGCCCAACGTAAGTCTTCCCGCGTTGGTATCCCAACCTCTTCAGGGTTTTCCAAACAGTATTGCGCTGTTGGAATTTCGTTCATTACTTCCATGAACTCCATGAACTGGACACCAAAGCCCTCACCAGCCGCACCATAAATAACAGGGCGGGAGATTTCACGGGGGAGTCCCATGTTGACCAAATCACCAACACTAGCAACAGTTCGTGGGGTTGCCGTATTGACGATGTCCGGAGTTGGTTCAAACTGCATAAGCTCACTTGGCTTCCAAGTTAGGTAAGCGATGAGCTCCGTGGGCATTCCATGATGTCTTGCCCACACCAACCAGTCGTCGGTCGTAACATACAGTTCAAGGATGGTTGCGAACCTTGACTTTAAAGGTTCAATTAAACCACCAACACCAGCCTGGTCTTCCTTGCGGTTGGTACAGGCCGTGAACATGATCTCGTCTGAGATCTTAAGCCCATTGATTTCCCTGTTCAAGACAAGCTGCATTGCTGCGGCCTGAGTTGATTGAGGGGCTTGTCCAAGGTCATCAAAAACCACCAAGGTCGGAACCTCTGCGGTTAAGAACTTTCTAAGTTGGCCAATGGGCTTGAAGTCTGCGTCACCATCCTTTCCAATCCATGGCAAGCCCTTATAATCGATGGGCTCGTCAACAACTGGATGGCAAACAATGATATCAGCAGCACCCTCACCATGGGTGTTGCAATATTTCTTGACTGCCTGATAGTTCACATCGGTTTTCCCAACCCCCGGAGGTCCTTTGATCAGGATGGGTGGACGAACCCCCGTGCGGGGATTGATGTAGTCCAAACATCGTGTAAGGAAGTCCAGCAGTTGGATTGGGCTAACCGATGAGTAGGTTTGTGTTTGATTTGACATAGCAGGTTTCTCCTCCAGTTTACATTGTCCATTCAAATGGACTAACAAATAGTAGTTAGATTATAAACCCCTGATTCTGAAGGAGGGGTTGAGGTTTTTGCCCCGAAAATGGGGACAATAAATATATTGTATGTGGATAGCGTTGATAACTAAGGGTTTTATTAACAATGAACAAAGAGCCCCGTTTTAAGGCTTATACAGGGCTTTGGATGGTTTTTGGCGGTATGGGTACCCAAAAGGCAGGGAAGGCACCTGTAGCGGCGTTTATCGTAGCCTTATGGGCAATCTTTTAAGGTATTTTTACCCGGTATTTACGCCAATGTTGTTAAAAAGTGATAAAAAGGAGGGGCCTAAGCCCCTCCAATGTAAGTTTTTACCTCATGGCATCACCTCTCTAGTAAAACATAACTTGACTTCCACTCGGTGAATTTTTGTTTTACACCCCGGATATCATCCGTGGCATATTTTATTGCCAGACGTTCAACTTCCATCCAATCAGGTTTTCTATAAGTTTTGTTTTCAACCTGAAGGTAGGTACGTCCCCGTAAGAACCCATATGCTAGGTTTGTAGAACGGGAGTGTACCCTAACTTCGTAGATGCGATGTTGTCTAAGGCTCGCACGTAGCGGATGGTCACCCTTCCACTTACGTTCCTCTTGTTTAATGATCCTTGACTCTGCGGCCAAGCTTTTTTGTTTGATCTTTAGATAGGTCTTCATGGCTTTCTCCTTTTGCTAAAATGATTTGCAGCAAGCAGGAGATCGAGGGGGTCCACGAGGGTATTCATAAGAAAAAGTACATTTGATTTCCTTTAGTGACGCTTGCTATGAGAATCGAACTCATCGTTTAAGGTTTGAAGTCCTCAACGCCCACCATGGAAGCAAGCATTTTCTCCTCCAAAACATTGTTAGATTGTTAAAGTAGGGGCAATATAGCATACCCCTAATTAGAATTTAAGCTTCTTTTTTCTGTTTTTCTTTTATGTGGGTACAAAAACCACGGAAGGTATATCCTTGGCAATTGCAAGTCCACATACCCTTGTGTCTCCTGACGTCATACGTAACTTTTGCAGAAGTATTGCTTTTGACCTTCCATTTCTTGTCGAGGAAAGCCTTTTTAAGTATCCTTCTGCGGTTTGTAACTCTTTCAACAGGGATGATACGTTCTTTAAACCCTTTAATACCGGTAGTTATCCGTATTGTGTACTCAGGGTCATCCCTATGTGGCATTTCAACGATGCCAACGAAGGTATCTTTGGTGTGTTGAAGACCATTTCCACCACAAGGGGGAAACTCAACAACAACCTTCACCTTGTGGCCCACGGTATAACCGTGATATTCAAAGGCAGACATTCAATTAGCCTTATCCAAGAAAGCTTGACTTAGCTTGTTGATAGATTCAAAGCTATCAGCAATCTGAGCAAGACCCGAAATGAGGTTTAACTCACCGTTGTCTATAAATTCTAAATCACTGGCTATAGCAATGAGATGGCCATGAATGCCTTCATACTTTGTTTTTGCCGCTGTTTGAAGGTTCATTAGTTCAGAAATAGTTCGCATAATAGTCTCCTCCAGTTTACATTGTCCTTAAATGGACAAAAAAGTTAAAAGAGGCCGAAGCCCCTCTTAACCCCTGTGGATTTAGCACAGTAGACTTACTTCTATTTCACGCCTCGTACTACAATGTCCCACCCTCACTTGAAGAAAAGGGCAGGAACCCCGGATGACTGCGATAGAAGCTTGGTTCACTAGGTCGTCTTACTTACCCTTGGATATCCAGGGCCAAAAAACTAGAACTTACGTGCAGTATAACGGAAAACTGCTCTTCCGTTAGGGGAAATATTTTTTCTTATGCTTCGTGCCTCATCTCTGGCTTCTTCATAAGTTTCATAACGGGCAAGGCCATCATCGTTGGCGGAGTTTTTAAGCCAGCCCCTCTTATTTCCCGTGTATCCCCCATCAACTTCACACCACACACCATACCCATTGTTACTGAATGAGTGTTGTGCTGCAAATTCAGGTAGACTCATTTTAATTTCTCCTCCATTAAGCATCGTCCTTAAAATGGACAAAAAGATGGTGAGAATAAACTCACCATCTCTAATAGCAAAGGTGTCAGGCACCCTTGGGGGTTCCCTTGACAATCCGGTACTTCTTAACGCTCCGGTTCGTCGTGGGGCTGGCCACATGGATTTCAGTGACTTCAAAACCCAATTCCTTGACCTTTTTGAGGAGGTTCAAGTGAGGCCCACCAAGTTTTTCACGAACTTGATCAGTGGTGGCCCCTTCGCCGGAGTAGTACATCGCGGCGGCGATGGATTCCTTGCTGTTTTCACGGAACCCAAACATATCCTTCGGCTTCGGCTCTTTTTTGGCCTTGGCTTGGGATTCGGCCTGCTTCTCGGCCTTGTTCTTTGCCTTGCGAATCTTCGGGGCGGGTTTGGAAGTCTGTTGTACTTGAGTTTCCATAACGTAGTTCTCCTCCATTGCTTTGGCAAAATTGCCTAAGAGGAGGGCCGGAGCCCTCCTAATAAATTATCTGACTAGCTTACCAGCCAGCTTTTTATAGAACTTACGTCCTTTTGTAGTAAGAACCCGTTGTCCAGCTTGGTTGTCCAACAACTTCCTTGCCCGTTTCCTTCCGTAAGCGGTGGAAAGGTTAAAAGCAAGGTCATCCTCAGTGGTGTGAAGTAAAGTACAAAGGACTTCACGTTCTGTTATGTTGGTTCTCATAGTAGTCTCTCCAATTGTGGGTTCATTTATCATAAACAAACCCGGTTATCCCTAAAACTAGGGAAATGACGAACATAGTATTCGCTAAGTCTTGCATTCCAAGGCCAAAAAACAAGAAAGCCCAAAAAATGCTACACACAGCAAGAAACCTCAAAGATATTTTTTGAACAGGCTTCATTGGCTTATTCCCTTGTCATGGTCATGAAGTCAGGCGGTGGAAGCCAACCATATTTGTCTTGACACCAAGAGTTAAATTCCTTGCACATGTGCCCCATAACTTCAATACGGTTACGTAATGAAGGGCTGTTCTCATAACAATTGCTAAGAACAAGGGCATTAAGGACGATTGTCTCTATGTAGGAGTCAAAATCCATTTCATTTAATTGCCGTTTTAACAGAAGTTCTGCCATACGGTTCTCAAATGCAAGGCGGGTACCATCCGCACCTTGGGCAATGAAGCCTTTTTCATCAATATGCTCAGCAATACCAAGCTGGCACTTCTTGATGAGAGCTTGAAGTTCATCATATGTTGTACTCATAACAGTCTCCTCCAGTTAGCATTCAGGTAAATTAACAAAGTAGGGGTAAAAGATACCCCCAATGAAGTTTATATTTCAGGAGTCCAATATTTTACTTCAAGTCCCAAGGGTGTAATGATGTTTTCAATGATAAAACATGCAATACCTTTACGGTCTTTGAAGGTGATAATGTTGGTAGTTATGGAATTAACGTCATCTTCAACGTTAACAGTATCCCATGAACCTGAATCAAGGATGTATTCATTGTCAAACAAACCAGCCAAAGCAGCAGGAAGGTCTTCATTAGGAACATATTGCATCTCGATTCCGTTGAATCTTGCGTAGGTAATAAGGTCTTCAGTCATAGTAGTTCTCCTCCATTTAACATTACGTAAAATTAACAAAAGGATAGTGAATCACTATCCCTAATAGCATATTATAAATGAATCCAGTAGTGGGCAATCCCAAGATAACAGCCGGGAGTTACTTCAACTTCAACAAAATTCATAGTTTGCATGGCAATACGGTCTTCATTTGAAGGTGTATTACCTTCATTTGACTGTTTCACAAGAGATTCAATAAGGGGTGTATCTATTTCAGGCAAACCTGTAAGCATTTCCTTGCAACGTTCAAGTGCGTTATGGAAGGTATTAAACATCCCAAGAAGCGGCATGTCTACTGAAGAGTTATCAGCACGTTCAATAACAACGAAGATAGGTAGATATTTTGAATTGTC
>Ga0255047_10002045_pt1 | contig 13766 bp, 11 predicted proteins | sample JV7_2_1_MG_FD_183640 | JGI IMG/M metagenome (GOLD analysis project Ga0255047, IMG submission 183640) | Seawater microbial communities from Jervis Inlet, British Columbia, Canada - JV7_2_1 | ecosystem: Environmental > Aquatic > Marine > Inlet | place: Canada: British Columbia | collected 2016-10-06
GCTGTACGCCATCAGGGAGAATCTGATCACGCTTCCGTGACGTGAACGACGCTGCGATGTGCCCAGATAGTCGGGTAGCTCCGTAGTATCCACGGCACATGTCGATTTTCAGCAAAGCACTGCGAGCAGGCGAAGGCAAACGGCTCAGGGAACTCGAGCAGGTAGCTGTCGACGTCAACGCTCTCGAACCTGAGATAGAGAAGCTCTCCGATGAGGAACTGGCGGCGCGTACCCCCTGGTTCAGGGAGAGGCTCGCAGCTGGCGAAACCCTCACAGACATTGAGGTGGAAGCGTTCGCGACGGTTCGTGAGGCTTCCAGGCGTGTCCTTGGCCAGCGTCATTACGACGTTCAGGTCGTCGGCGCTGCCGCCATGCATCGCGGAATGATCGCAGAGATGAAGACCGGTGAAGGCAAGACGCTTGTCACCACCATGCCTGCCTACCTCAATGCTCTCGCCGGTGGCGGGGTCCACATCGTTACCGTGAACGACTACCTCGCCAGTCGTGATGCCGAGTGGATGGGCAACATCCATCGCTTCCTCGGCCTCAAGGTTGGTCTCATCCAAGCATGGATGACGCCCGAAGAACGCCGCCCGGAGTACGAAGCGGACATCACGCACGGCACGAACAACGAGTTCGGTTTCGACTACTTGCGCGACAACATGACAATGACACCAGAGCACATGGTGCAGAAGGGTCACGCATTCGCGATCGTCGATGAGGTCGACTCGATCCTGATCGACGAGGCACGTACGCCTCTCATCATCTCGGGTCGTGTTGGCGAGACCGGTAAGTGGTACACGGAGTTCGCACGCATTGCATCGCGACTCAGAATCGAAGACCACTACGAGGTCGACGAGAAGAAGCGACAGGTGATCACGACCGAAGAGGGCGTCGCACAGGTCGAGGTGATCCTCGGCATCGAGAACATGTACGACTTCGCGAACGTCGACTTCATCCACCATCTCGACGTAGCACTCAAGGCAAAGACGCTCTACCAGAAGGACGTCGACTACATGATTCGTGGCGGAGAGGTCATGATCGTGGATGAGTTCACAGGGCGTGTCCTCGAAGGGCGTCGATACTCCGAGGGCCTCCACCAGGCCATCGAAGCGAAAGAGGGCGTGCGGATCAAGGAAGAGAATCAGACGCTCGCGACGATCACCCTCCAGAACTACTTCCGCATGTACGAGACGCTCTCCGGCATGACGGGAACAGCTATCACCGAGGAGAGCGAGTTCGTCGAGATCTATGGGCTCCAGGTCGCCGTCATTCCCACAAACCGGCCGCTTGCCCGTCTCGACGAGGGTGATGTCGTGTACGTCGATGAGGACAACAAGTTCGCCGCTCTCGCAGATGACATCGAGGAGCGGAACAGGAACGGGCAACCGGTCCTCGTTGGCACAACTTCCATTGAGAAGTCCGAACGGGTTGCAGACACGCTGAAGCGGAGAGGGATTCTCTTCGAAGTGCTGAATGCGAAGCAGCACGAACGAGAGGCGCACATCGTTGCGCAGGCAGGAGAATCGGGAGCGATCACCGTCGCAACGAACATGGCCGGTCGTGGCGTCGACATCCAACTCGGTGGAAATCCGACCGAGCTGGCGAAGGGCGCGATGCTCCGCACTGAACTTGAACAAGGCACTCCGGAATACGACGCCGAGTTCGACAGACTCGTCGAGCAGTTCACCGCAGAGACCGAGGTCGACAAGAAGAGGGTGATCGAAGCGGGGGGACTCTATGTCCTCGGTACTGAGCGCCACGAGTCGAGAAGGATCGACAACCAGCTGCGGGGCCGCTCCGGTCGGCAGGGTGATCCAGGTGAAAGTCGCTTCTACCTCTCTCTTGAGGACGATCTCATGCGCCGCTTTGCGAACGAGCGAGTGGCTTCGATCATGTCGAGGCTCAAGATTCCGCCGGATGTCCCGATCGAGGCGAAGATGGTCAGCAAGTCGATCGAGCGTGCCCAGACTCAGGTTGAGTCCCAGAACTTCGAGATCCGCAAGAACGTGCTCAAGTACGACGAGGTGATGAACACTCAGCGCAAGATCATCTACCAATGGCGCAACCAGATCCTCCACGGCGACCACACGGAAGAACTCCTCGCGGAGTGGCTCGACGACGTCGTTGAAGACACCGTGAGAGGGATGACTGAGGGCATCGATCCATCCGAGTGGGACTGGGACGAGCTCGCCACGCACATCGGCGAGCTGTATCCGTCCAAGTTGTCAATGAGCAGCTTCAGCGATCCCCAAGACCTTGTTGCCGAGGAAGTGATCGATGCATTCGTCGCCGAGGCGTCCGAGGCCTATGGGGCGAGAGAAGCCGAGCTGACCGAATCGGTCATGCGATCACTCGAGCGCACGGTTGTTCTGTCGGTGATCGACAACAAGTGGCGTGAGCACCTCGCCGAGATGGACTACCTGCGTTCCGGCATCGGGCTGCGAGCAATGGGCCAACGTGACCCTCTTGTCGAGTACCAGCGCGAGGGGTTCATATTCTTCGAGGACCTGGTGCATACGACGAAGGCAGACTCAATCCGATATATGTTCCACGTCGAGGTCGCGCGGCAGGACGAACGGCCCAAAGCGCGCGGTGTAACGACATCGAGTGCAAAAGGCGACGGAACGACGCAACGCCAAGTCAAGCGTGAGGGCGACAAGATTGGTCGCAACGCCCCATGCCCTTGTGGCTCAGGCAAGAAGTACAAGCGCTGCCACGGTGCGCCGGGTGCCGACCCGCTACCTGAATAGTCCCTATGGAAGGCCGGCGAGGAGGCTGTTGGCTAGGCCTCCCAACTGTTCGACGGTCACCTCTGGCCCGAAGGCATCGATCTGGATGCCAAGGTCTCCTTCGATGATCATCAGTTGCCCTCCGCCGCTTCCGAGGTCTGTGATGCCACCCCATGCCTCGTCCCCGTAGCCGCTGACGGGTTCGCACCAGTCGCACACGTCGAGAGGTACGAGGTAGCTGGTACTCACGAAGATGGAAGCGCTGAGAGTTGAGATCGATCCCCAACCACAACTCCTTCCCGAGGCGGTTCCTCCGCTTCCCGTGGTTTCGCGTGACTCACCGGGCTCGACCACTTTGCCGAAGATCGCATCGACGTCTTCCTGGGCGATGAGGGTGCATGGATCGGGGAGGTCCGCAGCTGCCGCAGTGACCGTATCACTTGATTCCGAACCCGAAGTGTCGCCGCCATCGCTTCCACCGCAGGCCGTGGCAACCATCAGTAGCGCCAGAGCGACAGTCGCTGTTGTTGGGCGAAGCTTCATGGGTCGAGGCTATCAGATGACGAACGGGGTTGCAGGGTGCCTTCTGCGACGCGACAGTGCAGAAGATGCGCGAGAATGCTCTGAACTGAAGCAAGGGACGAGTACAGGCATGGGGAACATCGCGACTCTCAAGAACGTGACGAAGGGGCTGACGGGCGCGATCATCGCCAAACGAGCAATCGAGTGGGCCAACCCGGTGACCGCTGCAGCATCCGCGCCTCTTGAGACCATGGCATTCGTTGAATCGTTCGGTCCATCCTTGATGCCTCACTCCTCGATGCATCAGGGAGCGATCGCTGGCATGTCTGTGCTTGCTGCCCGCGGCGTGACGGCGATTGTGGAGGGCGTAACGGGGACCATCGTCAATGAGGGTGACCCACTTTCGCACAGGCTTCTTATGCGCACGTTCGTTGGAGGCGTCGGATACTCCTTTGAGCAATTGCCCGTTCGCAGTGGAGAGACGATGGCCAGATCTGGAGCGAGGACGGCTGGGCGCGTCGTGAAATCGGCCTCCATCGGCGGGGCGATCTTCGACCTTGGAAGTGCGGCGAAGGATCGTTACCCAGCTTCGACGATGGTGCGGCCCGCGCTCGTGTCGGTGGCTGCTCTTGCTGGTGTTCTCCTCTTTTCCAAAGACAGGCTTGAGAAGCGGAAGGCCGAGCAACAGCGGTGGCCCATCCCACAGCCCAATGAACTAGCCCCGGCTGTTGCGACAGGTTTCGTGGTGACGTCCGTAGGGATGGCAGGGACGAGGGCTTTCCAGGCTACTCGAGGCGCTTGGATGGACTATTTCGGCGATACGCCGTCGAGACGCCTTGTGGGGCGTGCCGTGAACGTCGCGATGTGGGCAGGAGGCTTGACCAGTCTGTACAACAGCGGTGTTGGTTACATCGGCCGAGGCAATGAGAGAATCGAGGCCGGATACTCCGTTGCACCGACGAGTCCACTCATGTCGGGTAGTCCGGGAAGCATTTCTTCTTTCTCCGATCTCGGTCAACAGGGCAGACGATTCGTGACGGATGTGCTCACACCCGAGTACATCGACGGAACCATGGACGAGTCCGGGGCAGAACATCCGATCAGAGTCTTCATCGGATACAACTCTGAACCGCTGTATCCCTCCGGTCGCGCTGAGATGGCGCTCGATGAACTCGAACGCACGGGCGCATTCGACAGGGACTATCTCCTCTTGGTATCGCCGACGGGTACCGGCTGGATCGATCAAACGATGATCGAGTCCGCAGAACTATTCACGAGGGGCAATATCGCGTCGGTTTGCATCCAATACGGGAAGTTCCCTTCGTTCCTCAGCCTCCAGAAGGTTGCCCTGGGCCGCGGTCAGTTCCGACTGCTTCTGTGGGGAGTGAAACAGCGACTTGCAGATCGTCCTCCAGAGGACAGGCCGAAGGTTCTGGTCTTTGGCGAGAGCCTCGGCGCATGGACGAGCTCGGATGTGGTAATGCACAACGGGATGGCCGGGTTTGACCATTACGGCATCGACAAGGCATTGTGGGCCGGCCTTCCGTGGATGGCGAAATGGTCGAAGAGCGGGATGGGGCGCGGATCGAGCGATCTTGTTCCAACGGGTACCGTTGGGGTCTTCGATCAACCACAGCAGTTGATGGATCTCTCCCAAGAGGAGCGATCGGCGCTGCGGGCTGTGATTTTGGACCATGACAACGATCCGATCGCCGTGATGGGTCCAGACCTATTGATCCGTGAACCTGAGTGGCTCAAAGGCGAGCGTGGTCGTGGTGTTCCGGAGGACATGGCGTGGACACCGATCGTGACCGGTATCCAGGTGATGATCGACGCAGCCAACGCCATGGTGACAGTGCCCGGCAAGTTCAGTTCGTTCGGTCACGACTATCGCGGTGACATGGCTCGAATGGTCTACTTCGGCCTTGATCTTCCTTCATCGAGTGACGAACAGGTGGTCGCTGTCGAAGAGGCTCTTGTTGCTCTCGAACTGGACCGCGCTGAGCGGATAGCGGCAGCGAAGGAAGAGAATGCCCCCGCCCCGCCGAGCCGAGTCATTGCGGGCGAGCGGATTGCCGGCGGCGTACCTCTGGCCGGTGATCGAACCTCTGGCGCGCATTGGCTGCGGTCGTTCGCCAAGACGACGGGTACGCCAGAGGGCGACGTTCAGTAGCCGGGAATGCCTGCGGCATTCCTTGGGAGCTGCTACGCAACTCCGAGAGGTCAGTCGCTAGCCTGCCATCGATGGAACCTGCAGAACTTCGAGATGTTGTCGCGGACCTTGAGTCCCGTCTTGCTGAGGCTCGAGACTTTCTCGATGTTGAGGGAAAGGAAGCTGAGCTGATTGTTCTCCGCGACCAGGCATCTGTGCCGGATCTGTGGAATGACCAGGACAACGCCAGGGCGGTGACCTCCAGGCTCGCTCGTCACGAGGGCACGATCAAGCTTGTCACGGATCTCGAGGAATCGATCGAGGACGTCGATCTGCTGCTTGGAATGGCGATCGAGGAGTCGGACAACGATTCGTTGTCCGAAGTCGAGTCAGAACTCGACAGGCTCCGTATCGAGATCTCCATCCTTGAGCGCGAGTCGCTCTTCTTCGGCGAGTACGACGATAACCCAGCGATTGTGTCGATACATGCCGGTGCCGGTGGCGTCGATGCCCAGGACTGGGCCGAGATGTTGCTGCGGATGTACACCCGGTATCTGGAACGTTCTTCGATGTCCTTTGAGATCGATGACTATCAGGAGGGTGACGAGGCTGGCATCAAGTCGGCGACGCTCACCATCAGCGGCGACAACGCGTATGGCATCTTTGAATCAGAGCGCGGCACGCACAGGCTCGTTCGGATCAGCCCTTTCGACTCTGCGGCACGCAGACACACGGCCTTCGCTGGCGTCGATGTGATCCCACAGGTTGACGTGGAAGAGATTGAGATCGACACGGAGGACCTGCGCATCGATACCTACAGGGCTTCTGGAGCCGGTGGGCAGCACATCAACAAGACGGACTCAGCCGTACGGATCACCCATGAACCGACGGGCATTGTTGTGTCGTGTCAGGCGGAGCGGTCCCAGATGCAGAACAAGGCCCGAGCCATGCAACTTCTGAGCGCTCGGCTGGCAGAGAAGGCCAGACAGGACCAAGCGACTGAGGTCGCTGCGGTGAGGGGCGAGCAGCACGAGGCGGGTTGGGGTCGCCAGATCCGCTCGTACGTGATGCAGCCGTACCAAATGGTGAAGGATCTGCGGACCGACTTCGAGATAGGGAATATCCAGGGAGTCCTGGATGGAGACATCGATGGCCTGGTTGATTCGTACCTTGCGTGGAGACGAGCGGAGCTCTACGAGGCGTAGGGCCCGAGTTGATCGAGGCATTTTGCCCCAGTGCACCGTCTTGATGGCGCCACATAATCACGTTCTTATTGGGTAGTACCGGTATCCTCGTTTCTGGCTGACCAACAGGGCCACGAAACAGCCAAACTCTGAGTTCATTCATGATCAAACTCGAAAACGTAACCAAGGTGTACCCCGGCGGCACGGTCGCTGCGAAAGACGTGAATCTCGAGATCGCCAAGGGCGAGTTCGTTTTCCTCGTTGGCGCTTCTGGTTCAGGCAAGTCCACACTCCTCCGCTTGATGATGCGTGAGGAACCACCTACCAACGGTGACATCTGGATCGCAGGCAAACACGCATCCCAACTCCCAAGCTGGAAGATCCCTTACCTCAGACGCTCCATCGGAACCGTCTTCCAGGACTTCAAGTTGCTGCCAACGCGAACTGTCTACGAGAACGTCGCGTTCGCCATGGAGGTCACAGGTAAGCACCGGTCCATCATCAGAAACCAGGTGCCCCAGGTTCTGAAACTTGTTGGCCTGTCGGACAAGGCAGATCGTCTCCCTCGCCAGCTCTCGGGTGGCGAGCAGCAGCGCGTGGCTGTTGCGCGTGCCTTCGTGAACAGGCCACTGATCCTCCTTGCCGATGAGCCGACCGGAAACCTTGATCCTGCAACATCGGTCGGAATCATGAGAATTCTCGACCGCATCAGTAGGACGGGCACAACGGTTGTCATGGCAACGCACGATCACGCAATCGTGGATGCGATGCAGCGTCGCGTCGTGGAACTTGATCGAGGCAGAATCTCGCGTGACGAGTCTCACGGCATCTACGAGACACGCCAAGAGGACAGCGTTCCCGGGCCAGCATTGGACGAGATCGAAGACGAGACGGCGATCGCAGATACCGTCGACGATGTCGAAGAGGAACTCGAAGCGACCGTCGATGAGGCAACAAAGGCTGCCCTCGCCACTGCCATCGAAGACGATGCGGATGAGGAACTCGACGACGACATCGATGAGATCTCCGAAGAGGGTTCAGAAGACGAAGGTGACGCATGACAAGCCTCACCTATATGTTCAAAGAGGCGTTCAACAACCTCGGGCGGAATGCCCTTGTCGTGCTCGGAGCGATCCTCGCTGTGTTCATCTCTTTGACGTTGACCTTCGGAACACTCGTATTCGGCGAGATCGTCAGAGTCAACACGCTGCAGTGGGCTGAGGATGTTCGCGTCATCGCGTTCCTGCAAGATGACATGACGGCAGAGGCCACGGCCGACCTACAGAACGAAGTTGCTTCGTGGCCGCAGGTATCGGACGTGTTCTACGTCTCAAAGCAGGCTGCATTCGAGGAGGCTCAGGTCCTCTTCTCCAACGACGAGGCGATGCTTCGAGTCCTTGACGAGAACCCGGATCTTCTTCCTGCGTCTCTGCGCGTCCAACCTGCCGATCCGGAGGACTATGACCTGATCGTGATCCGATTGGAGTCGACGCCTGGCGTGGAAAAGGTCGAATCCGCAGGAGATGCCATCGATGCGATGATCGCGTTGCGAGATGGTCTCCAGATCATGTTCTGGCTCCTGGCTGTAGCTCTTGGTGTTGCGGCGGTTGCGTTAATCGCCAACACCATCCACATGGCGATCTATGCTCGCCGCGAGGAGATCGAGATCATGCAGCTTGTCGGGGCCAGTAACTGGTTCGTACGAACGCCTTTCCTCATCGAAGGGGCTCTGGAAGGGCTTATCGGTGGCGCGCTTGCGGTCACCTTCATCGTTGTTGCACAGCAGCTGGCTGTGGATCGACTTTCTGAACTCCCTGACTGGATCAATCTCGCGATTCAGAACGATTTCATCCTTCGGCAGGGCGCGCTGGTCCTGCTGTTCGGTGTTGCTGCCGGCCTTGTCGGTAGCTCATTGAGCCTTGCAGTCCATCGCACCCTGCGCTCGTGATTCGTCGCGCCCTCTTTCTCGCTGTCGTTGCCACGCTGGTAGGTTCGCTCGCCGCCCCAGCCGTCGGCGATTCTCTCGAACAGGATCTCAAGGACATCCGTGAATCCATTCTGGCTATTGAGGCTGCGATGGACGACGTCGCTGCGGAGCGTTCGATGCTCGCGATGGACGTGCTGCACGCCAGAGAGAAACTTGATGTTGTCGAGACTGAGATGACGGCCGCTCGCGCACGGTTGACGCGGATAGAGATCGAGCAATCAGACCGAAACGCCGCGCTTGAGGCTGTACGGGTTGAACTATCGGAACGGTTCGCGAAGCTCTCGATCATCCGTGACCAACGCGACTCTGCTCTCGACGATGCGAAGGCGTCTGTTCTGCAGGCATACATGAGCGGAGGTACCTCCGAACCATCGATCGCATTCTCCGCAACCGCAGTGACCGACGTTTCTGTTGGCGTTGCGTATCTCGACGTCCTCACCGGGTATCGGTCAGGTGCCGCTGGTCGATATGCGGAACTTGTTGCGATGCAGGAGTCGGAGGAGGCAGAGGTCAGGGCGGTCGAGGATGCGATTGCGAGTGAGGTTGCCGCTCTCGTTGAGACTGCCGCGGACATCGATGCGGCACAGGCGGACCTCCAGGTGAAACGTGCAGCTCTGTCAGCCGAGTTCGACCGTCAGGAGGCGCTCCTCGATGACGTTGAGGCAGCTATCGCCGAGTTCGAGGGGGAGATCACATCGCTTGCTCGCGAGGAAGCCTCGATCAGGTCAGAGATCACCGCTGCCTCCCAGCCGACGGGCACGAAACCCGGGCAGCTCGTGCGGCCGGTGCCTGGAGCTGTCTCGTCCGGATTCGGACCCAGAGTCCACCCGATCCTCGGGACAACACGGATGCACAACGGAGTCGATATGAACGCATCCCAGGGTGACGCCATCAAAGCGGCCGCCGCTGGCACGGTGATCCTCGCCGGCGTGAAGGGTGGTTTCGGCATCACCATCATGATCGACCACGGCGGGGGAATGGTCACCCTGTATGCGCATCAGTCGAGACTCGGCTCATCAGTGGGTCAGAAGGTCAAGGCCGGAGAGACAATCGGGTACATCGGGTCGACAGGCCTGTCCACGGGTCCGCATCTGCATTTTGAGGTTCGCATCAATGGCGTCCCCAAGGACCCGGCCGGCTATCTCTAGGAGCTTTCGGCACTGCGGCCGGTAGCCTCGCCGTCATGTCTGGTCGCAAAGTCGTCGCCACCAACCGCAAGGCGCGGTACAACTTCGAGATCCTCGACACGTTTGAAGCAGGGATGGTGCTCCGCGGGTCAGAGGTGAAGTCGCTTCGTGACGCCCAGGTGCAGTTGAAGGACTCGTACGCATCGATTCGTGGCGGAGAGGTGTGGCTTGAGAATGTGCACATCGCCCCGTACTCGTTCGCTGAGGCTGGTGGTCACGATCCAGAGCGACCGCGCAAGCTACTTCTGCACCGAAGGGAGATCGACAGGCTCTTCGGGCGAATCAAGGAGGAGGGCCTCACGCTGGTCCCTCTGCAGGTCTACTTCGTCAACGGGAAGGCGAAGGTCGAGCTGGGACTCGGCAAGGGGAAAAGGACAAGGGATAAGCGCCGCGACATCGTCGCCCGCCAGCAGAAACGTGAAATGGACAGGGCTCAGTCACATCGCCGGTGACCTCAGGTACCGCGTGCTGGCATCAACGCTTCTTTCGTCCAGCGCTATACAACGCTGACTTGTGCGAGGCCGCTGTCATTGACGATTCGGGCGAGACCCTCCATCTGTTCGAGTGATGGAGCCGGCGTGTCCTCCGCTTCTGGGCGGACACCGTGCGGGCGAAAGCCGATGAGCTTGACTCGCATGTCAGCGTCAATGTCGTGGAGCCACGACGCAGTGAGCGCCACGGTCTCGACATCGTCGTTCTCGCCAGGGACGATCATCAGCCGCACCTCATAGAGCTTCTCCATGGCGGCGAGGTGCTTGATCGATGCAAGGACTCTGGCATTGTCTCGCGTTGTTATCCGGAGGTGGGTGTCGGCGTCGAAGGCTTTGAGGTCAACCATTGCTCCGTCCATTACGCCTTCGAGATCGTCCCAGACGTTGAGGGGCGCTGAACCGTTCGTGTCGACGAGTGTGGTGAGATGGTCCAACTCCGGCTGTGCCTTGATCGCTGCGAGCAGTGCACGAACGAATCCATGCTGCAGCGTTGCCTCGCCACCAGACACCGTCACACCGCTCAGGAAGGTGGCAACTGGTCGTATCTCGTCAAGGACATCGTCGACGGTCATCGACGTGGCCTCGTCTGACTGCATCGGGATTGTGTGAGGGTTGTGGCAGGCAATACAGTCGAAGTTGCATCCCTGGAGGAACACGACGAACCGGTTCCCCGGTCCATCGACCAAAGAGAATCGAATGGTGTCAGTGACCAGGCCGCGGAGTTCGTTCACGGATCAGCACCCGCTTGATGGCGCGTTCGGTGACATGCGAGTTCTCTACCGATCCTGCGGCGAACAGCGTGCTCGAGTGGCGTTCGTTGCCTTCGGCGTACGCGGCGAGTTCGGACTTGCGAACGAGATAGCCGGTGATGCGTACGAAGTCGTTCGAGTCGACGTTGAATGTGAAGTCCCGCATGCCGGTGTTGAATGCTCCTCTGATCATGTCGACCATGGCGTCGGGATTGCGTTGCACGGTGTCATCGATGTGGAAGATGTCCGACACCCCAGCGGTGAAGTGCTTGTGGTGGGGTGCGACGGTCATGATGTGATCGAACGTTTCAGGCTCTGTCCCGATCGGAATCCTCGTACCGGCAGTGACTTCGATGTCCGAATCGATTCCGGACTGGGAGTGCAGGAACGCACGGCCGCCCCCTCCGTCGCAATACGGCATTTCGCGCTCGTCCACGAAGGTTCTCAGTCGTTCGATGATGCGGTAGCTGAATTGATCTGCTTCGCCTCCATCGCCGTACGTCGAGTCGATACCGTCGTGTTCCATGAGGATGTTGACCGCTTCGGCAAGCCCGAACACGCCGAACATGGCAGAGAACTGATCGAGACGCACGATGCCCTCGCGAGCAAGGAAGTCGTGGTCGAAGAATCCAGATTCCTCGACGAGATATCGGATACGTGCAGCCATGACCTCTGCGTTGAGTTCCGCATACTTCACGAGTGTGGTGTCGATGAAGGACTCTGCAGAACCGGTGTGCACAAGGGCGGCTTCCTTGAGGTTGAGGCGCACCATCGTGTGGGATCCGCCGGCCTGTTTGAGCGAGTTGTAGCAGCTGACCACGCCGTACTCGGCGCCAAGATCGGCGACCATCATCGGGTGGTTGACAAAGTGTGGCTTCGCAGTTTCGAACACGGTCGCGATTGCATCAAGGAGTACGTCGTCGCCTGTCTCGGTGGGGTCGACCTTGAGTGTCAGGTTCGGGACGATCTGCTTCACTTCGCGCTCGACGTCGAGTATCGCTCGAAGTACGCGGTTGTCCGTGGGTCCGATGTTGGCGTGGACAAACCCATCGGGGAGGATTCGATCAAGCGCGATCCAGAAGAGTCGGATTTTCTCACGGAGATCGGCATCCGATACTCCGTCGACGAAGCGAAGGAGCAACGAGTCAATGTCGCCAAGGAACACGGGGAATCCCGTGATGGATGGGACTTGGGTATACAGAATGAGGAGGAAGTTGGTCGCCTCGTCGAGGTTCGTCGGGGGTTCCAGTTCGAGGTGTTCCGACCCCTGTGACATGGCGAGTCCGTAGTCGGGAAGTACGTACCGCGGGCGGTACGGAGCATGCCCTTCGAACATGTCGTCGACGATTCCCTTGTTGAGCGCTTCAGTAGCGTCTGTTGAAACGTTCGGGTATGCAAGTGCGTTCTCAGCCAGGGCAGCGAGGTAGTGCTTGCGTTGGTGGAACGTCATGTTCGGGTCGTTCACGATCGAGCGGGCCTGTTCGGCGAACTCTTCCATGTGCATTCGGCACCTCGCGGTTGTTGGGTGTGGCAGAGAGTCTAGTGGCGCCGAGCCGGAGCTGCGTAGCGGTGCACTACGGGTCATGCCTCGAATTCGAGAAGTTGCCGGAACATCTGTTCGACCTGGTCTATGGGAAGGGCACCTGCCGTGCGGAAGAGGACTGTGCCATCGCCGTCGGTGACGATCCAGAACGGAAAGGCGTTCACTCCTACCTGTGCCGCGATCTCCGTGTCCGTGTCCACGATGACGGGGAACGCAAACTGGGACTCCTCAAGGTACGGCTCGAGCGGGTTGCCGCGAGAGGCGTCTATCGAGGAGGTGACTGTCACGAGCTCGGCTCCAGGGAAGCCGTCCTTGGCCGCAGGCCACCAAGCGTTGAGTTCGGGGAGCTCCTGCTGGCAGTGGGGGCACCAATGGGCCCACACCATCCACACTCGCTTTGTCCCGTCGGCCGGATCGATCACAAGGGCCGCATCTGAGTATGCCTCGGCGCCCTCGATGGCTGCTAGCTGCATCCCGACGGCCTGGTCAGCACTGTCTGTCGAGAAGCGTGGCAGATATCCGGTCTGGACGGAAGGCGCTGGTGTTGCTTCAGCGGCAGCGCTGTCTGCTGCAGCTGCCTCTGCATCCTCGGCAATGGTGTCGACCGTCTGGGTCAGGTCGTAGAGCGATCCACCGAGGCCTGTCACCTGCTCATCGAGCGACTCGATCTGGTCCTGTGTGTCGTTCAACGAGGAGACGATGAGGATCTGGCCGATGGCCAGAATGCCCAACGCGACAACGCCAAGGAGCAGGAGATACGGCTTCGGGGACGTCCCCTGTCTCTGGCGCTTCTCAAGAGATTGTACGATCGGTTCGCCTGACGTGTGATCGGGTGCGGCACCGTCGGATGTGAGCTGTGTATCGTCCGATATTGAGTCCATACCCAGAACAGTAATGACGCGTTTCGTGTTGTCAGAGTGCGATGTCTGACCTGTCTGGTACGATTCTTCTGTGGACGTGTCCTCACGTCCCCGCAGTGCGGGGGTGACATGGTTTCGACCGTGAGAGTTGAGGCGTCGGAAGCGAGCCGAGGTCACCGGAGTCCTCGTTAAAGAGCCGGTACACAAACAAGTGCAAACAACGAAAGTTACGCACTGGCAGCGTAGATAAACGCTCCTGTCCTCCCGGTGGGTGCCCACCTCGCCGGATCAGGGCAACGCAATGTGGGACGCTCCCGCCGGGATTTCTGGGACCGGCGGGCTAAGACAATTCCGGATAG
>Ga0255047_10002047_pt1 | contig 13747 bp, 20 predicted proteins | sample JV7_2_1_MG_FD_183640 | JGI IMG/M metagenome (GOLD analysis project Ga0255047, IMG submission 183640) | Seawater microbial communities from Jervis Inlet, British Columbia, Canada - JV7_2_1 | ecosystem: Environmental > Aquatic > Marine > Inlet | place: Canada: British Columbia | collected 2016-10-06
CTCGATTTTTGTTAAAGCGTAACAATCCCACCGAACCGAAACGCCGCATTTACGGAATATCGTAAACCGCCCCGCGGTGCTATTCTTGGGGCCATGGCACAAAGAACCAAGAAACGCGGACGCAAATCAGTAGCCTCAAAAACCCTGGCGGTGATCGATGGCGGTGCCTTGGCGCCACCCAAGCCCCCGGGCAAACTGACCAGCGAGGCACTCGATGTGTGGCACGAAGTGGTGAAGACCGAGCCGCACGATTTCTTCCAAACCGAAGTGGCGCAAGCCATGCTGGCCGATTATTGCCAGCACCGGGTGACAGCGGACCTGCTCACCGCCCAGATCAGCGAGTTCGATCCGGAGTGGTTGAAGATGGACGAGGGCACAGCCCGGCTTGATCGCCTGCTGCGCATGCGCGACCGGGAAACGACGGCAGGCGTGCGTATCGCCACCAAGCTGCGCCTCACCAACCAGGCCCGATATACGCCGAAAGCCTCGGCGACCCGGGCACGCAATCGCGTCAAGGTTGCGAGGCCGTGGGAAATGTAAGGAAACCCAAGACCCGCGGGGAGCGGGTCATCTGCTGGATCGAGACCCACTGCCGCGTCCCGGAAGGTAAAGACGTCGGCAAGCCGGTGCGCCTGCGGGTATGGCAAAAGCGCGACATCCTCAAGATTTACGACAACCCGCACGTCACCCGGCGAGCAATCATCAGTTTCGCAAGGAAAAACGGAAAGACCGCGCTGGCGGCATTCCTGCTGCTGTGCCACCTGGTTGGCCCGGAGGCGCTGCCAAACTCGCAGCTGGTGTCGACCGCGAAGACCCGCGAGCAGGCGGCGATCATCTTCGAGCTGTCCGCCAAGGTCGTACGCATGTCCCCGGATCTCTTCGAGTATGTCGGCATTCGAGACCACAGCAAACAGCTGTACTGCTCGGAACTCGGCACGATCTTCCGGGCGCTGTCCTCGGATGGCAAGAGCAACCTGGGTGGCTCCCCGGTGTTCGCGGTGCACGACGAGCTCGGCGCCACCAAGGGTCCGCGCTCGGAGCTGTACTCGGCGGTCGAGACGGGCATGGGTGCCCACGAGAACCCGCTCTCCCTGATCATCTCAACGCAGGCACCGACCGATGCCGACCTGCTGTCGGTGCTGATCGACGATGCACTGGCGGGCCACGACCCGACGGTGGTGATCAGTCTCTACACCACGCCGCTCGAGGACGACCCGTTCCTGGTCAAGAACATCAAGAAATCCAACCCGGCCTACAGGGATTTTCTCAACGGTGACGAGCTAAAGAAACTCGCCGCCGACGCCAAGCGCATGCCCTCGAGCGAGCCGGCGTACCGCAACCTGAACCTGAACCAGCGCGTCGACGCCAACGCGGTATTCGTCTCCCGGATCGTGTGGGAGGAAAACGGCCAGGCACCGATTGCGTACGAGCAGTGGGGCAGCGCCCCGGTCTACGGCGGCCTTGATCTGTCGGCGACCACCGACCTCACGGCGCTGGCGCTGATGGCCGACATCAAGGATCAATGGCACGTGCACCCGACATTCTGGCTGCCGGGCGACGAGCTCGCCGAACGCGCCAAGACCGACCGGGTGCCGTATGACACCTGGAAGCAGCAGGGCTACCTGCAGACCACCCCGGGCCGCACCGTCGAATACGCTTACGTGGCCTACGAATTGCGCAAGGTTTTCGACAGCTGCAACGTGCGGCAGATCGGCTTCGACCGCTGGAACTGGAAGTTTCTGCGCCCCTACCTTGTCGACGCCGGGTTCAAGGAGCACGAGCTGGAGAAGTTCGTCGAGTTCGGGCAGGGCTACGCATCGATGAGCCCAGCCCTGCGGCAGTTCGAGTCGGTCCTGCTCACCGGGCGAATGCGCCACGGCATGCACCCCGTGCTGACGATGTGTGCGCAAAATGCTATCGTTCAGACCGACCCGGCAGGCAACCGCAAACTCGCCAAAGACAAATCGAGCGGTCGTATCGACGGCATGGTGGCTCTGGCACAAGCGGTCGGCGTAACGGATAATGATCCTCAAGAGTATGTCAGCGGCAGGTTGCTAGTGGTATGAAGCTCAAGTTCTGGGAAAAAGACGCACCCAACCTCGAGGAAAAATCGCAGTTCGAGGACGTTCTTCGCCGGCTCGTCCTGTCACAGGACGGCAAACTCGGATCCATTGTCACGCCCGATACCTGCATGGAGTCGCCGACGGTCAACGCCATTGTTACGGCGGTTTCCAGGCGCATGGCAAGCACCCCGGTACACGTCTACAAGAAGACCGTAACAGATGGCAAACCGGCCAAGGAGATCCAGACAAGCCACACTGTAGAGACACTGCTGCAACGCCCAAACGAGTGGCAAAGCAACTATGACTTTTGGCAGGATGCGACCAGCACCTTGCTGCGCTACGGCAACTTTTACGGCTTCAAATCGCAAGGCACCCAGGGACCGATCCGGCAGTTGCTACCGCTGAACTCGGGCGAGGTCACGCCGAAACAGGACACCAAGACCTGGAAGGTGACCTACGAAGTGGGCGCAGATAACATGCGCCAGACCTACGAGCCCCGCAAAATACTGCACATCCGCGGCGCCGCCCGGAACTATCTCGAGGGCGACAGCGCCATTACTGACGTGTCGACCACCATCGCGCTGGAGATCCTGGCGGAACGCTTCGGTGCAAACTTCTTCAAAAACGGCGCGATCCCGCTGCTGATCTTCACCTACACCGAGGGCGCGTCCGGGTTCTCGACCGAGGACCAGGAAAAGGAGTTCATCGCCGGGCTGAAAGAGGCATTCGGCGGCAACAAACAAATGTCCTCGATGTTGCTACCCAAGGGCATCGACAAGCCAACCCCGGCCAATTTCAAAGCTGACGAGGCTCAGTTTCTTGAGACCCGGAAGCTGCAACGCACGATCATCTCTGGCGCATTTGGTGTTCCCCCGCACCTTGTTGGCGACCTCGAGCGCGGCACATTCAACAACGTGGAGCAGCAAGACAAGGACTTCACGATGGGTGTCGTGCTCCCGGTCGCGAAGAACTGCGAGGCCGCCATGGAGCGCGACTTGCTGACGGCAAAGGACCGCAGAGAGGGCCTGATTATCCGCTTCAACCTGGACGCAATCCTGCGGGCGGCGTTCAAGGAGCGTCAGGAAGGTTTGCGGATACAGCGCGACGCGGGGATAATCACAGCCAACGAGTGGCGCGAGCGCGAGGGCATGAACCCACGTGATGACGAGTTCGGCGACAAGTACCTGCACCCCGGAAATATGCTGTTCGACGGCGAGGAAGAGGAAGACGATGAACCTAACGGTCCCCCTGTCAATCAAGAGCCTGAATAAACGCGAGTTCGAAGGGCACGGCTCGGTGTTCGGCAACACCGACCTCGGCGGCGACGTCGTCATGCGCGGCGCATTCACGGCCACCCTGCTGGACCACGAAGAGTCGGGGTCGCTGCCGCAGATGTTCTGGATGCACGATGCGTCCCGGGTACCGGGTAAGTGGACCGAGATGGCCGAGGACGAACGCGGGCTGCACGTGAAAGGCAAGCTGGCGGACACCCCGCTCGGCGACGAGATACACACACTGCTGAAAATGGACGCCGTTCGCGGCTTGTCCATTGGCTACCAGACCCGCGACTCCGACTGGAAAGAAGACGGCACGCGGATCCTGAAGGAAATCGATCTGTGGGAGGTCTCGGTGGTCAGCCTGCCGATGAACCCTCTTGCGCAGGTCACTATGGCCAAGGCACAATTGTCCGAGGCGGGCGAATATGTACCGACCGCCAGAGAGTTTGAGCGCACCTTACGGGAAGTGGGTTGCTCGCAAAGCACCGCGAAGATCATTATCGCGAAGGTCTACGAGGGCAAAGCACGGGACGTGCCGGCCCTGGACGAGGACGACGAGACACGGGAAGTGATCTCGGGTCTGGAGGCCCTCGAGGAAACCTTCATCGCGGCACATTTGAATCGAGTATTACGGAGGTAATCACCGTGAGTAATGCAATCACCGAAGGCTTCGACAAGATCAATCAACTGATCACTGACGAACGCAAAATGAACGACGAGCGCTACGATGCGCTCGAGAAGAACGACGAAGCGCGGGCCAAGGACCTTGACTTGCAGCTGGATCGTATCGGCACCGACATTGTCGAGGCGCAGAAACAGTACAAGGAAGATGGCCGCAAGGCTGCTCTCCTGGCAGAGCGCGTCGACATCCTTGAGGCGATGAATGATCGCCCGGGCAAGACACAGTCCGAGAAGTTCCACGATGAGCACAAAGAAGCGTTCATCGACGCCATGCGTGGCGCGTTCCGCAACAACCGCCTGAACGGCAAGGTCGACGACCTTGTCACCAAGGCTGGCGACGTCAAGGACGTCAACATTGGCACCAACGCCGACGGCGGCTTTGCAGTTCCCGAAGAAATCTCTCGCAACATCGGCAAGCTGATGCTGCGCATGTCGGACGTCCTGAACGAGATCAACTTCGTGCAGGTCGGCACCTCCGACTACAAGGAACTGATCACCATCAACGGCACCACGACAGCGTGGGTTGCGGAGACCGGGTCTCGTACTGCGAAGTCCGAACCGACTCTGCGTCAGATCACCCCGACCTGGGGCGAGCTGTACACCTACCTGAAGGCGTCCGAATGGTCGCTCGATGACATCTTCTTCAACGTGCAGTCCTGGCTCGAAGAGAATGCCGCCGAGCAGATGGCAAAAGCGGTCGACCTTTCGATCTGGTCGGGCGACGGATCCAGCAAGCCAACAGGCATGACCAACAGTGCCCCGGTTAGCACCGCTGATACCGCGTCACCGATTCGTGCTGCTGCTGCATACCAGTACGTGCCAACGAACCAGGCATCACCGCAGGCTGTCAACGCTGACGACATCATCGACCTTGTCTACACCCTGAACCGGGCCTACCGCGGCAACGCGAAGTTCGGCTGCAACACCACGACCCAGGGCGTGATGCGGAAACTGAAGTCGAGCAACGGCGACTACTACTGGAACCCAAGCTTCCAGTCGAACCAGCCCGACCTGCTGCTTGGCTACCCGGTGTTCACGTTCGAGGACATGGCAGACCCAACCACAGCGGATGGTCTGTACCTCGGATTCGGCGACTGGCGGAAGGCATACACGCTCACGTATCGCGCTGAACTGCGCGTAACGGTGGATGCCAACATCACTACGCCGGGTTTCTACAACTTCTACGTGCGCCGCCGGTTCGGCGGGATCGTGCGCAACAACGATGCACTGAAGCTGCTGAAGCTGGCTGACAGCTAAACGGGTCCGACAACTCCGTCTCCCCGGAGTACCCAAGAAGAACCCCGGCCTTTGCGTCGGGGTTTTTTTTGATACTATTCAAATATGGTTTCCAATAGCGGCAAAGCAGCGGGCGACGTCCTCGGCGACGTGCGTATCACGTACCCGGGCAGCGATTACTTCGGCTGGCGGGATATTACCGGCCAGGTGCGAACCCGCGGCGTAGGTGCCACCGACCCGGCCTGGGCACAGCTCGGCAGCGGCCCTTTCTATGCTTACCAGTTCGCGGTGAACGACGTGTGCTGGATGGAATACCACGTGCCGCACGACATCGTCCCGAACTCGATTATCCATTTTCACGTGCATTGGTTGGCGGATGGCACCGATGTAAACATCGTCAAATGGCAATGGGACTATGCGTATGCTCGGGGGTTTAACCAGGAAGCATTTGACGCTGCGGGCGACCAGATCACCGCGCAGGAAGCCGGGGCCGGGATCGCTTATCAGCACATGGTCACCGAGACTGCCGGCGTCAAGCTGGCAACACTTAACGAGCCTGACGGCATGATCTATGTCAAAATCACCCGCCTCACCAATGGCGGCAGCGAGAACGCCGACGGCATTTTCGTCCTGACTGCCGACGTACATTACCAATCCACAGATCGGGCTACCTACGGTAAAGCACCGAACTTTTACGGGGCACAATCATGAAAATCAGGCTCAAACGAGTTTTCCGTTATCAGCAATCACCGACGAAGGTAGTCGAACATGGCCCAGGAATCGTCGACCTGCCAGAGCGATACGCATTGGCAGCACTCCGGCAACGAGTCGGAGAGCGAATCAAATCCGAACCCAAGCAGCCCAACCCCAAAAGCGGAGCACCAGAGAACAAAGTCCGCAAAGCTGCAGACAATAAAAAGCGAGTGGGCAAAAAGTCCAAGCGTAGTAGCAGCACCGGGTCCAAGTCTTAACGAAGAGCAGGCCGATCTCGTCCGGGCGACCGGGTGGCCGGTTCTCGTCTGCCAGGATGCATGGCGCCTGCTGCCGTGGGCCGACAAGTTATACGGCTGTGACTGTCGGTGGTGGAATCACTACGACGGTGTGCCAGAGTTCGACGGCGAGAAGTGGTCGACGCACCACCCGGGCGTCGCCAACAACAAGCAAGCCGAGCAAGAGCGTTACGGGCTGCACCTTGTCAAGGGTCGCCGGGCGCAGTATGAAGGCTTTTCTCTTGACCCGGAGGTCATCCACTACGGGGATAACTCAGGCTTCCAGGCGATCAACCTGGCGTTGCTGCTGGGCAGCCCCTACATCGTGTTGATTGGGTTCGATCTTAGCAGTAAGAACGGTCACCACTTTTTCGGCAAGCACGAGGGCAGCCTCCACAATCAAGAGAAGTTCGAGCGCTGGGTTCCCGAGTTCGACAAGGCCGCCGAGATGCTGCCGCCCGAGATCACCATCATCAACGCCACACCCGGCACGGCGATGCACTCATTCCCGGAGATGTCACTTGTACAGGCCATTGAAAACCATCGTATGCATAGCAACGGGTCCGAGCCTCACCCTGCAGCAGATTGATACCGCCAGGGACAAGGGGTTCACACTCTTTGCCTGTAATAACGCGATCTTTCAGGCACCCGATGCTGACCTGCTGTACGGCTGCAACCACGAGTGGTGGGCGTACTACTGGGACGACGTCAAGAACCTGCCGTGTGAGAAGTGGACCACCTCGACGATAGCGGCTACCACGCATGGCATTAACTGGATCGCCGAGCGCCACGCCCCGGGGTTGTCAACGGATCCGAAGGTCATCCACCACGGTCACGGATCCGGATACTCCCTGGTATCGATGGCGTTCCGCGCTGGCGCTGACCGCATCGTGCTGCTGGGCTACGATCTGAAGTACGCCCCCGACTACGATCCGGCAAACCGGGACCCCGGATCAAGCCACAGGCATTTCTTTGGCGAGTACCCGGAAAGCATGCGGCATTGGCCGTCTGTCAAGGTCGAAAAAGGGGTGCACGTGGAACTCCGTGATTTATATGGAGAAATAAAATCCCAAAATCTCGTGGAAGTGGTAAACTGTACCCCTGGGAGCGCAATGGATTGTTTTCCCAACCTTGACATAGCGGACCTGGATAATGAGCGACCAGAAAGCCCGGATAAAAAACCCATTCACATGGTTTGATGCCTGTTATGTGTTGAGTGATCCAGTCACCCAGCGGCAAGACGATTGCCGGGAACGCCTCACCACCGTCGGCATCTACAACCCGACCTTTCAGTATGCCAAGTGCACACCGTCGTTGGTTATGAACAACATGCGCCGCAACCCGGCGGTCGAGTTTGCGGTCAACCTTGGCCACATAAAAAACGTGGTCCACGCACTCGATCTCGGTGCCGCGCGCCCGGTGTTCTTCGAGGATGATGTCGACTTCATGCCGGGCGCGGAGGACATCCTCGGGATGGCGCTGGCGCAATTGCCCGAGTGGTGGTCGGTGCTGTACCTGGGCGGGCATCCCCGCGAGCCGATCACCCGATATAGCGACAACCTGGTGCACGCCAAGACGTGGTCGTGCGCCGAGGGTTACGCAATCAATGGTTGGTGGCTGGCGCAGTTTTTCGACTACTGGCTTGATCACATCAGCAAACCCAATGCGATGTTCGACTTCATTCTCGGCGAGTTTGCGAAAGAGACCGAGCGCGCATACGCCACTTGTCCGCTCGTCACCCACCAGCCCGACGGCTGGTCGTTCATCGGCACCAAAACCGACTCGAAGCGGGATCTGATCCAGCGGGGCTGGAAGAACAACCTGGATGAAACGCTATGCGACTAAGATCGAAAACTCTTTGCTGCACGTTATGCGCGTCGAGCTTAGTATTCGACGCTGGTGAAATAACTTGCACGAACCGTCACAGGCAATCGCATGACGGGTGGCATCCCAACACCCAACAAATGATTGACAAGCTGGTCGCGGCGTCACTCGACTCCGCCCAAACACGGCAGGAGTGTAAATGTGGTAATCGTCGCTGCCATGAATGTGGTGGCGTCCATGCAGAACAACAGGAGAAATCTGGTGACTGACCAAGACTCGCGACCGTACAACGATGACCGTCTTCGGCTTGCTCGAAAGATGCGCATTGCCAACACACACGGATGGGACCCGTGGGTTGACGCTAACGATGACTATGCGGTGTTGGAGTGGATGCGAACGACGGATGATAAACGATTTTCTCTTGGTCATGGACCATACGGTTATCAATGTATTTACCAAATAGGCGACTACGCTCGCGCTGCATTGAAGGTTTTAGCCTACACAGGACAGAAGACATGAACACTCAAAGGGCAGCAGAGCGCACAATTGAAAAGATCGACATCAGCGAATACTGGACGAGTCGAGCTGCAGACGGCAAGACCATTGGTCACGCACTGTGGATGCTTGAGGGCATCGTTCAGGGCTATATACAGCACGAAAAGGCCCACCGCTGGCTCGGGTACGCTCAGGGCATATTGGTTAGCAATGGCGCAACCAATCTTGAGGCAATGAAATTAGCCAACAGAACTTCCGCCGAAGAAAGGCAGAAGACATGAAAGACGCAAACCATGACGGATCGGGCAACCCCTACCCAAACGTATCGTGGGAACACAGGCAGCAACTTGGCGATCAACTCAATAAGGCCGAGGCCGAAATCGAGCGCCTGACTGCTGAGAACGTGCGTCTTCGGGAGCAGCACGAATACACCGGCACCAAAGAGGCTCTTGAGCGTATCGAGCGCCTGACTGCTGAGAACAGAGTCATGCGGGAATACATACATGACTGTGGCCTATCTGATGAGGACATCAAAATGTGGGTTGAGTGCTTTCCAGTCCCCGCCGCCAATAGGCAGAAAAAATGAAGCGCCTGATCTACCAGGTCGCCATCGACATGCCCGAGCACTTCGAGCTTTGCATCGATAGCGTCAGATCCTACGCCCGGCGTTGTCAGGCGGACCACATCGTGCAGAGAGCACCAGAGCTGCACATCCGCCCCACCGGCCCCGGGCGTTCGGCACAGGCGCTCTCACGCGGTTACTTGCCCATATTCGAAAAGGAGAATGCGCTACGGTTGCTGGACGTATACGACGAAATCCTGATCCTCGACGCCGACGTCTACGTGCGTGACGGTGCCCCGGTGATCTTCGATAGCGTGGCGACCCTGGCGTTCGACTTCGCAGGGGTGCCAGAGAGAGACATCCCCGCCACCACATCCCACCAGGACAAAGTCCGCAAGTATTCCAAAGGCCAATACGACCGCCTGCCGGATGTCGACTGGCGCTGGGACGACCGGGGCGCACACTTTTACAATATGGGCGTGATGCTGCTGCGCAAGGGCATTCGCGACCATCTCAACGGACAAACCCCGCTCGAGTTCATTCGCCGCCCCGAGTTCGAGCGGTTCGTCAATGGCGAGGGCCACTGGAAGTGGTCAACGGATCAAACCCTGCTCAATTGGTGGGTGAAGTCCTCGGGGATGCTGCTGTGCGACCTGGACTGGCGATACAACGCGCTCTACTCGGCGTGCCCTCGCGTCCCGGAATCATGGTTTGTGCATTTCTTCCTGTCGTCAAAGATGGCGCAGGGCGGGCGGGAAATACCGGAGATAATAGAGCGATTATGAGCGACAAAAAGCGAGTGAAGATTCACATCGGCACGACCGGGCGCACATCACGTGTGCTGGTCGACGGCAAAGAGATCGCAGGCGTGAACGATATAACGGTCAAGGTGCTGCCCAGTTCGGCCTCCGTGGTACGGGTCAGCATCTACGCAAACACGTGCGAGATCGTTCAGGAGGACTTCGATGAAACTCTTTGACAAGCAACGCAGTGAGCAGCTGACGCTCGAAGGCATGGAGATGGCTGCCGATAACGTCAGGGAACCACTCGAGCTGGCGCGCAACGTCGCCGCCGAGATTGCCATGCTCAAACCCGACCGCCGGGTGAACGCCGACGAGGTGGGATCTGCCCTCGAAGCGCGCTACGGTATCGCGACCCTCGGCCCAGCCGCCGGCTCGCTGTTCAAGACCGGGGACTGGCGCTGGAGCGGGCAGTTCATCAAGTCGACCCGCATCACCAACCACGGTCGCCTGCTCCGCATCTGGGAGTACGTGAAGTAAAACTAACAGCCCAAAGGAGGGCCAGAAAATGAAGAAGCTACTGTTTTTAATATTGTTGATGGGTGGGGCCGCCCAGGCCGAGTGGCCGCACTGGAACGTGTATCTGGACACATCATGTAATACAAGTCTTGGTGTGGTTCATTCGTGGGCGGGGGTGTTAAGCGCCGAGGCCAACAATGGCGCTAAAGCCTATAAAGAAGTCACCGAGGGTCCGGGGTCAACAAATGTTTATGGCGCTTGTCTGCCCACCGCCGATCTTTTGGCTGACGTGTACTGGGTGGATGTAAATAACACCCCAATGGGTCAGAGAAACTGGCTCGGGTGTCCTGACCCGCAAGACGACACTGATATTTGTTACGTGGAGAATCCCAACCCGGTGCAGCTAGGCGGGTCACTCTGGGTGTATGAGGTTGATCCCGCGACGGGTGCATGGAAGACGTTTCCTACCTCAGTCATTCCAGGCCCGAAGTCTGGTAGCTGGAAGTCGCCCGAAAGCCTGTATGAGATTTGCAACTATACCGGATCTATCTGTCGCGACACACATGCAGGCAAGACCCCGCGCAACTTTGACACATGGTTCCCGTGGGATCTTTTGATGTATGAGAGTCACGAGTGCACGATGGCGGAGAACCCAGACCCGAATAACAATTCGGCGTATACCTGCAAGATGGTAGCGTTTTAAGTGTCCCACCGCCGATGAAACCGCTATTCGTACACATCCCGAAAACGGGAGGCATGACGATCCGCCGGGGTATCCCCGGTCGGATCATCACTGCAACGCACGGCAACCATATCTCGATGGCGTACACCAATGCGCTGACCGAGACCATGGCAAAGGCGGGCGAGCATCACGGCTACGAGCACGCCCGGATCCGCGACTGGTCAAAGAACCTGCGCCGAGAGCACCCGGCGGTCGCGATTGTTCGCAACCCCTGGGACCGGGTCGTCTCCCGCTACCTGTTCGCGAAGATCAACAAGCACCCGTCAGCGAACAAGACATTTTCGGAGTTCTTGCTGGAGCGGTTCAAATACGGTGGCCGCAAGTATTACTGGCACCGGGCGATCCGTGGCTGGTACCCGCAAAAAGATTACGTGACCGACACCGCCGGGCGATTGGTGGTGGACTGCCTGCGCTTCGGCAGCACCGACTACATGGCCTATTTCAAGCTCGACAAACCGCTACCCATTCGCAACGTCAGCAATATCGACCGCAGTGATTACCGCCTGTTCTACGGGCACGCCGAGCAACAGCTCGTTGCCGAGTGGTACTGCGACGACATCGACTTCTTTGGTTTTACGTTCGACGGCTACGCCACCCGCAACATCTGGACAGAATCATGAAGGCGCGAGTGATCAACCTGGTTGATAACGCTTACAGCAACATGGTCACCGAGCGTTGCATCGACTCAGCCAACATCCCCGTGCATGCATTCATGGCGGTCACCCCGGACGAGGCCCCGGATTACATGGTGGACTACGGGCTGCAATGGACGTATGGCACAGGATACAAGGGAATGCACCATAAGCCATACGGCGGCGACCATTGGTCTCGCATCGCCTGCTTCCTGTCGCATTACATGCTGTGGACGCAGTGCGCCCGGGGCGACTCCGACTACCTGATCCTTGAGCACGACGCTGTATTCGTGCGCGACTTCGAGCCATTCGAGTTCGACAGCATCTGCATGATCAACGATCCCCGGGGGGCAACCCCGAGTGGTGGTTGGTGGTCGGATCATATGCACGAGCGCGGCCCGGGCGTATGGCCCAAGACCAAGGTGTTCGAAGACACCCGCCCCGACGGGCTGGCGGGCGGATCCGCGTATGTGATCAAACCCAAGGCCGCCGAGATGTTGTTGCGGCTCGTCGAGCAGGTCGGTGCCTGGCCGAACGATGCCATCATCTGCCGGCAGCTGGTTCCTGGTTTGCAGGAGCATTACCCGTTCATCACCGAGGTGCGGGACTCACAATCAACCATACGGAGATAGCCATGGCGAGATACATTACATGCGAAGTGTGCAACGAAGAGAAGCACGACGACCATTTCGGCGGCTTTGATATTTGCGAGGAATGCGCCAGTAGTTGCACAGGAGATGTAGACGCTGCCCTCGAGCAGAACGCTGCGATGAAAGCGGCTATGCACGAGATCGACCGCGAGTGTAATCGGATCCGGGCCAACTATCGGTCGGGCAGCATGGAGGAACAGATAGCCTCGTTCGTGAAGTCACACCTTCGGGAGTTCCTGAAATGAGCAGTAACGATCCGAATTATCAAAAAGGTTATGACGCGGGCAGGCGGTGGGCCGAAAAGGCTATCCGCCGACTCGAGATTCAGGTCGACCGGCTTGAGCAAAACTCGCAGCAATCAAAGCACGAGCGGGCGTATTATCAATGCCTCGATCTTGCCCTCAAGCACTGTAGCGGCTGGACCATTGGAGGCGAGAAAATCAACAACTCCGAGGGCTACTGCAAACTCGCGGACGTTTTAGCACGCAACGCAATAGGGAACTACTGATGATGTTCGGCAAGAACAAGGGCGCCAGAGAAACCGCCAAGCGGATCCCGCCGGGCAGCGTCGGCGTCGAGATCGGTGTGTGGCGTGGCGCGTCGGCGGCACTGTTCCTGCGCCGCAGGCTGGCGCATCTGCACCTTGTCGATCCCTGGTCGGTCGACGTCTACCGCAAGACGGGCGAGTTCGGTGGCTTCATGGACTTCCTGAATCGCTACACCCCGCTGGTCGGCAGCGCCGATCCGGATGACTTCCAGGCGTATTACGACACGCTCGCCGAGGCGGTCGCCCGCAGGTTTCGCGGGCAGCCGGTTACCATCCACCGCAAGACGAGCCGCGACTTCTTTGTCGAGCACCTTGGTGGTGCGCCCCCGTTCGACTGGGCGTACCTTGACGGCTCGCACTCTTACGTCGAGGTGATGAACGATCTCATTTGCGCCGGTCAGGTTTGCCGAGGTTCCGTATTCGGTGACGACTACGGCAACAAGCCGGGCGTGACCCGGGCGGTCGATGACTACGTGCAGCAGCGCGGATGCTTCCTTGACGTCTTTGCCGATAACCAATACGAGATAAGCGATGCACCCATCTAGCATTGAAAACATGAAGCGGGCCAAGAAGATCGTCGGATCCTTGTCGGTTGGACTGGTCCTCGACGTCGGTGGTGGGAGGCACTCCTACAAGGATCTGTTTCCCGGTTGTGCGTATAGCGTCGCGGACATCGAGGATGGTCCAGGTGTCACCCACGTTATGTCGGGGCCGTTCGAACTCCCGTTTCTCAATAACCTGTTCGACCTAGTCGTTTCCGGGCAGATGCTCGAGCACTGCGCCAACCCCT
>Ga0255047_10002049_pt1 | contig 13738 bp, 1 predicted proteins | sample JV7_2_1_MG_FD_183640 | JGI IMG/M metagenome (GOLD analysis project Ga0255047, IMG submission 183640) | Seawater microbial communities from Jervis Inlet, British Columbia, Canada - JV7_2_1 | ecosystem: Environmental > Aquatic > Marine > Inlet | place: Canada: British Columbia | collected 2016-10-06
GTTTCTGCTTCTGCTTCTGCTTTAGTTATTTCTTTATTTAATACTTGATTGGCAAGTTTTACTAATTCATCACCAGATGTTTTTGTAATAGTATCTAAAGTACTAAAAACATAAGCTATTTCTTGAGGTGTAAGATTAGTTTTAACATCATCCTTTTTATCTCTTTCTGCTATCTTAGCTTCTAGTTCTTTAATTTTAGCTTCTAAATCACTAACTTTTGCAAAGTCAGCAAGTTTAATACTTTCTTTAATTTCTTTATTTAAATCATTGATTTGCTCTTCAAAAGTTTTATCTTTATCATCATCTGATTTTAAACTCTTTTCATAGACTACCTTGTCATCAATATCTTTAAATGCTCCTGCTTTTTTATAATGTGCAGCACCTATTATTAAAACCTCTTCTAAGACACCATTTTTCTTAATCCCTACTGTGACACCAAAACTTTTTAATATGTCATTTAAGACATCAAGAAACGCCTGAAACATATTCTTTTTACCACGCTTAACAGTGTATTCAAGATCTTCTTTAATTTCACTTATTTGAATATCATTTAATAGTTCTTGAAATTCTCTTTGATTCATTAAATTAGCAAAGAACTCTTTCATTGCTCCATCAGTAGACTCTAAATCTTCTAATGCTAATGTCTCAGAATCTGTTAGATTTTTAAAATCAACACTATTTTCTAATATTCCTTGAAATTCATCTTGATTTATTCTTTTACCAAATAACCAATAAGCAAGTTTATTAATCTTCTCTCCTGTTTCAGGATCATTATATGTTTCTTTCCATAAGTTTTGAATACTTTTCTTATTTTTATTTTTAATTAAATACTTACCTACTGCATCTCTTAAGTTAACAAGCTTATCCCAGTGTTCACTTTTAATTTTTTTCTTATCTAATTTGTGTATTAATTCATGTGCTATAGTTGCACCTAAATGTTTAGGTGTTTTATTACTACGTACAATAGATCCTAAAGATAAAGATATGGCTTTTGTATTAGAATTAAATTTAGCATCAGGAGTAAGGTGAGGTATATAGTTAATAGAAGTATCTTCATCTCCCATTATTTGTTTAATCAATCTTGAATATACATTATCTTCTGTTGGCATGAATTTTTTATCAGCAAGTAGTTTTTTAACACTATCTGGTTTTTCTGTTTTTAATTCTATTATTACATCAGCAGCATCCTTTACACCTTTTTTAGAAAAAAAGTTTACAGTTATTTCTTTCTCCTTTCCCTCTTCTTCATACTTAATTTTTTTTGTATTTATAAGTAATCCCTCTCCTCCTTTACCTGTAATTAAATAAGGTAAATATTCATTCATAAATATATTATTATATTCTAATGTAGTTATTACATCAATATCTCCTGCTTTTAATTCATCATTTTCTTTATTAAGCCATACATTTAAAAATTCAATATAATCTTGAATACTTTCTATTTCTCGCCCTAATGTTTTTTTCCTTGCTTTTACTGATTCTTCATTAATATTACCTTCATCATTTAAACCACCTCTTAAATCTTTACCTAATTTAATTTTATTATCTATTACATTAAAGATATCTTTTACATTTTCTATTTCTTTTTCATCTGTTAAAAGTTCTTTATTTCCATTTTCATCTACAAGATAAAAATCATAATACATAATATCATTAAGTATAAATATTTGTTTTATTGCTAATTGATTTTCAGATATTCTTTTTACTTCTATTGATCCACCATAATCACTATATTGATTTTTTTCATCTTTAAAAGAATTACTAAAACTTAATGTATCATCCTCATCAATAACAGGTAACTCAGTTTTTTCTATAGATACAGAACCTTCATCACCTGTATCTTCATCTGTACCTTCTTCACCGCTAGTTTCTTCAATAGTAAAATCAAAATCATCTATATTATCAGCAGTTAGTATAATTTCATTTTTTGATTCTTCACCAGTCCAAACTAAATCAATACCATTAGATTCCAGTCTACCTACTTCATCTCCATATTTTAAATACTCCCCCTCATCAAGAAATAAACCATCTTTCTTTAAATAGTTAAGAGGTAAAGGTTTTTTCTTTTCATCAATTATTGTTTCAGAAAAAGACATATAACGTCCAACAGTTCCATCATTATAAACAACATTACCATCTTTATCTTTAATTTTTAAACCTAAAGATTCTAATTCATCTTCAGTTATTACTCTTGATTTAAGTATTGTTGCAAGATATTCTCTATAGTTATTATATTTTATAAGTTTAATTTCATTAGTTTCTTTATCTAAATAAGGATGTAAATATTCTTTATCAATATTTTCATCAGCAATTAATTGAAAATGAACATGTTTTCTTTTTTCATCTAAGAAAAGTAAAAATTCATCAAAATATTGTTTTCCAAATTCATCAGTTATTTTATCTTTTTTGAAACCATTATTAATATATTCTCTTATTGAATTTACAGGAAAATGTCTTTTTTCACCATTTTTATTTACAAATTGTATTCTTCCACCCGAAATCCAAATGCTAAATTTCTTATTATCTGTGGGACCAGTCCAATTAAGTACTTTATTAAGTAATCCAATATCTTTAGATTCTTTACCAACTGAAATTAAATTAACATTTTTTGATTCACCATTATTTGTTTCATAAGTACCTTGTTTGTCAACACCTTTCATGTCTAATAATTCAGTAATTAATTTTAATGTTGTATTAACTTCATCTTGTTCTAATTTACCAGCAGTTACTTCAACAAGATTGTTATTAGGTTTTAAAACATATAAAACACCTGATGTTACATTGAACTGTTTATCAACTATATCACCATCTTTATTTTTAACTCTCTTTTCTACTGTTGTATTTCTACCTTTTGCATCTGTTGTACGAATTAATCTATTATTTTTATCAAGTATTAAATCATCAACAATTCTTAATTCTTCATCTTTACTACGTGATAATTGAAAACCATCAGAAATATCTTTAATTTTTACATATACTTTCTTATCTTTATTTAATTCATTTTCAACATTTTCTCTAAATTTAGACATCTTAATATAGATGTTATTTTTTAGTATTTCTTTTACTCTTGATAAATCATCCTCATTAGTTAAATTATAAGTATTACCCCTTATTGTTATTATATTATTACCGCTAACTTCATCCCATTCCTGAGCTGGAGGTCTTCCTAATACTTCTCCAAGTTCATTAAGAAGCATATTGTCACCCATAGTTTGGGTATACCTATCTGGTTCTCCAGGTTTTGACGTTTTTACTATATTAGGGATATTAGTAAATACTAATTCATAACCATCTTTTTCTAAATCATCGTGAGTAGTGGTATCGTCTAATGGACGCATATCACCTTCATTATTCATATAAATACGCTGACCTTTTTTATTAGTAATAATAGCGTATAAACCACCTCCAAATTCTTTATCTGCTTCAACAGTAGTTAAAACTTTTCCTGTTTTATTTTTAGTTTCTGAATCTACTTGTGTTATTTCAACTTTATTGAAAGGATCATCTGGATTTCTTTCTTCTCTTTCACCAGTATCTTCATTAATTACTTTAGTTGGTTGTACAAATTCTATGTTGAAATCTTCCATATTATCAACATTTAAATTCATAAACTTCATATGACGTATTTGATAATCAACATCAACTAAGTTAGGTAGTTTTGTTTTTGTATCAAATATTACTTCTTTACCATCCCATTTAAGATGAGTAGGCATAGTACTTAATACTGTTGATTTACTATTTATCAAATTATCATCAACACCTTTCATTAGAATGTCATCATCTTCTAATGTATTGGTATTTTTATCTTCTTCTTTTAAAGCATTATTTATTTTTGTATCCTCTGCTGTTAATTTAAATTTCTTATTGCTTAAAGCTTTTTTTGAACTTTTTATTATTTCATCATTACCTGCGAATAAAGCTTGACGTATTTCTAATTCATCTTCAGCATCATTTTTTCTTTCAATTAATGATTTAAGACGATCTCCTTCTTGTGACCTTACTAAATTAGTCCAATTGAGTTGTCCTTCTAATAAACCTAATTGAACTTCACTCATTACATCTTCCTCTGCGCCAAATGCTGCAACAGAAGCCATTAATCCGGTTTGTGCTCCATTTGATATAAGTTCATGGTATTCTTCTATTTTTAAATCTATATCTGCAATTTGATTCTCAAGAGATTCAACTTCCTTATCAACTTCTAAGAATTCATTAGAAAATTCATCTAGAATTAATTCTAATTCTTTTCTTTCTAATGCTTTTCTTTCTATTTTTTCGTCATAATAGATTATTTCATCTTCAAATACTTGTACTTCATCTTGTTCTTTTTTCTGTAAGTTAAGTATTTCTTCTTCTTCATCTAAAAGTGATTGTAATTCACCAGGCTTTCTTCTCTTATGTATTGCAACTTTAGTTGCTACCTTAAGACCTGTTCTTTTATCACCACCATGTATTACTCTTAATCGACCTTGTACATTATCTAATTCTGCTTGTAATACATTGTTTCTTTTGATCCTATCTGGATCATTAATAAGTTTCTCATTTGTTTTTCTTTCTTCTTCTGAGATATATACATCATTATCAATTTGAGCAATTTGATTTAATATATTCTCTTTATCTGATTTTTCTTCAATATATTTAGGATCTTGTTTTTTATCATTAGCTTTTTCTAAATCAGCTTCCAAAGCAGTTTTATCTTTTACTGCCTGACTTAATTTTAATTGAGTACCATGTGCATTTAAAATACTTTCTTCAAAATTTTCTAATCTTAAAGATTCATCTATTTTAGCATCATATTTTTTATTTATTTCATCTTCAACTTTTGTTTTAAATGCCTCAATAGAAGTTTCTGTTTTAAATGGTTTTGACTTTTTTAAACTTAAAATTTTAGCTTCAGCCAATTCTTTATCTACCTCATTACCAAAAAGATCATTTTCCTCAACTAATGTCATTAATTTAGTACTACCATCTTTATATGTTATAAGTCTAAATAGTTCTTCAGAACCATCTTGTAATTCTTCTTTATATGTATCAACTGTATCAACTATACTATTAGTATTATTTTTTAATTCTATTTCTCTTTCTTTTTCTATACTGTCTCTCTGTAGAGAGCCAATATCACTAATAGCTTTTTTTATTTTATTCTTACGAAGAACTAATGTTCTTGGTGAAAGATCAAGATCTTTATTTTCAATAGCAGCTTTTAATTCTTCTTGTAATTTAATTAAAGCATCTAATTTACTTAATTCTAGTTTACTTAAATTAGAATCTTTTTCAAGTATTTCTATTTCATTTTTAAGGTCTCTTGTTATTTTATTTTCACCTGTTTCTGGATCAATAGTACCATTGATCATTTCAATCATTTTATTGATATCACCAACTTTAACATCTTCATCAGAAAATGTACCAGCAAATTCTTCCCAGCTTTCAACAAATATATCTTCAAATTCTAAAAGTTTATTATACTTTCTTTTATTATTTTGTAATTCTAAATCAATAACCTCTACTGATTTTTTTAAATCATTAAATGCTTTTATTTGATCTATTTTTTTATTATCAATATCTTCTAATAACTGTTGAACTTTATCAAAAGCACTTTGTTTAGTATCAATTACTTTTCTATCAATTCTTGATAGAATGTAAATAGTACTACCATGTATATTTTCCTCGTCTTGTAGTTTATTTTCTATTTGTTTTTTCTTTCTTCTATCCTCTTTTCTTATTTTATGTACTAGCTTTCTCTCTTCTGTGTAACGAGATAGTTCACTTTCCCATTGATTAAGACTTTCTCGAATCTCTCTAACGGTCATTTCAGTACCATCTTCTAATTTTACAAATTCAACACTATCAGCATCCTTTCTATTTTCAATAGTTGCTTTTTCTAATGCATTAGACATCCTTGATAATTTCTCTGCAGTTTCAGGAGATATTGTAATTGTTTCTCCGTTAGGACCAACAAAATCTGTAGAATTTATCCTTGTAATGCCCACACCTTTTAAGGGGTCTTTAAGTAATGCTTTTAATTGATCAATATCAGGATCGCCTTGATATTCAAAATCAGTATTATATACTGAATTAAGTAACTCTTGTTCAAATCTTGTATGAAATTCTTCAGGTAATCCGAGTTCATCTAATATATCACCCATTAAAGAAGATAAACTATTAGGGTTTTCATTATCTAATATTCTAACAATAGCTTCTTCACTATCAAAATACTTACCTCCGTAGATTTTCCTGGAGTCTAATATACCTTTTAATTTTTTATATATTTTTCTATTTAGTCTAATGTTTCTATTAATATCTTTAAGATTTACATCAAACTTTTCTATTGATGTATTTAGTTTATCTAAATCATCTCTTAACTGTTGTATAGGTGTAGCTAGTCTATTTAATTCCTCTCTAACAAAACCAATATCTTTTTTTCTATTTTCAAGAACATCTACATATACTTCATATCTTTCAATTTCTTTTTCATAATAGTTTCTACTAGAAAGAATGTTTTTTCTTATTCTTTTAGCTTCTACTAATTGTTTATTTAATTTAGTAATATGACTTAGATGACCTCTAACAGATTCTTTTTTACTTGTTTTTTCAGTTATTTTTTGGTTTTGCTTTTCAATATCCTCGCGTATCTTTTCAATTTTATTATCCTGTTCTTCTACTTGTTTTTCAAAACCAAGTAACTTATCCCACATTTCAGTTAGCTTATTGTGAAGCTCTTTAGCATCTTCATCAAAAAGCAATTGTTCTTTATCATCAACAAACTGAGCTAGAATTAAATTAAATTGAGCTGCAATAGGATCTGAATGATCTACAAGTGAAGCATCTAAATCAGAAGAAAGCATAAAGTCTCGCAGTTCATTAAAACGAGCTATATTATTACTTATTTCTATTTGTTTATCTATTAAATTATTTCTATTTTCATTTTCATTAGTGTAAATTTCAGCTTTTTCTACTTTTAATCTTTCTAATGTTATTTGTTTATCCCAAAAAGCTTTAATAAATTCTAATTGGGCTTCAGCAACAAGAGCACTATCTTTTTCACGACCACGTAAATTTGAAATAGTATCTAAATCAGCTATTTCAATTGCTTGTGAATCAGATGGTTTTATTTTTATTGTAGTTTCACCTTTTTCTTTTTTAGTAGAAACAATACCAATTGATTTAAATTGTTCATCAAAATCTACACTATCATCAGTAGGAAGTGTTGCAATAAATTCAAGAAATTGCTTTCCGTATTTCTCGTTTTTAACTTTACCAATACCTTTTATTTTTAAGAATTCACTTTCTGTCTTAGGCATTTTTTCTGCCATTTCCATTAGTGTTTCATTTTTAGCAACATTAATTGGCTTACCAAGTTTTTTCCTAAATTCTTTTAATTTTTCAAATCTTAAATCAGCAGGAGAAAGCATTTCAAATACTTCTGTATTTTCATTGTGTTCAGTATCTTTTCCTATTATTGAATGCCTGCCTTTATCATCTTTATAATATTTTTCATTAAGTTTAGTATCCGTTAAAGAAATAGATTCTTCTTTTATTGCATTTATATTTTGAAATACAGTAAAAGAACCATCTTCGTTATCCATAACAGTATACATTTTTAATCTATTAGGGATTGGAAGTTTATTTATTTGATCTTCTAATTTAGATACCTTAAGTTGAGCCTTACTTAATGTACCTGTAAATTGAGGTTCTCCTTTTTCATTTTTACCAGCTTCTTCTTGAATTTGACGAATAAATGTATCTAATGAGGCTACCTCTTTATCAATAGCTCTATTAATAAGTAATTCTTGGTTGTCTATTTCTTTACCTGTTAATGTATCATCAAAAACAGGACGATTTAATATTTTATTTAATCTATTTAATTCTTTAATTAATCCTTTTCTAAGAGTATCATTAGTATCTAATTCTTCAATTTGATCCTTTGACCTTCTTACTGTAGATGTATTAAATGTTCGTTTACTGTGGGCCGAAGAAGTTAAAGATTTTTTCTTTTCATTTAATTCATTCAATTTAGTTAGTAGTGTACCAACTTCCTTCTTTGATTCTTCTAATTGTTTTTTATTTTTTTTGTTTATGTTATTTTTATGTTCTTCCCATTCACTTTCTTTACCAGGTTTAATTTGATTTTCATAAAGTTCTTTATTGGCTTCATTAACTAAAAATGGTTCTTCATTTTCAGGTGTAAACATATATTTACCATCTTTATAATCAATTCTACCTCTTTTACTATTAAATAAATTAGCTTTTCCTTCTTCACTATTATCCCAATAAACGAACCCATCTCTATCTTGAAGTTCCATTAATTGCTCCATATGTAAATTAAAATAGAACTTTCTTCTTTTCTCTCTATTCTTTTCTTGTTCTTTTCTAATTAACTTAGCCAATTTTTCTCCACTAACTAAATCATCAAATTCTTCATCAAGTTCAAGTGATTTTTTAACAGCAGCTAATTTTTTATCATATATATCACTTTGTTCTTTAGTACTAAATTTATCAAAACCTAGTTTTTCAATTCTTTCATCAAAAGGTTTAGATATTTCATTTTCTCTTTTCTCTATTTCCTTTAAAGAACTACTAATTTGATTTAATAAGTCTTCTCTTTTTTGTAAACTTTCAGCTAAATCTTTTTTTATCTTTTTTTCAGGTATTCTATCAAATTCATCTAGTTCATCTTGTAGTTCATCCTGTCTTTCTTTTAATTCTGTTAACTTCTTGTCAGAAATTAATTTCTTATTTTTCTCCTGTTGTATTTTAAATGCTTGATCGTATTTAAATTTATTAGATACACCATCTTCATCTATTTCATTTATATCAATATCCTGTTTTTCTGCATGGCTTTTAACAGCTAATTTATGCTTTTCTTCTGCCTCTTTATTTAAATCTTCTATATCTTTACCTAACAAATCATAACTTAATCTATTGTTAAATGCAGCATGTGCAATAGGATTATCTAGTTTAGTATTATATTCCATCCAACGATCATAGTATTCATCTATTTTTACTATTGCCCCTTCAACCTGATCCTTATAATCATCCGTATATCCCTTAGATTTAGCCTCTTCTGGACTTAATGACCCTATCTCCTTAAATGTATTTATTAAGTGATCTTTGGTGTTACTTTTAAATGATTCAACAGCAACACGAGCTAAAGAAAATTCTTTATGTTTATCAGCTCTTTTTCTCAACTGTCTTTCATTCATTTTATCAAACTCTTTGGCGAGTTCTTTTTTATTTTTTTCTAACTTATCTTTAGATTCCTGTGTATCAAAATCAATTGTGCCTGAATTAGCCATATCAATTCTAGCCATGTTATCAATGATTTTATCTTTTTTCTTATGGTCTCTAGTTTCAATAAAATCATTAATATCTGCTATATTTTCTTCTAATGCAGCTTGATATTTTGCACTTGCAATAATACCTGCACTGTCTTCAACACTCTTCTGCCATGCTTCAATTGGTTTATTTATTCTATCATATTCATCATCAACTTTTTTATTTGCAGATACCAGACCGTCTTCATATTGTACTATTACATTTCCTTTTTCATCTAATTTTTCTGTTTGTCTTTTTTCTCTTACAAACTTACCATCTTTATCTTTTTCAACTTCTGATTCTACATATTCATTAACTAACTCACCTTCCTCATTTTCAACCATTACATCTTCCATTTCAACCATTGTTTCACCAGCTCTAAACTTAAGTGAACCATCAGGATAATACACATTTTCTTTATGTGTTTTTTCAACTTTATGTCCAAACATTTTACTTGCTGCACCAAAAGTTGCCTTATCTAATCGTGAGCCAGTTGTACCCACAGATCCTTTCATTGTTGCCATACCAACATGAGCTGGTCCACCTAAGAAACCTAATACAGAAGTTTCTACAATGTCTTTATAACTAGCATCACCATATATATTGCCTGTTAAATAAAATTCATCACCAAATACAAGACCTTTAGATCTTGCCATTTCACCTGTTCCCATTGCTCTGTGAGCCTCTGCCTCAGCTTGTTCTTGAGCAATCATTTCTACATTTTCTTCAACAAGCTCTTGAGCACCTTCTGTTAACCCTGCTCCTAGTTTTTTATTTTTAAAAGAAGGTAAAAATGCATCACGTTTAAATCCTTTTACATTTTTAGAACCATTTAAGAATCTACTAGACATTGTTAAATTTAATGCAATATTGGCTCTACTTGCATTAACAATATTTGATGCTGTTTGAGCTGCAACTTGTTCAGCATATGCATCACTATAACCCATTTCAATAGCTTCATTATATACACTATTATATGATTCTGTTGCACTCATTATAGCAGCAGATTGGTTTAACGCTGTTGATACAGCGACATTTTGTGCCATATCTCCAGCTTTTAATCCTTTTCCTATTGCTGTACCAGATCTACCTGATCTAGCCATGTTTTCACCTGTACCAAGTACATTACCATGTCGTTTTACTTTTTCTGCCTTTTTTAAACTATTTAACCATTTAAGTGCTTGTGCACCTCTACTTACAAAAGCACCTGCACCTGCGCCTTGTAATCCAAATGAAACTGCACTAGAAGCAAGACTTCCTGCATTTTCAATCCACCATGAGGACATACCAGGACCCCACATTCCAGCATCTTTTTTCTGATAAATAGGTGCCCACTCATTTGTTTTTTCTTTTTGTTCCGCTGCCCAATCTGCAACACCTTTAAACATTCCTTTATTTGGATCAACATATCCTGGTAAATCTACCATATTTGCAAATCCAGCTGCTGTATCAGTTAAAGTATTAAAGAAAAATCTTGCTCCTGCGTTTTTTATTTGTTCACCTGTCCCTTGCTTTTCCCAAAGATTTTCAGTATTATATTCAGAACCAACAGTGTAAGCAGCACCTAATCGTTCTGCTTCTGTCATCATGTCATAATCAACATCGACATCTGCAAGTGGATTTAAATATGGAGCTACATATCTTTTTTCTTTTTGATAGTAATCCCACTCATTGGCATATTTAATATCTTCTGCCATTGATTCTTGTAATTTTTCAGATGTTGCTTCATTATCTAGACTTTTCAAATAAGCCTCCATTTCTTCTGGATTCATATTATATTATATATTTATAGTATATGGTGATTATATTTATTTTATTATATGGTAACGGTATATGTTATTGATTTAATATTTCAAAGTACTGATTTAGTTTTGGTTTATATCTTGAAATTTCTTTATATTTTTTATCTATAGCATCATTAATTATTTTTTCATCTAATGTAATACCTTTTTTGAATTTTGCTTTATTTTCTGCTGATAGATTGTAAGTAAAAAGTTTATAATGTCTAATTGCGGGTTTCATGTATTCTTCTAAAATAAAATCTTGACCTGGATTTTTACTACCACCTGCTTGAGCATTTGTCATAGCTTTTAAGACAGTTCCTTGTCCAGCATTATAAGCAGTACCAGCAAGGATAAGAAAATTAGGATCGTTAGGTTTGACACCCATGTCTTCAGCTTTATTCTTAAGAGCAGCTGCACCAAAAAGTATATTAATTTCAGGATTATACCGATATGTTTCAAAGTCATACTTTGATAATTCAGGATAACTCTCCTGAATTCCGTCCCATGTTGATTTAACAACTTGCATTAATCCGAATGCAACTCCACTGCTTGCTTCAGGTTTTCCACCTGATTCTACCCCCATAATAATTTTAAGGTGATCGACACGCATACCATATTTAGTAGCAGCATTTTCTATAAAATCATTATATTCACTAACTTTAGTTAATCTTCCTTGTATACTTTTTCTTTCTTTTTTAGTTATTTGATTATTTATATTTTCGAGTACTTGTGCTTGTCCAGGAGAATAAATTATCATTTCTCCTTTTTTATTTTTCTCATACACTTTACCTGCAGGTCTATCATTTCTAGCTTTTGTTATATCAATATGATAACCTGTACCTGCATCATGATAATATGCACTTGCATCATTTTTTCTTAAAAAGGCTTCTCCTGATTTAGTCTTAAAGAATGCCCATAATGCTCTACCTGCTTTACCATCTTGTCCATCTCTAGTACGTATGTCAACTGAATTACCTGTCATATGTGGACTATCTATCATAGAAGTTAAATTAGTTCTGTATGCACTTGTATTATCTTGTATTGATCTTAAACCGCTTGTAATTACTGCTTTATCATGAACTGTTAAACCATCAAACATAGATAAATCTTTTGGATCTATGTAATCATAATTTCCTGTAGCAAAATCATTTAAATAAGGTTCTACAATAGAGAATTGTGGGATATTTGTTATTGGTTTTTCATAATTTTCTTTTGCGCTTAACAACCCTTGTAATATATCACTCATATCCTGAACAAGATTTCCTATTGCAGGAGTAAATCTCATTTTAGCACGTGTATCCTTATTGGTAACCATTGGAATTTCTTGTATTTCCTTTAAAACATCTGGATTAACAGCATATATATCTCCTGTGCTTGTACTAAACCATTTATGTTTTTTAGCTAAACTGGGTTTAGATGCAAATCCTAATTGTGCTTGATCAATTTTACTTAAATCATCAAATACATTTTTCTCAATTGAATATTTATATTCACCGTCTTCTTTTTGTGTTTTTTGAACTACGCCGGGAGTCGTAGTAACTATCTTATCTAAGAACCCGGTAGCTGAAAACTTTGAGGCAACTTATTTGCAGTAGTTCCAGTAGTTCCAGTTGTAGCTGTAATTGTAGTACTTGGTGTTTCTCCAGTTATAATCGTTTCAACCATTTTTTTTAATTGTTCTTTAGCTTGCTCTTGAGTCATATTATGTAATGGATTAGATTTTGTTCCTCCTTTACCGTCAGATATTGTTGGCGAAAAATAATTACTTGGAAGATGACCGGCATCTAAATCAGCAATTTGTTTTTGTAATGATTCAATATTACTAATAGCTTTAGAATTTGTAGTTTTTATATGTAAAAAAATTTCATCCATAGTTGAAAATGGAACAAGATGATAATCTTTAATATTTGACATATTATAATTAGTACTTCCCGGATAATCATCTGCTGATACTTTACCATCTTTTTTTTCCATAATATAAAACTCACCTTTTTTTATTTGACTTCCTCCCTTACCTGTTAAATTTTTAAGTGCTTGATGAAACCTAACAGGTTTCTTTTTATTAAAATTTGGTAAGTCAGCAAAAAGTCCATTGTTTTCTCTTAAGCTTTTACTTAATATATTAGTGTATTTCATCCTAGCCCCTTCAATTCCATAATGATTTATTGCATCTGACATTAAAATAGCTTCCGTATTATGTTCCCATTGTAAATCAACCCCATCTTTATATTGAGCAACAAATATTGGACCTTCATTAGTATAATCTAATCTTACTCCTACCATTTTACTAAGTAACCATTCTTTTTCATATTCGGATAGAGATTGGTTTCCTTTTTGTTCATCAGTTTTTTTCTTATATTCAGCTTCTATTTTAGTTTTAATAGTTTGTTTTACTCCTTTTTCTTCTTTTCCTTTTTTATCATTATCATATAATGATCTTCTTATTTCACGTTTAGGATCAGTGAATTCTTGATAAAATGCATCCCTTGCTCGTTCATATATATATTTATTTTCTTTATAATCTTTTCCAAATAAAAAAACAAGATCTTTTCTATCTATTGAATTATTTAAATCATCAACAGAGTTCATATAATTAAAATAACGTGTATCGGTACCAAAGTCTTTTTTTATAGAGAATCCTT
>Ga0255047_10002052_pt1 | contig 13724 bp, 12 predicted proteins | sample JV7_2_1_MG_FD_183640 | JGI IMG/M metagenome (GOLD analysis project Ga0255047, IMG submission 183640) | Seawater microbial communities from Jervis Inlet, British Columbia, Canada - JV7_2_1 | ecosystem: Environmental > Aquatic > Marine > Inlet | place: Canada: British Columbia | collected 2016-10-06
CTGAATGAATTATCAAGAGCTAATAGACAAAGTATTGAAGAACAAGTCACTCACGGTATTCCTTGGGATTGTCGTAGTGGCTATGCTCTTTGGTTGGATAGGTGGCTGATGCACCTAAAAATTCTTGGGGTCTTGTCCGAATGGACAGGACTGCCAAGATGCAACAGGAATTAAAGAAAAAAAAGAAGAAGAAAGTTAACCCTAGATTATGGCAATCAGATTGGCGAAAATGAGGAGGATTCGATTTGAAGCACAAAAGTTACGTACCCTTACCTACCTATATGGTAAAGAAGAACGAACGAATTTTGGGCCTTAACAGCTACCAGAGACTACATTACTGGCTGTTGAACCAATGTAAAAAGAATTATAGAGAGAAATTAGGTGACTGGCACGTGGCCCTGCCTAAATTCAAAACTCTCAAAATAAAGTACACGATTTACTTCAAGACCAAGAGAAAAAAGGACTTGGACAACTATACTGCACCGCTGCATAAGTTTATGTGTGACTACTTGGTGGAGAATGGAGTTATACCGGAGGATGACTATACCATTGTCACTGGATTCTGTTCAGAGTTTGGCGGTATAGATGACAACTACGCACTTGTTGAACTAGAAGGGGAAGAAGATGGGACTTAATAAAAGTAAGGATTTAGCGGGGATGAGGAAGTTTGATGTGGATTTGGAATTTGGTAAGGGCTGGGAAAAGCACATAGATGATGTGTTCTCTGGTGCTACCAAGTGTGAAGTTAAAACAGAGAGGGACAAATGGGCCAAGACCGGCAACATTTGTATTGAAATAGAGAGTTATGGAAAACCCTCCGGATTGACCAGCACAGAGGCTGAAGTGTGGGTACACAACTTGGTCAAGGATGATGAGTTGTGTTGCAGTCTAATGTTCAATACGGATAAACTACGAAAGGTTATGGAAGAGATGAAACCCTTTACTCTTATGGGCGGGGACAACAATGCGTCTAAGCTTTACCTAGTCAATATAGAGAAGCTATTACACGCTGTTTCGCTTCCTACCTAATGTCTGTCGCTTCTTAGTTTGTCTTCTTCGCTCTAAAATTCTGTTCCAATCTGCTTGGTACTGACCATCAGCGTCATACCCCCTGTCTAAATAACCAGAGTCTATTGCACCCTCATCAACTAAGACAGCTGTACCATCTTTCTTCATTCCCCAATTTCTGAAGGCTGTGAAATCAGCCCACGCTAAGTCAAACTCCATAAACTGTTCCAATCCCAGTTTTGTCATTGCTTCTTGCCATTCCGCATTTAGCTTTTTGTTGTGTGCAGAATAATTTGGTATCTCAATGGAATGATTTAATTTAAAGCCTTGGTACATCCCTTCAGCTTTTAGAGGTGCTAAAAATCTATTCACAGCTATGTCATTTCGTGGCACATATTCCATTATTACATAGTCTTTTCCAATTTCAAATACTCTCGGCCAGTGCTCGTTGTTTCTAAGGTAATACTCATTTGCCAAAGCATTTTGTGCCAGTCCTCTTTTTGTTGTTGCAACCTTGACAACCTTATCCTCACTTATTCTATATACAGCCCTATCACCTCCACCCCTCATTTTTTCAAGCTTGCTTAAATCTGGTATTCTCTCTTGAAGTATAACATCGTGGTTATTTGTATCAATGTAGTCAGTATTATCATTAAACTTAGTGAAGGCCATGGATTCAGCTAGGAGTGTACTGTGGGCAGTTGGCTCTATTACAGCACCTTTGATATTAGCCATTAATAGAGGGCCTACCTGCACTACTTCTGGAGACCTTAAAATCTTTTCCCCTGTCTCTTTAACATAGAAGTAACCATACCTTTGAGGATTGAATCCTACTTCCACCCAGTCATCACTAGCCAAGGCTTCGTTAGCCATTCTTCTAGCTTCTACTGCTTCTACATCTACCCAATAGCCTTGCATAGTAGCAAATGGAGATTTAGTTACTTTCTTTCCTTTTGAATCAAGAACACCTGCAGCTATTCTATTTGATGCTTTCGAGAACTGCACCATATTGCCATTCTTATCACGATTTCCAAATAAAACATTCCGTAATACCGCAGATTTGGCATATCCTATAACACCACTTTTTGAATCGTGTACAGTGACTATCCAAGTATCTGTCCTTGTGTAAGCTGGTATATCTAACCTAGCCTTTACCAGTTCACCCTCATTAATTTTTACATACCCCGGCCCACCATCCTTTCTTATTAATCCTTTAGTGGCTTTATCTTTTAAAGCCATAATCATTTTTCGGAATGTAGGTATCTCTTGTACTTCACCCAATACTTCAATGGGCTTATTCAAAATAACTGCACGTGCCCATTCAACATCCTCGTCTAAATTAATTCCTTTGTCTAGCTTCTTCTTACCCAAAGACTCTAATTTCTCTGGCTGTTTGTATTCATTCTTGGGACTCTGTGCTCTGCCTGCCGCTATTATTTCTGGACTTAATCCCCAACCAATTACTAGATTAGAATATTTAGAGGCTGTTGATTCAGCTAGTGCATCACTTCTTGGCTTCACCTGCTCTACTGGCATTGATTCCCAGATAGCAGCTGTTAATCCTCTACCAGTACCTTTAGATACAAAGATACCAGCATACCCAGCATCTTTAATTACTTTTAAATAAGCTTGCCATATTGAATTTTTATCTGTAGGTGGTATATTATTTTGTTGTACAATTTCATCTCTTTTAATTCGTAAATCATCTGGGTCTGATGCTATGTCATATATTCTATCAACAGGAATTTTAGTAATATATTCATTTGGGCCTAAACCCTCTTCTTTTATATAGCCAAGAGGATGTCCTACATTTAAACCAAATGAAGAATAGGGTGGGTCTGTAGGCCCAGCTCTAAAATTACTATCCCTTAAACCAAGAGTCTGACCAGTCTCATCCATCTTTCCCATAAAGGTAGGGTCTAGCTGTGTTAGTCCATCAGCCTCACTCCAGTGGTGCATTAATATATTACCATCCTCATCTGGGATAGGCTTTTTTGCATCTCTTGCTGTAACAAATTCAGCTGAACGTGTCTTTTCGTGATGGTCTAATTTCCTTTCAATATCAGCTTGGGAAAAAATTATTCGGGCGTGCCTTGCTTCTAAGTCTGAAAAACCATTATTACGACCCATTGCACATTTCTTAGGCATCAGTCTCCTCCCAGCGTTTCAGCACCAATAGCACCAAGAGTCGCTCTCAATAGAATGTCGAAAAATTGTTCTGGCGTTTCAGCTAATGTCTCTGCTAGTCCATTACCATATAGATGTTGTAAGAAATTATCTGCCATACCAGCAGCAGGGCCTCCTACATATCCAGTAACAGATTCCTCACCTACTATTGGTACACCGATAGCACCTACTAAATCAACAAGGCCACGTTCTCTTTCTGAGCCACGGATTTCATCTTTGATTGCCAGAGCTAATGCTGCCATTCCTAGAGCCGCACCGATAGCAGCCAATGTACTCATCTGTTGCATTAAAGCTGGAGTACAGGATTTAGGATTTAATTTTCGTAAGACTCTTCTAGCAATGGTATTACCAAATAAAATAGGGAAAGATTTAAGTTGTGCCAGTAATTGCATATCCGGATTAGACATCCACAATGGTCGATTTGCAGCAGTTGGCTCTAGTCTTACATCAGTAACCATCTTCCGTAACCAAGGAACAATTAAATCACGTACTCTAGTTCTAGTGCCATCACTCTTGGTAATCATTGTATCTAACCACGTATCATTCAGTATGTCAATCTTATTACCACCGGCTCTGTACATAGCTTCAAAATCTTGGATGGTCATTCCATTCTCTTTCAGTTCATTTTCAAGACGTTTCTTAGCGTTACCTTTAATCCTATGTAATTTTTTAGCTTGTCCTTCTATAAATTTCAGACTAGTAACTGCGGCCCAAGAACCAACAAAGTTAGTATATTGAGTGAGAAAAGCACCAGCAGGAAGTCGAAAGTATAACTGCATGGTTTGATTATTGTCTCCCACGAAAAACTGGGCAATTCTTTCATTGTAAGCTGGATTAATAGCAAAACCCATAAGTCTATTTAAGTCTCTAGCAAAAGAACTATGAGCTTCCTTACCTACTGAGCCACCATATATACTACGTCTAAGTCCGGACAGTAAATGAGCAGCCATAGTCGGTGCACTTTTAATCATATTAATATAACCAGAGCGTTGTCCAATCCACACCGGCTCTGTTATAGAAGAAATTGTAGCCATACCTAAATACTTTATAGCCGCAACAGATTGAATAGTCTTAAAAGCCGACTGTCTTGTTCTAGCTGCATCATCTTGAGGTCTCTTATATACATGATGGACTGCATCATATAAGTCCCAAATTCTTTGGGCCTGTGGATTAGAAATAACTCCGTCTTTTAATAAATTATTAATAGATTGATTAAGTCTGTTAGCGTTGTCTGCACCAAAAGCTTCTGATGAAGCTAGACGAATAGAAGCACCCGATAAGTAATCACCTATAGATTCCATAGGACTCTTCTTTCTAAATTCTTCTGGTAGCCTACTCCATCTACCATCTCTTGTCTTCTCGAACGAAGGTCTATTGACTCCTTTCCTTGCCCTAACTTTACGTATCTGCTCTGACGTTAACGTGGATGGGTCAACATCATTAAGTATGTCATTAAGAATTCCTTGTCTTACTTGGTCAGCAGTTTCAATTATTTCACCAGTTACTTTATCTTTTGTAGGCTCAATATTGACTCCCTTAACCTCCTTACCTTCAGCATTTATATAAGTCTCTTCTAAAGCTTTTAAGAAATCTTTTGGATTTGCTTTAACTGCGGCTTTGTCTATACCCCTAGTTAAATAATCTTTAGTAAATCCAATCTTTAATCCATCTCTACCTAACCTACTTTCTAGTGCACTAAACACTTTATTTTGAAGATTTCTAAGCTTAACTATGTCAGCTTCAAGCTCTACCATTTTCTTGACGCCTAGTTCCTTTCTTACTGCTTCTTGAAGAGTTGAATCAATCTTATCTTCTAAGCTTTGCCCTATATACTTGTCTATATTTAGTGGAATTTTTGAGCCAATTTCGCCCATCATAAAATAATGTCCTGCCCACTTGTCACGTATATCCATGAACGGTTCAACGTATTCACTGACATTTTTGAATTTTAGGGTATTAAAGGATGGACTTGTTTGATATTCTCCCGAACCTGTCTCTGTGTCAGAGAATGAACGGAGGACTCTATTGAGGTCAAAGAAATTGTGGCTGCTCTTTAATTTTGGGCGTACATTTCTTAGAAATTCAGTTGACTTAAAGACTGTAGCATCGGCTGCTTGTCTAGTCAACTTAGATAGTGTTGAAGGTTCTACTCTGTCAAAATCAAAAAGTTCTGGTTCTTTAATTGTCGGAGTTTTTAAACCTTCAATTTTTGTGTCTAATTCTGGGCCTTCATATTTACTTACTAAATCTGCAAATTGAGTCTCATAATCATTGACTTGTATTCCAAAGTCTTTTGCTGACTCTTCCATTAGATTTAAGTTATGTGCTTCTAGTGTATTTTGGTCAGCTTTCATTTGCCTATTGAAAGCCCCTGCATCTATTCCTGCTGGGCCTGCTCCCATGAGAAAACCACTCATACCACCTACTCCAGCAGCTGAAACCAGTTCCTCACCAGTCAAGCCCTCTAATCCTGTAGCAGATAATCCTTGGCCCACGACTGTTTGTGCAGTTTCAGTAACAGTTTCCCTAAGTCCAGTTCCAAGTGCTTTCTTGGCAAATACAACCATGGATTGTACAAACTGTTGTTTCTCTGCACTATTGAATCTTTCGTATATTTCTTTTATACTATCTCTATTGAATCTTTTACCAGTGAATAAGCCCTTTAGTGCAAAGTTTCTGGGAATCTGGTCAAGTAAGGCATTGATGGAACTAGCTGCAAATAACTTAGCTCTTTCACTTTCATTGAAATCCTGTAATTCTTTACCTGCATTTTCAGTATGTGTAGCTACATTTTCATTAAATTGAAGTAGCCAGTTGAGACCGAAAGTTCCAACCCTACCTCCAGCACCTGCTACTTTTGTAGGTATGGAAGGTATTGACATTAAGGCATTACTTACACCACTAGCTAAAAGAAGGCCAGCATTAGTAGCTGAACCTTCAGCAGTTCTTTCGAGAATCCATCCAAGTTTATCCTGTGAACTATATAGCCCTTCTGGATATTCTGGATAGTAGTCTTCTAATCCTTCAGCTCCAGACTCATATAAAGCACGACCAGCATCAACCAGAAAATCTGGCATATACGAGTCATATAATTCATTGAAGTTTTCGAGACCAGCTCCAAGATTCATCTTGAAGAAGTCCCAGCTAGATATTATAGAGTCGTCTTTGACTCTACTAGAACTAAACGGACTATCGGAATCACCAAAAGGATTCTTAGTGCTACTAGCGAATAACTTTTCGTCTTCTTCGTTGCCGAAAGGGCTAGTCGCCATGTTAGACTCCTACTTTAAAATAACTGGCTACTTTTGCTCTTATACCCGGTTCGTTATTATTTTTATTTTTTTGTGTTTTTCCTTGTTCAGCTTCTAGTTTTCTTCTCTCCCATTCTGCTTCGGCATTTGGTCGAGACATTTTCATCTCTTCCATAATGTCTCGAACTTCCCATTCTTTTTTAGCATTATCCCAAGTAGGCGGTATTCCTTTTATAGCAAGTTCGTGCATGAGCTGATTAATTACTGTTGCCTGTCTCCAAGATTCAGCTATTTTTTGCTGCTCAGTCATACCTTCTCCAAATTTTCTCTTAAACCAACTATCAGTTTCATCATCTGTCAATAATCTGTTTTGAAGCTCACTAGGTTGGAGAATCATATTCTTTAATTGAGTATAACTTTTAGTAGCTGCTGTGTTCAGTGCAGTATATTGAGCAGTTTGTGCATCCAGTACATTATTAGCGTGTTGAAGCTTTCTTTCCTGTAAGGATTCAGTAGGAGTCTTGGCTGGTCTGTATTTCCATGGAGTACCTATATAGGCTAGAGCGTTAAAGAATTCCACTGCTCTGTTGTTGCCCGGAATATCCCCCGGTCTCTCCTCTAACCACCAAGCTTTATTCTCTGGTGAGAATGGATTTTTAAGTCTGTCCATAGTAAAGCCTTCACTAGAAAATACTTTAGCAACAGTGCTATCTGCTTCTGCTTTACTGGTAGGCTCTTTACCTATTACTGCAGCCGAAGTTCCAATAGCACCACCAACAACACCACTAGCTAATGCATCATCTACGCTTGGCCCACCTAAATATTCATTATTTGCTGTTTCGTCTGCTAATGGTACTTTATCTAAAACCCAAGTCTCGGCAGAATCAAGGTCAGCATCAAATAGAGATTGTGCTTTATCACCTAAACCTTTGGCTAGTGAAACAACTTTCTTTTTAGCTTCATCAACAATAACTTTAATATTTGGTAAGGCATCTTGAATAATCCCTTCAACTTTTTCAACATTTTCTCCTACCATAGTGCCGGCTGCTTGTGCTATTTCTATGCCTTTAGACAAAGCCATATCAATGTCTGCATTTCCTGTAACATTGTGTGAAATTCCAAACGTGGAATCCACTGGGTCACTTTCTTTTGCAAGTCTAACATCGGTAGCTCTATCTTTAGATTCCTGCATAAACCTAAGATTCTCTGCCATTCTTAGTGCATCAGAAGTTTCGTATGCTTGTTTGTTTTCATTGTCTGTACCAAGTAATCCCACTGGATTAGGTGACTGTGGCCTCCATGGACTTCCAGAGGGCAGTCCCTCTTCTAATGGAGGTTGTCCCAACATACGCTGATTTCTCGCTTGTATGTCTTCAAACAGACTTTCATTTGGTGACTTAAAATATTCACCACTTTCTATTTGTTGTGCAGTTCTAGGCAGATGTCTCAACCTGTCTATTTCGGCAGCATAATTTTTTGCACCTTGAGTCTGGAAAGCATCCCATTCACTTGGCCCTAGAATATTGCCATCTGCATCTCTGCGATGTTTAGTAGAAAGAGGGCCTTCTGCACCAAATTGAACTCCTCTTTCATCTGTGCCATCCATATAATTTTCTGGTGAAAGGAATCCTGTACCATATTGCTTGAATAAAGGACTCGTTACATCAACTCCTGCTCTTTCTGCTCTTAAATCATCAAGGTAGGCATCCTGTACATTACCTATGTAGTGTTTACCCAAGTCCCATAAGAGAGGTACAGCTTTGAGGTGTGCTGGTAAATATTGACTAGCTCCTTCTTGTATATTTTCTATGGATTGCTGTTCTACCGTACTTTTATTTGACCAAGAACCACCAGCTTCTATACAAGACTTACGAGTAAATTGTCCAGACTTAATACCATTCTGAAAAGTACAAACACCCTGTTCTCCAGACAATGTATCCTTAGCAACGTCAATCCAATTTTTATTATTTACTTGTTTAGTAAATCCAGATGTTGTTGGGCCTCTGTCAAATAAATTATTGAAGTCAACAATATTGTCATCAAACCAATTATTTGCGGCATCCCAGCCTCTTGAGAAAATATTAGGCTGTGGCACAATTCCTTGTTCGGCAAGAGCTTTTGCTGCTAACTCTTCTTCAGTCATTCCTTTTATTCCATAATTCTTTGCCATAATTATCTTCCTAAATTTGTGTTAAATCTTTTATAGTAATCTGGGTCTTCATCTTCCGGTACTCCACGCCAAGCTTCTATGAAACTGTTAATTGCATTATCCTTGTTCTTATTCTTATTCCACATGTCCAGCATCATGTCTTGAGCAAAGTCTTTATACTCTGTTCGCAATCCGCTATTAATTCTTGTTCCTTGACCACCATAGTCAAAAGCTTCATGTATACCTTCACCACCTAAAAAATCTTGAAGTCCCATAATTCCTCTATATATTAAACTATCATGCTGGGGATGTACTGGTATGTCGTGTGGTTCGTTCCCATAATAATTAAACAGATTTGCTTGGTTAATTAACTTATCACCTATATTCTGGTTATCTTGAAAAATAGCAGACTCATTGTCTCTATAATCCTCAAGCAATCCTAGAGTCACTTGCACTGGGCCAAATGCTGTACTACCGCCTTCTGCTTCGCTATCTGTATTTCTTATCCAAGGATTATTAAATGAACCTGTCTCTGCAAAAGCAAAGGCATCATAGATGTCATCAATATTATAACCACCCCACATTTACTATCTTCCACCAACTATTCGTGTACCGGTGACTCCATAATTCTTGCTTGTTCCACCGGGATTCGCACCATAGTGTTCTGTTGCCGCTTCCATTATTGCACCCATTGCGTCTTCTTTCTTGGTTTCAGACGATGTAGCCGGTGGTTTTGATTTTATAACCGGTGGTTTCAAATCAAGCTTCGGTGTCGACAAAGGTACATTTCCTACCGGCCCAGTCGGTGGATTATAAGTTATTGTTGTCTTCGCTATTGGATTTGACATAGGCAGACCAGTTTTTGGGTCTTTGAATACAATGTCACCTAAAGATGGGCCGGTTACGCCCGGTATTGGTACATCACCATAGTCTCGTTTTGGAGGATTGCCCGGAGGATTTCCCGGAGGATTGCCCGGATTAATATTAGCACCTACATTCGTACTTGGTACATTACTAGGTAACTGTACTGGTTGCATACCTAAAAGTCCCGGAGTATAACTTGACGGTGTAGAAAGTAAATAAGGATTAGTTCCCGGCTTAGAACCCCAGATGTCATACGCTGCACCTGCATTGCTAAGTCCTTCACCATAAATATATGGGTCTCTTGTAGCCCAATTATAAGGGTCTGGAGTAGCTGGCGTAGGGGGAACGTATGTACTCTCATAAGGCGGAAATTGTCGAGGTGTCAATACATTTCTAGGCACTGACGAACCTCCGCCACCGCCACCACCACCGAATGAAAAGCTTATTCCACCACCTGTATTGGGTTGTGGTGCATTTATACCAGCCCTAGATTGAGTGCCTGTTCCTGTATAACCATAGTCATTAGCTCCAGTTCCAACTCTCGTATTAGCATACCTTTCAGTCATAGCTTTTTCATAATCTGCTTGAGAAACAGGATTGCCTGCTGCATTACTATATATACTCATTTTTTGATTTGAAACAGGTGTAGCTGCTGGGGACGCTAAGAATGGAGCAGCTGTAGTATTTACAGCATTTACTTGTGGAGTATATGGAGTATATTTAGAACTGGTTGGGTCATTTACTATTCCGGGATACCAAGTTGCCATATTATCTCCTTATAATCCTGCGAACATCGAGCCTAATGTTCCTATTGTATTCAAAGCACTAGGGCCGGGTTCAGTAGATGTATTTACACCTGCTCCACCCATTACCGGCTGGTATCCTGCAATACCCGCTTGGTAATTCTGTAGTTGCTGGTATGGTAGATTCATATTGAAATCATGGGCTGCTTGTGCATCAGCCATTAACGCTTGTTCTCTTGCTTGTTGTTGTCCACCGGATATAGCTAAATTAGCATAAGGCTGGAATCCTGCACCCATCAAAGCACCTGTCTGTCCTAGTGTACCTAATTGGTGTCCTAATCCTTGACCATAAGCATTGCCATATATCTGGGCAGCGGCTTGGTTAGCGGCATCGGCAGCTCCAGTAAGAGCATTGCCTTCCGCTATTCCCTGTCTACCACCACCATATCCACCGGACATAATAGCACCACTTCTAATGTTTGCCATCTCTGGCTGTAGACTCTGCATAGCCCTGTCAGACGCAGCCTGTGCCATATTCGTCACATAAGGGTTATTGGCTACATTCAACATATTAGGATTAGTACCTTGCTGGTATGCACCTATTGCCGGATTCATTATCTCCGGAGCACCTTTTACTGCAAAATCTCTCATGCCTTGCTGTGCTGTCAGCTGGTCTGGACTAAATCCGGCCTGCGTTGGCCCGCTATAAAATGTAGGGTTGAAATTGTTATATAAATTTGCTGCTTCGGAGAACCCACTTGTTATGTAGGGTGATACTTGACTCCAAGGTTCAGCTTCTTGTGTTTCTACGTGGTCGCCTTTAGACATTATTTAATCTCCTTTGCAAATAATCTTGTTTGTTCTTCATAGTTTAAATCCTTGAGTACCTTTCCCCAACCTTTCCGGCCAAAGAGTTCTATATACTCACATTTATTTTCTTTTCCAAAAGCAGTTAGCATTTCATCTGCTTCATCTCGCCATCTACTAAAGTTATTTCCTCCTAATAGTAGTACACAGAGTATATTCTTTTGAGGATATTTACTTATTTTCGTTATAAGTGCACCCTCTACATTTCCATTCATTTTTACCCAGAGCTGCATATTCTTCGATTTACAGGACTTTTTTATGTCACCTATACTGTACTCCCCTAAACCGTGTTCAAGGGCTGAAATCAAGTATTCTTGGACATGAGGCCACCAGACCTCTATATCCTTTGACAAAATCCCTTCAATCAAAGTTTACTCCAACTTAGGATTCATACATTAAACAAAGCTGAACCCACTCTCCTGTACTTAGATAAATATATACCCCCTCACCTGTACTTCCCGGATTCCAATTCGTACCATCTGCGTAACGAATGTCACCTATTCTTGGTTTGCTAGGTGCTGTATTACTAATGTCAAAATGTCCGTCAGCAATATTATTTATAATACCTGACATTCTAGTGAACTCTTGTCTTAGGTATGCAGGTATATCCTCTGGATTATCCGGAACAGGTGCTGGTTCGTAACGAATCATACACCATTACCTCTATTACCTTGAGGTACAAAATGAATTTCCATATTGGCCAATGCCCAAGTCTTGTCATCCGTTGATTCAGCTCTAATACCTATATAGTTACCTGTCGTTCTTACCGGTATTTCTGAATGTGTACCGGGCGTAAAGGAATAAGGCCCTTTCCAAGTAATTCCCTCATGTGGATTCATTTCATTTCCCACATAGAAATCCACTGCACCAGTACCAGAAATTCTAGGTACAATTTTGGTTATAGCTTTAGTTCCCGGATAGTCTAATTGCATACTGTCTTTCTGAACCCAAGCTCTATAGTCTGTACCGCTATGTTGGTTAGTTCCCAATATAAATAATTTGGTAGTTCCAGCATCAGCTAATATAAGAGAAGGTTTAAGAGGTGAATCCCAAGAATCATTATCTGTATCCCAGTCACCAGTTTCTGTCCAGTCTGTTGTACTAACTGCATCTACTACACCCCAACCAATAAAACTTACATTAGGCAAGTCTCTCTTAGACCAGCTTTGATTTCTCCAATTCCACACATAAGCTGTATCTGCAAAGGCATCTGTATCATTAGTATTGGATGTGAAGCAAATCCACATCTCGTTCTTTTCTCTATCAGCAGCTACGAATGTTCTTGTCTTGTAGTCTGGATGTATAGAGTTGAATAATTCATCTCTTATCTGGCTGTCTACAATGGATTGTTTGGTTTGACCATCGTGAATATAGACATCATCCTCAGAAACCACGAAATGCTTATTGTCGAAGTCTTTTACGCAGTGTCTACCTAGTATACCTACATCGGAAAATAGTTGCCTAAATCCAAATATGGACTGTCCGCCCTCAAATGCCATGCTCCAGATTGAGTCCTCTTTATATACTACATTGATGTCACCTAATGGTAAACAATCAATGACTGCTCCACTCGATTGAGAGAGGTCAACATAACCCGTATCCTTCGTAGCATCCGCTGCATCCCAGCTTGTAGGTACTGTACCACCCTCTGCCGGATGAGACCATCTTACTCTAAAAGGATAACGTGTGCCTGATTCAGTTGTATCCAGTGCTACCAGAAATCTCTTGAATGGTCGCATAACTGCACAAGTTGTACTACTTAGCCAGTTAGTCAAGTCAGCAAACTTTGCACTATCTGAAGTACCCATAAATTGTGGTTCATCAACACCATTATTAAGAATTGCTACACCACCTAATACACCACCATTCCATCCAGAAGCTGCTGCCGCACTATAATCACCACCAGATGTTCTTGTTAAATCAGTATGTGTAGTGCTTGCACCAGATGTATGTACTCTGTATATCTTAGTCAGTCCCGGATAAATCCAAGAATTTGTGGTTGCGGTGTCAAATTGCATCAGCCAATAAGGTGCTGCAGTAGGTGTGCCGAATACTTGCAAGTGTCCTTTTACTTTCGCAGTCTTGTCATTATCAAATTGTATATTATTTCCATCAGACCACTTGTCTTCCGGTATTTCATAGGAAGAAATATCCTTGTTGATTCCTGTTGGGTTCAATACTTTTACTTGTGCTGGCATTACTTCATATCCAAACCTTCAACAATCGCATACCAGTTAGCACCAGCATCAATTGTCTCGAAAGTAAGAATGTCTATTCCACTTGTAGTCAGAGTAGGTGTTGTACCACCAACAAACTTAACACTTGAGTGCCAAGGGTCTGTCACTGTACCACCATTCGTCAGTATCAGTTTGAACTTACCATATATACCAGAGGTTGGTGCATTACTTATTGTGAATGAACCACCACTTGCAAGTACCGCAGTAACTACATTGCCTAATGCAAAGTTAATTGCTGTTGCCGAACTCACTGTACCTACAGCATTAACAATCTCTGTCTGCTTCTTAGTCTTTAAGTTAGTTGTTGTACCTACAGCATCAGCAGTGACAGTCTTAGAAGCCTCTACTGTTCCTAGTGTGGGTACATCATTATAGTTTAGCTCTGCTGTTGTACCAGTATAGCCATCTATCAGATTTA
>Ga0255047_10002054_pt1 | contig 13715 bp, 13 predicted proteins | sample JV7_2_1_MG_FD_183640 | JGI IMG/M metagenome (GOLD analysis project Ga0255047, IMG submission 183640) | Seawater microbial communities from Jervis Inlet, British Columbia, Canada - JV7_2_1 | ecosystem: Environmental > Aquatic > Marine > Inlet | place: Canada: British Columbia | collected 2016-10-06
TGCATTGCTTGTTGTGTGAGACTGTTCCCTGTGGAGAAGCGCACCACCTTTTACGGGTTCCTGCTGAACCCAGAGGCGTTAGCCTCAAGACTGGTGACAACTGGGCGGTGCCTTTGTGCCGCCTCTGTCACCACAATCTCCACATGGATGGCAACGAGAAAATCTTTTTTGCCCTGCGTGGGGTAGACCCTATCGAGTGGGCAACTCAAAGCTGGGAGAAATTTAATGAGCGAAGTACGAGATAACAGCTACGCATTTGAAGCCGTCATGCTGGGGGCAACCAAGGACAAGAACGGATTTGTTCTGAAGCTGGCGATCCATCCCAACGATGTACCGATTGAACTGGTGGCTGATCATGTCGGCTCAAGGTACATGGTGGGCATGGGCAAGCTCAATGACATGGAGGAAATTGTTGAGCAACCGACCTTGCAAGAAGGGAGGAAGGCAGTGCAGTCAGCAGGGATGCTGTGCCGTCTCGACGAGTTCCAGACTTATTTATTACTGGAGGAAATAACAAACGAAGCCTCGGAAGAAGGCACGAAAGAAGGACTGTGTATACATCTGGGAATATCAAGCCGATCCGAACTGAAAGAGAATGCGTCTGCGAGACGCAAGTTCAATAAACTAATAGAAAAATTTGATGAATGGAGAGCATGATGCCTACGATGAACCGACAGCATAAACTAAAAGAACCGCACCGCCAGTATAATTTTCTTATTGATGAGGAACAGTATCAGAGATTGATTGCGAAGGCTGATGAAATGATGACCACGCCAGCCGCATTGGTGCGTAAGGCTGTGGCTAATTTTTTGGGAAAGGAAAATGGACACACTATCGACAGCCCTGACCGCGTTTAAAGTCCTCTCTTTTATAGTTGGACTGGTGCCGGAAACTCCCCACGAACAGGGGCCAGTCTGGCTATGGGGAATGGGCAAGCACTATATACATCAGGATATCTCAGAGGCAGAGGCGTGCCTTAAAGCAGAGGACAAGGCCAAGCGTAATGTTCTCAGGAAATATGCTGGGGAATATATATCGTCTCAAAGTTTTATGTCATGCACCGAGAAGGGTGACGAAGCCCAATGCCCTGCCACTATAACAACATGGTCTCAGACCGCTGGTGTTATCGCTGGGATTAAAAACAAAACCGTCAAGGCCAGCACCGATCCCGATGACAGAAGGCTGTGCCGTGTGACACTCGAAGGGGCTGTTGTAAAAAGAGAGTACGATCCCAACTTCGATCTGGATATCAGCCTGTCCAAGGACATCCTCAGATCAGGAGAAGAAATAAAAATAAACATCACCCCCACTGAAAGCATGTATGTAAATATTTTTGATCTTCACCCGGATGGTAATGCTCACTTGATATATCCCAACGTATATGAACAAACAAACCACATCGCCGCTCGAACCACCATACCTTCAACAGATAAGTACAGCTTTGTGGCTGAGTACCCACCAGAAATGAAATCTCCTACCGTTCACAAAACATTACAGATTGTTGCAACGAGAAAAAGTCTAGTGTTTCTGCCAGTTTATAAGGGATATGAACTGCAAAAAAAGCTACTGGAAATTGCGGCTAAGGATGTAAGATATATGCAACGCAGTTACAAGGTGATCAAATGATGCGATATATCTTAGCTATTTTAATTGGACTGGTGTCCCTTTCCGCTCAGGCAAAGGACGCCCATTACTGTATCAGCGAAGCAATATACTTTGAAGCACGGGGAGAGAGCCAAGTAGGTATGGTTGCGGTGGGACAGGTCATCATCAATCGGGTGCGCTCGTCCTATTACCCAGACCATCCGTGTGATGTGGTCTACCAGCGGCTGCAATTTTCTTATTACTGGGACGGCAAGCCAGAGCGCATCACCGACAAGAACGCATGGCGTATCTCACAATCTATTGCACGGCTGGTATTAAAGGGAAGCCTCGTTGATATTACCGACAACGCCACCCACTACCACGCCTCCTATGTCAAGCCACACTGGCTGGTATGGGTGAAACATCTGTGTTCCATCGGCACGCATCGTTTCTACAGGCTCAAGGAATAGGGGTGGAGATACTCAAGGAAAGAATCAAGAAGGTAGGCGTACTCCTTGACGCGCTTTCTCCCAGCAACCAAAGCTGGGCCTTCAACTACTGGTACACGGTGTACTGGAAATTAATCGACAAGGAATATAGGAAGGGGAAAACCAATGGACTACCTAAAAACTAGCCTGATTGCAGGTGGACTGGTGGCGCTCATGTCAGCATGTTCAACACCTAAACCCGGCACGCCTGCTGCCACTCTTAAAATTCTCGAAGAGAAAAAGGAACACCAGTCGGAGATGGTAGAGGACACCATCGATGATATACCTTCGTGGTTTACGGACAACCCGATGGATAACAACAGTGTGTTCTCAGCAGGAACCGCCTCGTCTCCCAACCTCCAGCTTGCCGTGGACAAGGGGGTTCTCAACGCCAAGCGGATGCTGGCTGACAGCATCGACGGCAAGGTAAACTCTCTGCTCAAGGAGTACATGGCAGAGAACGGAAGGGACATGGACCCCACCACCCTGACGGATGTGGAAAGAACCACCACCAACATCCTCAAAAATATAAATGTATCTGGCTACACCATAGACAAACTGGAGATACAGGAGGCTGGCCTCCACTATCGAACCTATGTTCTGTTGCGCTATCCATTGGGAGATGCCAACCGAATACAAACCAAACTCCTCAGGGAAAAGATCCTTAACCAAAGCAGAAAGCGCGCAAAGGAAGGCCATCAGGAATTAAAGGGCCGTACTGACGGAGGGGTCTAATGCGCCCTATCTATGAGACTGAAGCCCACCTTCAAGGGGAGGAGGATGTTGCCAAGAAACTGGAGGCATGGATAAACAATCCCTTGGCTACCGTAGTCAAGACTCCCCCTCTTGCTCCCTATGATTACTGCATTGTAAAGAAGGGCCTCATCTCAGGGGTGGTTGAAATCAAGGTGAGGTCCAACCCCAGCGACAAGTACCCCACCTACATGATCTCCCTCGAAAAGGTTTCTCAAAGTACCTCCCATGCCAACATAATCGGATGCCCCTTTTATGTGGTGGTGCAGTGGACCGACAAGATGGGACGGTGGAAGTTTGACAGGGACCAGTATACCACAGGTATAGGAGGACGCACTGATCGCAACGACAGCATGGATCAGGAAGCAGTCATCTATATCCCGATAAAAAACTTTTCATTTTCCTCTTGACTCTCTAACCACAACCACCTATATATAATGTTAATCACCAATAACGGTGGTTTACCGACATCTCTAGCGCCTCAATGGCTGAAAGGTAAAAACGATGTCACACCAAAGTAAAGTACCTACCACAAGCGGAGAGCTTGATAATGTAAGTCCGCTTGGCAATCTCGGTGTTAATATTCTTACCCCGAAGATTACCGAATTGCTGGTTCCGATAGTGGGAACGAGCCGTTTGGTTTCCCATGCGTGGGATCAGAAGGCTATCAATATGATGCTGGATAAACAAAAGGGAAAGGCTGTCCCGAAGAAGGCCCCTAAAGATCCCGAAGCGGATTTTAAAGCCAGCCTGTATCAATCCACGGAAGGATGGTACGGTTTCCCAGCAGTTGCGTTCAAGCAAGCGGCGGTTGCCGCATGTCGTTTTTGCGATAACAGCGTGAAGATGAACATTGCTCGTGGCATTATATTTGTACAGCCCGATGGCTATACAGAAAACGGCCACGACATTGTAAGAATAGACGGCGACGAACCAGTGATGAGACAAGACATGGTTCGTATTGGAATGGGAACAGCCGATATTCGCTATCGCGGCGAGTTCAGAAACTGGTCCGCAAATCTGAAAGTGCGGGTCAATGCGAATATTCTTTCTCCCGAACATATCTACAATCTGTTTGAACTAGCTGGTCACCACGTTGGTATCGGTGAAGGTCGCCCCGGTGCGCCCAAGACTTCAATGGACTGGGGGATGTTCCGAACAAACTTGGAGGTTCAAGCTATTGCTGACCTTCCAGTTGAGAAGGCGGCATGAGTACCTTTAAAGACCACGATGTAGAAGCCACCTCCCCTTGCGGGGAGGTGGCAACGCCCGTCCCGGCTCTTGTCGAAGAGTATATCCTAGCACCCGGATCTCGTTTTAACGGGAATGGTCAGGAGATATCGGAGGAGCTTCACCGACTCAAGGAAGTTTACCGAGACAAGACAGGCTCGGCCCGCCTTGATAAAATAATCGAAGAGGCAAGGTCAGTAACCAATCCTCTTCACGATCAACTGGAGTGGGACGACCGCATCGGGGGTCAGGAAAACCGCCGCAACCAACTACGCCGATTAATAGCTGCTGTCCGGATAGTAAATCCGGACTCGGAAGGGCCAGAAACCTACAAGGCTTTTGTTAATATACAGATAGGTGTCCAACAATCTTACTATCCTATCGCAGAAGCGTTGTCGGATAAAGAGTTAAGAAAAAAAGTCCTTGCCAAGGCTTTGAAAGAAGCCAAGGCATGGGAGGATCGTTACTCTCAATACCATGAATTGAGTGAGGTATTTAAAGCGATCCAGAAAGTGAACGTGACCGTCTAGGCTAGGTTGGTCGGGTTCTGTCGAGTCATGTCAAGGCAGTCGAGTTATGTTCTGTCCTGTTTTGGTCAGTTTTGTTCTGTTGCGCTATGTTAAGTCGGGTCTCGTTAGGTCAAGGCAGTCGGGTTTGGTCCCGTCGAGTCTTGTTGAGTCATGCATTGTTGTGTCCAGTCCGGTTACGTTTGGCCTTGTCAAGTTAAGTCTAGGCAGTCGCGTCAGGTCGGGTTGGGTTGTGTCAGGGTGTGTTACGTTAGGTCAGGCTTGGTCCCGCCGAGTCAAGGCAGTCAAGTCGAGTTGGGTCATGTTCAGTTAAGTCCCGTCCAGCCTAGTCCGGTTAAGGCAGTCTTGTCAAGTCGAGTCCAGTTGGGCCGAGGTATGCCGTGCCTCGTCAAGTTAAGGCAGTCGTGTCGGGTCTGGATGTGGTGCGTTGCGTTGAGTCATGCCGAGCCAAGGCAGTCTAGTCGAGTTGGGTCTTGTTCCGTTAGGTCAAGTTAGGTCGAGTCTTGTCCTGTCAGGGCAGTCATGTTGGGTCTGGTTGAGGTCTGTCAAGTTGAGGCGTGTTATGTTAAGTCAGGTCATGGCCCTTCACTTACCTCCGTTCACACGGTCTCTTAGCTTATTCACCATGTCCCATAATGCAGAAACCTGTTTTGAATTTTGATCCACCTCGGTTCTGAGCTTTACAGTTTCGACGTAGGTGTCTCTTCGTTCAAGCTCCTTGGTTAAATGATTAAAATCTTTGCGTATACTTCTAACCTCAGATTCTAACCTGACTGCCATAATAATAACACCAAGACCAAATACAATCTGATGCCAGTGAGCTTGTAGTATTTCCATTTAATATATAACAGCCTCTCATAACTAGTAGTTACGCCTCATCCCGGTACTCATTCAAGAACAATTCTCTTTCCGCTTGGCGTCTCAGGACCAACCCTCTTAGTATACGGCCCCCTGCCCTTCTCCACTTGGGCAGTTCATCCGCCGCTCCTAGACGGTCCCCTCTATTTAATTTAACACGGAGTGTACTCGACTGAAGACGACCGCTGCCAAGATTGTATACGAAACTGACTAAGCTGCTGAACTCATTAGAGTTTAGCCTAACCTTTATGAGTTTATCAACCGCTCTTTCACAGTTCTGAACGCCCCAGCGCAACAGATCTTCCGCTTCATCTTCTGTAACTGGCTCCATATCCATACGCACACGTCGGCCATCCATGCAAAAGGTAGAACCATAACCAATGCTAGGCACGTCAGCACTACAACGATACGGTTGTGAACGGAAGCCCTCGAATATCTTAATGATCTGTAGACCCGCCTCATTACAGTTCATTACTTCATTCTCTGGATGGCACGCCCGCCAAACCAAAAACTTAAAACGGCTGCAAAAAGAGCTTTGATATCCTCATCGAAGGTAGCATTAGCAGCATCCAGTGCGGATACTCCCTGTGCTGTCAGCCCAATGTAAGCAGATACCTCGACAAAAACGAACAGCCCGAAGAAAGCATAAGTGATAACAGGACGAACACTGCCACGCAGCCCGTCGATAAACTTGACACCAGTCGGCTGCATTGATTTGTGAAGAGATTCAATCTCTCTGATATCCGCATTAACATTAATCGCCTCCAGTTTTTGATCTGCTAATTCTTTCTGTTGCCTGATCTGAACTTCCATGACGGCAAGCTCATGCTTCTTATCGCTCTTGTCTTGAAAGAAATCCATGACCTTCGGCAGGAAAGAAGTGCCGAAGCCTAACACACTACCGAGTAATGATAACATTTATTCTTTTCCTCTCATATATTTTTTCTTTTCCAGTACGTCGGCTACTGCCGAAAGCTCCTGCATGGTTATATCGTCAATGCGCGCTCTCTTGTCCTCGGCGCTTAGGTCCCGTCTTTGTTGTATCTCGATGCGTTCATTTCTTAGATCAATTAATTCCTTATTTGTTTCCTTGAGATCAGTGAGGATATCCCTGTACCGTTCAGCATCTATCCCCGCCTGAGCCGCTTCAGGATCTCCTATTGCTTCGAGTTGTTCAGCGGTATTCACTGCTGTTTCCGCCAGTTTCTTCAGCGCATAGAACTCGTTAACCAAACCCCGTGCATCCTTCTGGGCAAAGAATCTTCGGATAAGAGGGAACTCCGTGGCCCTCCGGGCAGGCTTCTCCAGCATCGGCTGGCCTGTAGCCACAGCTTCAGCACGCGCATAGGTTTCATCGACCGCCATCCAGAGGTAGGTTCCTATTGTCCCTGTATAATTTTTTATGAGGTAGTCAATCATCACAGGGGACACTCCCCCGGCCTCGGCCCCCTTAACTCCCATTGCCTTCTGCACATTGCGGACCCCTTTCCCAATGGCTTGTGCAACACGGGTGGTGCTTTGTTTTATGCGCCGATACTTGTGAACTTTCTCCAGTTGTCTCCCTTCAATCGGCCTTTGGGTGAACTCGCTGAAGCCATGTTCCCCATAAAAGACATCAATCAACGGAAGAATAGCCTGAGGGTAGTTAACCTGAAAGGTTGTCCTAAAGCCCCTTGCCAGAGATTCCAACACATCGCTCCAATTATCGGTCCCCCTCATCCCTCTGGACAGGCGCTCCGGTATTGTCCAGAATAAAAGTCCCACCTCAAAAGGCTTGCCTATCTTTACCCCCGGCCCGTCATATCCGGGGTTGATATAGCGTATCCAGCTAGCAGGGATAATAATATAGTTATCCCTTATCTCGGGACTCTGGTTTTTATATTCATCATCATCCTCCACAGCCATCGAATACCCCACCGCCAGAGCAGCCAGCAATATTGCACGACTTACTGCCCGTGTCTTCATTCTCTTTCTGGTGGTTTCGCTTAGGTCTTTCCGGCCTGCCAAACCTCTGCCAAGAACATCAAGCCCCTGCATCCGTGCATTAAGAAAAGGAATCCACATGGTTAAATACCTGAGAACAGGAGAGGTCCCCTTGGCACTGAAGTTGATAACCTCCTTGGCCTCATGTATAGCTTGCGGCTCTGCGTCCTGACGCGCCACTTCCGCATCCGCCTTTGCCGCCGCCTTTCCGTTAGGGCTTGCCCCGTATTCTTTTATAGCTGCCTTGTAAGCCCTGTTATATGCTTCCTCCATTACGGTTTCATAGACAGCTACGCGGGTAGCAAAATCAGATGCGGTGGTGCCGCGCCCCAGAATATCCCACATCAGTTTGGGTAAACGCAAAGGGTTAAGACTTTGCAGCGCAGAACGATTGGCTTTCTTGTATTTTTTCTTGAACTCGTTCATGGCATCCTGAGGGTCACCGGAATAATCATAAGCCGTCATTGCCCCTGCGTCCCTGAGAGCCTGTACCGATTTGGATTTCAGTTGTGCTTTCTCTGGAACAAAGGGGATTTTTTCCGTCCCCCGTAGCGCCTTCACAAACCCCAGTACAGAACTGAACACAGGAATGTAACTGCGCGACCACCCTACCCCGGTGGTAACCCATGCAGAGATGGTGTCCCTGAGAATGTTCACCGCCATAAAGTCCGGCGACCGCGTTATCATTTCCCTGAGAACACGGGCAGGCATTGCAATGGGGGTGGCCCACGGCTGGACACGAAAGTTAAGATTTTGGAAGGCCGCATAAGCCAGAGGATCAGGAACGGTCAATTTCATTTCCTTCCCTTCCTTACGGAAGACGACCACGCCAGTACGCAGATTGCCGTCACTGTCCACCAAACTCTTGACCTGCTGTACGCCTTCAGGATAGAGAAGCGTCATGTTTCTCATGGCTCTCTGGATAGCCACGTTCATCAACCCTGCCTGCAAAGCACCAGAAAAATTGTTGGCTACATTCTGTATTACATTATCAAGAGGAACATCCTCTGAGAAAGGACCCCGCACTTCTATGTCCGGGTTCTCCTTTTCCAAGGCCCCCCGGTAGGTAATCGCTTCTTCCCTTGTCTTGAAATTAACAGGGACCTGTGTCTGGACTACTGTGCCATCAGGCTGTTTGACCCGCGTGTTCAGAACCCACCTCTTTCCTCCTCCCTTGAGAGGCTCAGGCGGACGCACCACAAGGTTCTTGAACATATCGCGGTTCGTGAGGGGTTCGTCCAACCCCTTCTTCTCACTTGCATTCAGCCCCGTATCAAGCTGGCGGTAAAAAGGAATATAGTCTGCACTTTCCAGCCACACCTTAGCCATCTCCTGATCAACCACCCCCGTGGCTACCAGAAAATCCACAACGCCTTTGTTCCATACCTGATAATCCATAAAGATCTGATCAAAATCAGGGTTCACAGAAACATCAGAATCTTCAGCCATGATTTCCTGTTCGGTATAGGGAGCGTTGGTTCGTTGATTAATAATATTCGCACGATCCAGAATATCTTTGACATCATCTGCATCATGCCCCTGTCTCAATCCGACAATGATATCATGCGTGGTAAGAAGTTTCTCACGCCCCTCCCCTATAAGACGAACCGCCCTGCGCGCCACTGCATAAAGCCCAAAGAGTTGGGTCCTGTCATTCTTCCCCTGTACAAGAGGATAGAACACTGTGAAAAGACCAACACGCTGGCCCGCTATGGGACTCGGTTCCTGTACACCGTCGATGTCGGTTTGTGTAGCATCCTCGGGGATCGGTTGCGCCCGTGTCTGGCCTGTCTCTGAATCGTAAGTAATTATGCCGTCGGTCAGACCAACATGATAAAAAGAATTGGCCCGTTTTATTTCACGCCACGCGGCCCACGCTGAAGATTCCGCCCCCAATTCAGCTATCATCATTTTTTCTTTAAGCTCTTCATCCTGAATGTCTCTGGTTTTTAACTCGGCAGCCTTGAGATCGCTACGGAGTGCGAAGTCTCCTGTGTCCGCCAGCGCCTGACGGAGAAAAGGAATCCATTTCCCTTCCCATTTCGTACCCGCCGCGCTCTCTACAATATTCAGAAAGGTTCTCCCAAGGGTACTCTTCTGCCCTTCCGGGGAAATCCTTTCGATAACTTTCTTGGTTTCTTCCGAGGTCTCGGGAGGTAGGGAAAGTTTTTCAATCTTTGTTTTCGTAACCTTCAGGCCGCTGAGGGTGAGGGTCCCGTTGGGGTTCTTGCGCCGTTCTCTTGCCACGCGCTCCTGCACTTTGGTTGCTGCCTCCACGGCCTCATCTGAAAGGTTCTCCGGGTAAAGCCCCTGCCGTTGCAGGTCTTCCCGCATCTTGGTGGTCAGCATCTCCTTGCCGTCTGGTGCCAAGGGGTAACCTGTGGTTAACGAGAAGAAAGGTTTCCCCGTATCCTTGTCTGTTAACGGATGGAACACAAACTTGATAGGGTTAGTCCATTCAGGATTAGACCACTCAAGGATCTGCTCTCCCTTTCGGCCCCTGTAAAAAACAAACTCATCGCCCGCGTTGTTCTTTTCCCGCTTACCTTCGGCCAGTGGTTTCCTTTTTCGTACACTCTCAAACGCATTCAGACCATGCTCCAGAGCCATGCTCCAGTTTAGGAAGGGTGTATGTTCCAGAAAGCCCCCGTCATGTACTGCTGCGTGACGCGCCCCGAATCCCTGCCACGCCTTGTCTTCCTTTATCCATGTATGATGCCCCTTCACTACTCGTATAGGAATGGCTTCACCTTGCCACGGGGCAAACCCCCATATGTCAGCGTGTCGCTTAACACCCAGAGTTTCACCGAGCATTCGCGGCACCTTTTCCCATGTACCGGGAGGGTAGGAGTAGCCGGGAGGTAGTGAGTAAGCGTCTATTCGGACGGTTGGTCCGGTGTCTTCTCTGGTTGTCTCTCGGTCTTTTGCTCTCTGGATTTCCGAGACAATGGTTGGTTCAAGTTCTTGCCTCCTAAAATTGTCCAGCCGCTCGACAATGCTTCCGCGTCGCTCTTGATCATACCCTTGAATGTAGCCTTCGCCATTTTTATTCACACTCCAGTCATTACCTAAAGATTCGGAGCGGTAGTACGCCCCCTCGATTTCAAGTTCAATACCTAATCTTTCCGCCACCTCGTCAATCGCACGCTTTGCCTTGCCTGCATTTCTCAGGAGATGGATTTCCTGCGAGTCCTTGTCCAGCATCATAAATAATGCAGGCCGTCCTTCATGGATGTGGGTGGAATACCCCAAGAAAAGATCAGGGTCTGAGGCGTGGAGTATCTTCCATGCCTCGTCTATGATCTGGGAATCCTGAAAGGCCCTCCCTTTTTTCGGGTAGACCATTGCTCCCAGTCTTGTATCACGGCTCCGCTCACTGAATATCTTGTAAGCCATGACCTCTGTCTGTTGCTGAAGATACCCAATGGCCGCAATCGCATCCATTATATTTTCCATCGGGCCAAGAACATTAGCCTTGACATTGGGGTTAGGCAGGTAGGCTTCCCACCCCCCGGTGGCATGGATGCGGGACAGTTCCTTCAGACCAAACATATCTTCCACAAAGGTGTAGACACGGTCGGTTACCGCCTTTGTTACTTCCTTCTGTCCTTGGGGAGTAAGAGTAGAGAAGTCGGCAAACGCCGATTCATAAGGGGAAGCAGTCCCGAACACCAGTTCACTGGGGATATGTCGGGTTGTTCTCTTCTGCCCTGTATCCGGCACCATCTCGTGAGGGATAAGATGAAGGGGAAGTATCGTCGCCTTCTGATCTGCGAAGGGTCTGTCGGACTGGCGTACATAATCCTCCTCCAGTGCGGTGGGGACTGTGCCGTCTGATCTCCGCATATGAGATCCGAAATTAACCCACGCATTTTGAGACAGGGTTTCTGAAGCAACAGCCCTGATAGCCAGAGGAGAGTACATGGTGCTGTGAGAAAGAAAAGCATTGAACTCACCTACGGGACCGAAGCCCAGACCGTTGGGAGCATGGCCAAAGTAGTCATGTACAATACGCAATATGTCATTGTTGAGAAGAGGCACTCCCTCAGTCGTGGTGTACCCTGATGGCTGACGCATGGGATGACCCACATTGGAATCAGTCTCCCCGTCTTGTCCGTAAGCTCTTGCTGTCATCAGGTAGAACAGATGCCTGTTCTCCTGCACATCCTCCATCATTTCTTTTGAACTGTTGTAAGGTTCTCCCTCTGCTTCCCATGCCTCCACCTGAAGGTCGGCTCCCATCGCTTCATACTGGGCATTTGTTTCTGCGATCATTGCATTATATGCCAGACTGATCTCAGGATTAGCAGGATCATGGACAGCATTTTCATACGCGGTTGCCACTTCCTGCATGTATTCTTCGTCGATAGGATAGCGCAGGAACAGTGCGGGGCTGGAAATTTTATTAGCGTGCTTGTATTCCGCTGCTTCCATCTGCGCGGTAGCATTGGGAAGCATGGAATAACTTTGGTTCTTTACTGTACCCGTGCCTTTAGGGGGGGCCTTTCCTCTTGTGTCTTCGGTTCGGCGCTGTTGCTCAAGTCTGTTAGCTGTTCTTCGGAGATCCCTTTGGAAACGAGATCGAGTAACGCCCGATCCTTCCGCGTCATAGACTGCGCCTGCGCCTCGAAGTGATTCATCAATTCCTCCACGGCGTGCAATATTGTGTTCGAGCCTTCTAACTTCTGGGCCATAGCCGCCCTCCTCTAAAATGTTTTTGTATAATCCCTGAGCAAAGAGAAACTCAAAGTCAGGGGTGGCTGCGACATCTGCCGCCGTCAGGTCCCCGGCTTCCAGAATTTCCCTCAGTCTTCTGTCTTCCCCTGCCATCTTTCCTTTTAGAACCAGACTTCTGGCAAAGGACCACACCGTTTCCTGTACCTCAGCCGGGGTCCACGGCATTCCTGTGCGGGCGGAAAGAATTTCAGCAGCCTTGCGGCTCAGGGAAGACAGGGCCATATACCCTGATTTCTTACCGGGTTCGGTTCCGGCTGTGTTTATTCCCGAAGGAGGCAGAAGCCCCGCAATATCCCCTCCGTAATGGGCCATCCACGCATCGTTGGTTACCTCGCCTGTAACGCGCATGAGGTTGAGCATAAACGAATTAACCTTGGGGCCGGACAGGACAATAGAGCGGGGATCTCCAGATGATAATGCCCTGACGGTATTGTTCTTCCATGCGTCAAGCACACTCTCTTCAGCCTTTGCTCCCTCGACAGAGCGTCCCATGATTTCCATGATTTCACGGCGACCAACAGGACGGCCCGCGTTCTCCCAGTTAATCCATGTGCGGATAGCGTTAACAGTATTACTTTCAACCGAGGTCTGGGGAGACAGGGCCGCAAGCAGCGCGGCAAAACGATTGGCGTCGATAGGACCGAACACCTCAACCAAGGCATCGGCAGACCTTTCGTACCACCCTCTCTTGGCACGCCCCGCAAATGCAACCGACGCCATTTCCCCGGCATCAGGCAGTTGAGAGACAAACTCCATAAACTTCGCGGCTGTGGTCCGGGTGAGCTTCGCCTTTTCCTGAGGAGTGAGATACTTCAACTGGGACTTGAGGCCGTCTACGTCCTCTATGAGTTTGTCTATACGTCTGCGTGCGAGAACCGCACCCCTTGCGTCCCCCTCTACCTGCTCCAGCATGAGGTCCTTTAAATTAGTGGCCGCAATGTAGGGATCTATCTCTGTTTCGGGGGCTATTGAGAACGCATCGATAGCAGGGTAAAGAACATCTTCCTGATAGGACGCCGTCTCCTGATTGCCGCGCACAATCTGGTCAAGGTTACGGAACCTGACGCTGATGGGTTCTATTTCACTGGCATAAACCACGTTGCTAGGCTCACCGCCCTTGGCCTTGGGCGCATCCTTCTCCGACCAGAACTCTATCTCCCCCCTGAGGTAGGCCATATTGTTAAAAACGGTGGCCTCGGTGGCCCCTTTTACTGCGGTCCCCTGAGGATACCCTCCATACGGGTCTGTAAGCGTCCACAGATGGCTGCGAGTGGGGTCGAACTCTATCCGTACCCCGTCAATAGAAGCCTTGCTCCTGTCCTGCAATTTACCCCGTACAGATCCCATCGGCTGCTTGACTGCCCCGGCCCTTGCTTCAGCCCGTGCCTCCTGATTGACGTGGAAGACGGCATTGGTCACAGTCGGGGCGACATCACTCGAAGTTATGTTGTAGTAGGACTCGCTGCCTGCCTCTGCCGCCTCCAGTATTTCCTTTTCTTGGGCCTCTGTCAGGGCGTTGCCCTTGGTGTTGCGCTGGACACTCTGGAAAAAGATC
>Ga0255047_10002055_pt1 | contig 13715 bp, 12 predicted proteins | sample JV7_2_1_MG_FD_183640 | JGI IMG/M metagenome (GOLD analysis project Ga0255047, IMG submission 183640) | Seawater microbial communities from Jervis Inlet, British Columbia, Canada - JV7_2_1 | ecosystem: Environmental > Aquatic > Marine > Inlet | place: Canada: British Columbia | collected 2016-10-06
ACGAGCCGCTCGCCTCGCTCGACCAGGCGCGGCGCCAGGAAATCCTGCCCTTCATCGAGCGGCTGCGCGACGCCTTCGCCATCCCCGTGGTCTATGTCAGTCATGCCGTAGAGGAAGTGACGCGGCTCGCCAGTCATGTGGTGCGGCTCGAGGCGGGACGCGTGGTGGCCACGGGGACGCCCTCCGAGGTCTTCGCCGCGGGGCATGACAGGTCCGGTGGCGATCGCTTTGCCCTGCGGTCGGTGCTCAACGCCCGCGTGAAGCAGCGCCTGCCGGATTACGGCATCACCCTGCTCGACCATCCCGCCGGCGAGATCGTCGTGCCCGGCCTGCTGCCCCTCGGGGACGAGGTCGGCGTCGCCATCCGCGCCACCGACGTCGCGCTGGCCCGCGGCCCGGCCGGAGACCTGAGCACCCGCACGGTGCTGGATGGCACCGTCACCCGTGTCGAGGCGGACGCCAGCGGCCCGTTCGCCACCGTGACCGTGACGCTCACCGGCGGTGACGTGATCGTCGCGGCGGTGACGCGGCTCGCGGCCGCGGCGCTGGACCTCGCGCCGGGTGTTCCGGTGAAGGCCTTGGTCAAGGCCGGCGCCATCGACGAGAGCGGATTGCCGGGCGCGGCGCCGACAGCTCAGCCCGGCTGATCCGGCTCGTCCACCAGGTCGGTCTCGAAGGGCGCGAATTCCTCGCGGATCGCGGCGCGCGTGCGCTCCTCGACGCGCCGATAGGCTGCCACCAGGGCCCGGCCGAAATCGGTGAGCTTCGCCCCGCCACCATGGCTGCCGCCGGCGGAGGTGACCACGACGGGACGGCGGAACAGGCGGTTCACCTCGTCGACCAGCAGCCAGGCTCGCCGGTAGCTCATGCCGAGGTCGCGGCCGGCGGCCGAGATCGAGCCGGTGCGGCCGATGGCCTCCAGCAGGTCGGCCTTGCCGGGCCCGAGCCGCGTCGTGCCGGACAGCACGATTCGCAGGCGGAGTTCCGACCGCGCAAAGCGATCCTCCGTCGGCCGCCGCGGCCCATCCGTGTCCTTGTCCGATCCCGGTTCGCCCATCGGCGAGCACTCCCCACGCCCCCGGTCTAGCAAGCCCGCCCCCGGGCGTCACCGATTCCCCGCGCCGACTTGTCCACAGCCCTCCCCCCTTAGGGGGGATCCCGATGCCCCTGCGGCACGGCTTGCGGGCGCCTGCGCCCCGTGGTTGTGATGACGCTGCTCTGGGTGCCCGCCGCGAGGCGGGTGAAACGGGAATGCGGTGCGGGCCGAAAGGCCCCATGCCGCAGCTGCCCCCGCAACTGTAAGCGACGCCAAGCTCCACGCACCACTGGTCCTCCGGGACTGGGAAGGTTGGAGCCGGTCCCTCACCGGACCAGTCGCGAGCCAGGAGACCGGCCCAGAGTGTCCTTAGACCCCAAACTTCGGCGGTGGGCCGAAGAAGGTGACACATGGTTCGCGACCCTCTCCGGGCAAGGCTTGTCCTTGCCGCCGCTTGCGCGGCTTTTTCTGCTGTTTCCACGCCTGCTTTCAGCCAGTCTCCGCCACAACCACGCGAGACAGAGCTGCCCTCCGTCGACATCAACGTGACGGCCAACCGCTCGCCGACCGAGATCCAGCGCACCGGCAGCGCCATCACCGTCGTGCCGCGTGAGCAGCTGCAGGCCTCCAATCCCGGCTCGCTGGTCGACGTGCTGCGCACCGTGCCCGGCCTCGACGTGACCGAGACCGGCGGCCCCGGCGCCTCCACCACCGTCCGCCTGCGCGGCGCCAGTTCAGGCCAGACGCTGGTGCTCATCGACGGCGTCCGCGTCGGCGATCCCTCCTCGGCCAGCGGCGAGTTCGACCTGTCGATCCTCTCGCCCGCGCTCATCGACCGGATCGAGGTGCTGCGCGGCCCGCAAAGCGCCCTCTACGGCTCCGACGCCATGGGCGGCGTCATCAACATCATCACCAAGCGCGGCCTTGGGCCGACCGGCGCCTTCGCCCAGGTCGAGGGCGGCAGCTACGGCACCGGCGCCGTCTCCGGCGGCGTCCACGGGTCGCAGGGCCCCTGGAGCTACGCCGCCTCCGGCTCTTTCGCGCGGTCGGACGGCTTCTCCCGCTACGGCTATCGCATCAGCCGCTTCGACCCCGCGGTCACCGCGGGCTACGATGCCGACGGCTACGACCGCTACAGCGGCTACGGCCGGTTCGGCTACGATCCGGGCACGGGGTTCCGCTTCGAGGCGGGCGTGATGGCGAGCGCCACCCGCTCCGAATATGACGCGGCCTCCGGCAAATATCCCGATACGCCGAACGTCGCCTTCCGCCGCTTCTACCAGATCTACGGCCGCGGCTCGTGGGACACGCTGGACGGCGTGCTGACCCACGCCATCACCACCTTCTTCGCGCGGTCCGAGCGCATCTTCCGCGAGGTGCGCTACGGGTCGAACCAGACGCCGGCCCAGACCACCTCGACGCTCTCCGAATATTACGGCCAGCGCGTCGGGGCGGAATACCAGGGCGACCTGCGTCTCGGTCTCGCCGGACGGGTCACCTTCGGCGCCCGGCTGGAACGCGAGACGGCGGAGACCTTCTCGGAGCGCTACCTGCCGACGCCGATCGCCCGCGCCTCGACGCTGGAGGCCGGACAGAACACGCGGGCCCTCTTCGCCCTGTGGCAACTGCCCCTCGGCGAGCGGCTGGACCTGTCCATCGGCGGGCGCATCGACGACGTGGTCGGCGTGGCGCGCTTCGCCACCTGGCGCGGCACGCTGGCCTATCGCATCACCGAGACCGGAACGAAGCTGCGCGCCAGCGCCGGCACGGGCGGCAAGGCGCCAACCCTGTTCCAGCTCTATGCGCCGATCTACGGCAATCCAAACCTCCAGGCCGAGACCAGCCTGGGCTTCGACGCCGGCATCGACCAGTCCATCCTCGGCGGCCGCGGCACCCTGTCGGTCACCGCCTTCTCCAACCGCTTCTCGAACCTGATCGAGTACAACGCGCTGACCAGCAGCTATTTCAACGTGGCGCGGGCCGAGACCCGCGGTGTCGAGATGGCGGCAAGCCTCGTGCTCTGGCCCGATGTCGTGCGGATGCGGGCCGGCTGGACCTATCTCGAGGCCAGGGATCTCAGCACGGGCCTCACCCTCGCCCGCCGTCCGCGCAATGTCGGCACCCTCGGCTTCGTGGTGACGCCGACGCCGGCCTGGAGCATCGAGCCCTCCATGACCTACGTCTCGCAGCGCTATTCTGGCAGCGGCGAGACCCTTCGCCTCAACCCCTACATGCGGTTCGACCTGAGGACCTCCTACCAGATCGACAAGACCTGGACCGCCTTTGCGCGGGTCGAGAACCTCACCAATGTCCGCTATGAGGAGGTCTACAACTACGGCACGGCCGGCCGCTCCTTCTATGCCGGCCTGAGGGCGAACTGGTGAGTGACGCGGCGACGATGACGGGGCTGGCGCGGCGGGGATTGGTCCCCGGCCTTGCCCTCCTCGTCGCGATCCTCGCCATGGCCTCCCTCGCGGCGGGGCCGGTGCGCCTCAGCCCCTCCGACATCGTCGCGGCCCTTCTTGGCCGCGGCGACGAGGCCATCCGCACCATCGTCACCGAAATCCGGCTGCCGCGGGCGATCCTCGCAGTGGCCATCGGCGGCATCCTCGGATTGTCCGGTGCGGCGATGCAGGGCCTCCTGCGCAATCCGCTGGCCGCGCCCTCGCTCTTCGGTGCGCCGCAATCGGCAGCCTTTGCGGCGGTCGCAACCATCTCGCTCGGGCTGAACGACGCCCTGTCCTGGGGCCTGCCGGTCGCGGCCATTGCTGGCGCTTTCCTCTCGGTCTTCGTGCTGGTGGCGGTGGCCGGCCGTAATGCCAGCCTGCTGCTCCTCATCCTCTCGGGCCTTGCCATATCGAGCCTCGCCGGCGCCGGCACGGCGCTCGCGATGAACCTCGCGCCCAACCCCTTCGCAGCCCTCGAGATCGCCTTCTGGCTGCTCGGCTCGCTGGAGGACCGCTCGATGCGCCACGTGGCGCTGGCGCTCCCCTTCATCATTCCCGCCGCCCTCATTCTCTATCTGCAGCGCGGCGCCTTCCGGGCGCTGGCGCTCGGCGAGGAGGCGGCCGCGAGCCTCGGCGTCGGGGTCGCCCGCCTGCGCCTCGTCGTCATCACCGGCGTGGCGCTCGGCGTGGGGGCTGCCGTCTCTGTCGCCGGCACCATCGCGTTCATCGGGCTCGTCGCGCCGCACCTGATGCGGCCCCTTGTCGGCTACGATCCGGCCCGCGTCCTCGTGCCGAGCGCCCTCACCGGCGCGGCGCTGCTGCTCGCCGCCGACATCGCCGTGCGGATCATTCCCGCCACCACCAACATCAAGGTCGGCGTGCTGACCGCCATCATCGGCGTCCCCTTCTTCCTCTGGCTCATCGTCAGGGAGCGCCGCAGCCTTGCCGGCGGCGTGGCATGAGCGACGCGGCCCATCTCCTGCTCGCCGAGGGCGTCGGCGTCGCCTATGGCGGCTGCCCGGTCGTCACTGATGCCGCTTTCGGGCTCGATGCCGGCCGGCTGGTCGCGCTGGTCGGACCGAACGGGGCGGGCAAGACGACCCTGCTCAGGGCGCTCGGCGGCCTCACGCCGTCGACCGGGCGCATCACCGTCGCCGGCACGGATCTCTTGAAGCTGCCGCCGCGCGAGCGGGCCCGCCGCATCGCCTTCCTGCCGCAGGGCCATGTGGTGCACTGGCCGCTTACCGCCCGCGATGTCGTGGCGCTTGGCCGCTACCCGCATGGCCTCGCCGATCCCTCCCGCATGGGCGCGCGCGATGCCGCCATCGTCGACGCGGCCCTCGCCCGCACCGATGCCAGCGCCTTTGCCGGGCGGCAGGTGACAACGCTTTCGGGCGGCGAACGCGCCCGCGTCATGCTCGCCCGCGTCCTCGCGGTGGAGGCGCCGATCCTGCTCGCGGACGAGCCGACCGCCGCCCTCGATCCGCGCCACCAGATCGGCATCATGGCGGCGCTGCGCGAGGAGGCCCGGCGGGGCGCCCTCGTCATCGCCGTGACCCACGACCTCGGCCTTGCCGCCCGCATGGCCGACGAGGTCATGGTCATCGACCGCGGCCGCATCGTCGCGCGTGGCGCGCCGCGCACCGTGCTGACGCCGCAGCTGATGCGGGAGGTCTATGGCGTCGATGCGCTGGTGACCGAGCACGCGGGCGAGCCGGTCATCGTGCCCTGGACCGCCCCATGAGACGGCCCGGTGGCGAGCCTCCGCAAGGCAGCGGCGAGGCGATCACGGCCCGCGGCCTCGGCCGGCAGGCCGAAGCGCAGGAGCCTATCGTCCCAGTCGAAGCGCCTCACCCAGATCCGTGCCGCAGCGAGGCCCTCGTGGATCCGGCGGGCTTCGGGATGGCGCACGAGGCGGTAGAGATCGGTCCCACCGGCTGGCGCGAAACCGGCTTCCGCCAGCACGGCATCGAGGGAACTCGCCTCTTCCCGCAGCCTGATCCGCATGGTCTCGGCCCAGCGCTCGTCGCCGAGCGCCGCGGCGCCGATGGCGAGGGCCGGTCCTGCAACGGCCCATGGCCCGAGGGCCGAGGCGATCGCCTCGGCGATGACCGGCGGGGCCACGGCGAAGCCGAGCCTGACACCGGCAAGGCCGAAGAACTTGCCGAAGGAGCGGAGCACCACGACCGGGGCCTCGCGGCACAGGCTGGCGGCCGTCGCCTCGGGCCTGAGGTCGAGGAAGGATTCGTCGACGACCAGCCAGCCCCCGCGCGCACCGACAACCCACGCCGCCGCGGCGAGATGGGCGGGATCGCTCCAGCGCCCATCGGGATTGTTCGGGTTCACGACCACCACATGGCGGACATTGTCGGGAAGCGCCGTGAGGTCACCGATCATCCGCACGGTGGCGCCGACCCGCTGCCACGACAGCGCATGTTCGCCATAGGTCGGCCCGACCACCGCGACATCCCCGGCCGGCGCCAGCACCGGCAGCCACTGGATCAGCGCCTGCGTGCCCGGAGCAGCGACGAGGCCGACGCCCTCCGGCACGCAATAGGCGCGGCGCGCGGCATCAGTGAGCCGGCTGAGCGACTCCTCGTCGGGGAGCGCGGTCCAGGCCTTGGCCGGCAGGTCCGGCAGCGGGAACGCATGCGGGTTGATGCCGGTCGACAGGTCCAGCCAGTCGCCGCGCGTGCCCCCGTGGAGGGCCATGGCCGTGGTGAGGTCGCCGCCGTGCTGCATGGCCCGTCCGTGCCATGGCGCCGCCGCCTTGGCCAGTCGCTCGGCGGCATCGCCGCCCTGCTGGCTGTCACCACCACCGCCATGGCCGAGCCCCCGGCCCGCATCGCCTCCATCAACATGTGCACCGACCAGTTGCTGGTCGATCTCGCGCGGCCCGACCAGATCGTGGGCCTCAGCCCCTTCGCCCATGACGGCTGGCGCTCCTGGGCCGCCGCGCGGGCGAGGGCCTTCCCGGCGCTCTCCGGCACGGCGGAGGAGATCATCGTCCTGAAGCCGGACCTCGTCCTCGCAGGCCGCTTCACCCGCCAGGCGACGCGCGCCTTCATCCGCGAGCGCGGCATCGCCATGGAGGAGTTCGACGTGGTGCGCACGGTCGCCGAGGCGCGGCGGCAGATCCTCCGCGTCGCCACCATCGTCGGCGCGGAAGCGGCGGGCGAGGCCCGGGCTGCCGCCCTCGACACCGCCATGGAGCGGCTAAGGGCGGCGGCGAAGGGCCAGCCTTTGCGCATCCTGCCCCTGGCCCGGCGCGGCTGGGTCGCCGGACAGGACAGCGTCATCACCGACCTCCTGAGGACCGCGGGGCTGGTCAATGTCGCCGGCGAGGCGGGCCTGCGCGGCGGCGGGTTCCTCTCGGTGGAGGAGATCGTCATGCTCAGGCCCGACGCCATCCTCATCAGCCGCGACGCCGACCGCGCCGAGGACCAGGGCCAGGCCATGCTGGTCCATCCCGCCATCGCCGACCGCTTCCCCGCCGAGCGCCGCATCGTCCTGCCCGAGGCGCTCACCGTCTGCGGTGGGCCCATGCTGGTCGAGGCCATCGACAGGCTGGCGGCCCAGATCGCCGCGCTGACGCCGCGCCGTGCTTCTGCACCCTGACGCTCTCCTTATCTTGCTCGTCGCCCTCGCCCTCGACGCGGCGATCGGCGATCCGGACGCGATCTGGCGTCGCATCCCCCATCCCGTCGCCTGGATGGGCGCGCTCATCGCAAGGCTCGACCGGAGCTGGAATCGGCCGGAACGGGCGGCGGCCCGGCGCAAAGCGGCCGGCATCGCCGCTCTCGGCGTGATCCTCGCCACATCGATTCTCATAGGCGCGCTGGTCGAGGCGGCGTTACGCGCCCTGCCCTGGCCCATGGTCAGCATCGGCCTCGTGGCCTCAATCCTTCTCGCCCAGAACAGCCTCTATGCTCATGTGGCGAGGGTGGCCACGGCCTTCTCGGCCGGCGGCATCACAGAGGCGTGCCGGGCCGTATCGATGATCGTCGGTCGCGACCCCGAAAGCCTCGACGAGGCTGGCATCTGCCGGGCGGCCATCGAGACGACGGCCGAGAACTTCTCCGACGGCGTCGTTGCCCCGGCCTTCTGGTTCGCGCTGTTCGGCCTGCCCGGCCTTGCCGCCTACAAGGCCGTCAACACCGCCGATTCCATGATCGGTCATCTCTCCGACCGCCATCGCGATTTCGGCTGGGCCTCCGCCCGCTGCGACGACCTCCTCAACCTCGCACCCGCGCGCCTCGCAGGGCTCCTCATCGCGCTGGCCGCGCCGCTTTCGGCCGGCTCGCCGAGCAAAGCCCTCGGCGTGATGATCCGCGATGCGCGCCTGCACCGCTCGCCCAATGCCGGCTGGCCCGAGGCCGCCATGGCCAGAGCACTCGGCCTCGCCCTCGCCGGACCACGGCGCTACGGCCCGCGGCTCGTCGAGGATCCGTTCCTCCATGCGGAGGGCCGGCGCGAGGCGACACCGGAGGATATCCAGCGCGCCCTGCGCATCATGGCTGGAGCCTGCCTCGGGCTCGCCGGCCTTGTCGCAGCGATCGCACTGGTCCTGTCCTGAGCCGGCTCAGCGACTCCGCGCCACGGCGATGAGGGCCTCGATGTCGCAATGGGCCTCGCAATGGTCGGCCAGCGCATCGAGGGTCGCCTCGACCGTCGCCTCGTAGGCCAGATCGCTCGCCCGCCCGAAATTCCTCAGATAGGCATTGCGGAAGCGGTCGTCGGCAAAGAGCCCGTGGACATAGCAGCCCTCCACCAGCCCGTCGGCGCTGGTCGCGCCGTCGCAGCGGCCGTCGATATGGAGGATGGGCCGCATGCAGTCCGGCCCGGTCGTCCGGCCGAGATGGATCTCATAGCCCTCCACCCGCTCGCCGCTCGCCAGATGGACGCCGCTCACCGGCCTCACCGTCTTGTCGGGCGTCAGCACCGTATGGATGTCGAGATGGCCGAGGCCCTGCGCCGAACCGCGCGGCCCCTCCAGCCCCTCGGGATCGGCGATGGACCGGCCAAGCATCTGGTAGCCGCCGCAAATGCCGAGCACCCGTCCGCCGCGGCGCAGATGGGCGGCGAGATCGATGTCCCAGCCGACGGCGCGCAAGCCGGCGAGGTCGCCGATCGTCGACTTGGACCCCGGCAGGATGACCAGGGACGCCTCCGCCGGCAGCGGCTCGCCGGGCGCCACGAAGCGCAGGTCGACCTCCGGCTCCTGGGCCAGCGGGTCGAGATCGTCGAAATTGGCGATGCGGGAGAGGATCGGCACGGCCACCACCAGCCGCCCCCGGTCGCCCTTCGGACGCGCAAGGTCGAGCGCGTCCTCCGCCGGCAGGCGATGCGCCTCGGGGAACCACGGCACGACACCCATGGAGGGCCAGCCGGTCCGCTCGGTGATGGCGGTGAGGCCGCCATCGAACAGCGAGACCTCGCCACGGAACTTGTTGATGAGGAAACCCCTCACCAGCGCCCGTTCCTCCGGCGCGATCACCGCATGGGTGCCGACGAGGCTGGCGATCACGCCACCCCGGTCGATGTCGCCGACGAGGACGACCGGCACATCCGCGGCCAGCGCGAAACCCATATTGGCGATGTCGCCGGCCCGCAGGTTGATCTCGGCCGGACTGCCGGCGCCCTCGACGAGGACGATGTCGGCTTCGGCCTCGAGATGGGCGAAGCTTTCCATCACCTTCGGCATGAGCTCGCCCTTGCGGGCCCCGAAGCTCCTGGCCTCGAGCGTCCCGGCGCGACGGCCCTGGACGATGACCTGCGCGCCCTTGTCGGTTTCCGGCTTGAGCAGCACCGGATTCATGTGCACCGACGGGCTAACGCCGGCCGCACGGGCCTGCAGCGCCTGGGCCCTGCCGATCTCGCCGCCATCGGCGGTGACGGCGGCATTGTTCGACATGTTCTGTGGCTTGAAGGGCCGCACCGCGAAGCCGCGCCGGTGCAGGGCCCGGGCGAGACCCGCGACGAGGGTGGATTTCCCGACATTGGAGCCGGTGCCCTGCAGCATCAGGGCGGGCGTGCGACGGGTCAAAACTCGATGCCCTTCTGCGCTTTGACGCCGTCGCGGAACGGGTGCTTCACCAGGGTCATCTCGGTGACGAGATCCGCCATGGTGACGAGCTCGGCCGGTGCGTTGCGTCCGGTGATGACGACATGCTTGCCCGGCGGCGTCTCGGCCTTGAGGAAATCGACGACCTCCTCGACGGCCAGGTAGCCGTAGCGCAGCACGATGTTCAGCTCATCCAGCAGCACCATGGCGTGGCGGTCATCGCGGATGAACTCCTTCGACAGCTCCCAGGCCGCGCGAGCCGAGGCGATGTCGGCGGCGCGGTCCTGCGTGTCCCAGGTGAAGCCATCGCCCATGATCGCGAGGGTGCAGAGGTCGGGAAAGCGGCGCAGCAGCAGCGCCTCGCCGGTGACGAAGGACTCGGCCTTGGTGAACTGCACCACCGCGACGGGCATGCCGTGGCCGATATGGCGGAAGACCATGCCGAGCGCGGCGGAGGTCTTTCCCTTGCCGGTGCCGGTATGGACGATGAGCAGGCCCTTCTCGACCGTCTTGGTGGCCATCATGCGGGCGCGGGCCACCTGCACCTTCTTCATCTTCTCGGCATGGCGGGCATTGGCGGCGGCATCGACGCTGGACGTATCGGTCATGGATGTATCGGTCATGGAAAAGATCTTTCGGGAATGACGTGTCAGGCGGATTTCAGGGTGAGGGGCAGGCCGGCGGCGACGAAGACAACGCGGTCGGCCCTGGCGGCGATGGCCTGGTTGAGCCGGCCCTGGGCGTCGCGGAAGGCGCGGCCGAGCGGCGTCTCTGGGACGAGACCGAGCCCGACCTCGTTGGAGACGAGGACGACGGGCGCTGCTACCTCGCCGAGGGCCGTCACCAGCGCTGCCTGCTCGTCCGAAGGATCGCGGCCGGCGAGCATGATGTTGGAAAGCCACAGGGTCAGGCAGTCGACGAGCAGGGAGCGACCCGGGCGGGCTTCGCGCCCGATGGCGCCGGCCAGATCCAGCGGCTCCTCGACCGTGGTCCAGCCGCGCCCCTTCCGGTCGGCGCGGTGGCGGGCAATGCGCTCCGCCATTTCGTCATCATGGGCTTCCGCCGTAGCGATGTAGACGGGCTCGCCGCCCGCTCCGAGGGCGAGGCGCTCGGCATGGGCAGATTTTCCGGATCGCGCGCCGCCGAGGACGAGCGTCACGGGGCCGGTCTGGGGGGATGGAGGTGACACGAATCCTGTCCCGGCGCACGGCGCCAGAAGGCCAGCCCTGACGGTCGAGACCTGGCATTCGGCCTCGCCAGCGCGCCGCCCGTGCTCCCCGCCGGGCTGCGTCCATCAGCAGCGTTCCCGAGCAGCCGGTCTCCTGGCTCGCGACTCCAGCGCCCCATCGGCCTTCCCGGCCTCATGGCCAGTGGCTGTCGACGGGGCTCGTCGCCTACAGTTGCGGGGGCAGCCGCGGCTTCGGGCGAACCCCCACCGCATTCCCGTTTCACCCGCCGCGGCGGGCACTGCTCGTAGGGCCAAGGTTGCACAACCCAAGGGGGCGCTCAATGTCGCCTGCCGCACATGGTAAATCCATCAGCGTTGATCGGCGGGGCCCCTTCCGCTAGTGCGGTGCGACCCATAAGGCTGATCCAACCGATGAACCTTCCGCCGCTCATTCAGGCCTTCGTGCTCCATTTCGGCGAGATGGGCTCTCGCTGGGGCATCAACCGCACCGTCGGCCAGGTCTATGCGGTGTTCTTCCTCGCCGACCGGCCGCTCTGCGCCGACGATCTCGTCGATGCCCTGGGCGTGGCGCGCTCCAACGTCGCCATGGCCCTGAAGGAATTGCAGAGCTGGGAGCTCATCCGGCTGAAGCATGTGCCCGGCGAGCGCCGCGACTTCTACGTCACGCTCGACGATGTCTGGGCCATCGTCCGCAAGCTGGTCGAGCAGAGGAAGCGCCGCGAGATCGACCCGACCATGACGGTCCTGCGCGAATTGCTGATGGAGCAGCCGGGGTCGGAGGCCGAGCGCTACGCCCAGGGGCGGATGCAGGCCATGCACGAGGCCATCGACCTGCTCACCACATGGTACGACGACGTCGAGCGGCTGGAGACCGAGCGGTTGATCCAGCTCCTCAGCCTCGGCTCGCGCATCGTCAAGGCGCTGGACTGGAAGGACAAGCTCTTCCCCGGCAAGGGCCGCCGGGGCAAGGGCGAGCCCGATCAGTCGTAGCGCAGCTCGCCGGCCTTGCCGCGGAACACCCAGTAGGCGAAGGCCGAATAGGCGATGATGACCGGCACGACGATGAGCGCGCCGAAGAGGATGATCGCGAGGCTCTCGGGCGCCGCCGCCGCCGCATAGATGGTCAGCCTGTCCGGGACGATGAACGGATAGAAGGAATAGGCGAGGCCGAAGAAGGCCAGCACCATGATGCCGGCGGAGCCCGCGAAGGGCACCCAGCGGAACCGGTCGCGCGAATCCGGCAGATGCGAGAGGGCGATGAAGACCGCCACGGCGAGGAGGCCGGCGGTGATCGGCAGCGGCGACAGGAACAGGATTTCCGGCAGCGAGAACCACTTGGTGAAGATGCGCGGCGAGACGAGCGGCGTCGCCACGGAGATGGCGAGGAAGCCGATCATGGTGACCACCAGCGCCAGCCGCGCCCGCTTCACCGCATAGCGCTGCAGATCGCCTTCGGTCTTGATGATGAGCCAGGCCGCGCCCATCAGCGCATAGCCGGCGGCGACGCAGACCGCCGTCAGCAGCCCGAAGGAGACGGTGGGCAGCGTGCTCTCGAGACCGGTCACATAGAGGCCGAGCATGTAGCCCTGGGTCAGCGCGGTGAGCAGCGAGCCGCCGAAGAAGGCGCGGTCCCACAGCGGCTTCCAGGACGCCTCGGCCTTGGCGCGGAACTCGAAGGCGACGCCGCGCAGGATGAGCGCCACCAGCATCAGCGCCACCGGCAGGTAGAGCGCGGTGAGGATCATGCCGTGGGCGATGGGGAAGGCGACGAGCAGCAGGCCGATGGCGAGCACCAGCCAGGTCTCGTTGGCGTCCCAGAAGGGGCCGATGGAGGCGACCATGCGGTCGCGCTCCGCGCCACTGGCGCCGGGGAAGAGGATGCCCACCCCGAGGTCGAAGCCGTCGAGGACGACATAGATCAGGATCGACAGGCCCATCAGGGCAGCGAAGGCGAGCGGCAGCCAGACGGCGGGATCGTTGAACATCAGGCTCACTCCGCCGCGACGAAGGCGTTGGGATGCGGCGTCGGGCCCGTCTCCACCGGCTTGCCGGCCGCACCCTTGCGGGCGAGCAGGAACAGCGTGGCGATATAGGCCGCGAGCAGCGCTGCATAGACGAGGAGGTAGCCGACCAGCGTCGTCGCCACCATCGAGGCCGGCACCGCCGAGACCGCGTCCGCCGTGCGCAGCACGCCCGAGACGAGCCAGGGCTGGCGGCCGATCTCGGTGACATACCAGCCGGCGAGAGTCGCGATCCAGCCCGAGAAGGTCATGGCGACGAGGCCGCGGGCGAGCCAGGGATGCGGCTCGCCGCGCCGCCACAGCCAGAAGGCGCCACCCCACGAGACCAGCAACATCAGCATGCCGACGCCGACCATGATTCGGAAGGCGAAGAAGACCGGCGCCACCGGCGGGTGCTTGCCCTCGTAGTCGTTGAGGCCGGGAATGACGCCCTGCGGGTCATGCTTGAGGATGAGGCTGGCGCCATAGGGCACGCCGATCTCGAAGCGGTTCTCGCGCGCCTTCTCGTCCGGCCAGGCAAAGAGGAGCAGCGGCTTGGCGGGACCGGTCTCCCAGTTGCCCTCCATGGCCGCGACCTTCTGCGGCTGGTGCTTCAGCGTGTTGAGGCCGTGCATGTCGCCGGCGAAGATCTGGATGGGGATGAGGATCGCCGCGAGGCCGACGCCGAAGCGCAGGGCCGAGAGCACGGCCGGCGAGCGGTCATTGCGCAGCCAGCGATAGGCGGAGAGGCCCGCGATGAGAAAGGCCGCCGTCAGGCCCGAGGCGAGCAGCATGTGCGCGAGCCGGTAGGGCATGGACGGATTGAAGATGATGGCGAACCAGTCGGTCGCATGGACCACGCCATTGCGGATCTCGAACCCGACCGGCGTGTGCATCCACGAGTTCAGCACGATGATCCAGAAGGCCGAGAGCGTGGTGCCGCCGGCGACCAGCACCGTCGCGGTGGTATGCGCCCAGC
>Ga0255047_10002056_pt1 | contig 13706 bp, 21 predicted proteins | sample JV7_2_1_MG_FD_183640 | JGI IMG/M metagenome (GOLD analysis project Ga0255047, IMG submission 183640) | Seawater microbial communities from Jervis Inlet, British Columbia, Canada - JV7_2_1 | ecosystem: Environmental > Aquatic > Marine > Inlet | place: Canada: British Columbia | collected 2016-10-06
CGGTCGCGGGGAGGGCGATGGCCATTGCGGCCACGATCATCAGTAGGGTCTTCATGTCAGGTCTCCGTTGTTGTCCCCAGCGGAGTTGCTGGGGCGTTCGTCGGCGGCGGCGCTGCACTTCAGGTCGCGCAGCAGGAGACACGCGGCGTCGAGGTCCCCAGCGAAGACCTCGCCCCTCTCGGCACAGATGGCTGCGCTCGTCACGATGGACAGTGCGCGGTGGACGGCGATATAGGTGCTGATGGGCCGCAGCCGCCCCCACTCCTCGTCGCACTCGCGGCAGGTGCCGGTCCTGTGGTCGAGGTTCTCGCTCTTGCAGTTCGGGCACTCGGTGACTGGGCAGAGCATGCAGCGGTCGCCATCCCACTCGTTGCAGCCGCACTCGTCGCACTCTGCGGCGTCGGCCTCGTTCCACGGTGCGTCGGCTGTGTCGCTGCCGCAGGGGTAGTCGTAGTTGTTCATCGGCCACCAGCGATCCAGAACCCAAGGCGCTGTCGCAAAGTTAGGGGGGCGCGCTGCGGCGCGGGTGCCGCGCTGACCGTGGCACCCGACCGCATCTTCGTGCCGTCGCTCTGCGTGGTGCGACCGAACAGTGTGGCCGACTTGGTCTTGTAGTAGGCCGCGATCAGTGCGCGGTTCTTCTGCCACGGGCGTGTGACGCCGCGCTCGTAGCCGGACAGGCTGGTGTGGTTGATGCCCATCGCCTGTGCGGCCTTCTTCTGGGTGAGGCCGGTGGCGGCGCGGAGGGCGAGGAGGCGTTCGGCCTGGTTGGGATGCTTCATTTGTTTCTCCGGTAAAGGGTAGCAGGGACACGGCCCACGCAGCGGGCGATCAGCTTGACCGCCGCCGCATCAGGACCGGGACCCACCGCGTGGATCCAGTTGTAGATCGAGGACAACGACACGAAGTAGCCGTGCTCGAGCATGTACCGGTGGAGCTCCACTCCACTGACTCCGGTCACCATCAGGTGCTGCTTGATGTGAGCTCGCCGGCGTCGAATCGGGGGTCGTCCTGCTTTCTTCATCGCCTCACCCTACGACACGCCCAGGGGTTTGCGAAGATAATCCCAGAAAAGTGTTTGGGCGGGGGCGCGGGGTGCCGTACTGTTTGGGAGTGCCGCTTGTGGCACGCACAACCCCGGAGAACGACCAATGACGACCGATAACTGCACATGCTCCTCGATCCCGGCCAAGGACCGCCCCTTTGCGTGCTGCACCGCGTGCCTCGATGCCTCGATGAACCGCTCCGCGGATCGCCTTGACGCTGCCGAGGCATTCGCCCGTCTCGGCCTCGACGCCTCGGCGGTCCTCTGCCGCACCCCCCGCGTAGTTCACGCTGTCGCGCTCATGCTGCCCGCCGAGGTGAAGGCATGAGACTCCTCTTCTACATGCTGCTCGCCATCCCCCTCTGCATCCTCTCCTCGTTCGGGGGCCCCGGAGCCGGAGAGGTGGTGGACTGATGCTCTACCACACCAACCTCATCGGTCGCAGGGTGCAGATCAACGACACGCCAGACGTGCCTCGGGAGTACTGGGGACGCGAGGCCATGATCTGTTCGAGCTGGCTCTGCACCCACACTGGCGAGCCGCGGTACACGCTCTCGGTTCGCATCGCTCAGGAGCCCAAGCGAGACCTCTGGGTCTGTGCTGGCGACAAGTTCAAGGCGGACAAATGAAGACCGACGCCTGGGGACACCAACACGAAGCGGCGAAGTTCTGCGAGGAGCGGAGAGGCTCCGTGCTCGAGATGGCGATGGGCACCGGCAAGAGCCGTGTGGTCGTTGACCTACACGAACGGTGGGCACCGAAACTGACCGTGATCGTCTGCCCCAAGCGAGTCATGCGCGTGTGGCCTAAGCAGTTCGAGATCCACGCCGACGTGGTGCCGGTGATCGTCACGTTGGACAAGGGCACCTCGGCCAAGAAGGTTGAGCGGTGCCGCAGGGAAGGGGTGCTGGTCGTGAACTACGAGGCCATCTGGCGAGAGCCGCTGGCCTCTTGGATGCGGGCAGCGGACATCTCCCTGCTCGTCTGCGACGAGGTCCACCGGGCGAAGAGCCCTACCGGCAAGGCGTCCAAGTTCCTGCGCCTGCTCGCTGCACAGGCGGGCCGCGTGCTCGGCCTGTCCGGCACCCTGCTGCCGCACTCACCGCTCGACGCATGGGCCATCGGCATGATCATCGACCCCGCCGTCCTGGGGCGGTCCTTCGTCGTACACCGCAACACCTACGCCGTCATCCAGAAGGTGATGATGGGCGGCAAGGAGCGGCCACTGATCAAGGGGTTCCGAAACCTGCTTCTGCTCGGAGAACGCCTCTCAGAGTTCGCGTACCATGCCGGCGAGGAGGTCTTGGACCTCCCCGAAGCAATGCACGAGGTGGTGGAGGTGGACCTCTGCCCCAAGGCCATGAAGATCTACGCGCCACTGCACGCCGGCTTCGCCGCAGAGTGCGCCGCGGGCGTGATCAACCTCGCCAACGCCGCGGTCAAGTTCACGCGGTTGCAGCAGCTCACAGGCGGCTGGGCGGCAGTGGACGCGGACACCGGCGAGCGCGTGGACTATGCCAAGCGGGACGCGCTGCGCGAACTGCTCGAGGACATGGACCCCGAAGAGTCCGTCGTCGTGTTCTGCCGGTTTCGCCAAGACCTGAACATGGTTCACGAAGCCGCGGAAGCCGCGGGGCGGGAGCACTGCGAGCTCTCCGGTACTAACGACGAGCTCGGCTGGTGGGAGGACGACGAGCCCGGCTCCGTGCTCGCCGCGCAGATCCAGTCCGGCGGCACCGGCGTGGACCTGACGAAGGCGCGGTACACCGTGTTCTTCTCCGTCGGATCCCTCGCGAACTACCTGCAGGCGCTCAAGCGCACGCACAGGCCGGGCCAGGAACGGCCCGTGACCTACTACCACCTCGTCGTCGCGAACAGCATCGACGAGGATATCTACGACGCCCTCGCCAACAGGCGTGAGGTGATCGACTCCGTGATCGACAGTTTGAAGGGAAAGCAGTAATGCCGAAGAGAACGAAGAAGACGGGCGGCGAGACGCGCAAGCGCAGGCCGCGGTACATGAGCACCGAGACCCTGGTCGCAGCTATCGGGACCCGGTCCATCGACGGCATCAGCAAGCTGGCCGAACGGCTGAAGGCAGAGCACCCCTGGGGCGCTTCGTTCCTCGCGGCGCGGCTGAAGGCGCAAGCCAAGCCCGCGCTGCCGCCGGACGTGCCGGCGGCGATCCTGCGCGACCAGGCTGCGCTAGACGTGAACGCCGACGAGCCGATCATGCCGGAGACGCCGCTGATGGCGGGCCACTCCTCGCGCATGGACATGATCGAGAAGGAGGCGGGGCTGTGAACGCGCCCAAACAGCCGCCGTTCTTCGTCCGGTGGGCGGTCGCCTACTGGGACATGTGGGAGGAGTGGACAGGCGAAGACTTCGCGTTCCTGCCGTGCCTGTTCACCGGGGGGGCGGCGGTCATCCTGGCCTTGTCCCTGTCCCACCTGCCGTTCAGTATCGTGGAGGCCAGCGCACGCGCCGCAATCTACACCCGCGTCACTGGACACGAGGTCAGCACCTGGGAAGCGTACTGGGTGGGGGACATCCCCTCGCTCGACGTGCAGGTGCGGGAGGCATCCGAATGAACCTAGACAGCGCACGCGCATTCATCCGGCTCACCCGGCTGAAGAAGGACGCCGAGGACAACGCCAAGGCGCTCGGCAAACAGATCCACAAGCTGGGCCAGGATCTGGAGATGGACATGGCCCTCGAGGGCGTGAGGAACCTGCCGCTCGAGGTGGACGGAAAGGAGTCCACCATCTACTGCTGGTCGCAGCAGCAGCCCGTGATGAAGGAGGGCGTGGACCGTGAGATGATCACGCTCGCGCTCGAGGCGAACGGTGTGGACCTCGTGAAGCCCACGTACAATGCCAACTCCTTCGGGAGCTGGGTGCGAGAGCAAGTGAGCGACGGACAGGAGTTGCCCCAGTGGCTGGGGCAACTGGTTGAGGTGAAGACGATTTCCCGACCGCGCATGCGGTCATAGACAGACCCGGAGAATGAACATGAAGAGCTATTCCCGCGAAGAACTCCAGGAGGCCCTGGACATGCATGAGGGCATGCAGCGAGAGATGGAAGACAACAACTGCCCGTGGACCCTGAGGTGGATGCTGTTCGTGAACCGACGCCTCAACGCGCTGGATAACGACACCGTCCACATCGACCTCGATGCCCCGGAGAAGAACTGATGAGCACCAAGAAGACTGAAGCAGTGGCCGTGATCGACGAAACGTCCTACCCCGTCCTGCGCGAAGACGCAGCGGAGTTCCTGACGGAGATGCTCGCCCCCATCGGGATGGCCGAGATCCCGAAGATGAAGGTGCCGTCCGGCGGCGGGTCCGCGTGGGAGGTGCCCGGCCTCGGCGGGGAAGCCGACGTGTCGAAGAGCGTCGATGTCGTCATCGGCCTCCTCCTCGCCAAGCAGCGCACCTACTGGGGGCGCGACTTCGAGGACTCCGAGGGTGGCCCCGCGGCCTGCCGGTCCAGCGACGGGGTCACCGGCATCGGGTCGCCAGGCGGAGAGTGCAAGGTGTGCCCCAAGGCGCAGTGGGCCGAGGAGAAGGGCGGACCGCCGCCGGAGTGCTCCGAGGGCGCGACCGCGTTCTTCTTCCTGCCGGGGGCCGCGCTGCCCACGGTGCTGCGGATCCCGCAGCAGTCGCTGCAGGCCATGAAGGCGTACTGCTTCGAGCTCGCCTCGCAGCGGGTGCTCTACTCCCAGGTCGTCACGCGGCTCGGGCTCACGAAGGAGCCCCGCAAGACGGGCTCCGGCGACTTCTCGAAGGTGACCTTCAACTTCGTGGCCCACGTGCCCGCGCCAGCCGGGGTCAAGAAGGCCCTCGAGGCGTTCGCGCTCTCCCTCTGAGCGCGCCCAGGTAAGAGCGGGCGCGTCTGGGTGAGACCAGGCGCGCCCGTTCCATTCCCCTCGCTGACCCGGAGAAGGACAGTGAGCAGGTGAGACCCTAGCACCCGAAGACGGGCGGCGGTAGGGTGACAGAAAACAGCGGCGCAGGTTGGAGCCCGCGCCGCTGTCCAATTCCTTGACACCAATACCCAAAGGGAGGCAGTGATGCCGCACGCAGATCATAGCCCGAACGTGGACCTCGTCACCCGTTTTTTCGAGGCGCTGCACGGAGAGCAGGCGGGCGAAGATGCCCTCATCGTGCTCTGGGCGCTGAAGCAGGGCGAGAAGAGCCCGATGATCGGCGCCGGGCGGGACCCCGGAGAAGCCGCGCAGATCGCCGGCAAGATGAACCTCGACGGGTGGGACGTGTACCACGGGTGCAGCCTGCAGCCGAGGGGCGCGGTGAGTACCACACGCCGCGGGTCCGCGGCCACGGCAGTGGTGGGGCGGTGCGTGTGGGTGGACCTCGATATGAAGGACGCGGTCGGATACCCCGGCAGCCTTGCTGACGTGGGAGCCGCACTCAAGCGCATGCCGCTCCCGCCGACCATGGTCGTGGAGACCTCCGAGGGCGGGCGGCACCTGTACTGGGTCTTCAACGACCCGATGGAGGATAGCCAGCAGGCGAGACGCCTGCTGACTGGCTGGATCGAGACCTGCCGGCTGGCGACCGGGTTCCGGCTGGATTCGGTGGGCGACCCCGCCCGCGTGATGCGGATACCGGGGCTGTGGCGGCCAGGGACGGAGACGATGGTCGAGATGCTCTCCGAGTTCGGGCCCATCTACGAGCCGGAGGATCTGGAGGAGCTGCTGCCCGACGACTTGGTGACGGCGAACGCCGTGGAGGTGGAGCCTGCGGACATCTTCGTCTCGCCCACGGCGACCGTGAACTCGGAGCTCCTCGAGGTGGCAATGGACGTGGACGTGAAGTTCGCCAACCTGTGGAACCGGAAGACCAATACCCGCACCTGGAAGGACACATCCCAGTCCGCCTGGGACTGGGCACTCCTCGCCAACGCAGCGGAGCTCGGGTGGCCCGCGCAGGATCTGGCCGACCTCGGAGTGGCCTACCGGCTCAAGTGCGCCGAGAAGCTGACCGGCTTCGCCGCAGCCAAGAGCATCAAGAAGGCCGCACGCACCGACTACTGGGCCGACATCGTCGCCCGTGTGATGCTCAAGAGCCCCGCCGGATTGGAGGAGGCTGTCAGACGCCAGGAGAAGGCGCTGGTGGACTCCGGGGTGGGAGACGGGTCCGAGGCCCTATCGGAGTCGGAGGGCTCCCTGGCGCTCGCTGTGGAGGCTCTGGGGGTGCCAGCAGGGGACGGGCTCGTCGTCCACGAAGTTGTGGCGTACTACGGGGAGGGGGTGGACGTGTGGATGCGGGCGTCTGCCCGCGGGCGTGAGCGCACCTTCCGGCTCGAGGACGGGGCCGACACGCTCTACTTCCACACCCGGCTCGCGTCCGCGCTGCGCTGTGCGCTGCGGGTAGCGGTGCCCGTGGTGCCGCAGAAACAGTGGGCACCGCACGGGAACCTGATGATCCGCCACATGAAGGATGCGGAGATCGCGGACGCAGGCTCAGGCCAGGAGATCCTGCGGACCCTGGTGAACAACTACCTGGAGGTGCTGCCACCGCTGGCGGAGCTCGCGGAGGAGGAGAAGGTTCTGCCCGCCGCCTTCCGGCACGACGGGGACACCTACGTCAGGTTCACCCCGTTGCTCGAGTGGCTCCGGTCGATGGGCGAGCGCCACAACTTCGCCAGCCTATCCAAGTGGCTGACCACAGCCGGGCTGGTGAGTGTGAAGATCGGGGGGGTGAAGGCGTGGAAGCTATAGCCCCCCCCTACACACGTGGGGGAAACGGCGACGACAGACGATGTCGTCCGTCACGCGATTTCCTGGTATGCGGTCTATGGGGCAAGAAGCAGGATCGTCTCCAAACAGCCTCGTTATTGAACGACATAGTTCAAACGCCCAACGAGATTGTCTGTCGTCGCCGTTTCCCCCACGTGTGTAGGGGTGAAGTGTGACCCGGCACGTGATTGTGGGTCCGCCAGGGGCCGGGAAGACGTACACCCTGACCAAGTGGGTCGCGAAGGCTGTGGACCGGTTCGGCCTCTCCCGTGTGATGGTCCTCAGCTTCACCAAGGCCGCGGCGCTCGAGCTCGCCTCCCGGCTCGAGGCTGTGGACGACCACATGGTCGGCACCCTCCACGCCATCTGCTTCCGCGCCCTCGGGCGCCCGGAGGTGGCCGAGAGTCACCTCAAGGAGTGGGACGAGCGGCACCCGATGTACGCCCTCCGCGGCACCAAGCCCCCTGGGGGTAAGCTGATGGAGTCCGCCCAGCGGCTCCGGTCGCTGATGGTCCCCCGTGCGAAGTGGCCCGCGCACCTCGCCGCCTTCCAGCAGGACTGGGAGACGTGGATGGACGAAGAGGGGTACGTGGACTTCACGGGCATGGTCGAGCAGGCGCTCGAGGAGATACCGCAGGCCCCAGGGGGGCCAGCGGTGCTGTTCGGGGACGAGATGCAGGACTGCAGCTTGCTCGAGCACGCCCTCGTCGAGCAGTGGGGCCGCGATCTGGAGTACTACGTGATCGTCGGGGATCCCCAGCAGTGCCTCTATCGCTTCAAGGGCGCGAGCCCGGAGACGTTCTTGGAGGGGACGCAGGAGGAGAACGTGAAGGTGCTCACGCAGTCCTACCGGTGCCCCGCCGCCGTCCACGGGGTCGCCAAGGCGTGGATCGACCAGTCCTACGACCCGTGGCGGGCGGAGTACGCGCCGACCAAGGAGGCGGGCTACGCTCGCGTGGACTGGGACTCCACCCTGGATCACCCCACGTTCCTCCTCGACCTCGACCTCGAGCAGACCCACATGATCCTGGCGAGCTGCAACTACCAGCTCTCGACCGTGATCGGCTGGCTGCGGTCGGGGGCGATCCCGTTCCACAACCCCTACAAGCCCAGCGCCGCCGCCTGGAACCCGCTTCGCGGGGCCGCGCCGCGGCTCCATGCGTGGCTCGAGGGCACCTGGACATGGGCTGACGCATGGGCCTGGGCCTCGCAGTGCCGGGCCAAGGGGCTCCTGAAGCATGGGATGAAGGCTGTCTTGGAGGCGCGAGCGAAGGACGAGCCGGACGAGGAGGTTGACCCCGCGATCTGGGTGGAGGAGCCGGAGCGCACCCTGGACTGGCTCGAGGCCCACCTCTCCGCCGACGGCGTGAAGTCCCTCGGGTACGCGATCACCGTGGTCCGCAAGCACGGCGTGATCGCCCTCGACGCCCGCCCCAGCGTGGTCGTGGGCACCATCCACAGCGTGAAGGGCGGCGAGGCGCAGCACGTGTACCTGTCCCCGGACCTCTCCCGGCAGGGCTACCTCCAATGGGTGGCCGGCGGGCAGGACCAGGACGACATCCGGCGAGCACTATATGTGGGCTTGACCCGTGCCTCCGTGGGGGTGACACTGCTGCGGAGCTCCACCCCGACCCAGTGCGCCAGCACGCTCTTCGACTTCTTCTAAGGGACAGACCTGGGAATCTGATGAAGGACTTCTGGACATCCACGTTCACGTACGCGATGTCATCCATCCAGTTCGTGTACTCGCTCAACAACGGAGTGGAGTACGACCTGCCCGTGGAGGTGACGGATGCGGACCAGGTCTTCGCGTACATCGTCAACTCGCGCATGAGCGGGATGGGCCAGACCTCGGGCGGCGGCAACCAGGCACCGCGGGACCACGGCGTGTGGTTGAGCGGAGATGTCCTGACCAACATCATCCTCAACCGGTCCATCAGCAGCACCCTGGACTGCCGGGTGACCGTCGCCATCATCGCGGTCACCAAGCCCGCATCGACCTCGAGGTTCTGGGTGCGGCAGAAGGGCGTGGTCTCCTTCACGTCAGCCGCCACGGAGACCAAGTCCACAGCGGTGACGGGCGTGGTGGACGACACACGGGTGTGGCCTGTGATCACCGGGCAGGCGGCGGAGACGAGCTCGCGCCCAGCGTCCAACGCGGCACTCTTCAACAGCAACTACACGGGCGGCAACATCGTGCTCGCCCGCGGCGATGATGCGGGCAAGGCCACGGCCAACGTGTCCTACGCCGTCGTGGAGTTTGGGGAGGACTGGAACCCGGTCCAGCGGCTGAAGTTCTTCGGCGCGGTGCAGACGCCTGACACAGAGCCGTACGTGTCAGGGTCTCCGTGGGCTCCGAGTCCCGGCGACCCTACCCTCACGAAGACGATCAGCATCACCGACGCCGGCGGCACAGCGGTGGGTAGCCTCGCCAGGACGTTCATGGACTGCCAGTACAACTGGGAGTCGGCGGGCGCCTGCGGCAACGACGACCGCGGCGGCACGATGGAGCTCACGGGCACCAACGAGATCACGGTGAGAACGTCGGCTACCGCCGGCCCCGACCTGCAGGCGTACGTCGTCCACATCTGCGAGTGGATCGGCGGCGGGGCCGGCGAGAGCCCGCCCGTCGCGCAGCACATCTCCCACCTCCAGGTCCCCGGCGAGAACGGTGGGGCGGAGGAGGCCGCGATTGCGATCAGCATGCCGTCGTCGTACGAGATCGAGCAGGAGGACAACACGTCGATCCTGGGCATGTGCGTGAGCTCGGACGGCACGGGCGCGGGCACGCCCAGGGGCTCCGTGGATTTCGAGCTCACCTCGAGGACGCAGGTGACGGCTACCCGGTCGGAAAGCAGCAGGACGGAGCGGAGGGCCTATATCGTCTGGGAATGGCCCGTGGGGGGCACCAGGCTGTACCGGGGCAGCCGGGAGCTGGGGGTCTGGAGCGCCAACGCGGTGCTCGAGACCTGGGCGAGCCGGGGAGAAATGGGGACCTGGGACCCTGGAACCGCTACGCTTGAGGCGTACAAGTTCACCGCGGAGCTCGAGGAGGGCTTCGGAGAGGCAGACATGCAGGCATGAAGAACCACTACAAGGGCTCGTTCAGCAAGGGCGAGACCATCTGGCCGGTCGCTCGAGTGCCTGCGCCGGACGCGGATGGCCTGCTGGTGGCTGGCGATGTCACCAACTACGACCGCTACGTGTACGACCTCACCGCCGGCGAGCGCACCGGTGCCCCGGCCACGGCGCTGCAGTCCGAGGTGGCGGGCACGACCGCAGATGTCATGGAGACCGCTCTCGCCAACGACGGGTGGTGGCATGGCGGTGGCAACGGGTACACGTTCCGCGATGGCGCACGGACCTCGAGCTCGAGCGTCGGCGTGGTCATCGCAGATCCACAGGGCGGGCATGTGTACCGCATCGTCTACTACCTCAACACTACGGCCTACGGCAGGATCACCCTGGTCTGGGACATGACCTGCGAGGGTCACGAAGCGATAATCTCATGATGAATTTCGAACCGATGGAGGGCTTCCTCGCGGTTGCCCAACCCGCCGAGGTGGAACAGGTCAACGGCCTGCACCTCCCCAAGACTGTGGACCGCACCGAGTGGGTGCCCTGCGAGGGCGAGGTGCTCGCGGTGGGGCCAGGTCGCATGCTGACCAGCGGCGACCACGCGCCCGCGGCGGTGAGCGTGGGCGACTACGTGTACTGGCACCCGATGGGTGGCGCGAAGGTCAAGGTCAACGGCGTGAAGCTGCTGCTCCTGGGCGTGGACGACTTGTACGGCATCAGGCCGGAGGTGCCCGCGGAGTTCGCGGTGCCCGGCGTGGTGGCAGGGGGCTAGAGAGCGCGGGGTAGCCGAAGGCCCCATCTCTCCCTACTACGCATTGCAACGTCTGACAATGTCTAACGAACAGAGCGAACAGTACTTCGAGGGGCGCAAGAACGGCAAGTTCGCGCCGGGCCACTCAGGCAACCCGAACGGACGCCCCAAGGGCGTGAAGACGGTGCTCGAGCTCGCCAAGAACACGCTCGACATGGATCAAGGCCGGGCGCAGCGCCTGGTCGAGGCGTGGCTCAAGGAGGTCGAGGAGAACCCGACGCCCGCGGCGATGGCTCTGCTCTTCGACCGGCAGGACGGCAAGGTCGAGCAGAAGATGAGCATGGAGATCGGCCCGCAGCAGACGTTGCGGGACAGGACGAAGGTGGACCCCCGGCTTCCGCCGGAGGTCGCGGAGATTGACAAAAAAGGGGACTGATATGGGTGCAGGTGGAAGCGCAGGTGGCAGCGGGGCAGGGTCGGTAGTCCAGCGAATGGGGCAACTGACCGGCAAGACCGGGCTTGGGCGCCCCGGCGGCGCAGGCGCGAGGCCGCGAGACGTGCCTCGGAAGCAGCCGGTGAAACCGCGTGATCGCAGAACAGCGAGGCACGCATGACATCGGGACCCACTAACAGGCTCAGACCGGGCTCGATGAACGCGCTGTACTGGCACGTTGGGTCGAAGAAGATCGGTGCGGCGAAGAGGACCGGACGTGCCGTTGCCAAGGGCCAGGGCTCGCAACTCACGACCGGCGAGGGCTTCGCTGCGAAGCGCAAGTCGCGTGCGGCGAAGGCCGCGAAGTCGGCGGTGAAGGCGACGATGGGCATCCGCTCGAGCTCGAGCGCACCGAAGAAGAAGGCGGGGGGCATCCGCTCGAGCTCGAGCGCACCGAAGAAGAAGGCGGGGGGCATCCGCAAGCGGCGAACAGTCCGCCGCGGCGTGTCCGGGGTAGGGGGCGCAGCGGTCCCGCCGGAAAGAGGGATGTGAGGCGGCGCACATTCCTGCAGGCCCTGGGCCTCGTCGCCGTGGCCCCGCTATCTCCCGCTATCTCCTGCTATCTCCCGCTATCTCCCACCCCGCATGTGGAGACACGCGCCGAGGTGTACTCCCGCTACGCGGAGCTCAAGCGGCGCAAGGAGCGGGAGATCTTCGAAAGCATGCAGGCGTTCTTCGACAGCCAGGTGTGGGCATGAAGCGGCACCACGGCGGCAGGCCCATCAGCTCGAGGCGGGTGCGGCGCAGCGAGCGGCTGCGGCGCACGCGGCTGTACTCGATGTGGACCGTGTACGGGGAGTTCCTCCGTGAGACATCCCCCAACCCCATCGACTGGCGCAAGGCGCAGATGCAGCGCGCCCTCGCGTGGGAGCGCTTGCTGGCTGGCGGTTGGGCGGACACCAGCCTGCCGCTGGTGAAGCGCCCCATCGAGATGCTCGAGGACGGCACCTACCGGTACGCGGATACGAAGATGGTGCGCGGCGTGGTGTCTAGCGAGGTCGGTGACGCATGGTTCAACGGAGAGCCTGGCTTCGGGCATGCTGACCGCTGACCAGGCCGGCAAGACGTACGTCGGCTACGGGGACGGCGTGCAGATGTTCGACTGGATCGACGGCACCATCCCCGCCAAGGAGGTGCCCCGCGAGGCCATGTTCGAGGGTCGCGCCGGCACAGGCAAGACGCGCATGATCGCGGAGTGGATCAAGGTGATGTGCGCCACGTTCCCCGACTCCAAGGGGCTGGTGATGCGGGAGACGCGCAAGAGTCTGAACGACTCGTTCCTCCCGGTGTGGGAGAACGAGGTGTGGGGCAAGGAGCACCCCGTGATCACGTCCGGGCCTCGAGCGGCGTACCGCGACTCGTACGAGCACCCGATGCTCGGCGGCAAGGTCGTGCTGGGTGGCTTCGATGACCCTGGCAAGTGGTACTCCTCCAGTTGGAACTGGATCTACTTCTGCGAGATGCAGCAGACCTGGGTGGACAAGTGGGAGAGCCTGCACCGCGGGCTGCGTGCTCAGGGCACGCCGTTCCGCATCCTGCTCGGTGACTGCAACCCGGCGGACGAGTGGCACTGGGCCAACCAGCGAGCAAACGACGGGATCCTGCATCGCATCGTGGCGCAGTTCACGGACAACCCCACGCTGTTCGACCACGACAAGTACAACGACCTCGTGGACGGTGGCATGTCGCCGGACGAGGCCGCGGTCGCAAGCTGGCGGGAGTTCGGGATCGAGTTCCTGACGCGCCTGCGGGAGAACACGCACGGGCCCCTGCTCGAGTCCCTGTTCTACGGCAAGTGGACCTCGACGCATGGCCGGGTGTGGGAGCCGTGGGACCCCCACGTTCACCACATCGTGGCGACGGTGGAGGAGGACGACGGGCGGTTCTTCGTGCGCTGCCCGGCGTGGGACCACCCGGACCCGGACACGGGCGAGCTGATCGAGAGCCGGCGTGAGCTCCACAAGTTCTTCGGGGCGGCTGACGTGGGGATGGTGGACGCCGGCGTGGGCCAGGTGTGGGGCCTCGACGGGGACAGCCGGATGTACATGGTGGCCGAGATCTACAAGACGGGCCACGACCACCGGCAGTGGGCGGACATGTGGGCGGAGCTCATGGACGAGTTCCCGATCCGGTTCATCCTCACGGACCACGACCTGGACTACCAGGCGGCGCTGAACCACAAGCTGCGGGCCCACAACAAGGGTCGGCCCATCGCTCGAGGGTGGTCGAAGACCCGCGGGGTGACCAACGAGAAGGCGGGCATCGATGAGGTCCGGGTGCAGTTGAAGGAGCGCCCTGACGGCACCAGGGGCATGTACCTGCTGCAGGACTGCCTACGCTTTGGTGCTGACGAGGGGCTACGGCAGGCCCGCCTGCCGTGGCAGACCTTCATGGAGATCGGTGCCTACGTGTACCCAGAGCCTGTTCCGGGCAAGATCCTGCCTCACGGGGGCGAGATCCCCGACCCGCGGTGCATCGACCACGGGTGTGACACGATCCGGGGTGCCGCCACCTGGAACCGAGATCACTCGAAAGTAAGGCTTGCCAAGACCCCCCACTTCGCCCCAGAATCCTTGAA
>Ga0255047_10002059_pt1 | contig 13703 bp, 16 predicted proteins | sample JV7_2_1_MG_FD_183640 | JGI IMG/M metagenome (GOLD analysis project Ga0255047, IMG submission 183640) | Seawater microbial communities from Jervis Inlet, British Columbia, Canada - JV7_2_1 | ecosystem: Environmental > Aquatic > Marine > Inlet | place: Canada: British Columbia | collected 2016-10-06
AATTTATCAGCCGCAACAACCTTGTCTGAGCCATCTTCCCTAATCCCTGATATCGAGGCTGTCAAATCTATCAGTTTTGTATTGCGGGGTAGTTCTGATAGAGACCGCACGCCCCGGATTGTGGGATGTCCTTCAAAAAGCTGTGGGTAGTTGCTGACTGCATACGCGCGCTGGTTTATAGCCAGCTCCCGCAAGATGGACTCCATTAGAACCGTGTCCCCCAAGAGGAACTGGTTCAAAACACCTAGAGCAGGAAACTCAAAGCCCTGCTTCATAAGATCTCCTCCATTGTAAAAAGGGAGTAGGGATCCACCTCTGAATCCCCACGCCCTGTTGTTCCAATATACCGTAGTCGTTACTACGCTATATTGAAGTAGACTTCACCTGCGGCCAACGTAGTTCCTGTATCGGCATCCAGAGCAGCGCCAACACTACCCTGATGAGAGGCTTTCGTGATCAAGATACCTCTTACAGCTCCAGAAACGGCCAACTCGTCGCTATGTGCAACAGCGTTACCAGTGGTCGCGTCCAAGCGATTATATCCACGCTTCTGAGCAAAAGCCATTTCACCATCTGCCGGTGCCGCTTGCAACTGGCCAAACGGAATGGATTCCACCGCATCGCCGTTTTCGCTGTCGCAGGTGGCATCAAAGTGGGCATAAGCGGTGTCACAGGCAACTACCATGAGACCAGCAACGCCATCGCCGCCGCCCAGGTTCTGATACCGGATCAAGACGTACACTCGACCTTGTTCATCTTCTACTTCCGCGCCGAGCTGAAAGTCGAGTTCGTCGGTGTACACCTTGTCAATTATGTGTCCTACTACTCGTGATTTTGGCATTCGTTATCCCTCCTCTAGGATCCCGTATAGCCATGCATTGCGCCGCCGGAACGACGATCATTGGTCACCAACTGGGTGATCATATACATGGCTGTGGCTTGAAGGTTACCACCACTGATTCGCTCCCAAGGATAGATGCCTGTCCCTCTGGTCGGATCGAATCTGGAGTCTGTGAGAAGGAAAGTAGCTTCCGGATCCCACGCGAACACAGAGTACGGATGCAACCACGTCATCATCGGATCCTTGTAGAATATAGCGTTATAGTCTTGATAACCTATAGACGCTCTTACTCCCAATTCTCCAAGTGGCGAACCTATGTCTCTGCGCGTGATGGCCAGAAGCAGGGCCACGAGCTGTCGGTACAGTCCCGACCCTACAACGTTGTAGAGCGCGTATTCATGGCCAACCTGGATGAGATCAAAGAAAGAACTGAAATCATCCAGATCCGCAGGTTGCGGATTGGCAATGGTCTCTACAACATCAATGTTGTCGCCGGCAACCGAAGGCGTTATCACGGCTACAGCATTATCCTGGATACTCGGCTGCCACCACACGTTCTGCGTTGTCGTTGTCACAATGTTGGCAAGAGTATGCCCGCCGCCTGCGCGGGCGTTCCTTATCAACATTGGCAGACTTAGCATACGCCTAGTGTGAGAACTGACGTTACCCAGGGTCAGTTCCTGTGGCGGGTTAGGATTGAGGGACAGGGCCGCGGTAATATCCACGGCGTTGTCATCAGTGATGGTTTCGTCATGACGCGAAAAAAGCTCGTATGCAAAGACATCTGTGAAGCCCTGGTGCATCGAGTCTACCATCAAGTTTATGTGATTCATCCGCGCCTGGGGGGAGTCCATCAAAGCCATATCGACATCGTTCGTACCCATAGAGTTATACATTATGCTCGGTGTATACTCCATGCGTGTCAAGTTGTCGAGTCCCGGGGCGGCCCAGGTTTGTGCTTTGTTGCCCAAGCTCGGAGAAGCGTTCTTTGTAACTACATTCCACCCGAACTTCATGTCCGGGCCGAGTCGATCACGCTTCATGTTCTGGAACAGCAAGCGTGCCGTCGGCATCGTGAACCGATGCGGATAGATCAACTGCCTGTATAGCAGCTCGATTGCGAGTGAGTTCTTAGTATTCCACTCATCTGCTGCTATCAGGGCGTTCTGAATAGTCATTAAGCTTCACCTCTCCAAAAGGAGCGATGCTAAGACCTAGTGACCCGTTGTATTCTCTATGCGCGCCCTGGCTACTGCCATGTCTACAGCGTTTTGAGCGTTCGCCCGATTGGCGGCGGTAATATCCTGCGGCTTTGTGAGGTTGTAATCAACCTCCTGTTCCTCCACTCCGGCAGCAGCAAAAGGTGCTGTTTCGAAGTTTTGCTCGAACTGCCTTTGTTCTTCACCGCTCTGGAAAGCCATCTGAGCTTGCGTTCGTTTCTCAATCGCCTGTGTCCTCATTAAATCTGCATCACGCAACTTCTTTTGCGCCCCGGCTAAGCTGTTCTGATCACCTGCGGCCAACAAGTCTTCGCTTGCGCGCTCAAAGACTGCCGCCATATCTTCCAGGTCCAGAATGTTCGTAGCCTCAGCAGGGTCAACGTTCAGGCGATGCAATGCTTCTGCGCGTACTTGACGATTAGCCTGTAACGTGCCGCTCACTTGATCTTGAACTGCTCGCTCCTGTTGTAGTTGCTGGAATCCAGCTTGCGTGCTCTGCCTTACCAGTTCTTCTATATTCGGGATCGCGGCAAGCTGGTCTTGTATGCTACGCAACTGCTGCGCTATACCTTGTGGGTCAGGTGATGCTGTGTTCTGAGGTTGTGGGACAGGTTGCTGCACACCAAGCTGTGGCACCGGCGCTGGCGGCGTATAGCCGTATGCGCCAGGAGTGCCTTGCTCATAGTCCCAAGCATCAGGTTGTGGAGTGCCTTGTGGTGTCAAAACACCCTGCTGATTCTGGGGAACTACAGGAGCTGGGTTCTGAGGAGCAACCCCCACCCCTGCTTGAGCCATTTGCTCTCTGACAGCCGCTTCCGTCTCAAGCACTCTGATTCGTGCTTGGTCAGCGACCCGTTGCTCCTTGAGAGCCTGGTTCTCGTTCTCCCAAGTGTGCCTCTCGCTCTGCAATTGGTCAACCTGCCTTCCGCGTTGAACGGCTTCACGAAGCTGTAGACCCACTGTTCTACTACCCTTCGGGTCGTTCTTGTTTAGGATATAAAACGCAGCATCATCAATAACTGTGTTAGCGCCCTGTGGAGAGGGCTGCCCGTTCTTCGGTGCCGGAGTAGCAGAACTCGGATCCCCGGTCTGGTCGTCCTGTTTCTTCAGACCTGGGAAGTCTAGCCCCGCTCCTTGGACACCGTTCCCGACAGCACTTCCTGTTCCTGCTGGATCTGTGGGTATCTCTGACATTATGTGCATACTAATTGGCTTTATAGCCGATAGCGCTCCGAATAACATGTCTTCCCTTCCTGCAGTGCCTCATCCAGTTGGGACACTGCTACTTGCCGATAGTCGCCGCCATTAACTGCTCAGGGGACACACCCATTGCTTCTGCCAACCCATCCAGGTTTTCGCCAGGTGCCCCCTGTGGAACACCTTCACCCGAACGCGCCGGGAGAGCCAACTGATTTGCCCCGCCACCAAATTGGCCCAAAGCAGCCATAGCGCCGAGTCTCGTAGTTTCTTCTTGCTGAGCCTGCAACCTTGCAAGCTCTTCCTCTAACAACTGCACGTAGTCCGCAGTCCATGGGAAATTCATGTGCCCCAGGAATATCATCGTAGTGCGAATCATACGCGGGTCTCCAGATTGAATTGCTTGATCTGCGTACTGCTTCACAAGCCCTTCTCTCTGCTCTCTTTGCATGTCATATATCGGTGTCGTGGCGCCAGCTATGACGATGCGCCGGAACTGTGCTATCTTGTGTTCACCAGTCCACTCTACTTCAGCGGCTTGCCCGCGGCGACTCGATGCGATATAGTGACCTGCTTTGAAGTTCTGTTGCATCAGCCCTTCCATCTTTGTAGCCATATCTGTAAGGGCGTCCCCAACATGCTCTACGTACTTCCATAGCGGTCCGAAAGATGCTTCCTGAAGCGGTCCAATCACCTCTCCAGAAGTATGTGAAGTGCCTCCTCCGGGAGCCGGGAATAACCCTGTGACTCCACGTTGGACACCAGCAGCCTCCTTCATTCCCTCTATGTCTGAACGCACCATCATTTCTGCCTGTGGTGGCATTTGCGCACCGTCAAGTATCCTGATTGCTTCATCCAGTCGAAACCGCCCTCTTATTTTGAGCATCTGGCCAGGAGCCCCAACAACTTGGTTCGCGGGAGTTGCCAAAGCGTCTTCGTTGTAAGCAATCATGGGATTCCCCATTGATCGTACAACCCTTGCCATGTTTCTCCTGATGGCATTCACGTTGAATTGCATGGAGATCATCCATTCAACCATCCCCATGCAGTCGTAGAACTTCCTGTTACCCATCTTGTCGGCCACCCGCCTCCAGTGCATAAACACATACGGATGGCTACCATGACCTACCCAATTGGTGGGTCTTTCCTCTTGCCCAAATTCATTCTTAATTTGAACACGCATCTGTTTGGCATTGGGATTCGGACGGGTTCGGATGATCCGGTCATTGACCATTGTGGCTATCAATCCAAACCTGTATTGCTCAGGAACTTTATCTCCGCCAGCAAGCTCACTACCATATAGCTGATCGGGGAATAACCACGCTTCGTAAAGATCCACCTTCCCCTTGTCGCTGGAGTAGTCGTCTGACTGGACAAAGGGGGCGAACCCTCGACTTCCTGTATTTTTCCCGTCAACCCTTCGACGCACCTCCTCGGTAGACATCCCCAGGTTTTCATATACGCTGCGGGGCATCGACGGTCTTTGCGATCCTGCGTCGCCAGCTTTCCATCCTAAGATTTTTGCAGCTTCATCCCCATACTTCGCAATAATCTCTTCGGGGAAGCGCTTCATGTGTTCAAATATGAAAGAAGCGTTCCATGCTCTGTGATCTGCCGAACATGATGGGTCCACATATATTGCTTCCGCCGGAACAGACTTTATGACTATTCCGCCTGGAAACTGTCTGCGACTTCTCTGGAACTCCCAATACAGCTTAACAGCGCCCAGCCCTGTGATTTCCGCATCCTCCAGCATCGAACGAGTTACTGTCTGCCCAAAGGCTTCCGTCCATTGCCAGAGCCACATAGCATCTATGTCATCCGAGAGTGGCGCCCATCTTGTCTGCAATGGGATCCTGCGTATGATTGGCGTGTTCTTCAGGAAGATTGAACTGGCTGCGTCAACAGTCTCTCCAATGATGTTGCGCCTGGCTGTAGCATCGTTTTCAGGGACAGTCATATCGTCGTGGCTTTTCGTCGGCGCAAGAAACAGGTGGCCTCTATACCATTCACGCCAGCGTCGGGCGTTAGCGATGTAGAGGTTTCTGCTCGGATTATCCCTGGATTTCCCCAAGAGATAATTGAGTAATTCCGGCGTCAACCATTTTGGCGTTGGGTACTTACGAGGTGCCATACTGAGTTCCTTCTATGAGTGGCTTCACTTCATGCCACACGACAAGCGCCCGCTCTAATATCACTTCCATAGCATGATCTACAGTTCTGTGCGCGAGTTTCTGACCTTTCTTGGTTGGAGCGTTTACATCCGCCAGGGGCCCATAAATATCCCGCAGCTTAGCCAACAGTTGCTGGAAGAGAATGGGCCTCCGAATATACACAGGCAGGTACGCCCTCGTATCGTTGAATATATCAGCGTATGGCTCGAACTTCTCAGCAAACGCCTCCCTCTCTGCAACCTTCTGTCTCATCTGTTCGACTTCTGCTTTCAACTGCTGGTTTTCAGTGTCGGTCAATTGCTTTTGGAGTAGCAGGGATTCCAACGCTACCGACGGATCCACTCTATCCTGAACCTCTTTCTGGATGACCCCGCTAGGATCAAAAGCTTTTGGATGTGTTCCCGGACCTCCGACAGTTTCCAATTGTTCCATGATTACTCCTTAAAAGTTGATTTCCGCAGTCCGTGGATTCTGAATCTTGTCAATTATAGCACCGTAGTTAAACTGGACTTGGAGAAGTCCAGTATCTTCGTTTTCCTTCATGAACCAGGTATAGTCATCGCTCGTCTCTTCTACGTCTGGCGTTTGTGTCATCCTGTTATAAGCAAACTCTCCGCCGCCCATAATTACATGGCCTATGCCTACAGAGATAACTCTGTCATCCGGATGCCCTTCAAATTTCCCGCTCTTGGGATCCCGGACAAACCCGAAAGCCTCCTTGATAAGGGAGATGTCGGGAATTTTACAACGAAGTCCCTCATGAATGGAACGATAGGCTAGGACAACTGCTTGAACTGCTCCCGCTACGACGTGCTTTCTAGTCCTGGCGTTTGTGTCCCAACCAGGAGCGGATGGATATTCCCGCTTCTGGTCCAAATCTGCCGGCGTTGGGCGCTGATAAATTCGGTGCCACGGATATTTCGGGATCCCCATCTCTCTGTTGCCGTCTATCAAATACCTTTGGACAATACCGCCCGGGCCACGCACAGCTTCTATAGCCAACTCAGCTGGGTCATAGTCAGGAAGCCCCTCGTTGTAGTAGTGTCCCAGTAGCCATAGCTGTTTAGCAAGTTCCTCTTCAGTTAGATGGCCATGAAGTGCTGCCACAATGCCCTTCGTATCCTTGCGGAAGACGTATACTGAAGTGTAGTCACCGCCGGGCTTCCCCTCTGCTGGGTCAACAGTTATGAGATAACCAGGACAGAGTTGCAATCCCGTGCCGTCAACATGTTTTTCCCATATCTTGATAGCCCACTCTCCCTGTGGCTTGTCGGGGAAATCCTGTACGTCGTTGGGGACAAACTCCGCTTTCCACATATCGTCCGTTTCGTTCTGGCTGTATGCAATTCTTCCATACTGGGGCGTGCTTACATCCTCGTTCTCCTCTAAATACGCTTGGATCTTCCCCAGCATATCTGTGTTAAACTTTTTAGCCCCACTCCAGAGGATAAACAGCCCCCTTCCTCTGACAGCTCTTTCCTGCTCACTCATTGCGTTCAACGTAGCATCCACAAATTCGCCAGGGATGTAATCATAGTTTTCCTCCACGTTGATGTAGATTATATCCCGCAAGGGAAAGTCATCAGGATTGCGATGCCACGGCTCAACCAGGTGATCACGCATCCAAAGTATGTCTGCTGACCGAGCATAGCTCTCTTCATCAATAACCGGCGTCATACATATCCACATGTATCCTGCTGAGCGAATAATCCTCATCCTGATTTCTCGGTAGATAGCCTTGCTGTGCGGCTCATCCATGAAGACAAAGACTTTCTTCGGTCCAGCATAGCTCCTAGGCCCCTGCGTTTGCCATTTGGTGTTTATCCAGCTATCGTCCTGCACGCCCTTAAAGAACATACGTAGATATACGCCGCCGTCTTCTTCGGATCTAGTCATGTAGGGTTTAAGGATTTTGTCTATGATTGGTCGGAGTGTGTCGCGTTGCGTTTCGGATGAGTGGGAAGAAATCCACCCTTCTCTGCCAGCGGGGGGAATTCGCATTTCTATGTGGGGATGTATCGTTTTGCCAGTAGCTTTGCCATGCTTGTCAAGTTCTGGAACGATGTGCCAAGCACACATCATTACGCCGCAATAGCTCTTGCCACCACTGTTTCCACCAGAGAGAATAATCTCATGGGCTTTCGTGTTGAAGAACCGGTTCTGCCCGCCGCTATTTGGCGTGAAACGGTCTACAGCAGTCCCTTGTCTCAGGATACTTAGAGCGGATGTATTGATTGCTGATTGTGGGTTTGTGGTAGTTTCGGGCACATTCTCCTCCCCAAATTAGAGCTGTGCCGTTGTCTACACTATATCACGAGCGTCAAAACATGTCAAGGAAAAAAAATCCCCCAAGCGTTGCTTTGTGTGCCTTGAGGGGGGTAGAGCATTGCTTGGGGGACTAACAGCACTTTTCGGTTGTGCTGTATTATACAGAGACTTTTGAGCGTTGTCAAGCCTCGTGTTCGTCATTGCCATATTCTCTCATGTATTTCACAAGGTTGCGAGGGTATATCCTGAAGATAGCAACCTGCTCTCGCCTTTGCGAAGTGTTTAGGTCCGCCCAACGAGACCTGACTTCAAAAGGAATGTTTGCCTCGTATAGCCGAACAGCCTGTGAATATATCTCAGCATACGAGTCTACCCACGGCGTTTTTTGTTCGGCGTCTTTGCTTCTGGGCCTTCCCCTGCCATCTTTGTGCGGCAGACGTAACTCAAACGCCTTGTGGCTAATCGCATCCGGAGTTCGTCCCATCGCTCTGGCGGTCTCTACTCTCGTCTCTGTCGGATGTCGTCGCCTCAGTTCAGTCTCTTCTTCCGCAGTCCATTTCACGGTTGCTCAACCTCCCCTCCACCGTATTTGACGTCCCGACCCCGCTTCCAGAGCCCCCTGAGGTAATCATTGTATTGCTTGTAGCTGTGTTTCCTCTGCCACTGGTAACGGCACTTGCCGCAGTAGTAGGATTCTGAGGTACATTTCTTGTTTGTATAATCCCAGTTCTCCGTCCAAATGAGATACCATTTACGGAACATGGCCCAAAGTACCAATTCGGCCCAGCAGTAATCGGGATTACGGTTTAGAAACACAGCCACATCCAGCTTCAAGTTCTCCCATTTTTTGTTCATCCGTTTGCCCATCATCCGCTTCCTCTCGCTTCTTCTCAACCTCACGCCGCACTATCCGCACGCCAGGAAGGACTGACGGCACAGTCTTAACCCTTTTATACCCCAATGCCGCCAGTACGTTATATGTCTTTACAGGCTTATTCATCACTCACCCTCGCTCTCTGGCATGTTGTAGCGCCCCCAACCGTAGCAGATCTCGAACTCCCCATGCTCCACTACGCCGTCGCGGTCAGTATCCCAGGGCGTCACAAACACCAATGTAGGCTTTCCGTACTTTTTCGTAAATCTATTATCAAAATCGAAAGCCTCAATAGCGTCAAAGCCAGCATCGATCAGCGCCTCGCTATCCGAAGCATAACTCTCCATCTTATGTTGCGCTTCCAAGATTTTATCATTCACAGTGTCCAACAACGCGAGAAGATCCCTTCTCTCTTTTTGCATACCCGCAAGCTTGGCCTTCCGTAATTGATTGTCAGAACTCTCGCGACTGTTAAGGTGCGCTTCGGCAACTTTCATAGCCGTTTGGGGGCTTCCGTATTCTCGCTCTACCCAAATACCCGGTAACTGCACAGTGTAAGTTCCGTCCTTTTCTCGCTGCATCCTGAGTCGATCATCTTCAAATGGCATTGTATTCTCCTTGTTGGTGTTCGAGATTGATAGACAGACAACATGCAATCTCGTGTTGCTCCATGTCTTTTGCGTTCAAGTATACCAAAAACATACCTGGATGCAGATTATGAAGCATCATAGCGAAGTTCGGGTAATTGCGCTGCAATTCTGAAAAGACATCCTGCACTTTGTTGTCACCCATATCACCCTCCCTCAAATTCCCGGTCCCGGCGTTCCTGATTCTTCAACTTATTCGCCTTGGTCATCAGCAGATAACAAACCTTTCGCCGCATTCTTCCATCGACTCTGTCCAACACCTTGTCAATATGTTCCCGCAATCTTTCAATTTCCGGCTCTCTTGATTTCAGTTTCACATCACCCTCCCACCTTAGCATCAATTCTTCGACGCAATAATTCGTTTTCCTTGACTGCAATCAAGGTAGTAAGCATGTATCCTACTTTGCCTATACCTTCCTGCTTTTGCACTTCCGCTTCCGCCAACTCTCTCAATTCTTGCCTCTCCGCTTCATCCAGGCTTCCCTTTGCCTCTTCTATCTCCCTCCTTTCCGCAATCTGCCTTTCCTGTTCTTCTTCGTGCAAACGGTCTGCTTCATCGCGTTCGCTCTTTGCAGCCTTCTCTTCTTCAGTCACAACCCTGGGAGCCCCAAAGCGTTCTGGATCCTGCAATCGGTTCAACACCCACCGCGTACTACCTCGGCGCGGCCGGTGTGTTGCGTGAGTATCCTTCATGGCCAAAGCGTTTGCTTTGAAAGCTTCGTCAATACGCTCCTGTGGGTACTCCGCAATCTGCTCAACTTCATCCATAGGGATGCTATTCACCTGCGGGACCCATTCACCCCAAATATCTCTACCCAGCATGATGACGTATCCGACTCTGCTTTCCTCAAATTCACAACCTTTTTTTTCTTTTTCCGCGGGTAGGTTTTCGAGATCCATGTTGTTAATTATATTAGATACGGAAGAAAAAGAAGTCTTCTCTTCTCTCTTCTGATCTGATCTAGGAATGGTAACGTCTGAGTAAACGGATGAGTCGCGTTTGAGTAGGCTATGAGTAGGCTCTGAGTAAGTATTATTTGACATCATGTCTGTAGACGTAGGTCGTAAGCCATTGTAGCAGCACAGCAAATTATAGTTAATTTCGTACTTAGTTGCGGTGTTTTTGGCGTGGTTGCCGGGAGTGATTTTGATGAGCGGCTCGCCTTTCACTCGAATCGTGGATAAAATCTTGCGTCTTGCGTAGACAGTTTGGCGGCTATCTCCTCCCCCAGCGTTCATTGCTTGTTTAGTGGTCATGGTCAGTGGTTGCTCAAACCAGTGTTCATTATGCTCCATGATAAGACCCACCAAAAAGGTATAGCATATTGGAGATAATACGTTAATGAGGTCGAGCTTATAAACACCTATCATTACGTTGGTCAGTGTGACTGGACTATCTGGCATGATCTACCTTCCGTTTGATGTTGCTTTAGATGCTTCCAGATAACGCCACGCTTGATGTAGCCTATAAGAGGCCTGGATACATTAAACTGGTTGGCAACAGACTGTTGTGTATGCCCAGCCTTCAGAAGATCCCGTATTTCTTTAACTTTATCATCAGTGAGTTTAGACTTTCCGTTCTTCTCGCCTTTAGTATACGACTGCCGATTCCGATTCATCCTGTCGCGTACATTGTCTAGGTTTGTCCCTATATACAGATGACTTGGATTAACACAAGAGGGGTTGTCGCATTTATGTAGACAATGCAAGCCTTTAGGAATAGGGCCGTAGACTATCTCCCATGCCATCCTATGTGCGCGTACTTGGCGTCTATCGGCAACGTGTAGTTGGCCATAACCCTGTGGGTTCTTATAGCCTTGCCATACCCAGCAAGCTAACAGGCTTGGGATGTATACCTTTTCCCAGAATTTGGCTCTACGTTGTTCGTGGGTGTACTTAACCGGCATGATTCCAACCTCCATTTGTTGGGCTCCTATAAGAGTGATGAGGCACGCGATTAGGAGTTTCGCGGTTCGCGACGGGCTGCAAAACCGTCACTAGCCTCATCATAATTATAGCACAAAACGCTCCAAAAGTCAACAGTCTGAAAAGACGGTCGCTCACTCGCCACCGCCTTCCGCTGTCAAGTCCAGCTTCAGTTGTGCGTTCGCTTCCTTCTCAGCCTGCTTCACGTGCCACTTGATACGCCGCTCGGATATATCTACCATCTCAGCGTCAAGCTCTATCCCGATATACCGCCTGTCAAGTATCGCCGCCGCAACCGCTGTTGTGCCAGAGCCTACAAACGGATCGAGTATCACGTCACCTGGGCGGCTCCCTATCGTTATCAGATAGGACATTAGCTTGATGGGCTTCACCGTGCTGTGATGGTTCTTTGCTCTTGACGGCTTGCCGTTAGTCCGCTTGTTGATGCTGCCATCCTTATTCCCCTGCAAGCATTCAACCACCTTCTCTTCCAACTCATCCAGCCCCGCGTTCTTCTCGCTCTTGCTTGCCTTCGGAACGATCATAAACGGAAACGTGCGCTTGACGGAGTCTGGGAGATTCTTTTCCGCCCAAGCGTCCAGGGAGAAGTATCTGGAGTAGGAGCCTGAGTCGGCAGGATAATAACGACCGTCAGACTCATTAACATACCTGAAATACGTCCCGCCGCGGGGGCGGGGCGTAGAATTCGATTTCGTCACCCGCCCATCGTTCAGGACATCGTCGCTCACCAGCAGATTGGGAGCGAAGCGTCCTTGTGGCTGGAAGGTGGCGTTGTCGCGCTCTACTACAGTCCCTATCTCTCTACTTACAAACCCCCCTATTGACGTGGTTATCTTCCCGCCAGGTCGAGCCTCCGCTTTATCATCGTCACTCTCATACGGTATCCGTCCATCATCAAGCCAGACGGAACCAAGTCCCTGGTGTGTGAATTGACTTATATCTGGTTTTCTGAACTTCCCGTTAGGTAGTTGCTCAATTTCAAGCGGTTTCCCTTTGTATATTATCGTGTGCTTTTCCATAATGAATCTCCTTGTGGCACTCCAAACATACCGTTAGACCGTTCGCCACATCAGTTACCAGTTCTTTATGAGTGGCTACGGGCTTGATATGATGCGCTCTCAGGCAACCGCTTTCATGATTGCCACATAACGCACACTTAAAATTATCCCGCTTAAAGACCAGGCGACGCCACTCCTTATATCCAGGATATAAACTATCCCTACCCTCATCCTCAGTGATCCCGCCCTGCCAATTCCAATGATTGCTTCCGCTTCTTATCCCACTTGCCGCATGTTCCCGCATACATTTACGCGAACAATACGGCCTCTTGGCAAAACACGGAGCCTTCATCTCGACCTTACCACACCAGACACAAACACGCTCAATTTGACAATTATTATGCGCCTTCTTGCCGCTATTGTATTCTGCAAGATATTCCATCGTGCATTCATTCCCGCAAAAGCGACGCCGCTTGAATTGGTAAGCCTTCTCTGTATCTACGCGGTGGTAGAACGGCTCTTCGCATTGCTCGCATATTCGAGGTTCAAGTTGTGTCCAATCTGTTTTGTGGTGCATACTATTCTTCCCACTCGATAGAGTTTTGAGCTATACCGCATTGACTTGATAATTCTGATTCAATTTCACTCAATATAGTCTCGCGTTCGTTATACCACATCAATGCCTGATCTATATATGTTTTTTCTGTTTTGGGCTTTTGCGCCACCAGCACCACTTCGACTGCAGGCTTCGGAGAAAACGTATATGCACCGTCAAGGGCTTTCGCTTCTGGTGTGGCGGGGGTGGTGATATTGCACTCCACTCGCTGTCGCTCTGTCGCTATCCCGCCATGCAGGCTGTCTTGTCCTGTCTCTTTATCCCTTTTTATGTCGGCGTAAGTTCCCGCCTTCTTCCCCACAACCTCTCGCTCAATGCCCGCTCTCTTGTCAATAAAACGTGAAAGATAACTGCCTTCCTTTATTTCTTTTTCTCCGAGCTTTATCCCCCACATATCGGCCATGAATGAAATTAGGCATTCCATTGTGGATTTCGTAATAATGATGGTCATGGCAGTAAATAGCTCCGTTTGTAACGACGTGCCTAAGTTCTGGAAAGTCTTTGACTGATTTAATATGGTGTGCTTCAAGGCGTCTATTAGTCCCGCATAGCTGACACTTGTAGCCGTCTCGCTTAAGGACATCCGATTTCCAAGCTCTATCTTCAGGGCTTCGTCTGCCCTGATTCTGTCCATTATGTTTTCGCATTGCATTATCAGCGCACTTTTTTGAACAGTATTTCCGGTGGGTGCTTTGCGGAGAGCGGAATCCTTTTCCGCATTGCAAACAGATAACCGATTCCGACTTGTGGAGAGACTTGCATTTTCTTGAGCAATATTGTTGACCCGTTCTAATGTGAGACTGGCTTCTTCTGAACTCAACTCCGCAATTATCGCATTTAACGGTTGGGACCTTTTCGGCAGTGTTTTCTCGCATACATTTATTAGAACAAAATCGCTTTTTGGCATACGAGTTGCAGTTT
>Ga0255047_10002060_pt1 | contig 13699 bp, 16 predicted proteins | sample JV7_2_1_MG_FD_183640 | JGI IMG/M metagenome (GOLD analysis project Ga0255047, IMG submission 183640) | Seawater microbial communities from Jervis Inlet, British Columbia, Canada - JV7_2_1 | ecosystem: Environmental > Aquatic > Marine > Inlet | place: Canada: British Columbia | collected 2016-10-06
GGCTACGCCAGTAGCGATCGACGGTTATTTTTACGCATACTACTATTTTTATAGGGTCCAATTGAGCGGCGGCTAGGGTGAGCGGCGGCTAGGGTAATCTGATGAGATGGTCGATAACGACGATGACGGTACGCTCGCCGAACAGATCGAGCGCAAGCAGTTGGCACAGCGAGTTCTTACAGCTCGCGATCTATTGGCCAAAGGCGAGCACGTTCCGCGCGACGAATTGCGTGCTCTCAAGAAATACGAAAAGGAACAGCTGCGGACACTGGGCCAGAGGTATCTTAAAGCGATTCCGAAGGCTCAATTTGTCGAGCTGTTTGGCGGTTACAACAAAGTCTACATCGACTGGCGTGATGCACACGGATTTCCTTGGCCGGCAAATCATCGCGTTGGAGTCAATCTCCGCGACGTGTTGCAGTTCTATCGTAAGTGGTTTGCTCGAAATGGTTCATCGTCTGTCAATGCGGATGAAGACGATAGTTCTCGCGGTCTTCAGAATGAGCTTGAGCGCCAACGAATCCGCGAAAAGGACGTTACCTACCAACTCAAAGCTATTGAATTGCAAAAGGCTCTCGATGATTGGGCACCGATTGAGCCGATCAGAGAGTGGCATAATACTTTAGCGGAATTGATTTTGCGTGTGCGAGAGAAGATCGTAAACACATTGGACGGCGAAAAGAAAGAGCTAGCAGAACAAGTGTTTGACGATTTAGGTGATGACATGACAAGACTAGTCGAAGAAAGATTCGGAGAGAATGCCAACAACACTGGTAAAGATGCCTGATTTGGCTTGGCGGCCTACGGTTTACCGCGAACTGAGTAGATTTACTAAGAACGCACGCGGTCGACGTATGCGCAACCGGGTCGAATTTGCCAGGGATATGATCGTTATTCCCGAAGGGCCGTTTAAGGATTCGCACTGGCGGCCACACTTCCAGCCTTATTCGTATCATTTGCTCAATGCGATGGATACGCTGGGGTTTCGCAAGTATCGTGTGACGGGCTGTGTGCAGAGCGGCAAGACGTTTAGTGTACCAGTCATCAATACCTTGTGGCATTTATTCGAGCTGCGGCAAACAGTGGTTTTCGGCGTGCCGGAAATGGAGACGGCCGGCGACAAGTGGCGCGAGGAATTGTTGCCGGCTATTGAAGCTAGCCCGTGGCTGCGGCAATTCCTGCCGAAAGGCGGCAAGGGTTCGCGGGGCGGGATTGCTACATCTTACAAATTTCGCAATGGGGCAACACTGCGTTTTATGAGTGCCACGGGTGGCGATCATCGCAGGTCGCATTACACGACGCCAGTTGTGGTTAAAACAGAGGTGGATCGATACGATCATTCTTCAGAGCTGTCGCGGGAAGCATCGCCGGTAGAACAGATGGAAGCACGGACGGAAGCGTATGGGGACCGAGCCTACAGTTATGAGGAATGCACGGTAACAACCGAAACCGGGCGGATTTGGACGGAGTTGCAGCGGGGGACGAATACGCGGCTGTTTGTTCAATGTCCGCATTGCGACGATTGGGTATGTCCGCAACGAAAAGACTTTGTTGGGATCGAGGATTGCGGCAGTGTGTTAGACGCTAAGAAGCTGGGCAGCTTTAAGTGCTCTAGTTGTGCTGCGTTATGGTCGCAAGTGGAACGGCGTCGGATGCTGAGCATTGACCGGATGTTGTCAGTCCACAAAGGGCAGGAAATAGTTAATGGCAAAGTCAAGGGCGATGTACCGGAAACTGATACGATGTCGTTTTCTTGGAACGCTTTTCATAATGCGTTTTGGTCAACGTCGAAGATAGCCGCCGATGAGTGGAACGCGATTTATAGCCCATTCCCTGATGAGGCTGATTTGAAGCGGCGGCAGTTTGCTTGGGCGCTTCCGTCCGAACCTGAAGAATTTGACATCACACCGCTGACCATGCAGGACATCTTAGGCCGCAAGCTAAACGGGTTGACGTTGGGCGTTGTGCCGTCGAATACAACTCATATCAGTTGCGGCGTCGACGTCGGCAAGCGAAAACTGCACTACGTTGTACGAGCTTGGACGAAAGACGATGAAAACAGGGTGACTGGGCACCGAATTGATATCGGAACCATAGATGTAGATAGCGATGAGATAGGTTTTCGGGACGCTGGGCCGAAGGCTTTTTTTCAGTTTATAGAAAAGCGGATACAGCCAGGCTATCGAGACAGCGAAGGGAATATTTACCCGGTTGCATTCACGCTTATTGATGGTGGTTGGCAAGGCGAGCATGCCAAAGAAGAAGTGATCTGGTCGATTATTCACCGCTGCAAGCAAAAGAACATCAAAGGCGTAATGATGGTGCTCGGGCGCGGTCAGTCAGAACCACCTGGTGCCGGGTCATACGTGCAACCGAAAGCATTATCAAAGGGTCATGTGGTTTGGATCGGCGAGCAATGTCATGCACGGATCAGCCGCAAACACCGTGTGCCGTTCATGATGCACAATTCGGACCATTGGAAGTCGTTCGTTCACGCAGGCTGCGAGGCACCGGTGAGCAGTAACGGTTCGTTGTCGCATTTCGAGCCGGTGACGAGCGAGGAAAAGGAATTGAATCGGACGCATGCCAAACAACTGTTGTCAGAAAAGAAGGTGTCAAAGTTTGTCACTGGCCGAGGGCAAGTGCAGGTTTGGGAGAAGAATAACCGTCTGCCTAATCATTACTTTGATGCTGACGCTTACGCTTGCTCTGGTGCCAACCTGGCCGGCGTGGTGATTAGTCAACACCGCTACGAACCAACGCCAAGCAAAGTGAAATCACAACCTATAGAAACGCACGACGGTCGTGCTTTCCTAGTATCTAATCGCGAGGAGTAACAAATGGCTAAAAAGAAACGGCCTACGGGTATAGAGGCCAATGGCGAAGCTGGCGGGGTGACTGCCACGCCAATGCAGGAAGTATCAGAGCCGGTGGTGCAAGAGGTGTCGATAGTTGTCGAGGCACCGATGGGAGTATGCGACGATGGCTATGCCGCCAATCATATCGAAATGGGTGGAATGATGCCAAAGCAGGCTGCGGCGCTGAAACGCATTCGTTGCTCACTGGCGGATTCAGCTATGCGAACACAACGCAGGGACGCAAATCACCGGGATGGCAAGGTGGTCGACTCTAATGCCGATGCACTCCGCTGGCTGCTCGATCAGTATGCTAATAAATATTACGACGAAACTGGCGAAGACATAATGAAGGGATTGACGTTCTGATGGGCAAGCTCGACGTGGTCGATACTGCCGAGCTGATCGGCGATTCGGCCAATCCCCGCACAATCGCACAGGATGCCGCGTCAGGGCTGGCAAGTTCCCTCGACAAGTTCGGCGACCTAAGCGGCATTGTCTACAACAAACGCACGCAGACGGTTGTATGTGGACACCAGCGGCTAACGCAGATACGCGAGAAGTGGGGCGACCGTCCGATTTCCGTTCTGGATATCAAGCGGGAGCTGGGCGGGATTGAGATCGACGATACGCATTACTTCCCGGTGCGAATCGTCGACTGGTCGAAGCCGTTACAACGGGCTGCCAATGTAGCAGCCAACAGTCACAAGATAGCGGGCGATTTTACTGATGATCTCGACGTGTATCTAAGCACGATCAAGGAAGACCTGGAAGGCGAGGCACCGGGAATTTATGCCGATTTGTTATTCACTGAGATCGAGGAATTGGTGAAGGCGAACACGCCGGAAGTTGTCGAGGACGAAGTCCCAGAGCCACCTGCCGAGCCCATCACGAAGCCGGGCGACTTGTGGCTGTTAGGAGAGCATCGGATATTGTGCGGCGACTCGACGAAGGCTGAAGACGTGGGGCGGGTGATGGGTGGGGAGAAGGCAATAGTATGCCTCACCGATCCACCCTATTCAGTAGCCTATGAATTACAAGAGCGAGAACCAGGACGCAAGACAAGGAAAGACCGGGGCGATAGTTATCGTGATCCCATTGATGCTGAGAAATTACTAACGACTTTCTTTTGTTTGATGCCTACAAACGCAGTCACAATGACTTATGCCTACAATAAAAACTTTCAGGCTCTGGCCAAAGCAACAGCCGAAGAGTGGGAATTACTTTACGAGTGTGTTTGGGTTAAGCACCATTTTGCTTTTGTTATTGGTAGGCGGTTTCAACAGAAGCATGAGCCAATACTATATTTCAGGCGGAAAAAAACAACTACGCCATTTCATGTAGACTCTAATATATCGACAGTGTTTGAGCACGATAAAGCAGCGACAAATCCTGATCATCCAACGTCCAGGCCGATGACCCTGTGGACAGACTTGATGGGGTTTCAATCCCAAGACCAAGATATAATCTACGACCCATTCCTCGGCAGTGGCACCACGCTAATCGCAGCCGAGCAACTCAACCGCAAATGCTACGGTCTGGAAATATCACCGGCGTATTGCGATGTGATAGTGGAACGCTGGCAAAACCTAACCGGCGAGAAGGCCAAACGGGAACCTTCCACGCAATCTGACTAACCGACACCCCTGTTGCACAACGCCTACTCAGACTAATCATGTAGCTTAGGTGCATGGCTACAACTGTTAGCGGTGAGCTTTCTTACGATGAGTTGCAAGTAATACGGCGCGACAACGTCGGCTATCGCTATGATTCTTCACTTGTCAAAGTGCGGCTTTACATTGAAGCCAGCGATGCCTTGCTTACTTGGTCGCTCGAAGAAACGGAACATTCTGGCGAACGCGCCAAGGTTAATCCCCTCATCTTAGAGCGGCAGCTTGAAAAGGCTCGCCTTTGGGAATCGGTCCAGAATGCGGTTACAAATGCCGCGCTACCTACGGTATATCAACCGGCCGACAATTGGCGGGGTGAGTGATGTCATACCGCAACAACGGCCACGCCAAGACGCTGGGGCTGGATGAGCTGCCGAAAAAGCAAGCCGACTATCGAGCCGCCAAGCGATCGACCAGGCTGCGACCTCGCCCGCGTGGAATACCCATCGGCGGTGCTACGGGCGACTATCACTACCGTAGCGAAGCAGATTTTCTATGGATGAATGAACTCGGGCAGGAAATGGACCGAAACAATGTCATCGGTTCGCGTATTCTGGATGTTCAGCAAAAGAACGTGCTGCAAGATGGTTTCCAATGCGATCCGCAGACTGGCGACGACAAACTTGACGAAGACCTAAAAGCCTGGTGGAACGAAGTCTCGAACGATCCGCAGCAGATCGACGCGCAGGGCGAGTTTACTTTCAATACGCTTACTGAATTTGCATATCGGGCAAAGAAAGCTGCCGGCGATATCTTTGGGCTACTGCGGAAGGATGCGGCCATTGAGTTGGCTGAATTCCATCGTTGTCGGACACCATCCGGTAGGCAGAGCAAGATCGTTCTGGGTGTAGAGTTGGATCGATCGCGCAAGCGTAAGCGTTATTGGTTTACAAACGATTCAGTCGACCCGTTAAGCGCAGCGGTCAAGAGAACGGATATGCGCTCATTCGATGCTTTCGATCCTGATGGCATACCGCAAGTGTTGCATGTGTACGATCCGAAGCGACCGACACAAACCAGAGGTATCACAGGCTTCGCGCCGATTTTCGACTTTCTGGGCATGCACGACGATTTGGAATTCTTGCAGATGGTCAAAGCTCAGATGGCATCGATGGTCTTGTTGTTGCGCAATCGATCAGAACATTTCGATCCAGCAACACTGTCGAATCTACCAGCCAGCGGAACAACGCCATCATCTACGCTTGATGATTTGATGCAACAGGAATTGCGGCCCGGTGCTCAGCTTGGTGGTATGCCAGGTGAGCAGCTTATGTTGTCGTCGGCAAATGTTCCAAACGCCGAATTCTTCCAGCACATGAAGTTGATTCTGTCGTTGTGTGGCGTGTCGTTCTACGTGCCGTTGGTGCAGCTCATGCTGGACGCATCAGAAACAAACTTTTCTGGCTATCGCGGCGCAATCAGCGAGGCTCGTTTAGCGTACCGTTGTGAGCAGGATTCGTTAGCCAGGCAATGGCATTCGCCGGTATATGTTTTCCAATTACATAAGCTGGCAGATCGAGATAAAGCGTTTGCGAAGGTTCGAGAGTCAGGGCGGTTTGGTCGCGGTAAGGTGAAGTTGTTCAAGCACAAATGGAAAAAGCCACGATGGGCGTATATTGAACCGATGAAGGATGCGGCGGCGGCGCTGGTTCGCACGTCCAACATGCTCACCAGTCCCAGCCGACAGGCGACAGAAGACGGCAGCGGTGAATGGGAAGATATCGTTGTCGAAACGGTGCGGGATCGTGCATTGGCGATACGCACGGCAATTAAAGAATCAGAAAAGATTAACGGCGAATATGAGCTATCGGAAAATGATTTAGTTAGATGGCGTGACCTGACACCGTTGCCTGTTCCTGAAAGAGTGAACGTGTCGGTGCAACAGGATTCGCCGGCAGCCACCGAAACAACTGAGCCAAGCGAGCAAGTCAATGCCGAATAAAAATAATCTTATTGTGCCGTTCGCCGATCAATACGTCGGAGTATGGGCTATTCGTGCTGAGAATTTCAACGCGCTGTTGGGCCAGGCTCAGAACATCAACTTACAATTGCATCTTGAGCAGTCGACAGACCCGGAGAAACAAGCCGCTATCAAGAAACAGGCGGCAATTGAGTTGCAAACAACTCGCGGCGGTTCGATTGCGGTGATTGAATTGCATGGTTCTTTATCAAAGCAGGCTTCAAGCTTTTCGTCTAGTCGAAGTATGGTTGCAGCCAGGCGGCAAGTGAGGGCGGCGGTAAACGATCCTGATATTCAGGGCATTGCATTACATATTGATTCGCCGGGCGGCACGGTAGCCGGCACAGTTGATTTGGCCGATGAGATCGCGGCGGCAGCTCGCAAAATGCCGGTGCATGCGTTCATAGAGGATTTGGGGGCATCCGCTGCATTTTGGCTAGCATCACAAGCAACGGCAGTGTTTGCCAACAGTAGCGCCGAAATCGGCTCAATTGGAGTCTTTTCGGTTATCACCGACTGGTCGGCACGGGCTGAAAAAGATGGCGCAAAAGTAAACGTAATTCGATTTGGCGAATTCAAAGGTGCGGGTATTGCCGGCACGGAAATCACCGAAGATCAGCTTGCCGAATGGCAAAAAACCGTTGACGCTTTCGGTGAGATGTTCGTCTCCGCAATCGCGAAAGGTCGCAACATGCCCAAAGCACAGGCCAGGCAACTGGCGGACGGTCGAATTCATATGGCTACAGACGCTATCGATTTGAGCCTCATCGATGGCATTCAGACTTTCGAGGCAACATTAGACGGATTGGCTGAAGCCATCCGCAAAGTACCTAGAAAAACGGAGGCCAATGCAATGGCTGACCAAGATGTAAAAACGGCAGATCAGCCGGCAACACTGGCTGAATTGGAATCGAACCTTGTGGGCGCGAAGAGTGACTTTTTGCTTTCGCAGCTCAAGGCCAAGGCAACATTGCCGGAAGCAATGCAAGCGTTTGTTGCCATGTTGGCGAGCGAGAATACGCAACTTGCGGAAGGGAAAGCAGACGCCGAAAAAAGAGCGGATGAAGTTACCCAGAAGCAAACGACCAACAAGCGTGGCGTCAGTGCGCTTGGCGACACTTCGGACGGCAGCGGCGAATCAGTGGGTGCCAAGGAAGCGTATTTTGAGGTGTTCAATGGGTATTTGGCCCAGGGAATGACCCGATCAAAGGCTTCATCCATGATGGCTCGAAAGCACAATGATTTACGGGTTGCGTTTGTGGAAGAAGCTAACCGCAATCGTTAATCGCAATCGCTGATCGTTGTGGACCGGCACGTATAAAAACAACAACCATTTATCGAGGTAAATTAAAATGGCCCAATATGTTGACACTAATACCAGAACCTTTACAGCGGATGCGGCAATTGCCAAATACGCGCGGGTTCTTTTTGAGGCTGACGGCAGAATCGTGACTGCTGGGCTGACCGATAAGGAAGTCGGCACGGCAATGACAGAAGCGTTTGCGGCTGGCGACAAGATTGAAGTTAAACTTCGCACAGCGGCGGGAACGCACAAGATGATAGCAGTTGAAGCGCTAGCCGTTGGTGCCACGGTTTATACTGAGGCATCCGGCAAAGTTCAGGATACCGCGCAGGCTACATCGTTTTTAGTCGGTCAGTCTTTGACTATTGCTGCGGCCGATGGCGATATTATCGAGGTACTCTATAACGTTCATGGTGATACAGCAGTAGTCTAGCTGAATCGCAATCGCTGATCGTTGTGGACCGGCACGTATAAAAACAACAACCATTTATCGAGGTAAATTAAAATGGCCCAATATGTTGACACTAATACCAGAATCTTCGAGGCTGACGCGGCGATTGCAAAATATGCCCGCGTTGTTCTTGAAGCAGACGGAAAGATCGTTACTGCTGGTTTAACGGACAAGGAAGTCGGCACTGCGTTAACTCAGGCGTTCGCCACTGGTGACAAGATTGCGGTGAAACTGCGCACAGGTGCAGGTAGCCACAAGATGATAGCAGTTGAAGCTATTACAGTGGGCTCAACTGTTTACACGGAAGCTAGCGGAAAGGTTCAAGATACGGCAGCGCCGACAAGTTTAATTATCGGAACTGCTTTGGGGACTTCAGCCGCCGATGGTGATATTATCGAGGTTGAGTATAGCAGTCACGGGGATAGCGCGGTTGATACCAACGCTATTTATATTCCTGATGCGGTACAGCAGACCCTTGCTGCCGGTGGCGGTGCTGTGACGATTACGGAATATTACACTGCTGGCGCTTCTGATGCTGGTGGTGATGCCTGGACGCTTGCGGATGGGTCTGTAACGGGACAATTGAAGAAAATTCAATTGATCACAGATGGTGGCGGTGATGCAACACTTACACCGGCAACTGCTTTTGCGGATGCCAATACAACCTGCACTTTTGCTGATGTTGGTGATTATTGCGTCTTGCGGTGGAATGGTTCCGCATGGCAAGTCATAGAGCTTGGCAATGATGCGGACGGCGCTACTGCTCCAGTGCTTGCGTAGAGTTAAGTTTAGTTTTTTTAGTGGTGCCGGAGTGCTCACGTAGATTACTTGCGACCACTTATAGATACAGTCTTGCGGCCTTCGGGCGTCATGCCGGCTGGGATTGTCTTGCGGCCTTCGGGCGTCATGCCGGCAATCCACAGACAGAAAGGTATGTTATGCCCAGCCCAACCGGAGCATTAAGCTCTCTGCGACCAGACCTTGCCGGTAGCTTCATGGAATTCGAATCGCAGGCAGATCGCGCAGGTTTCATTGCTCATCGCGTGTTACCTGTTTTTGAAACCGCCAAGCAAAGCGGTACTTTCGGGAAAATCCCGATCGAGCAACTCTTGCAGACCAGAGACACTGCGCGTGCTCCTGGTTCTGGTTATGCTCGCGGGCAGTTCACGTTTGGAACTGATACTTTTGCCTGCGAGGAGCACGGTGCTGAAGAACCTGTTGATGATCGTGAAGCTTTGATGTATTCGGAGTTTTTTGATGCTGAAATGGTATCAACTCAGCGCGCAATCGATGTCGTTCTAAGAAATCAAGAAATTCGAACTGCGGCTGCTGTTTTCAACGCGACAACATGGACCGCGACATCAATCACTAATGAATGGGATGATGCGGCCAATGCTGTTCCACTAACTGACGTAGAAACTGCTGTTCAGGCGGTCTATGCAGCTAGTGGCTTATGGCCAGATTCGCTGATCATCAACCGCAAGGTGTTTCGTAATCTGCGGAATGTCGCCCAGGTTGTGGATCGTGTGAAGTATCAAGGTTTCATGGATGCACGAGCTGGCAACATTTCCGCCGAGGCAATGTCTCAGGCGTTCGATCTGAATATTATCGTTGCAGGTGGTACGAAGAACACGGCCAACGAAGGAGCAACGGCAACGCTAGCGCCGATTTGGTCGGATGAGTATGCAATGATTGCTAAAGTGGTCCAAAGCAACGACATTCGAGAACCGGGTCTTGGTCGTATATTCCACTGGAATGAAGACGGCAGCGATTTCGACGGGCGAATTGAAAGTTATCGCGATGAGCCAGTTCGTAGCGATATCATCCGCGCTCGAAACGACGTCGATGAGAAGATTCTTTATGTTGAGGCAGGCGAACTGCTTGACAACGTAACAACGTGACCCTAGCCGCCGCCCACCCGGCAACGGCTTTAGGGTCGCGGGTGGGCGGCATTTTTTATATGAGCATACACAGCGCATTGATGGAACAAGCCGGATCGAGTGTGTTGCTTAGTGTTCTGGCAGATGAAGGCGATGGCGACAATCCGCCAGTCGTCTACTTGCCGCCAGGTGGTGCCGATCCGGTGGAACTAGCACGGGTAATTGTCGGTTCTCTGCGCGTTTCTGATGAGTTGGATGAGGACACCGGTACGCACCAGAAAGACGAGCAACAGCAAGAGGTTGAGCTAGTGATTCCGCAACCGTTCGAACCACACCTGCAAGCACATTTTGAAATTGCAATGTATGGTGAACCGGCATTTGCTGTGCGTGAGATACGAAGCGTAACGGCATCGCTAGTAACAGTGCTGGTTGAACGCAACTTGATTCAAAGACTGAAGCAGCGGGGTCAAGGCTGATGGCAATTGAGGCTGCTAGCAATTGTTGGACGATAGCCGAGCAGAAGATAGCCGACGCGGTCGCCAACTCGGCAGCATTTCAAGCGGTTACTGAAACAGCCAACGCAACAGAAGCGGCAAACTTTGTATTTGGAGAACAGAAAGACGAACCACTAAACGGCGAGACGTTTAGCAAAGAAGAATTAGAGAATATGCGATATTATGCGCAAGTTTATTCAAACGATGAGACGGCGTACGGGAAGGCGCTGGGTTTGACTTTAAGTTATCTTCCGTTTGGCTCGGCAATTTTGTTTGTCGAAAGGCTGGTCAGGGAATCCGAACGGAACCATGACGATGCAACCGAGAAAACGCATCGCATTTGGAAAAATCGCATGGGGGATTTGGTGGATGAAATCCTTAGCTGGTTGTTAGACAACGGCGGGCCGTTTATCAGAGCAATCACGGTCAGCGATGGGCCTGGATTGAATAGCGAAGATCGTTGGTTAAATCAGGGCATGTGGCAAGGAATAGAATTCACTATCGACTGGGGTGAGGTGGAAGGTTAATGGTTCTAGTTGTCGACATAGAGCTGACCGGAATTGAAGGATTAAGAAAAGCACAAGTCAATCGAGCACTGAAGAACGCGAATAGAAAGTTAGGTTTACGGTGGCGGCGATTCAAACTAAAAGGACACTTTACCGAAACCGGAGAACGTCGCTATCAATTTGCACCACGCAGTAAACGATACCAGAAATTCAAAATTGAGCACTTGAAACACCATCACGATTTAGTATTTAGCGGTGACGGCAAACGCGAGGCACTGAGAAGCAAAAAAGTAGTACCAACCAAAAATAGTGTGAAGATACCGCTGCCAAGAAAATTCAATCTACGACCCAAAAGCGGCCGAACGAATTTATCAAAAGAGATACGAGCCGTGACCGGAACCGAGCTGACCGAATTGACTAAGTTTTTAACTGTCCAGATTGACAAAGAATTAGCACGCGAAGTTGGGCAAGGTCCTAGCCGTGTGCGTAGCTTGTCAATTTCAGGCAATGGATAATCGAGGAATACTATGGCCAGATTTTCAACTGACAGTTTAGTTATTGACGACACGGGTTCGGGTGCCATTAAGCTACGCGGCATTGGCTCGGCAGCGCATGATTTGGGAATCACCACCATTGGCCCGGATTCCGGCAACACCTACGACGAAGCAAAGTTCATCGGCTCGCAATTGGTGACGATGCCGTTTACGGTAACGGCGATTTCAACATTGCTGGGGAAAGTTGGTTTACTGACGGGTCTTTGTGTTCCTACCGGTGTGAATCCGGGTGTGGAGCTTTACGGCCAGAAGCACGATCCTTGCGGAACTGCTGGGCGGGCGGCAGGTTCGGTTAACTTGAAAGTAGCTGCCGACAAGGCGCATGTTTTTATTCAGTCTATTAGCGGCAGTCGTGGATCGAGTGCTATTGCCACATTGCTAATCGTTGCACTGTCGGAAGGTGCGGCGGCACCAACTGCGGTAGTGTATAACGTTGCACTGCCAACGGGCTTGACTGTAGATGAAGAATTTTCCATTGCTCATTGCGATGTTGCGGGTCAAGTGTTGGCGGTCAACAGCATTCAGTCTTGGTCGATTGATACGGGGATAGAATTTACGCAACTGTCGGCCGTCGATGAGATTTGGGCGACTGATGTGGACATCACCAAAATTCGGCCGCGTATTACAATCCAAACAGATGCCCCTGACATTCTGGACGCGGCAAAGATTCCCTACGGTGGCGTTGCTTGTACTCACGCCAATACAGAGCTTTGGTTGCGCGAGAGAACCGCACAGGGCGGCTTGACTGCCAAGGCAACGACCAATCACATTAAGGTGACGGCGGCCGGGTTCGCTTACATCAATCAGCATTACGACGCCAGCGGATCGGCGGTTGGCGGCACGGAGATTATTATTGAAACCATCGAGACTGGTGGCAGCGCGCCACTGGTCGCAACAACTGGGCTAGCCATTACTTAATAGGTTTATCATGGAAAAAAAAGAAAAGGCTGTGCGGGTATTGAACCACGCCGGCCATCCCAGAGGCGTTGCCGAAAGGCTGAACGAAAAAGAGATCGGCGACCTGGCCGCAATCTTCGACAAAGCAGCGGTTAAAGACGTGCTAGCCTGCATACCGACTGGTGTATTCAGTCCGATCTGGGAAGCACACTTGGAGCGATTGGCCGACAGCAAGGCAGTTGTCGATGAGGAACCTATTGCGGTTACCGATGAGGAACCAATTGAACCATGAGTACGTTTCTCTATTTCGCACCGGGACACGACAAGCCGGTTATGCAAAGCGATCTGGCTGCGCTGGGCTGCGATTATGCAATGGACAACAATCCGGCCGCTACGTCGCTATCTGGACGCTCACCGGCCGAAGGTGCGACAGGCTGGTTATTTACCGACGTTAACACAACGCTTGCTTACAAGCCAGAACACCAGATTTGGCGGAAGTCGCCTGGTTCGGAATTGTGGATTGGCTACTGGAAGGATAAGCGACCAGGCCCGGAAACGTTGGCGCGACCCCAGCAGCTTACCGGCGAGCTAGTGAAAATGGCCGATGATAAAGAATGGCTAATTCCTCGATTGCGAATGTTTGCCGGTGATGATGGGTTCCAGGTTGTATTGCCGACAATGCCCGATATCGACGATGACGGAAAGTGGATTGTCGGCGAGACATGCGAACAATTCAACGGACTGAATGAGATTAGCAATCGGTTGTTCGAAGCGATGGTTGTTTCGTCTACTGTGCCAGAGAAGAAAGAAGGCGACAACCAGCCAGAGACAGCGGAACCACTGACAACCGAAGAAGCTTTAGACATTGTGTGCGAGCTGCTGGCCACGAATTACTACGTCAGCAAGATCGAGGTCGCTATGCTCGGCCTGTTGAAAACTGATGATACGCTTATGGACGCGGCACGGGTGGCGATGGATTGGGATACGGCAATAAATTGGGCGCAAAAAAAAACAACGGAGCCACACCAACTGACCATCGCTGGCTGACGTTCCGGGCCTGGTCGCGGGGGATGTTACCGAATTACCGGCCGACATTGGCTGACCTGATTGCTCTTAATTACAACTGGGA
>Ga0255047_10002061_pt1 | contig 13697 bp, 17 predicted proteins | sample JV7_2_1_MG_FD_183640 | JGI IMG/M metagenome (GOLD analysis project Ga0255047, IMG submission 183640) | Seawater microbial communities from Jervis Inlet, British Columbia, Canada - JV7_2_1 | ecosystem: Environmental > Aquatic > Marine > Inlet | place: Canada: British Columbia | collected 2016-10-06
TGACCCCATCTGGCAGAAAGTCGGTGCCATAGGGGAGTCGCTGGGGCTGCGCTGGGGCGGTCGATGGAAGCAGATGGACATGGGTCACTTCGAGTTGGCCGCACCGTCGGTGAGCGGCACGCCGGTATGACTGGGAGGGGGCACTATGGCTGAATTTGAAGGTGGAGACCTCCCGCACGGCTCCATTAAGCCGTACGATGACAATGAGATCGCCATCGCGTCAAATATCGATGACCCGCCAAAGCTCCGGCTCGCCACGCTAAACAAACTAGGCGGTGCGGTGTCGTGGAACCGGCTCCGGCCAGATGGTCGCCACGTTGAGGGCGTCCTGCTGCAAGGCAAGGAGAGCGAAGTCCAAGCAAGCGCGGCGGAGATGACGCTGCATCTGAGCGACGGCGGCGAGGACGATGCCTCAATGCGAGCGGTTTTTACACTCCGGCACGATCAGGTCACGTTCCATGTGCCAGTGTCGGCTCCGAGTGCTGCGGCGCAGAGCCGGTTCTTCAGTGGGAACGGGGCGTTTGTATGGAACTACCAGGACGACGGCCATCAGGTGCAATACGCCACGATGGGCACCAGTGATGAGTCGCAATGGGTAGCGGTCTGGTCAAGCTGGCACGGCGACCTGATGCCGCGACCGTGGCCGACGGTAACGACCACTGAGACGTTTCACCTTCCGTCTCCAGATGCGACGGGGTTTCCACACTAGGCGTCTGTAGGTATCTGTATGGGTAATAGACAGGACTCACCTATTTCAGTGACGGGGTTGCGGGGACGTGATGGCTCAACGGCCTCGACCTTGGCGATCCCTCCTCAAAAGGCGCTAGAGATGCTTAACGTCGATCTCTATCGCAGCCAGTTCGCCCATAAGCGGAATGGTGCGAGTACGGTTTTCGACTTGACGAGCAGTGAGGGATTTACGGGTGTCCTCTCGTCGTTAATTCGCTATGTGCCTGGAGCGGACCCCACTGCCGCCTCGTTATGGGCTGTGGATAATGCGTCCACGCCAGTCATTCAATACCTAACGGGCGGCACCGCATGGACGACGCCCACGATGAAAGACAACATCGCAACAGCCCCGCAGGATGTCATTGGGGCCACCTTAAACGGGACGTTATTCCTCGCGTTTGACTCGACGGTTAATCGTCTGCATATCTGGGATCCCGTGGACGCGTCACAGTCCGGTGGTATCACCGTGCGGCGCACCGGCCTCGCCACCCCAGTCGCTCCCACTGTGGCGAATACGGGGTCTGGTAGTTATGCCGCTACCGCGCGGTCGTATGTGGTGTGCTATGCCGTCATGGACGGCGCAACGGAGCGGCGCCTCTCAGAGTTGTCGCCGTCGGTGTCCTTTACACCCAGTGGGTCTGGGACCGCCGCACGGGTGACGAAACCGGCAGCGATCAACGAAGGCGAAACGCACTGGATGGTCTTTGGGTCACTGGATGGCAACATCTACGAAAAGCTCGCTGAAATCGCCGTGGGGACAACCATCTATGACGATTCAGCCGCTCCAGCCGATTACACGGGTGACGCGCCGCCGTTAGTCGGAACGCATACCAACTGGACGAGCGTAAAGTATCTGCTCTCGACGGGGAATCAGTTGCTGGGTGCGGGTTCGTGGGAATCTGGGGGTAAGAATAACCGCGTCTGGTATTCCGCGTTCGTGGGGCAGACCGGAATCGGCGACACGGAGTCGGTCCCGCAGACGACCGCTGTGTCAAATTACGTAGATCTCGATGAGAACGATGGGGGCGTGATTACGGGACTCGGTGGCCCACTCGATGGTCGCCCAATCGTCTTTAAGCGCAATCAGGTTTGGCGACTGATCCCAACAGGCTTAGACAACCCTGTCTATCAGCCGCGATCCTTGTTCATTGGCAGCGGGATCGGCTGTATTCGCCATCAGACGATTGTTAACGCGGAAGACCAGAGCGGTGCGCCTGCTGTCTATTGGCTCAGTGACACCGGCCCCTATCGTCTCGGCGCAGATGGTCCGCAATCAATGGTCGATGACATCCAAGACTTGTGGGATACCGTCAACTTTGGGGCGACCTCCGTCGTGGCGCACGGTGTGTATCATCGCGATCTGAGGCAGATCTGGTGGTGGGTGGCGACGGGATCGAGCAATGACCCAGACACGAAAATCGTCTTCGATATCAAGTTAGGGCGCGTCTATGAGGGTGGCCGAATGCAGGATGGCTGGGTTAAGCACACTGGCCTGTCTGCCGCCGCGCGCTGTTCCGTCATGTTTTCCAATACGCTCGCCTCGGCAATGTCGCGTGACGTGAAGCCCTACATAGGCTACACGACGGGGTCTGTGCTGGCGAAGTGTGATAGCACCGCCGTTAACGATATTGGCACGGCGTTTCAGGCGTATGTGGAGCTACCGGATCGGCATTACGCTGGCCTCCACAGGCGCTGTGTCTTAGGGAAACCGATCATCCTCGGTAGTGCTGGGTCGCAGAGTTTACAGGTGACGTATACCGCCGACTATGGGGCCGTGTCGGGTCGGTCGGCCTCGGTGTCGATGGCGGCGGGTGGAAGTGAAACTCGGGCACTCCGTGTCGTCGAGGGCGTAGAATATGGTGATGCGGCGGCGTCGGTCAAGATTCGTATTGGAGATGCCTCGGCCAGCACGGCAGTCTGGACCGTGGACGCGCTAGTGGTGCCGGTAGAACCAGCCGAGGATGTGAGCCAGTGAAGCTCGGTATCAACAATATAACGGAACTCCCGTGGGGGACGCGAACGGCGATGGAAAGCATGGAAGTCGCCATTCAGTCTGGGTGGGGTATCCAGCACGATGGGGACGGCACCCACACCAAGATTACGGGCACCTCCTTGGCGGTGACAGGCACACTTGATTGCGTGGGGCATCGTGTGGGAGGGCCGTCGCGGATTGCGTCATCGGGTGGGTTGACCGCCGCAGGGTTGACGGGGTCCGTCAATAACTATGCACCCAAAGACACATCGACCGTGCGAAGTAGCCAAGAGGCGGTGGTGCTGAGAATCTCCAGTAATGGTGCCTACAATATCACCGGATTAGTTGCGCCAGTCGCTGGTGACTTTGCCATGACGGACTTCGCTCGGCTCATGCTCTTCAATGGCGGCAACAACACATTAACGCTCGTACACAACAGTTCGTCGTCGATTGCACTCAATCGGTTTAGCTGCCCAGGCGGGGCAAATCTCGCCATACGATCAGCGGCATCGGTGTGGTTGCTATATCACCCAGGCTTAGGGAATTGGATCGTAGAAGGGATCTAGGAGACATCATGGCATCTATGTATAACACGGGCGGTGGGAACCCATTCGATTTTGATATTGGCGAGGAAACGCGTCGTGCCCAGGAAAGAGCGCGGCGTGATCCGCGTCATCCCAGTAATGTAAAAGTAAAACCTCCTCCTCCTCCCCCAAGTCGTCCACCGTTTGACATTCCCGACGATTTTCCACGGCTACCACGCGACGAATACCCCGTCCCACACCCCGGCCCTAATCAGCCGAAACCAGACTATGAAGATCTCCCAGAACAAACTTTTGATGACGCCGAGATACAGACGTTTGGGCAAGGTCAAGTGGGGGATCTACAGACGTTTGGGCAAGGTCAGGGTGGGAATCCTTATACCGGTGCCACATCCCATGGAACCCAGGGGACCGATGGTGTCATGGATCGGTACAGGGGCATTGAGGCTTTGACTCCAGCGCAGGAGGCGGAGCGCGCGGCGTATGTCGCCCAGAACCCTGGTGATTATCGTCGCGCAGCGTCGGCGATTGGGGTTCGAAATGTGCCGTATCCCACAGACGCCGCCGGGAACGAACTTGGGGCGCCTCCCAATTCACGATGGGACAGCGCGCGCGGACGTTGGGTGTCTAAGCCAGAAGGCGGATGGTTAACCGCCAGGGAGGATCGCGGCGGCGACCCAGAGCCCAAGGACGAAGCTCGGTATAGGTCCGACGGATCGTACGAAAACCCTTTCGGATCAGAAGAGGGGATTCAGTCACCGACCGATGCTGGCGTCCATGCCATGATCGAGCGCGACAAGGGCGACTGGTTAAATAATCTGAGGACACATGCCTGGGGATTCAGAAACTCTGGAGAGGGGTCTAATTGGGAAGCGGTAGCCCAGGATGAGTTAAATGGGGCTATCCGGCAGATGCAGTATGCCGCCAATGCCGGGACAGACCCACAGAGATGGCTCAATGAAGCCAAAGAGCGAATCACCAGACGAATCCAAGCTGACAATTCAGGCGATGACGCTGGCAACGTGAATGGGGGGAGGCAGATAGGACGGCTCTCGCCGATTTCGGCATCGGGCGTTGGACCCACGTCCACGCTGGACGCAGGCGTGGCGCAGATGCTCCAGCAACGTGGCGAGTCTTCGGAATCGCAGCAGCAGTCAATACGCGACATCCTGATGGAGCAACTGGGACGAGCGACTAGCCCTATCGATATGAGTTCAGATGCCATGCGAACGCAGCTAGATCCACAACGGGTGGCCTTGCAGCGGTCAGCGGAGCGCCAACGATCACAGATGGCGGCACGGCTGGCACAGGAAGGGCTTCTGGATTCAGGCACGTTTGATACGGGCCTCAGTGGGATCGAGCAGCAGCGTGGCGAGTCTGAGGCGTCGATGACCGGTCAGGTGGTTGGGCGCGAATTAGAGTCGCGTCGTACGCAGGTCATGAACTTGCTGAACATGGCGCTGCGAAGCGGCGATGCGGAATCGGCTCGGGTGTTGTCGGGTCAGTTGCAGATGCTTGATATGCAGCTTCGGAAGGAATTGACGCTGTCCGGTCAGCAGATAACCCGTGACCAGAACCTTGCTGGGAACAACCTGCAATTACAGGCGCTCATGAATCAGTTGGCGATTTCGCAGTTGCCGTATGAGCGAGTCAATCTCGGCACACGCCAGTATTAGGTCAGGGAGACGATCATGGGATTCTGGAGCAAGCTCGGAAAGATCGCGTCAATCGCGGCCCCAATCATTGCCGCGCCCTTTACCGGCGGCGCGTCACTCGCCGCTGGCGGATTCAAAAGCGCATTGCTCGGTGCTGGGATGGGGGCGCTTAAGAGACTAGGTGATGGGAGACTTGGGGATATCGGCACTACGGCCAGCGGCGCGGCGCAGGGATCTGCGGAGCAGCGACGGCAAGAAGCTGATGCGCTGACGAGGCGCTACGCGCAGTCGTTACAGGGCGCGCGGGACCAATCGTCCGCAGACCTCAAGGCGGCAGAGTTTACGCGTGGGGAGGACTCACGGGCCTTTGAGAGGGCGTTAATTGCGAATCAAATGGAACGCGGCCCCCTCACGATGGGTGCCCAAATACCCGGCGCGTTCACGCCCACTGCCCCGTCATCTCAGAATGCGCCCGGTGCAGCGAATGCCGCCCTTCTGGCGCAACTCGCGCCATTGCAGCGTATTGATGCCCCGACCTATAGGCTCCCAATGGCCCCAGGCGTCAATGCTCAGGGCATCCCGCTCGACTTAGTGCAGGGCCGTGGTGAGAAGTCCCTGGGTGGCCTTGGCCTCACCTCCAAGTTACTCAGTTCAGCACTGGGGGGATCCGGCACGGGCGCCCCCACGCCGGACGGTCTACCCGCGAGCTTTGACCAAGCTCCGGCCAGCCCTGACTGGAAGAGTATTACGGGATGGGATGGTACGGAGAATATCCCGCTGCCTCCGCCCGATATACGGGAACCCTTTGACCAAGCTCCGGCCAGTATTGACTGGTCGAGTATTTTGGGGGGTGGTGGTAATGACTCTATGCCACTGCTTCCGACGGCGACCTCGGCATCCGTGACACCACCATCGACTCTTGACACCACGAACGCCCCCATCCCCACGTATTCTGAGGGTTTTCCGACGGACTGGCAAAATAAATCACGGCCCCAGATTAAGGATGCTGGGGCGAGGTTCATGATGCAGCCGCAGGTTACTCAGCCTCCTCTGGATAAGTTGTATGGGGAGATGAGAGGTCGAAGTTTATTGGATGATATGCCGAATCTTCTCCCTTCACAAAAGCGCGCGTTGGAAGGATCTCAGCAGACAGCTAATATCTTGGCTGCGGCGGCGTCGGTGATTCCGGCGGTGGTATTAGCGGCCCCGGTAGCTTTTGGCGCTGGGGGGGCATCACTAAGTCTTACGCAACTTCTCCAAGGAGGTGCTATAAGCGTCCCAAGCCTGAGACTTACGGTTGAAGGTGCAAAGGGCGTTGCAGAGCTTATCCAACGTAACGTTCTTAGGCCGGGGATGCCAGTCTACCAGCAAGCGGTCCAGTTGCTGAAGAATTTCTCACAAGGAGTCCGCTAATGGCGTTTGGATTTGCAGGTGCAGCGGCTGGGGCCGCAGAGTCACTCGATACGCTATTGGCGAAGCGACGGGCCGAAGCCCTCGCGCAGCAGGAACTGGAGCAGCGCCGCGTAACTGAGGCGCGGATGCGTGAGGTAGCGGATGCCCAGATGGCTGAGATAGATGCCAATAGAGCAGAGCGTGAGCATCAGACGGGACGAAAGGAAGCCCTTGAACGCTTGGCCCTTGTTCCGGTAGGCGGGATCGTCCCTCAACCAGCAGTCGATGCCGCGAATCAGTATGGACTAGGTGGGCATCTAAGGGATGAGATGATAACACCATCAGGTCCGCGACTACCTGGAGGCTCCAACGAGAACTGGGAACCATATTCGACTGGTGTAGTTCGCCGCATTCCAACTGAAACAGAAAGGCTTCTAGAAGCACAGATAGCACGGGAGAGGAGGATAAGCGATAGAGCAGAAGGAAGAGCGGACGATAGGACAAGGATGAGTCTTGCAGGACAATACGCAAGGTCCATGATGCAGATTTCAGCGCAGGACGCTAGGGCCGCGTTTGATCGGGTTCCACCGGGCGTACAGGATTACCTCGGACAGTTCGTGGGAAGCACACGGCCTGGAGTAGGGAAAAAATACTGGGATAGCGAGAGAGGAGTAGAACGTCCTTATACCAATGCCGAGGCGTGGTCTGAGATTCAGGCGACATTCCCCAAGCTGAGAGCCGACCACCCAAACTTGAGTCAGGAAGCGGTGAGAAAACTACTTGACCTTATACTCCCGCCACCAGAGACAGCGTCAGGTGGGATAGACCTGAGTGGGTTGGGCGGTGGTGGTGGTGCGCCTGGTGATTTCGGCATCACCCCAGTCAAAGACTAGGAAAACATCGGATGCCTCAAACATACAGAATCGACGCCACCGGAAGAGAATATCGGTGGAATAAACCGACGCCACCCACGGCAGCGGACTTCCGCAGGATGAAGGCATTAGATACCGCGCGAGGGCCGGAGAAGTCGTTCCTCGATTCCGCGATCCCAACAGCCTTACGCATCGGTGGGGCCGTTGGCGGTGGAATTGCTGGCACCCTTGCCGCACCTGGGCCAGGAACTCTGGCCGGTGGAGCCGCTGGTAGTGCGCTCGGGGAGCTTCTCTCGCAGAAGTATGAGGGGAGGCCGCTCAACCTAACGCAAATCGGTGTGCAGGGTGCATTGGGTGCGCTTCCCGTCGGTAGGGCGGCTGGTACCCTCGGTAGGATTGCGCTCAAGCGCGCTGGCGTCGGGGCGGCGCAGGGTGCCGTCGGTGCGGCGGCGACCGAGAGCGCCGAGACAGGGAAGCTGCCGTCTCTGGGGACCATCGGGACTGGCGCGCTGTACGGCACCGTATTGGGTGGCACCCTCGGCGCGGCTGAAGGCCGTGCGTTACGGCGGTTGGGTAAGCTGACCCCGGTGGAGGCCACCCCGCCGGTTACTCCACCGGTTGCTCCACCGGTTGCTCGACAGACCACTCGACCGGTTGCCACGCCGCCCATCGTAGATTCCCCTGTGGTCACACCACCAGTGCGTAGAGGCACCGGGTCACGACTGGGACGGACCGAAGCGTGGCGGAAGCAGGATGTGGAGAGGGCGAATCGAGTTATTGATAATACAAATCTGACCCCTGACGAAAAGGCGACGACTCGGGAACTGTTCCGTGAGAAGGATTATTTCCAATCCAAACTCGGACCCGTGCCACTCGCTAGAATTCAAACGATAGCCGACGACATAATCGCAGAGGGCAAAGTACAGCCCAAACCACTGAGCATCGCGGCCCCAGTGGAGGCGCAGGCGAGGATGGCATACGGGGCTGTGGAGGATACTCGTCGTGCCGTCGAGAAGAAGTTGGCGGCTAATCCCGGTATCAAGTCAGTGGCGCAGCTAAGTGATACGGACAAGGCGGACTTACTCTCGACCAGTAATGCCATGTTCGTTAAGTATGCTGTGGCACGGGAAAATATATCTGAAGTAGCGCGGACGATGCGTAATCATCAGAAGATGCTGTCTGTGATGAGAGATCCAGATGGACGGTTTCTCCAAGATGCGGTGAAGGCTGGAGCTACGAGATTAGACGCACTCGATAAGATGATGACGTTACCTAAAGCATTGGATAGGTATCGGTTCATCCGAGATTTAGCGAAGCCTACGAAACAGGACTGGTGGAAGTGGTACTACCTAAGCAGCCTGCTCTCCTCACCGCGCACACAGCTAGTTAATGCCATCAGCACCGCTACGAAGACGGGCCTTGATGTCACCGCACCATTCTTCCAGGCCAACCCCGTGGCGGGGGCCAAGGAGGGAATGGCGAGTGTGGCTGGGGCTATGCACGGGATCCGAGAAGGCTGGGGGAAAATGGCGTTCATGTTCCAGAACGGATATTCGGTGGAACATGCGATTCGCAACGTTGACCTCCCGGTAGAGATCTCCATACGCGGTAGTCGCACGTTGCCCAACGTGATCGGACGAGCCATGCAGACCAGCGATGAGTTCTTCCGCAATATCGCCGCCGAGTCTGCCGCGTATCGGTGGGCCTATACGACTGCCAAGAAGGCTGGGCACCCATACGGGTCGAAGGCGTTCAACAACGCCGTGGCCGACACACTCTCGAATCGTCCCGTTGCGCTTATTGCGGAGATGGAGGAGGCGGGTCGCTTGGGGACCTTCCGGCAGAAGGGTGGTAAAGGACTCCGCGTTATAAAGCGCGGAAGGGCAGTGCTTGATGAGTACGGGGCTGCATTTGGCGATGAAGTCGAGAGGCTTGCCGGGAGTGTACTCTCACCGAGACTTAGTCGCGTACTAGGCACTGTCGCCTCAGTGCCTATCGGCTCATTCATCGCACCGTTCGTGCAGACACCTGCGAATCTTATTCGCGCGGGTCTTGCTTATTCACCAGTAGGCGCACTGAGGGGTATCGTGACTGGTGACAAGCGTTTGTTACAGCAAGGCATTTCTGGAACAATAGCGACGATGGGTTTAGCGCTCATCGCGAACGACGACAAGCTAACCGGTGCGGCACCATCCGACCCCAAAGAGCGCGATCAGTGGTATGCCGAGGGGAAGCTGCCTAATTCGATTAAGATTGGTGGTTCGTGGTTTAGCTACGAAGCGACACCGTTTGTGCTACAGCTTGGTGTCATCGCGAGTGCGTATGAGGCCCACAGGAGGCTTCGCGCCGAGGGCGGCAAGATGGACGCTATCGCATCTACGCAGATGGTTGGTGAGGTTATGGGGCGTCTCGGTAAGTCACTCCTTCAACCAGGGTATCTCTCGGGTGTCATGAGTTTGCAGAAAGCCGTCATGGAACCAGAGCGACACGGTGGGAGTTGGGCCGGAAGGGCGGCGTCCTCCCTTGTGCCTGCGTCCTCCCTACTACGTGCCACGACTCGCGTGGTTGATCCGACCATACGAGAGGCGAAGACGCTGCCAGAGTATTTGCAGAAGGGGATCCCCGGCCTCTCATCTAGGTTGCCTCCGCAGTTGGATTATGAGGGCGAGGACATCACGAAGCCCGGTGGCTGGATTAACCGTTCGCTGAACCCAATGACGAGATCCAAAGAGACGAAGGATCCACTCCGACTGGCGCTTCGGGAGTCTGGGGGACGCCTCTCTCGTCCAGTCGGCCAACTGGGTCGCTTGTCACTAACACGCGAAGAACAGAAGAACGTCGAGCGCCGCGTGGGTCGCACACAGGCGGCAATACTGCGGCGGCTCGTCGCGCTACCCGGCTTCGCAGCGTTACCGAAGGCAGCACAGTTGGATGCGCTCGCTAAAGTCGGCGCTCAAGCACGGAAGGCGGCACGGGATAGCATCGACAAACAACCAATCGTAGATCGATTGATCGAGGAGTTGAAACAAGAGAACCAGCGCGATCCAGACCCAGCCCGAAGTAAGAGTCGGATGGATGAGTTTCTCGCGTCATTGCCGAAGACGCGCTAACACGAAAGCACCGTGAACCCGTTTCGTTTAATCAAGATCTACCGACGAGCATCCACGCTCTTCGGACTTCTGGAGGACGCACGAATGACGAAAGCACTATGGAAATCAAAAACGTTCTGGTTTCAGGTCTTGTCGGCTGCTGCCGCGCTTAGTGGCGTGGTCCCGATCCCGGCAGAGATCCTGGCTGTTGTGGTCGGTTGCATTAACGTCGGACTCAGACTCGTCACCGACGAGCCAGTCAGCGTTACTTAGCGTCCAGCCGCTTTCTTATTGCGCTGCCGCTCGGCCTGTGTGGCGGAGAGACGGGCGCGGCGCTCTATGCTTTTGCGGTGGAAGTCCGCGAGGTTATCGTCGGCGCGTGGTGCGCGGCTGCGCGGCTGCGGACCTGGTGTCGGTGGCCTATGGCGCCAGAGTCTCGCCCGTATACGAGATACCTGCTCCTCGAAAATCTGATCAAGGGATTTTGGGGACTCACTCACCGACGTGTCTTGTTGCGGAGACGGACGGCCCACGCGATGAGCGCCTCAACAATCGCCGCCGCTATTACGAGGGCGGCGAGCGTCGTCCACGTCCAGTGGGGGCGCCCAGGAAAGATCTCAGGACTCATCGTCCCCTCTTGGCCCGACGGTAGACCCATACGATCTCGTAGCCCACCTTCGCAGCCAGGAGTTGGCTCACACTTTTCCTGCCAGAGAGGATGTAGCTCAAACTGCCCTTGCTGACCCCGATTTGTCTCTCGTATGCGGACTGTCCACGCTCGGCTATGCGCTGTCGTATCGTGTCGAGGACAGCGGAGACACCCTCAGTTTTCGGTGGTGGCTGCGGCATCGCTCCCCTTCCCGTCGATCCGACCACAGAGATCCACGAAGTCCCCGTAGCGGATCACGACTAAGCCCTCAGTGTCACGCTGGCGTGGCCGCTTCAGCACCAGCACTCCGATCCTCCCGTGCGGAGCCGCGTCCCCTACGATACCGAGTAGCCAACTCCAGAGCCACTGCGGGAGGCTCTTCCTGAGCTTCACCTGAACATGGAATACCGGCGTGACCACGTCGGCTCCATCTCTATCCACGCCGGTCACGGGGATCCGCTGACCTCCCAGGTCCGCAGCCACGCGACGTTCCGCACCCTTCCAGGTGGCGCGCGCGGTCACCGGCAGACCTCTTCGAGCGTCTGGAGCCGACCGCGCAGGATGTCCACTTGATGAGAAAATGAGGCGACGGTTTGACGCGCCGCGCCTTCCACGCTAGACCGCGTCGTCCACGCGCCCGTGAGGCACCCGGTGGAGAAAATCGAGCAAGCGCATATCACGACGAGCGTCACTCGCACTGTGCCCTCCATGCATAGCCGCAGACCGCGCAGAAGAATGTCGTGACGCTGCCAGTCTGGATCGTTTCGACCAGACGATCCTCACAACATTTGGGGCAGCGCACGTCAGGCGTCACGGCGTGGCCTCATGATGATGAGCGCCGATGGGAACGGCGCGGTCCCTGCGCCGTCGCCGAACTTTAAGCGCCCCTTGATGTATCGGATCTCGACACCGGGTCTAGGCTGGTGCAGGTCTACGTCCCAGACCGTCTCATGCCACCACCGCGTGTCCGTACGACTCGGCACAAGGCAGACGACTGTGCAGCCCCTGCCTACCTCCTCTGCGGCCTTGGCGAGGAATTGCCGGCATTGTGAATAGGGCGGGTTGAGAAACACAGACAGGCCGTAGGTATACCAATCCTCGTCCAGAGAGTTGTGGTGGAAATAGTCGTCGCACTTGGCGTTCTCGCATGACGCGGCGGCGTCTAGGTCGAAGCCGAACTCGGCGTTTAATGCCTCAAAGAGATCCTGCGGAGTACTCCACTCGTCCGACTGCTTAGAAAAGATCGCAGTGAACTCGCTCATCGGATACGCTCAGGGCGCTCAAGGAAGGTCGAGGCCGCGCACTGAGACCGGCCATCACATGCCGGGAGTGTGATCCCCCGATGGATGGCCCCCTCATGGGGGCACTCCCACGCGCGGTAGTCGGGTTGGAGACCCGGCTTCTGGGCGGTCCTCGGTGCGGCAGTGGATCTATTCAGCCACCCGACCAGGAATCGTGGCATCCCGCGTGGCGTTTTGAGGGGGTGGCAGAGTAGCCACGCGTGGGCCTTCCGACACTCCCCTGCCACGTCCACGCCAGGATAGGCCTCGATCCATGCGTCCATCTGTGTCGCCGTCAGCGTCCACCCAGACGCCGGTCGTGCCGTCGGAAATGTTAACCACACTACGTCACCCATTATGCGCCCTCATTTAAGACACGTCCCCCGCGTCCTCTCTCCCTCGGCTCACTCCCTCCCTCAAGCAGGTTGTCCCCTCGATGTCCCCTGGCACCGGAATCTTGTCCGGTTCAGAGCCATCTGCCGTCGGTCGGTCACGTCGCGTCGGTCGATAGATCGTTGCAGTCCGACGGCGCTGGTTGACACGCGCGTCGTGTCCCCGCAGCCCCGGTCGTGGGCACCCCACGCCGCCGTCCTGGCAGTCCCGTTCAGACGGCTGTTCCGCTCCGTCATTCACGACTGCTCGTAATAACCTTGTCGGGAGTGCTGAAATTTGGCAGAATAGCGGGAGTCCGCATCCGCTGCCAAAACAGCCGTTGCCTGACTAGGGGCGCCGAGGTCGCACAGACGAACTCGGCGTCCCACTATTATTCCTCGACAGCCGCCTCCGGTGTCAAGCTAAAACGGTATTCCGAGACCGTCTGCCCGTCCGACGTAGACCACTGCCTGTTATCGATGTGCATACCGAGTCGGCGGCAGTCGCTCACGCGTGAGCGCCACGCATAGCACCCGCCGACGGCAGCGAGGTGCATCCCGTTCACCCAGACGCCGGGGCGGGACATGAAATACTGCGCCACGTCGTCGGTGTAGCTCACCGCCGCACCGGCCAGTGCCAGCACGGCCCGTGATATTCCACGCGTGACACTAGGTGATGCTGCTGAACCCACCGTTCAGACACAAAGCCAAGCGTGGGAGCCTGACATTCCACCAGCCACTCGCGCAGCCGACCTAGTATTAGTTTCACCATCGATGCCCTCCTCTCCCCTCGGATGTCCAGTCGTCTGACACATGGCTGAGTTTCCACGCCAATCTAGCTATCACACGCAAAAGTTTAAAAAGGTATCTCATCGTCGGTGACCGGTGTCGGCGCTGGAGCCGCCGCCTTGCCACCCACGCGTGGGCGGCTGCGCTTCACGCGGTAGGTCGGTTGATTGTCGTGCTGTTTGTCGATGGGCCAGCACACGACCTCCACGCCGTCCACGGTGCCCGTGAGCCGAGTTAATGTGTCCCCCGTCTTCTTGCACACATACGTGCGCGCCCAGAGCGCACCGAGTTCGTCAGGATCTTTCTTCTCAAACGCCATGTCCGTGTACCTCCAGTGCCGCGTTGCCGTCGTCGTCG